>Ga0302140_10002471_pt1 | contig 23995 bp, 16 predicted proteins | sample I_Bog_E1_1_FD_202095 | JGI IMG/M metagenome (GOLD analysis project Ga0302140, IMG submission 202095) | Peat permafrost microbial communities from Stordalen Mire near Abisko, Sweden - I_Bog_E1_1 | ecosystem: Environmental > Terrestrial > Soil > Wetlands > Peat | place: Sweden: Abisko, Stordalen... | reverse complement strand
CTCTTCGCGTGCCCACATCTCCGCCAGCTTCTTGGCCTGAGCTAACTCCTTGTCCTCTTGAACTATCTGTTTTATCTCCAAGGTATGTATTCGTTTCGGCTCGGTGTCATTGACATCTCGCGTTTTTTGCAGGTAGGATGCAAAAGCCATTTGGGCAGTCAGTCTAGCGGTATTGTCTGTGCCCTCGTTCTCGTCCGATTCGTCTTGACTTTCGTCTGATTCCGAGTCCTCTTCATCAGACTCTTCCGAGCTCTCATCCTCTTCCTCATCCTCTGATTCCTCGGAGCTTTCATCCTCGACTTCGTTCGCAGAATTCGAAGAGGTTGGAGTTTTCTGACCGATACTAGGGGTGGCGCTAGACGGTGCAGAGCAGGATTGCTCGGGAGACTGTACCGAGATAGGTGCGTTTGGGTGAATGCCGAGACTTGTTCCAGAGGATGTACTGACATACTGCCCTCTTGTCCCAATATCAGGCTCGCCATATTCGTCTTCGTCTTCCCCGCGGACATTTGGCTTGGGACGCTCTTCCAGCTAGACTCAAGAGTAAGTATCATCATCTTTTAGACTGGAAATGAATTGTCTCTCACCTGGACAGGAGGCTGGCAATGAGCTTCCTTGGCGCTGGCCTCGACGCTACCACCAGGACTGTTTGAAGGACCAGCTGAGAAAGGTGTTAGGGGATGAACCACACAGCCAGAGAAGAAGTCCACGTAAGGTGACTCGTGCCCTTCCGGCAAGGCTTCAAAGGTCTCGACGTCGGGCTCGACAGCGAAGGCTTCATCGTAGTCTTCCTCGGGAGGTTCGTTGACCCATCTCTCCACCCTCCTCGCTAGCTTTCCTGTGTAAGGAAGACAGGTTTCGATTCCAGCTATCCGAAATTGATAGTACTGCTGGGTAGAGAGATCTGCTGTTGTTTCAATGCCCTTGCCTTGGCGGGGTAATTTCGACTCTCGAAGCTTTTGTGCATGGGTCAAGAAAGCTAGATAGCACTGGAATGCTTCGTGAAGCGCAATGGTCAATTGTGACTCCGTGACATCCATCGATGGAACAATGATGCATGTAGAGCCATAGGAGGACAGAAGAATACATATGAGGCTCCAGCCAAAAAAAATTCTAGGATGCGGAGATGGAGGAACGCTAGCTTGCAGCTGTACAACCCGGGGCTACCTGAGGAAATGTAATTGGATTACTCACCGTAGAAGAGGGAGCTAGAATGACTGGACATGCACGAGGTTCAGCAAGTGACTACTTGCAGCAAAGGCGGTGCATATCGGGGCGAATGAACCGGTGAGGTTTGATATGGCGTCGAGCATTGGCTGCCTGCTGGTGGCCACGAAACACCCATAGAGCAGCGAGAGAGGCTCAACCTCTCAACGGCTGGGGAACAGTCACAACAAAGAGCGCGTCCCACTAGGCGGCCTAAATTGCCATGTACTCTGACGTGGCCGTCCCTTCATTTGTTGTCGAGCCAATACTGTATGCGGGGTATTGTTTCGAGCATAGAGCACCGCAGGGCATCTCAGCCTTGCGAAAGCCGGGCAACAGTTTGCACTCCCTTGGAGACATGACCGCAGTGACGGGATGTTCACAGCCCCAGAGCAATTGATGTTTGGAAGGAACTGACTTCAAAGCCCCAGAGAAATCGGGCTCCGAGTGGTTGGTCCAACAGGGCGGTGCTTCTGGGGCGCTAGAATGGAGCCTCACTGGGCAAGAAGAAATCGATCGAAGCTTGCCGCTTCAACAAGGCGTTGACTCGTTCTTCGGCCGATAGGATGCTCGTGGCAGTGCGGCTCAGAGAGAAGACTTGGTAGAGACGTGGCTGGGTGGGTAAGTGTCACCGTTTGATGGTGAAAAGAGGAGGAAAAGGTCGACCTTGAAAGTTCCGAACGTGTACTCGGTGTGGTCACGTGGTCTCGACACCGCCCCGAGCATTTCATTGATGTCCTCTCATTACGTTCGTCAGAGGAAGAGTACCCGGGAAATTTCCTTTCGGCTCTTGAAATGACGCGCCTTGATATAAGGTGAGACTTATTCATATTTAAATTGCACAAGTCGCTGGACCTGGTTCCGATATTTGCTTTAGTTTCAACCTCGAACCAAAGAGGGCGCCCTTGAGTATTATTATACATCACTATATTTTCTAGATGTTTAAGTATATACATTGAACAATGACCGAAGCTCAAGCATAACAAAGTGATTCTCTCTTCTCGATTAATAGCCGAACCCCTTATTATCACATTCCCCAAACCCACACTTCGCACAGTACCCCACCAATCTCAAACAAAGACTATTCCACTTGGAACATGCACTCAAATTTGACCATCCACTTGTCATGCACTTCAACGTCCCCGCAAAGCAGTCATTCTGTGCTTTTAGACAGCCGATTTTGTTGGTGAAAGTGTCGAGTTTTCCGCACCAGTTGCCGTTTGTCGCTTCGCAAGTTGAGGTCGGGGTCGGTGCCGGGATTGAGGTTGAAGATTTGGTGATGCTGGTAGAAAGTGATGAGGTGGATGTTGGAGTATTGGTATGAGACGTTGTATGAGTAGGAGTTGAGCTTGAAACGGAGGTGCGAGAAGAAGTGGGCACAGAGCTGTGAGACGTGCTGGAAATAGAGCTGGTACTCAATGATGGCGGAAGAGAAGACGTAGAAGACGAATCATTGAAGGAACGGTACCAGTTCGAGCGGTCATTGTCACCCAGACATTCTCCAACGGTAACGCCCTTCCAACCCTTTTGCTGAATAAGGTCGAAATAGTATGTAGATAGATTGGCAACCGATTGTTGGACGATATCGTGTTGAATGGACAGATAGTCTGTCACGCCTTGAACAGCTAACGCTTTCTGGACAATGTTCTTCGAGTTCTGAATCTGATTTGGAGAAGGGTTGAGATAATCTTGGGTGTCAAGGTCAAAGTATACTCGATGGTAGCCAAGAGATTTCATGTCAGCCCAACACCCGGATGCTTCAGTGCAGTCCGAATATGGAGGACGCATATATGTAGGCCAAAAGCCAATGATGTTGTTGAATGCCATCTCGTTCTTCACCATTTGAGCAATTCGGAGGTCATGAGTAATATTTGAGAGAGAGTAGTGGGACCAGGTGTGAGATGCAGCCTGGTGACCTTCGGAGATCATGCGCTTGATTAAGTCCGGGTATGGTGCCGTGAGATCAATTTCTCCCTTGCCATTGTTATTGCCGGTAATGAAGAACGTGGCATGGAAATTGTACGTCTTGAGTAAATCGAGAAGTTGTGCGGTGTAGTTGTAGGGTCCGTCATCATATGATAGTGCGACGACGTTGTTCTCAACGCAATCATATATATCTTCTGTGTACGTGATCGGACCTTTCAAAGGACGAGGAACATTCTGGGTTGAAGGTCCAGCAGGAGTAGCATCAGAGTCGCAACGACCGTATCCTAACAAACAGCTTCCTGGGTCGGCACAGTAGTCTTCGGTATTTCCGCAATAACCAGCCACTGAAGTTGGACGTCAGTGTTGCACTAGAAGCATGATTTGAGGAGAAGTTTGCATTCAGGAGTTTATACGTACCGCTGCAACATTGGTTATCTGAGCAGATTGCTCCTCCATTGCTTGGACCACAGGTGCCCCCTGTTGCAGTGCTTGGGCTGCAAGTTCCGAAAGCAGATTGACAATTTGTACCACAATAGTCTGTTGTGTTGCCACAGTATCCTTTACTTTGTCAGCATTTTTCTAAAACGGATGAATTCTGGCTTTGGAGCTCTGCCCTGCAGATTTATTTTCATGAAGATACCATAACATAAAGGGAGCAGATGTCTCGATCTCACAAAACGCACGTACCGTACTGCGAGCAGCATCCCCCGAGGTTGGCTGTAGCATCGCAAGAATAGCTATTGTTCCCACCAGCATAAACGTCTCCGCAGGTATTGTCCGGACTAGTTGCACGTTTTGAGAGAAAATCGTACAGCCCATTATCTGCAGTAGGAAGCGCAAAGCCGATATCAGCAAGGGCAAAGCTCAAAATGAGGGAACTGATATGCATGATAAGGGTTGAATGAATGACAAGAATCATATAATGAGTGAATGAGATGAATGAGAGATGAAAAGAATGGCAATGAGAGAGCAGCAAGGCTCCTTAATATGAGTGAAAGTGGAGGTCAGCTCCTGCAAAACAAAAACTTTCGCACTGGCTCCCCATGGTCAATATATGGGACGAAGCATCATGCCTTGGCTTTTCCTGATATCCCACCTGGCTTCCAGTCTATCAAAGCGCGAGCATCCAGCAGACGCCGTCTGATATTTAGACAGCAGTCGTTGTCATGGCGTCGAGACCTCAGGAAGAAGCCATCCTCAAGAGTCGTGAAAAATATGTGCCCAGACACGGGTTGCAAGGCTAAGATCTCGCGCCCCGCTGCCGAGCAGCGGTAAAGGGGCTAGAGGTGCTCGATGTGCTCAAGGTACATAGAAGCGAGAAATGTTTCGATCTCTACGATTCGTGGAGATATGTGATGTGGGGAAGGTGATCGCTGGTGGCTCAGGGGCGAAGAAGCTACATCAAGATGACAAGGTCCGTTCTTTGGGAGGCTGAAGCGTTTTCGGTGAACACCAGATGAAACGATGGGCTTCGAAAAGTGGGGCTGCCTTCTCCGCGAAGCTATTTCTGGATTTGAAGAACTTGCTTTTCTGCAAAATGTCAAAGCAGAGAACGTCGGTGAGATGAAAACCGAGTGAATAATGCTAGCTTGCTCGGGGCAGCACATCATTCTCCTGGATTTGGGATCCTGGGAATTTCGCAGCTGTTAAAATCAAGGCTCAAAATCCAAAAATATGGGTTGCATTGGTTGCAATTGTCGCCATCACAAGGGCAGTGCATGAAGTGAAGAATAATGTAATCCTATTTCAGAGAGAAAGGAACTGATCGCCTGAAATCCAATGACACTACATACAACCTACCAACGACCAACAACCCATTGTGCCATATCCAAAAGACCAAAATTCAATAACAGAAATACCATGCCACACTACCCATATCCTCATACCCTACCATTCAAAAGAAAATCCTCCACCGTTCACCATTTTTTTGTGTTTTTATAGAATTTTCATTTTTTTTTTGTGGTTTTATATTTTATTTTGAGTTTCAAGTTCATGTTAGCACAGTTTGTGTCGAAGGGTATATAGCAAGGCGATGAGTGAGTTGCAAGTCCAGGTTTCCGGCCAGTGGTGTTGATGACAGAGCTGCATTGGAATATTCGATGGGGACGTAAGTTGGTGTGAGCGGCTTCAAAGTCATTGTAAGTATGTCTCCTCGTGATCAAGTTACCTCTTGGCAGTCTTCATTGTTGTGTCGGATGCTGATCATCGTTCGGGGATACTCGTTGTTCCGTTACGATGCGTCGGCGATGATGGATTGAGCGAGGTCGAGATCGTAGTCGGTCACCATTCGAGGAATATTCGTCGTTTCGTTAAGATCGATTGGGCGGTGGTGGCTGTGGGGATGTCGAGAAGATATTTCCCAGGGGACAGGCGAACAGTCCTTGGCTGTGGAGGTGTTCAGGAACCAGCAGCGTGGTTGATTCTCGTTGCTGTGTTCGTGGCTGCAATCCTTGGAGGCTCATAGCCTATCATTAGTTTGGGATCTCATACTCATCTCATCTTACGAAGCCAATGGGGTTCCGGGGAGCCAGCAAGCAACATCTCCGACTCGGGGTTGTCGAATAATGGGGTATTCTCGGCGGGGGAATGTCATGCAATGCTGTGATGTATTAGAAATAGATCTGACACGGAGCCAATTAGCTTACCATTCAAGATTTAAACCCCCATGCTAAGGGGTCAAATTCGCCGTAGTCCATGTTGATGTCCAAGTGGTCGAAATCCGTGTCTTGGGAGGCCATGTCGTCGAATTCGAAATCCTTGTCATGGGAGTCCATGTCGGCGATACCGGGGTCCTGGTTGTCAACATCGGGGTCCTTGTTATCGACATCAGATTCCATGTTGTTAGTCTCGGGGTCCTTGTTGCCGATATCAGGCTCGTTGTTGTCAAAATTGGGTCCAATGTCGTCGTACGCTCCTACGAAGTCGAGCAGCTGATCTGGCGACTCGTTCTGTGCAGGATCTGAAGTTGAAGAATTCGAATCCGGAACTGCGATGGAGGGTTCAAATGATTGCTCAGGAGTTGCAAAGTCGGATGGCGGTACAGAAGGATTCTCGTTTGAGCCGGAGTACTGGGTATACTGGGTATACTGAGTTGGCGGTAATGTGCTGTTTGTATCCGGACTGCTTCTGTTGAAGGCTCCCACAAAAGTGAACAGCCTCTGTTCGGGAGTATCAAGTTCATAATCAAGGGCGGCAATACTTTGCGTCAAGTCCGGGTCGATTGTACAATCGTTAACGAATGTCTCATGGTTGGCCTGGGGATATGGTCCGGTGTACATTGTACCGGGAATAACTGGCTGATTCTGGACAGGGTAAGCGAACCCGGCGTTCATTGCACCAGAGAAGTTTAGTTGATGCTGGTATTGGTTGCCGGTCGTTGTACCGAAAAGGCCTGGCTGATTCTGGACAGAGTGATTGTATCCGGGGTTGATTGTACCGGATGGGCCTGGCTGATTCTGGGAGGGGTCGAATCCATTGTACACTGGACCAGAGAAGTTTGGTTGATGCTGGTATTGGTAACCGGTCATAGAACCGAGAAGGCCTGGGTGATTCTGGACATAGAGATTGTATTCGGGATTGATTGTACCCCAAGGGATTGGCTGATCCTGGAGAGGGTAGTTGTATCCGGCATACATTGTACCAGCGTTGTCTGGCTGAATTAGGTTGTGATAGTCCATTGGAAGGATCATCTCCGCAAACCCGGGGTTTTGGATTTGGGTGTTGGCCAGATTTGCATATTTCTCAGAGCGGTGCTTTTTGGTTGGCACCACTTGCTGCGCTTCTTCGCCCGCCTTCCTCTTAGCTTTTGTCTTCTTTTCTCGCTCTTTTCCAACTTCGCTGCTAATCGTCACCCTCTCCTTGCACCCAGGGCACTTGTTGATGATCTTTTGGACGAGAAGCTTGGCGAAACTAGATGAGATGCCCATTTTTAGTTGGTCAAAGGTTCCGTCTCGTCCATGATGTCCCCAGATGGGGTTTTCTTCTTCGGGGTTCTTATGGTAGATGTGGGCCTTGATGAAGTGCATGTAGGAGTCTTCGATTGCAGTTACCGGTGCCAGTTCGAAGGATCGGAGATGCTTTGGTTGCTTCTGATATAGGCTTTTCACGGAATCTTGGTCCTCCTGTTTCATATTTGCATAGAGAACGCCGCCCTTTTGAAGCAGGTGTGGCGTTGACCCAATTTTCAGATCAAGGCGTCGGTCCGGAAGGTATTGGAAGCTGTTTTTGTTGTGGAATTTCCATTGGGCGTTACCGACATTGTAGTTGACTGGTGCAGGGGTATCTCCGTCGTTGGAAAGATTTTCCTTGATGGCGTTGATTCGGGACTGTCTAGGGAAGATCTTGTCGGCGTCCTTTGTTTTCTTTTGGTCGCTGAAAAACTCCGAGAGAACGTCCTTGAAGATTGGAAGCGAAATTGCTTGAGAGGTTAAACCATGGGCAATCTGGTAGTCGAATCCAGAAGGTAGATCACGAATGTTGGCCCACTCATTGAAAGTTTTGAAGATTTCATTTTCGCCGTCTTTGCCGTCTGGTTGCCGCATAATTTGGTTTGCCTTGCGAGGCGTCGATTCGACCTCCGGAAGGGGGACATTGGAATCCATCCTACATCGAGTATATTAGTGAATGTCCAACAACAGATTCATCGTGACAGATAGGGACAATGAGTGAGACAGCATGACGGCACCAAGAAGTCAACGTCTCAAGTAACAATATAAGTATAGTATGAACTAAAAAGAGGAGGCTTAGGCAAGGGTGGTAAAGCTTCCGTCACGAGAAGCACTGTGAACGGCTAACGTAGTATCGATAACTTTTGTTGCAAATCGCATATTTGGATATGGACTGCAGAGACCCGAATAAACTTGGGGCTAGCCAGGATTGAGGATAGCTCATAATGGGGCAGAATTGGTAGCGACAACGAGGTCAGGTCAGACAGAGTGAATTCGACGACAGCAAGGTTACAACGTCGAGTTCAAGTGCAATTGAGGCTATTCCCAAATGATACCTTCCCATATCTGGATGTACTAGGCATGATGCGCCAATCCATATTGGGATGCTCCCGTGACAATGCTGAGGATTGAGCACGTGATACCCCTATCTCCGAAATCATGTGAAATAGACTTTCGCCTACAGATCTGGAAATCTTGGGAACATTGACTCATTGCCTCATCCGAAGCCAGGAAATTCAAAATTCGAAGGTGCGCCCTAATTCCTGCTCCCACCATACTCAATTCGATCAGAGGCCGATTTTGCTGATGAAAGCATGATCACAAGCAGCCTTGGCATTGCTCATTGCGGCCGCACAATAGATTTTGTGGTATTGCAAATTAAAGCAGCCGCGAATGAAGATGAATTATTTCGAAAATGCATTTTGTGAATTGCCCAGGTAATCTTTACTGTGGACAGATGTTGCTAATGCAGCTTGTGATCTGGAGAATGCTGATGATGGCGCGGGAGTTGAGCAATGGAGCTCGCAGTCTCCGTGCTCCACTGGAGCGTGCTGGTCAAATGTAGTGTGCTGCCAAGGACAAAAAATTGCAAGTAGCAGGAAGCGCACGCAGGGAAAGAGCATTAGGCATGGGGAGGGAAGATACTTACTTTGGGAGGTGATGAAGTGGTTCTCGTTGTTCGTTGTCGAGTTAAGCGTAAGCGTGAGGACGTGGATACCGAGTCTTCTGAGTTTGCTTGACGCTGAAATTGTCGGTGGTGAGAAGTTGTGATGGGGAAGAAGAGATGGGAATTTGCAGGGGTAGCTTTTACTTATATATTCGATGAAGAAACTAAAAAGAAGCTCACGATAGCTTACCGTTGATCGAATATTGTCATTCTGACTGCGTTGTGCGGCCTAGCAATTAGAATTGTTTAGATTCGCAGCTACTCTCGAAACGGGCCAGCATGCGTGCTATCCCTCACTGTCAGAATCGGTGTCCAATTGCATCATGAGATGTACGCTCTCGTTGCCAGAAGAATCCTCATCTTGGTCCATCATCTCGACTTCATATCCTTTAGGACCCAATTGATCCTTTGAAGCGCCTTCTGAAAGCCTTGCGCCTGAGGTTGACATCGATGGGAGCGCTAGCGAGGACGTATCGTGAGAACCAAAGCCTGCAGAGGAATGGGGAGGAGGGCGGACGACAGGGGTGTCCGTAGCAGAGCCGAAGCCGGGTTGTGCAGCGACAGCCTCCTGAACCTTGGGAGAAATACGAGGTATATCCTCTTCTGTTGAGCCAGGTTCGGGATAGAGAGCCATTTCTTCATCTTCCAGATCGTCCTTGACGCCTTCCTCGTTGAATAGTCGCGTGCTTGCGGAGGGAAGGAGCGGCATGCGTGGGCGTAGCAAAAGCTCTACCACATCGTCATCACCAAATTCCCGAGTCAAATGAGGCAAGATACTCGTCATCGCCTTCCCGTTCTTTCCAACGAAAGGATTTAAGATGCTTGCTAGCATCGCACCTTTATTGTGAGTCAAGATAGACGTCCGTTCGACTAGAGATCGCAGGGAGATATCCAGGTACTGCTGAGGAACATGCGACAGAAGAAGAGGCAACAACTTCTCTGCTGCGATTGCTAGAGATGGCTCCAATTGTGTCTCGGCTCTAAACGCTGCTGCTGTCTTTAGGAAAGTATCAGCATTGTGATGGTTTGAGCTGTCCAGCAGGCCCTGTGCTTTCCTCCCAGAACCCCCGGCGGCGCCAGTGTTGACCAGATCTGGAACAAGAGAATGAAGATCCTTGCAACATGATCGAATGATACCAGAAAGTCTTCCAACCTGGGCCTTGTCAAAGCTTTGGCCAACGTAGAATAAGGTTTTGGCAGCAAGGATGTAGGCCGCTGTGCGGAAAGGTGGACTGTGCTTGCCGAATTGGAACACCCAAGCCAGCTGGTCCAGGCTGCTTTGCGATATCGACAGGAAACCGCCCTCCATTCTCTCAGCAATTGTGTTGATAAGCTCTAATACAGCAACGTATATCTGAGGCATGCCCGACCACAACCCCTCTCTTTCGTCGCGATCGATGGCAGGATGCAGCCGTACAGTGCCATGACCATTCGAAGACTCTGCGTACGAAAGAGGAATAGCAATGGAGAGCATTCTGGTTGCCACATCGAGAATTGAAGCCAGAGGAACAGCAACAGGTGTAGAGGTCTCACTCCTGAAGTACTCTGCTAATAAATCTAGCATGCCAGTAATGCGTTCAATTCCAGCATGGATGCCAGTCCATTGCGGCAAGTCTTCAGTCGCCTTGCCACCCCCACTCAACTCCCGATTGACGTCTACAGCTTTGGAGCTGTAGCCCACAGCAGACTCCCAGTCTTCGGTCACGGCTCGAAAAACCTCATCCGCAGTTTCGTGAATGCTACGGACGAGATCACGAGCAGCCTTTCCCCACTCTTCCCCGCCAGCATTCTTTGGCGTGGTTTGGTGGAGAAGAACGGCGAGTCTCTGTGAACTCTCATTGAGCGATTTCGATACAAACAGGATGTCGGATGAAGTTGGCGCGAGAAATGGGCGAAGAGCCAAACGTATTTGAGAAGTAAATGGACGATAGATAGTAGTGTTGCGGGGCAGCAGCATGGAGAAAGATCTGAAGACGGTCTCCCGCAGCGATGAGGGTGCGTCTACTGCTTTACCTGATGACTTGGGTGAGATCAAGCTCAGACAAGAAGTGATGAATGACGGCAAGGTCGGCGTGGTGATCTCCCTCACGAGTGTTTGGTACGGATGGGTCATGCAATAGATCTTAGTAAGTGCTATTATACACAACTCTTTGGCTGCAGAAGAATCCGGTTTCTATTTCTGTTAGCTCGATTTTCAGAAGAAGCAGGCTGACAATTCCTCACCCCAAGCAGGGCCAGCATCCCTCGAACCCATGCCTCAGCACCTTGCAAAATTTCCCATCCTCCGACTTCGACGACAGCCTTGATCAGAACCACGGCAGTGAACCTTCCCTCAGCGCTTTTACCATTGAGTAACGTCGATATTTGAGTCTTCAGCTTGTGAACAAGGACAGATGAAGCAGGTGCGTCAGCCTTGGCGGCATTTCCAGCAGGACTTGAGAGAGGAATCTGACAGCGCAAGACATGGCGCAACAAGGTTGGAGTGAGGCGAGGAAGATCGCTTGCCGGGGTACAAGAGAGTTGGAAGCAGAGTACTCTCAGCTCTGGTGGGAGGGACATCGAGACTTAGAAGGCGGTGTTCAGAATCTGCAGGTTTAGAGGGTGGAATTTAAATTTGGCCTCGCTGAGCTTCTGAACTGGAATCTTCGAGACCGTACCCAAGACAGACCACCAGAGCCCGGCTCAGCACTTGTAATTCGGTATCGCGCAGCAGTCGAAAAGCCAACATTCGTCTTTCTTGCTTATATTTGAGAGCAAAAGAAAAAGTTCAAATAAAGTTTTGAAAAAGTTCGCGTGCTGCAACGGGCGATTTGATTGGGCCGGCCCCGGACTGACACGCAGGGTCATTCCGCTTCAAGGAACAGTGACGACGGAGGCGAGCTTGCTGCATATTTAGACATTGCGATGCAGCGTTAATCTATATCCCCGCCCATTTGTACCTCCTCAAAGCTATCTCCATCCGGTTTCCTATCATCATGAAGCTATGCGTCCGCTGACCTATGATGCTCTTCCATTCGCGCGCGCCTGAAAGCACCTGGGATTCCCCAACATCCCCAAGATGAGCGTGAGTGAAGCCTTTTCTTCGCTGCGACCTGTGCGGAGAGTAGCTGCTGACACTACGTCCAACAGCGGGAACAATCGAAGGCAGCCCAGTATATCCAGCAGCTGGACGAGGCCCGCTGTGAAGGGAATTGGGATGCGGTGCCGGAGCTGGTCAGGAAGATCAAGAAGCATGCGCCGCACAGAACTTGTACGTGTGCAATGAGCTCTGAGATAGAGCAAGCCTTTCGTACGGGAATTCATATCATCGACAGTCAACTGACTGTATGGTCCAGGCCTCACATTGACCGCGGAATCCGAGTTCACCGTTGTCCAAGCAGCACTCACCAGACCGCCCACAGCGCGCCCGCCAACTGCTGGCAATTCGTCGACGAGCGCCGGCCAAACTGCACATACCGAGACTACAGCTACTGCTGCGTATACACAATACCCGAGTATCTCTCGTTACATACCCTTGTTATTAGAAGCCATCGAGAACGAGAGGACGTACGTTGAAGACGAATTTCAGGCTCAAGTATGTCTAGGATGGATTCATTGGCAGCTGGGCGAACCATCACTGGCAGCATCGAGGCTGCCAAGGAGCGTGGAGCATGACTTTGCACAACTGGACGGCACAAGCAAAGAATCCGCACAATGGACTAGGGTGTGCGCTCTGAAAGCCTCATATATCAAGGGAAGCGCTCAAAGTCGAACGGGAGCAGTAGCCGAGGCATTGGAAAGTTATGAGTCTGCATTGCCAATTTTGACGAGTGTGTCAGCGTCTGCACAACAGCCTAAGGAACTTCGATCATGGACAGAACTCTACTTGACTGGCTTCTGCATTCTATCGAGCCATGCCATCAAGTCGAAGATTTCATCCATACTGGAGACCGAAACGCTTTCCGCGTTCAGAGCTTGGGCGAGGTTCTGGGAGGTTCAAGGACCGACGCCAAGTGGTGGTCGTGCTTTGCAAGCTGAAGTACCTCGAAGACAAGTATGGAAGGAATACTACATTACTCTCTCCGACGTGTTACAGCAGGATCTACCATTTCCTACCACATCGCTCACAACTGCCTATGCTGAAACTTCGACTCGATTGCAGCAGCGTGCTGAATTGAAGAGAATCGAAGCGCGGTACGAGAACCTCTTGCTCGCCGAGGTTCAATTCCCAAAGGCTGATGAAGCTGGCGATGAAGTCGAAGCCTTCGTGGATCTCGTAATGCAAAACTGGCGGATCCTCTGTGGCAGCAGCTGGAGCGAGCGAGATCTGGGCGAAGGAGGAGCTGAAGCGGTTAGCAGAGGGGTTCTGGACATTCTCTATCGAGCAGCAACCAAGACTTTCCATTCCACTAGAATCCTACGTCACCTATTCACAGTCCACTTAGCTGTGGCGGATTTTGATCTGGCATTCAAAGCGTTCGATACGTACATGGAAATCGTTAGGAAAGGCAAGGCTCGAATAGAAAAGACGGGTGAAGAAGAGCATGGGCTTGATGATGATGAGACTGTGTTAAGAACAGCGTCTGAATGCATCAAAGCATTGTGTCGCTATGGCTCTCGACAAGGCGCTGAGAAAGCGAAAGACCTCGGCCAGTTCTTTGAAGATTGGTTAGACAAGCATCACCCAAATATTCACGGGACTGAAAATGGCCGAGCTCTCGAGAACGGCAGCTCTAGAGAAGTGGGAACAACAATTCCTCCGAGGGTGCTCGCTCTAGCCTGGCGCTGCATCGGTATTGCTCATGCCCAGTGGGGCCGCCTGACATATGATGCCTCTTCACGATCAGATATACAACTTCGGGCCATCAAATGCTTCCGCAAGTCATTGATGCCCCAGTACGAAAGCACACATGATATCGAGACTTTGTTTGCATTAAGCATGATCCTTGCTGAGCGAAGGGAGCTAGCTGTTGCAATTGAAGTAGTCAAATCCGGGTTGCTTCCCCATTCTAATATTACCAATGGACTGGGACCACAGGCTGGTCGGTTTTCCCGAGAACGTTCGCTAATTCCGCTATGGCACCTCATGTCGCTCCTCCTTAGCGCAAGGCAAGATTTTCTGACCGCAGCGAGATCCTGTGAAGGCGCGTTTGAACAGTTTCAAGATCCCAAGAATCTATTTGGGGAGGCGGACCTCAATGGTATATATCGCAGCGACCACTTGAACGAGAAATCGTTTGGGAGGAGCCATGGAGGGGTGGTAGATGATATGGACGATTTTGAAAGAGAGAGCGTTCTCGAGGTAAAAATGACGCAATTGGCACTCATCGAAGTGCTGGAAGGACCTGAGGTCGCTGTTAATGCAAGCGATGAGCTCTTGAGTCTTTACACGAGATTATTCGTCGACCCAAAGACAGATTCTGCTCCTTCCACAAACAAAGCCTTGGCCGTTCCGCCAAAGAGCTCCGCTGGCACTATCAGGAGCATAACGGGGAGCATATTTGGAAGATCAGGCCGTTCGGTTCGAAAGTCGATGGTATCTGGCTCGACTGAGAGTGAGAAGACACTCGTTGCACGGCCTAAGACGACGCAGACGATTGCGAGTACCAGGGCTCCCACAATTCAAGTAACGAGTGAGAACGGTATTGCGGCGAAACAGCATCATCACGAGAAGCTGCAGAAGCGCAGCAACAGCGTCGGCAAAGGGAAGGGACCTGGGAGCACTCGGGAAAGAAGCACCAGTACCGGTCGGAGGCGTAGTGACAGTGGAGCCAAGAGCCAGGAGAGTCACAACCCTAGTACCGTAGATGGCGAAAAATTCTTCACTCCACCTAGCGATACTTCTAATCGGGACCAATGGTTCATCGACGGAGGCAATGCTACCAAACCCGCAACATTGAATAAATCGTCACCCAATTCACGTCCTGGTTCTAAACCGCTGCCGCCAAAATCGCAACAAATGGCTCATAAGGAACCTTCGTTGAAGCTAGCACATCAGAATACTGCTCTTGCACAGGACACCAGATTGCCTCATGTCTCTCCGTTTTCCTGGTCCACAAATCCACCGACTCGCTTTCCAAAGGATCAACAGCGTCGACGGCGCAGTGCTATCCTTGTGAAAGTCTGGCTACTTGTAAGTGGTTTCTATCGACGAGCATCTCTGTACGAGGATGCAAAGGGCGGTACCGAAGAGGCATATAAGCTGGTGGCGAGGCTAGAAGAAGAAATATCAAGAGATGTGTCTGGCAGTGTTTCGATAGATCAACCGGGATGGGGAGGTGGCAAAAGTGTTGCGGAACTGTGGGGCGACGTGTTTTCCGAGGTCAGTGGCTTCAGTCTTATATTGGCCATGGTACTAACGTTTTGACAGCGTGGTTATTTGGCGGTCGCTGAAAGCGCTCCATACGTCGCTCTGGGGCATTTCGAATCAGCCCTCTCACATTTTGCTAATCATCCCTCAGCAATCGTGGGAATTTCGAACATCTTGCTAGATATGTACACAGAAGAACTTCTCCCGCCACCTTCAATCCCGGGGCTTGTTTTACCTAGCTCCCTAGCTACTCCTTCGTCCTCGACAGTCAATACGCCAATTTCGAATACACCACTCACCTCACAACCTCCTCCGAACAAACCATCTTCATCTCTTCCGAAAATTCCTCATGGCCCGATCGGGCTTGCCTCTACAAAACCGCAGCCGAACGGAGTGGGTCAAACATCGCAGGAACCTGCCTCTACCCCAAAATCGCAGACATCAGGCCTGGAACCGAATTATAAGGGTTCCTCGACCTCTCTCCTCGACAGATTAGCAGCCCGAGACCGTGCCTATGGCCTTCTCACCGCCCTCACGAAATTGGGCACCGGATGGAACTACAGCGAGGCGTGGTTCGCTCTTGCTCGAGCTTACGAAGAAGGTGGTCAGCCCGACAAAGCTAGAGAAGTGCTTTGGTGGTGCGTGGAGTTGGAAGAAGGAAGAGGGGTCAGAGACTGGAGCGTTGTTGGCGGTGGAGGCTACGTTTTGTGATATAGACCGAGATAACATAGATGGGTTAAGGTTTTGAAAAGGGGTCGAAGTGATACCTTTGCTTCCTCTCGTTCTTAAATAGGAGCCGACTATAAGTTTATAATCTAAATACACTTTTCTTGTGTTTCTAGCTTTGTTCTCCACTGAATATACTGCTCTGACTGGGATGGTGAAAGAATACGTCTCTCGGTAGATGGCTGCTTCGTTCCACTCGATCTGTAGAGAAGTAAATACAGAATTGTGCACTAGAAAGACAGTGCATATTGGGCAACTGGTAGCTTTCACAATTGGATAGCAGTGAATAATAGGAGGGAGCCAAAAGGTTCAAAACAAAATGATATGCATGAAGCGGGGTGCTCTCATATATTTTTGAGAAAAAAAGGACCAAGAAGCAAAAGAGTTCGTCGCACCCATGTTGTAATGGGGTTACTTCTCTGCTGAATTTGTTGTTCTTTGCTGATTTTTTTTGATTGAGCTTTTTTGTACGTTACCGTGGCACCCGTGCTACCAAGCTATTATTTGAGCTTTTGGTTGCATGAGGTGCTCAGCGGCGGCTGCGTGACGCCCGTACTATAAGCTTGAGTTGTTAGTGTTGAGAATTGACTGTGTGTGCTTACTGTTGTTGTATGCCAGCCGAATAGGCGGAAGACCAAATCTGTTATTTAAAATTATATAGAGCGAGCTGGAATTTGGTGAATAGGGGGACGTGGTTTCGTAGAGTTAAGCGAGCTCGTGCAAACCGATGCTGTACATCGCAACGAAGTCAATTAAGAGAGAAGGAAATAGCATTGCAATTGACCTAGAATTTAGGAGAAGGATCTGAGATGAGACTGGATTTGACCGTGGTGATTAGAAGCACGAAGAGCATCGTAATAAACGAACGAAAGGTCAAGCAGAGTTGCTCATCATGTCATAATCCGAATACCTCCCTCCTATCCTCATGACTATGAACACTTTTTTTTTGGGGCAACTTTCGTCTTGACACACTGCTGTTGGAACCTAAACTGCTAATTCATATCATGCTTATCTGATGTTCCTTCCACCTTCGATACTCAAGTGAGTCTTTGGGGTGCAAACAACTCCACCTCCATCTTCAACTCGTTGAGGATATTCACATCATCTATGACTCCACCTTGAATCACTTTCTGGCCAGCAAACGTAGCCCCAGCACGGTACATGGAGCTCCCACATTCTGGGCAGAAATAAGTCGTGATGACATTGCCACTGTCAGCAGTCTTCGAGATCGATTTGAAGACGCCCTCCGTTCTCCACCCTTCATCGGAGACAATAACATTCACGGAATAAGCACTGCTCGTGTATCTCTTGCATTCGCCGCAGTGGCAGAGTCCCTGTGAGAAGAGTTAGTCCATAACTCGGGTCTGTAAACATAGCTTAGGGCTGGAAAGAGTTCTGGTGCCATGGGTTTACCCCGCCATGCGGCATGTTACCCTGCACAAAATCAAGATGTTCAAGATGAGTCCGAACAATCGAATAACATTGTTTTGAATTTGAATTGGGTTATTCACGCTCGGCAGACAGAGAGGTTGTTGTGGCGAGGAATAGACAACGTACCTGTCTGATTGGCTTCCCCTCATAGAAGATCTTGGCCTGACTACAGTAACAGGACCCAGAAGACATTGCTGTATGCTTTTGCAGATATTCAGTCCTATCAGGAACTATAAGTGTTTCAAAGTGGAGAAATTTAACCGAAAGAGATTTATGGCAAGCCTCTTGAGAAGGAATTAAAGGTATGAAACATGATTTGAAAGAGGTTTCCGAAGAACTTCCCTTGGACCTTTTATGTTTCTTATGGATGCAACTTCTAGAATCGACTTAAGTGTCAATAAATTTTGATGCTGCTTGAGGTCTCAAGCAGTATCGAGGTCATTAGAAAGCATGTCTCGTCTGAATCAATAGCACAAACTTCACACCCCCTGTAGCCAATCCGCAGTGCAGATGTTCGGCAGCGCCCGCCAGGATCAGCCATTGGCTTCAAATACTGACAGCTCTTTTGGGAAACTGGTGTTGCAGCTCGCTAGAGCCCGCTACGCTGCCTGCGATAGGCAAGGCGTTCATGCATGTGTCGTCCCGCTGACATCGGAGGCGTAATTTGTCATCGCGACGTGCTTCTGCAACAGTCAGAGATGTGTTGGTGTTTCAACGACTTGCACGTCTCCGACTGATCTCCATTCCTGATATGGTAAACAGTAGGTCCTTCCACCATAAAAACTTTCACATTTGATCGCCGCATTCGCCTTCCAATCTATATCCGAATACTCCTGTCGATTTGGGAAACTGGTTCAAGAGTCGATATTGATTGTGCCGTGTCTCCGAGTCATCGGACAACATCAAGATGATTGAGTCAGAACAGAACGGCTTCGAATTCGTCATGCAGGATCCGAATGAAAGGTTCAGCAATGAGACCCGTACCAAAATTCGAAAGCAAGCTATGCGAGGACGAATCGGTGGGCCTCGTCACGGGTCAGGTCACTCTTTGAGTCTCAGTCCTAAGTGCACACATTCAACAAGCCGAAGCTGGGATCTGGACCATCCATTGCCCCCAATGCCCGTCTCGGGCCTGGAATTGCTGATCAAGGATCGTGGTATTGATCCGCTTGACCTCTCTGCATTGGCTTCTATCCACATCGGAACAGTGTTAGTCTGATCCCGAGTTCTTTGGGCTCTCATCCTCTAACTGGAAATTACAGAGCTGCTTTAGTGCTTTCCTCGGAACCCAGCCCACTACCTGGCGTACTTCAATGTCGTCAAAGATCATACTTCTCCTTCATACCGTCACATTTTGGCCACACACAGGCCCTCGACGACGCCTTTCGTTGCCTGATCACCAGTGCTCATTCCAAGCTCGTTCCATGTCACGGCTCAAGACCCGAGACGATCCTCTCAAACTACTCGAAAGCGCTTCATAGCCTTCAGACTGCTGTCAAGAATTCCAAAACACGGTATCGTACCGAAGTTTTATGTGCAACTGCGATATTGTCAATCTTTGAGGTGCTTCAATCCTCCCACATCGCACAGAACCCATCGCTAATCGATTCGTAGCTGCTGAACTCGCCAAATGGAATGCCTTGGAGTCAACATATTGCTGGTGCATCTCGTCTGATACAACACCGAGGTCCATCCAGATTCAGTACAGAATTTGATAAATGTCTCTTCATTTCCCTTTCATATCCGATAGTAAGCTTGAACTTCTTGTCAATCTCACGTGAGGAAGTTAACTCATATCTCCAGTGCGCACAATCACTTCTCAATAACGAATATTGCTTCCTCGATGATCCAACCTGGACTGGAGTCATGAAATCCACCCATATTCCCAGTGAAATTTTTACCGATAGATCGAAGCTAGGCATAGACTTGATGATTTTGAAGCCTAGAATCTCGGGACTAGCTAAGAGGACCAACCATGCAGTCTTTATGCAGGAAGAACTTAACTCAGAAAAACTCGACGCAATTGCAGCCGATCTTCGTGACGCTCGCTCTAGAATTGTGATGTGGCGCCGCAAGTTCAACACTGCTCTGTTGAACGCCGACGAGAGCACTCGAAACGATGCTCTTGACTTTGGTAAACGTTACGAGCTCCTTGGTGTTTCGCTTGTCGTACACATCCTTCTGAGCCGACTATTATGCTCGATTGCACCAGCTTGTCGTAGTCTTCTTGAGGAGGAAGTCCAGAGCTTGGCTTTGGAGCTCAAGACTGTGCAAGGGACTTTGTCACATAACCGACGAGCAGAATTCTTCTTCGAACAGAAATCGAAGATTGCTGATGCTGCTATTTCTACGCATCCATACTTTGAGGATGTGCTTCATAGTGGGAAGGTTGTGGAGCTGTGGAGGTTGGAGGCGTTTTTCAAAGCTCTTGGCAGAAAATGCTGCGACGGAGAGACATGCTGTGAAAGTGAGGTATTTACATGAAATATGAGCATTAATTGTCCAATGATGTTCTGTGCAACGGCATCTTGGAAGATCATTGACTTTGGGTATGAAGTGAAAACCTCTGAATATGTGACTAAACTGCAGCTTCCTGTCGTGAAACCTCGACATTCCAATTAAAAAGCCTGGTTATTGAATTTGTCAGTCTGTCGAAAACGCCTCGTGGACAATTGTGACGCATGGTTGGTTGCCCAAATAGGATGCTAGACTGAAGTCCGAATCAGGCAATGGCTTTGCCACACATGTGTGGTACGGTGTGATTTGCTTGCCGGTGGCTCCGCAGAGGCACCCACCAGCATCCGTACGAATATTGCTACATCGACTTTGAAATTGCTTGAATTACTACGTATATCCGTCAATATCTTCGGCGTTCGGGGGTGTATTAGGTGGATTGATGTCTAAAAGTAGCATCGTTGATTGGCGACATTTTACGAGTTTCGTCAGACTCTAGGCAAGTCGCAGCCGACCGTAAGCATGGATGCCAAGAACCCTGCACGGATATACAGCACTCAAATTCAAGGGAGTAGCAATGATGAGCCACGGTTGACGTCGCTGTATCTCGGAAATCATATAAAAGATGCCGCTCTCCTCTCCACTTGCAGGCCAAATTTAATCAACGCATCAACCTGCAACAACAACAACAACCAGCACTTTCTAAAACATCCGTCCACTTTCTGAACCGACATTCAATTCACATAACAATTCTTTTAACGAAGTCACAATGTCCAGCTGGAATGAATTACTGGAGCGTAACCAGTATGCTATATATTCCCCAGACGCCGAGCGTTAGTTGTTGACAACCTTCCAGAAAGTACTCAGAAACTGAGCACAAGCCTCGACCCTATCTCAGCGAGTTGACTGGCCCATTCCCTCAATACTTCATCTGTAGGAGCCTTCGAAGACCTCATATTGGGATTTCAAATTACTGACTTGCCGAACAGATTCTTGCATCGACCCTCGCGTCCCAGTCGAACAGTTTCTTGGCATCGACACATCTGGTGAGCAAAATCATAAACCGGGCCTGCTTGTACACTTTTTCTGACTTTTTGAAAAGATGCACTCATCGTGCGAACAGCTGGTGGTCGTGTCAAAGACAACTTGAACGACTTGGTCTTCTTCGACACACTTTCCCAGGGGCAGGCCGTGAAGGATGTTATTGTCATCCATCACACTGGTGTGTAAACCAGACTTCTCTGACGGATTATACTAATTGTGTTCTAAGACTGCGGCTACACCCAAACCAACGACGATGATCTCAAGAGCACTTTAAAATCCAAGCACCCAGATCATTCTCATGACATTGATCAGCTAAATTTCGGAACATATGGCTCGGGTGAGAGGTAAGTTATCCAATCCCTTTGAGCTTATCAAGCATCTCGGTAGCCGTAAAAATTGCTGACTTCACGCCTGTGGCAGGCTTCCGGAAACTGTTCGCGAAGATTTGAAGCGCATCAATGACAACCCGTTCCTTAGGCAAGATCTCAAGGATAATGCGAAAGGATATCTTTGGGACATCAAAACTGGAAAACTAGCTTCGATCCCTTTGACTGCTTAGATTGGAGACTAGAATTCGGCAGGCAACATGGAAATGAGGCCATGCCTTGATCAGTCAGACATGAAGTGCGATCTAGATAGCCTGTGACGGACCATAATTTACCCCTATTTCCCCCACAACTTGCACTGCTCTTTGCCTGCTGTATCGCCGTCTTCTCTAGCAATGCCAGATCACAAGACAATAATCTTTAGTTCTATCTTTGAACCTTTCTCAAAGCCTCACTGGGGTTCGTCTTGAAGTTCTTTCTGTACAAAGTTAGCCTTACCTTATGGTAAAACCAAATTGTCATCACGTGATTATAGCTCCCGGCGATTGCTTCTATGTTCTTCTTCCACAACAAAAGCTGCTTGATAGACGGAGAATTAATATCTTTCCTGCTACTGTTTATGAAGTCCTTTTTAAAGACGTTACTTTCTTTTCTTTTCTAAGGACAATGAACTCGCTTAATTCAGGGGTTAGCCATCTCGTCGTTTAGCGTTTCACTGTACGTGCAACAATACACTGAACGATTAGAGCGCAACTCACTTGCTCTGGTCTCACCTTGTAACGCTCAGGGTATTTGATCTCTTCCGTACTGGGCAAATTTGAAAGCCTGAGTCTTCAAATATGATGCGGAGTTATTTGATCACCTCCAAAAGCACGTGATTGGATAATGTGGCTGAGAAGGCCAGCTGTGCCGCAGGCCAAGCCTTTCAGCCTCACGTCAGCATTTAGGACATCATTTCAGATCTTCAAATAAGGCACTCAGATCTTTATGAAAGAATCTTCTGCATCTGACCCACCCATGTCTCATAAATTTCGCTAAACATCGAGGGTTTGTGAAGGGAATTTGGGTCACAACGGATTGATGTCTACAGAATGGCCCGCACGAGTACCAATCCCGAAGCGTCACATGAACCAGGGACAACCAGTGAGCTTGTCCAACGACGAAAGAGGGTATCGAAGCCGAAAACGCGAACTGGATGCATTACCTGCAAGCAAGACTCTCAGAACTGCATTGGAGAGGTGTTCGGATACTAACAGACGTCAGAATTCGACGGGTGAAGTGCGATGAGACAAAACCGCATTGTATCCGCTGTACGAAGTTTGGTACCAAATGTGACGGCTACCCAGATATAGAAAAGAAAGCCAAATCCCAAACCCGCACAGGTCCTCTCAAGATCCGTCCCTGGTTGGGTCCTAAGACCCAAGCTTTGGTTGCCCCATCACGTGCTCCGCTCCGTCAAGCACCCTCCATTATCATTTTCCCGACCGAGACAGAAAACCTCTACTTCGATGCTTTTAGAAAGGATATAATTCCGGAAATATCCGGGATTTGGGATAATTCTTTCTGGGACAGCATCGTGTTGACAGCATGCGATGAGCCATTTATCCTAGATGCGGTCCTAGCCATCGCTGCGATTAGCCTTTCCATCAAGGAGACCCGAACGACAACCCGAACTTTGGAAGATGGGACGAGTGACCCCAGAGTATCCTCCAAGCACTACCAATTCGCGCTCGAACGTTTCGGCCGTGCGGTACGGACCATGAGATCAACCCTCACAAACGGTGAGCAGCACCTGAGGAAAGCACTCATCGGCTGTTTACTCGTCTTCTGCTTCGAAGGATTTCAAGGGTACCCGAAACAAGCCTTAATACATGTCATAAGCGGCTACCATCTCCTGCAAAGTTGGATGATCAAGAAGTCTTTCTCTCTTGTTCTGCCCAACAGCACACCTCCTGTCACAAGTCTGATCGAGAAAGAGCTAATGGATGCTTTCAATCGTCTATATACGAATGCTGTCACGGTTACGGGAGACTTGTGTTCGGCGGAAGCATACGTGCTTGAAAATGCTAGTGGCGAGAAAGTTATACAGAACATGCCTCAGACTTTCGCAGACTTTTCGGAAGCGCATCGATACTTTGTGCATATTATGAAGCGATGCGCGGTATTTATTCAGGTACGTGTGATCGCTCATCTTACCTTCCTATCTGCTCTTCCAGAAAGCTTTGGAGCAGACAATTCTGAGGATATGCCAACTATGAAATCTGCTCATTTGACAACACTGACTCAAAAACCTTGTTTTCTAGATGGCTGTTGGCTTACCACTAGAGCCCTCCTCATCAAGGAATGGAGAGCAAACTCAGGAAGAATCGGCATCTACCATGTTATGGGGGGCATCGATACACGTTCCCTTCCCCAAAGGTCCCGTACCCGAGAAAATCCTCGAAATGCACGCCAAGCATATGAGCGAGCTCCGCCAATGGCAAGCCTCCTTCACCGCGCTACGCGTCAGCACAGATCTAGCCAACCGTAAGTCTCGTCTTCTCATGATTAACCCTTGTTTTGCAGGTCTTGCGAGCCGTTCTCTCTCTGTCTCGTTTTGGGGGTAAAAAGCTCTCAAGAGGTTAATTCCATTTCTGATTACATTCGTTGAGAGCAATACTGATTCAAGATCCCGGTTTAGAAGTAGGCTCAACAGTCTTACAAGCAGGCTGGACGGGAATATGCATGATCACCAACACGGCCATTGCCCGAACAGAGTGTTACTGGGATCAATTCCTGCCCGAATTCCGGGCTATCGTCTCCTTGGCCAAAACTCTCTTCAGGATTCTGCCCCGGGAGGCAGCGCTTGCGCACAAAGGCGGCTTCAGCCTAGATATCAGTATTGTGCCACCACTATATATCGTCTGCAAGTATTGTCGCGATGGTGGGTTGAGAAGGGAGGCTCTTGCGCTGATTGATGTGTGTCCGAGAAGAGAGGGTG
>Ga0302140_10002468_pt1 | contig 24003 bp, 24 predicted proteins | sample I_Bog_E1_1_FD_202095 | JGI IMG/M metagenome (GOLD analysis project Ga0302140, IMG submission 202095) | Peat permafrost microbial communities from Stordalen Mire near Abisko, Sweden - I_Bog_E1_1 | ecosystem: Environmental > Terrestrial > Soil > Wetlands > Peat | place: Sweden: Abisko, Stordalen... | reverse complement strand
CTTGTGGAGCAGTCGATGAGCCTGCGAGCGCGCGCGGTCCACGGATTTCTGGATTCGTGCGGCGTTTTCGTCGGAGGTTTCCATGGGATCGAAGATGTACTTCTCGCGGTCGTCGGGACGGATGACGAGGTGGGACTCGACTTCGCCACAGCGTTGGAGCCGCCAGGTGGCGCGATGCATTTCTTCTATTAGGATGGCTTCGAGGAGACTGCCCGGGGAGAATTGCCGGACAAGCCCGGCGTGAAGGGCCGCGTAGCCTTCTTCTTCACCGGGCCGGATAAAGTCGCCGGAGAAGAGGCCGAAGGTGACTGCGTTTTTTGCGGAGGTGGCTTTTCCGGCCTCACTGGTGGGGCCCGTACTGGATTGCGCGTTGGCTATATTGGCTGCGATCTGAGCTGCTGATGACATGTTTTTTCTTCCTTTTCATTTTTTGGCTTTGAGCGGCGGACGGCGCTGCTCCTCAGTCTGAGAAAAGCACTGCGAGAACGCGGATTTCGCCTGGGAGCTGCAAGTAGCTGAAAAGGTTCGGAAGAAAAGTGAGATTTCGTTGTGACTGTGTGGCTGCGTGCGGTCGGCCCGGCGTTATGATCGGATAGACTACAGACTCGGTTCCACGGGAGGTCATGTGATCCGATCCATTTTTCTGCTATTGCTTGCGATGGGCTCAGCTATCGCTCAGGACGCTGCGCGAAATGTGCAGAAACAGGTGGATGCGGTCTTTGCTAAGTGGGATTCAGCGGTGTCGCCGGGCTGCGCGCTTTCCGTGATTAAAGACGGCCAGATCATCTACAAGCGCGGATACGGCGTGGCTGATCTGGATCACGACGTTCCCATTCAGCCCAATACGGTGTTTCACGTCGCGTCCGTTTCCAAACAATTTACCGCGATGGCGATTTTGCTTCTGGTGCAGGCAGGAAAGCTTTCGCCTGACGACGACGTCCGCAAGTACATACCGGAGGTACCCGACTTTGGCGCGCGCATCACCATCCGGAATCTGATTTATCACACGAGCGGTCTGCGGGACCAATGGGATTTGCTCAATCTGGCGGGCTGGCGCTATTCGCTCGATCTCATCACCGACGACGATGTGCTGGGCCTGATTGCACGTCAGAAAGAACTCAACTTTCAGCCTGGCGAGAAACAACTTTACAGCAACACGGGCTATACGCTGCTCGGGCTGATCGTAAAGCGAGTCAGTGGGCAATCGTTGCGCGAATTCACGACAGAGCGCATCTTCAGGCCGCTCGGCATGTCCAGTACACATTTTCGCGACGACCATGCCGAAATCGTAAAACACATGGCGTATGGCTATGTCGAAGGCCCGGCCGGGAAAGGATATCGGTTGAGTGTAACGAATTTCGATACCGTGGGACCGACCAGTCTGCTCACTACAGTGGAAGACCTCGCACTTTGGGATGAGAATTTTTATCATCCGCGCGTCGGCGGAGCGGCAGTGGTGGGGCAGCAACTGGAGCGCGGGAGGCTGAATAACGGAAAAGAACTGAACTACGCTTTTGGCCTGGTTCCCGACACGTACCGCGGGCTGCCGACCGTCCATCACGGAGGTACTGATGCCGGGTATCGCGCGGAGTTGCTTCGCTTCCCCGAGCAGCATTTTTCAGTGGCTTGCCTATGCAACGACCGTGCCATCTTTCCCGTAGAACTGGCGCGGAAGGTCGCGGACATATATCTGGCGGGACAATTCCACGATTCGGCGGAGGCAAATCCCGCGTCGTCAGCGAGTGCTGTCGCTGTGCCGCTTCCCACGCTCACGGAATACGCCGGATTGTATTGGGACCAGGAAGATTTGCAGGTTCACCGCGCGGTACTGAGAAACGGAAAATTGTTTGTGGCCGGGCTGGAACTGACGCCGCTGACCGAAAGCCGTTTCCGGCTGGCTATAGATGCCAGTGAGACCTATACATTTGAAAAATCGGCAGATGGAACTCATTGGCGCATGACGATCGAGGACTCCGGAGATCAGCCTGAAGTCTATGAGCAGACGGCCGCGTTTCATCCTTCGCCCAATCAACTGGCCGGATATGCCGGTTCCTATGCAAGTGAGGAGATCGATCCGGTTTATCGGATTGCCGTGGAGGATGGCGGGCTGGTGTTGTGGCGTCTGAAGGCAAGCCAGCAGAAGCTGCGACCGATCGTCGTCGACTACTTCCAGGGGCTGGATACGCTGGGTGGGGTCATCCACTTTGAGAGAGATGCAGCCGGCAAGGTGACCGGTTTCGTGGTGGATTCCGACGGCGTCAGCCACTTTCGTTTTGCGAAGAAGCCGATGTGAGTCATGCCGCGCCGAGGCTGGGCAAGCCCGTTGTCATATCGTAAGAGAACGGAACGATACATGGCCATAGGATCGGCATCGACACGTTTGCTCAGACCCAACGGAAGCAAACGTGGCGATGCCCGGCTTGCGTGAGGCTAACGCCTTACTTCGTCGCCAGCGCGTCGGCGATAGCCTTATCCGCGAGCGGCGCCATCAGGGCATAGGCGGCGTCGTTGGGATTGACGCCATCGCCGGTCAGTTCCTTCTTCATTTGACGAGTTCCGGCGGCTGTGTCCACTAAGACCGAATAATAGTTGAGGTAGACAGAGCCCGTGCTCTTGGCCAGATCCCGCAGGGTTGCGTTGATGGCCGCGATTTTGCCTACCGGCCTGAGCCTGGTCTGCGTGTCGTAACAATCGCAGACCGGCGTCAAGGAAGCGATCACCACTTTGATGCCGTGGAGCTTCGCGAGTTCGATCATGGTCACGAGGTTATCCGAAATGGTGCCTTCGCTGCCCGGCCCCATCACCATGCCGATATCGTTGAAGCCGCCTTCGATCACAACCACCTTCGGCTGCAGGTCGATCACGTCCTGACGAAAGCGAACCAGCATTTGCGGGGTTGTCTGCAAAGCGATGCCGCGATTGAAATACGGCTTGCCGGAAAAAAACGGCGTCTTGCCTTTGCCCCAGTTCGCGGTGAGCGTGTCACCGAGGAACACGACGCGATTCTCGCCCGGCTTCGGCGCCGGAATCTCGCTGTCATCGCTGCCGTAGACGTTCAGGCCGCCCCAATCGACCAGCTTTTTGCGCGCCGCGTTCAGCTCTTTGGTGAGCGATTCGACTGTGGGCTCCTGCGCCACGAGGGTGGTACCGAGTAACGCGACCAACGCAACGCCGATGAGCCGTTTCATGAAGCTATTCTATACTGCAGAGGTGGCAAACATCGCAGCTTCGCACGCGGTGAGACTGGCTCCGAGACGCAGCAGGAATTCATCCACGTCGCCGCGGCCGATGTTCATGGGCGGTGAAAGCCGGATGACGTTGCCATAGAGGCCGCCGCGGCCGATCATGACGCGATTTTCGCGCGCGCTTTCCATCAGCTGAAGCGTGGCGTTGGTTGCAGGGGCTTTGCTCCTGCGGTCCTCCACCAGTTCGAGCGCGAGCAACAGGCCTTTGCCGCGCACGTCGCCGATGATCTGGTGTTTGTCTTTGAGATCGAGCAGGCCGTTCATCAGATACGCGCCCACTTCTTCGGTGTTGCGCAGGATGTTTTGTTCTTCGATATAGTCGAGCACGGCGTTGGCCGCGGTAGTCGCGATCGGATTGCCGCCAAAGGTGGAGATGGTGAGACCTTTCACCGCGTTGGCCACTTCGGGGCGCGCGATGGTGACGCCGATGGGCATGCCATTGGCGAGGCCTTTGGCACTGGTGATGATATCCGGGACCACATCCCAGTGTTCGATGCCAAACCATTTGCTGCCGGTGCGTCCCCATGCCGTCTGGACTTCATCGGCAATGAATACGCCGCCGTATTTGTGCACGATATCGGTGACGATTTTGAAGTATTCTTTGGGCGGGGTGATGAAGCCGCCGACGCCCTGAATCGGCTCGGCGATCAGGCCCGCGACTCTGCCGGAAGTGCTGGAGCGGATCACCTGTTCCATATCCTGCGCGCATTTCAGCTCGCAGGAAGGATATTCGAGGCCGAACGGGCAGCGGTAACAGTAGGCGTTGACGGCGTGCACGATGCCGGCCTGCGGGGGCCCGAGTTTCCATTGCGACTGGCCGGTGAGGCCCATGGTGCCCTGTGTGCGGCCGTGATAGGAATGGCGCAGCGCGATAATTTCGGTGGAGCCGGTGAAGCAGCGCGCGGCGAGGATGGCGGTTTCGTTGGCCTCGCTGCCGCTGCTGGTGAAAAACGACTTTGTCAGTGCGCCGGACGGGGTAATGGAGGCCAGTTTCTTTGCCAGCGTCGCCTGCGGCTCATTCGCGAAGACCGGGGAGATGTGGCCGAGCTTGTTCATCTGCGCCTGAACCTTGGCGTTGACCTGGTCGTTGCAGTGGCCGACGCCGACAGTGACGATGCCACCGAAGAAATCGAGGTACTGATTGCCATCGGCATCCCAGACGTATTGGTCTTTGGCGTGGGATACGACCAGCGGCTCCTTGAAATAGGTGAAGACCGCCGGGAAGATGAATTCTTTTTGAGCGAGGAGAATTTCCTGTTTCGTCATGGTTGGTTACGCAGATGTTGGTTACACAAATAGCGTGTCGACGCGAACGCTGAAGCCGGGAAGGAGATCGGAGGTGAGTTCGTCGGCTGACAGGATGCTCCTGTCGAACACCAGTTCGCCCGCGGCGTTCCTGCGATGGAGCTCAATGGCCCGGCTTTCGGGATCGACGATCCAATACTCGGCGACATCGCGCGCGGCGTACAGACTGCGCTTGACGTGCCGGTCGCGACGCTCATTTGATCTGCCCGGCGAGAGGATTTCGATGACTATCTCAGGTGCCGCCTGGAAACGTCCTCCCGCGAGAGTCTTCCTGACTCGTTCGTTCGTGACGAAGACGAGATCGGGAATCACGCCATCGTAATCGTCGAAGATGACGCCGACGCCAGTGAGGATCTCGCCGATCGGATGCTGGCCCAGGTACCCGGCGAAGGCGATGGCGATTCTGAGCAATATCTTCTGATGGATATAACTGGGCGCGCTGGACACGTATAGTTCTCCGTCGATCACTTCGTAGCGATTGCCGTCTTCCGGCATGGTTTCCAGATCGGCGTTAGTCAGGCGAAGCTCGCTGGCGATGCTCATAGGGAACTCTTATTTCAAATGATAGCGCGCAAACGGGCGGAGGGATACAGAGAGATACATGGTTTTCTTGACCATGGTCGGACCATTTGATAGCATCTCTGTCATGAAACGTCGTCGCTTTATGCAGGCGCTCGCGGCTGCGCCAGCGGTTCCCGCGTTGATCGCTCAGCAAGCCCCCACACCTGCTGCTCCAGGCACTCCAGTCGCTTCCGGCGCGGGCCGCGGAGGCCGTGGCGGGCGAGGTGTCGGTGGGGGCGCGGAACCGCCCGCCATGATCGAACTCACCCAACCCGACGCCGTGGCGGAAACGGTGGCTCGTTTCTTTACGGCGCCGCAGTTTAACGCCCTCAAAAAGCTCAGCGATACTCTGATGCCGGCGATGAACGGCAATCCGGGCGCGCTCGAAAGCCAGGCTCCCGAATTTCTCGATTTTCTGATCGGCGTATCGCCGGCCGAGCGCAAATTGCTCTATCGCAACGGGCTCGACACGCTCAACGCGCATGCCACCACGAAGTTCGCGAAACCGTTCGCGGACCTGGACGCGAAGCAGGTGGATGCCATCATCCGGCCGCTGCTGGTGGCCACGCCGTGGGTTCTCGATCTGCCGAAAGAGCCGCTGCTGCATTTCATGGCGTCGGCACGCACCGATATCAGTGAAGCGACGCGCAATTCGCGGGTGTGGGCGGAATCGGGCGGCGGCGGGCGCGGCGGCAGAGGTGGGCGCGGCGGTGGTTTTGGTGGTGGCGGGCAGCTGGTGTGGCTGCCGATCGATCCGATTTATAAAGGCTGAAATAACAAAATGGCAATTCAGGAATTTGACGTTTTAATCGTCGGATCCGGCCACTCCGGCGGCATGGCGGCGAAAGTTCTCACAAGCAAAGGCGTTTCGTGCCTAATGCTGAACGCCGGTCCGGAAGCCGACTATGTCAAGGACCGCGTGGCGACGCCTGTGCATCAAATGCCCTATCACGGCTTCAATAAGCCGGGCCGTTTATCGCATGTGACGCAGGCCACCGAGGCCAACGCGGAACAGTGGGTGGATGAGCGGGAAGTGCCGTATACGGCGCCTCCGGATGCGCCTTACAACTGGGTGCGAGTGCGTCTGCTGGGCGGCAGGAGCCTGTTCTGGTCGCGTCAGTCGTTCCGGCTGAGCGATTTTGAATTTAACGCGGCCGAGATCGACGGCAAGGGAGATAGCTGGCCTATCCGGCTGGCCGACCTGGCTCCGTATTACTCGCAGGTGGAGCAGATATTCCGCGTCAGCGGGCGCAAGGAGAACCTGCCGCAGTTTCCGGACGGCGATTTTGTTATCGAAACGAATCTGAATCTTTCCAGCGGCGTCATGCAGAAGATCAGCGAGCTGGCGAAGCCGCGCGGGATTCCGCTTTCGACAATGCGGTCGTCGGTGGGGATCAACGGGCTGGCGAGTTCGATTAATCTGTTGTTGCCCGATGCCATGGCGACAGGCAAACTGCAGATTGTGTCGAACGCCATTGTGCGTGAGTTGACGACGGATAAGAAAACCGGTCTGGCGAACGGAGTGCATTTCCTCGATCGGCATTCGCGGCGCGAAATGCACGTGAAGGCGCGCGTGGTGGTGCTGGCCGCAGGGACGCTGGAGAGCACGCGCCTTCTGATGAATTCCGGGATCGCGAATTCCAGCGGCGTGATGGGGCATTATCTGCATGACCAGATATACGGTGTGCGTGTGCTGGCATCGGTGCCGGAAGCGCGCGACGGCAAGGCGCCGGCGGGGCTGATGGGCGGCAGCGTTTTCATTCCGCGATTCCGCAACCTGACGAAAGAGGACAAGCGGAATTTCATCAAGGGCTATTGCATGATGATCAGCGGCGGGGGCAGTCCGGTCGCTACGGATTTTGCGGAATACGGGGAGGAATTACAGAAGAAACTGGATCACTATGCGGGTTCATGCGTATCCGCCAGCATCTATGGAGAACGCGTGCCGCGCTTTGAAAACCACGTCAGCATCAACAAAACCGTGAACGACGAATGGGGCATACCGGTGCTTCATATCGACGTACGGGACAGCCCGAATGAAATCAATCAGGCGAAAGATGCGGCGGATACGGCGGAAGAGTTGTTTAAAGCGGCAGGCTGGGATGTCATCGTGAAGACGGACAAGTATCATCCGCCTGGATACAGCATTCACGAGGTGGGCACGTGCCGCATGGGCGACAATCCGAAGACCAGCGTATTGAACAGGTGGAACCAGAGTCACGACATTAAGAATCTGTTCGTGGTGGATGGCGCCGCTTTCGTAACCTGCGGGTGGCAGAATCCGACCATGACCATCAGCGCCCTGTCCATGCGCGCGAGCGAACATCTCGCGGAACTAATGAAGCAAGGCGCTGTTTAATCCGTTGACGGGGCGAACTGGCCGACGCTTCAGTTCGGCCGGCGGAACACGGAAATTCCCTGTGCGATGGCTATGCCGAGGAGCATACCCGTCAGCAACAGGGCTTCGACGTTGATCATGTCGACGCCGTTCATGGACGGCATACCCATGGTCCGCTTCAGTACGATCAACGCCATGATCACCGGTATCATGACGCCGAGGACGATTCTCCTGCGTGGTTGTTTCATACGTTATTTGCATCTCCCTGTTTGTATTTCGCTGTTTTCTGCTTCGTTATTTTTGTCTCGCAGCTTCGTGTGGGGCCCGATTCGGGCTGGCCTGTTTGCACCTGGTAAAGGATGCACGGTTTTCATTATGCGGAAACTCACCGGGAAATTCCAGAAGTTTTCGGCTCCATTAACCAAAGGGATTAACCACTGGTAAATACTTTCGGGAGGCTGGCCCCGGCATGAGATACTGAACAATTCGCCTACCTGTATGCCGCAACAACAACCATTTGAAATCGTGAGCGCCCATAGTCCGGACTCCGATGACGCATTCATGTTTTACGGACTGGCCACGAAGAAAGTCCGCTCGTCGTTCGTCAATTTCCGCCACGTGCTGTCGGATATCGAAACGCTGAACAAGAAGGCGCGGGAAGGCGTCTACGGGCTGAGCGCGATTTCGTATCACGCTTATCCTTACGTAGCCGACAAGTATGCGCTGATGGCCGCCGGATCGAGCGTGGGGGACGGCTACGGACCCCTGGTGGTGACAACACGCCCCATGGAGCCCGAGGAGATCAAGGGGAAGAAGATTGCCATACCGGGCACGCTGACCACGGCTTATCTTTCGCTGAAGATCTTCGAGCCGGATTTCACGCCTGTGGTGGTGCCGTTCGACAAGATTCTGGACGCCGTGACGGAAGGAGCGGCGGATGCGGGTCTGATCATCCACGAAGCGCAGCTCACCTATAACAAGGCCGGGTTCCACCGCGTTCTCGATATGGGCAAGTGGTGGAAGGATACCTACGGGCTGCCGCTGCCGCTGGGCGGGAACGTGCTGCTGCGCTCCCTGCCGGATAACGTGAAGACCGAATGCTGCCGGATGATGAAAGAGAGCATCCAGTACGCGCTCGATCATCACGCCGAGGCGCTGGAATATGCCATGCAGTTCGCGCGCGATATGGACCCGAGGCTGGCCGAGAAGTTTGTCGGCATGTACGTGAATCACTACACGGTGGATGCCGGTGAAGAGATTCCGAAGGCCGTGAGGCTGTTGCTCGATAAGGGCTTCGAAGCGGGCCTGATTCCGAACAAGGTGGACGTCGAGTTCATTCGCTGACGAAGGTCGGTTCGCCATGCGGCCGGGTTGTCATTTTCATGGCCTTGCGCCGTCATCCGCTGATTAGCGGCATAATCGTAGTAGATGCGCCGTCTGATTCCCTGCTGCCTGTTGCTGTCTGTTTCCGCGTTTGCCCAGCCTACCCCCACGCCTAAGGACGTGCGGCTGGTGGCGAAAGAGGGACAGGTGGCCGTTCCGAAGCTGGTTCCCTATCTCAACAGTCCCTCGCTCGATACTCGTATCGAAGTGGTCAAACAGCTGACAGATCTGGGCGGTAAGGACTCGCTCGACGCCCTGATTACGGCCAGCCACGATCCCGACGCTGAGATGCAGCTGCGCTCGATTGACGGATTGGTGAATTTCTATCTCCCTGGCTATGTCCGGCAGGGGCCTGCTGCTTCCGTCACACGCGCCGGGGCGGCGATCAAAGCGAAGTTCAGCGATACCAACGATCAGGCGATCGATGCGTTTGTCACAGTGCGTCCGGAAGTGATTGCGGCCATCGGCAAACTGGCCAGCGGCGGTAACGGCATGGATGTGAAGGCCAGCGCCTGCCGCGCCATCGGTATTCTGCGTGGACGGGCGGCCATCCCGGATTTGCTCGATGCCCTGCGGACGAAGGACAATTCGGTAATGTACGAGGCGCTGGTGGCTATCCGCAAGACCGCGGATCCGGCGGCCGGGCCGAAGATCGTCTATTTGCTGCGCGATCTGGACGACCGTGTGCAATCGGCCGCCATCGAAGATGCAGGCCTGTTGCAGGCGAAGGAAGGCCTGCCGGCGCTGCGCGGCATCGTGGCCAGTCCGCGCGGCAGCAAGGCGGAACGCTCGGCGCTGGGCGCGATCGCCATGATGCCCGAGCCGGTCGACAGGCCGTTGTTCCAGCGCTATCTGGCGTCGAAGGACGACCGGCTTCGTGCCGCCGCCGTGGAGGGACTGGGGCGCATCGGAGATGCCGGGGACCGCCCCGCCATCGACAAAATCTGGAAAGACGACGAGAAGATGCCGCCGCGCCTGGCTTCAGCTTTCGCTCTCACGCTCGGCGGCGATCTGGAGCTGGGCGAGGGCGCGCCGTTTCGCTATCTGCTGAATACACTGAATTCAGCGGCCTGGCGCGATACTGCTACGGCCTATCTGGTGGAGGCGGCGCGGCGGCCGGCAGTGCTGGCAGCACTACGGCAGCCTCTGGAAACGGGGACTCGGGACGAGAAGATTGAGCTGGCGAGGATACTGGCAGCCAGCGGAGATGCCAGCGCGCTACCATGGCTGGATAAACTTAGCCGCGATTCGGACAGCATGGTGGCGCAGGAAGGATTGCGGGACCTGAGATCTCTAAGATCCCGCCTCTAAGCCCGGGGAGATCGCGACTGTAAGCCGCGCCAGATCCCGCCTGTAAACCGGAAAACCAGGAAAACGACTACTTGGCCTTCTTCTGCTTCTGCTGACCGACGCGGACCTTGGTGTGGAGGTTCTTCGCGTCCGTAAAAGCCTTATGATCGTGCCGGGCCACAACGTCGGCCAGGTACTGTTCCATATTCGTGTCGCGCGGAATGACCGCCATCACAGTGAAGCTCTCGTTGCAGGTGGTGCAAAAGGGGCGGAAACGCTTAACATTCGGGATTGCCATAACAGGACTATAGTAGCAAACGCGATCAATTCTCAGACGGCCTTTCGGCGCGATCGATCACGAAGACCTCAACCGGACCTTTGCGGGATTCCAGTTTGAGCCCCAATTGCTCCTGCAGGGCCGTGAAGAGCGACGGAACTCCGGTATCCGGTTTTGGCGTCAGCAAGTCGTTATCGTTTTCGTTGTGTGGCGCATATTCCATGCTCATGTCGTAGTTGCCCACTAAACCCGTATCGTCCTCTACCTGCTGGTTCACAACACTTGCAAGGTGCCGTGCAAGCATGCCGAGGGTAACGCCTATCCCCGGAGTTGCATCGAAGGAACCCCGTTCGCCTGCCGTCGGAGTTGCTCCGTCACGCTGCAATAAGCTGGTTTGCCCGCCTCGAGAGGGGGCGGCGGAACATCCTCAGAAGGCGTGCAATCCCCTTCCTTCGCCCGCACGAGGCCGGCGGGGGGCCGGGCGCCCTTCTTCGCCGTTACAAGGGCGTACACGGGAAGCTCTCTTGTCTCGCGATGGAGTACAAGATGAAACCGATCGGCGAGCAGCGCCTGCAGCATAACGCGGGATTGGTCGCTGTCCGGCTTTCCTTCGGCCTTCGCCTCTATGTCATAGGGCTCGGAATAAAGCCAGGTTGGTCCGCCGACGACCTGGAAAGGGAGAATATGCCAGCCGACCAATATCAGACCACCCAACGGGAAGTGCGATATAACCATTCTTCCGCCCGGTTCGAAACGATAGCCCCAGGCCCGTTCGTCGGGTGGGGTTGGTTTGACAGATGCGACGTCGAATGCTGGCCGGACAGGCGGTTCCGTTTGAGCGCGGCACATCGAAACGGCGATCATCGCGGCAATGCCGACGAGCGTCAGGTTCACGAGTGCATCTTATCGCACGCGGCGGCCGAACTCAGCGCATTGACCCGTAGAATGTTGCGGGCGAGAATAGGGTATGGATCGCGAAGAGGTTCTCGCCGCATTGCGCGCTCATGAGCACGAATTGAAAGCTGCGGGCATCGTTCGTTTGTCCCTTTTCGGTTCCACGGCCCGGGGAGATGCCTCGCCGGGTTCAGACGTCGACCTGCTCGCTGCGTTTGACTCCCGCCGAAGGCTGTCAACGCTTGATGTAGTCGCGATTCAGCTTAGGATAGCGGGGCTTCTGGGGCGCCCGGTCGATCTCAGCGAGGAAGGAACCCTGAAACCGCGAGTGAAATTACGGGTCGACCCCGAGGCTGTACGTGCCTTCTAGCGATCCGGTTCAGCGTTTCGAGGATATCCTCGAAAACATCATTCGAATCGAAAAACATACCTCGGGTATGGACTGCACATCGTTTCTCGAAGATCACAAGACCTATGATGCAGTCGAGCGCTGCCTCGAACGCATCAGCGAGGCAGCGACAAAACTTGCAAGTGTTGCCGAAGTTATGTGTCCCGGTATTTCCTGGCCCGCAATCCGTAGCCTCGGGAACTTTCTGCGCCACGAATATGACCGAATCGAACGGGACCGGTTATGGCTCGTGGTAGAGCGTGATCTCGGGCCACTGAAAGCGGCTGTTGTTTCTGCACTGGCACGGATATAAAAATTACGCGCCACCGTCGACGGCCTGGGGATCGGCCGGAAGCATCACCCGTTCCAGCACCTTTCGCCGCGCGGGATCGCCCACCCCGAAAGGAGCGCTGAACCGGAAGCCGATCAGGTAATGCATCTGGTCGCGACGGCAGAATCTCACCGTCGCATGACCCATCCTGCCGAACTCCTTGCTTTCCACCTGCGCCGCCGCGCCGAGACTGATGCGATCCTTCGCCTCGACGGCGATACCTTCCGTAGAAAGATCTACGCAGCGGCCGGTGAGACGCCTGATATCTCCCGCTTTCTCCTGCCACATCACGGAGACTGAAAAGCTGACCTGGAACCGCTCCTCCCTCATTGGCCCTCATCTCCCAGGACAAAATAGCCCGCCGCCGCGCGGTCGATTTCCCGGCGGGTGGCAACGGGCTTCCGGTCCTCGTAGAGCGCGATGGCGCGAATCGCCTGGAACAGGTCGCGAGGGTAACACGGACGCAGGTCGGTGCCATGGCGCAGGCAGACTTCGCGGCAGTAAGCCGCGACACCCTCCTCGCAAACAACTCCGATGGCGGCGGCAGCCAGGCCGAAGATCGCGTCAAAGGTTTCCGCATCCACGCCGCGCACCAGAATCTTGTTCGGGATGCGGCGCAGGAAGGCTTCGTCGGCCAGTTCGTTTGGCTGCAGATTGGTCGAGAACAACACCATCACTTCAAAGGGAATATCGAATTTGCGCCCGCTGCCGAGAGAAAGAAAATCCACACGCCGGTCGAGCGGCACGATCCAGCGGTTCAGCAGATCCCGGGGCGACATCATTTGCCTGCCGAAGTCGTCGATCAGCAGAATTCCGTTGTTCGCTTTCATCTGCAGCGGCGCCATATAGGTTCCGCTGCCCTCGTCGCGCTGCAGATCGAGCATGCCGGTCACCAGTTCGCCGCCCACCGACAGATAGGGCCGCTTGCAGAACATCCAGCGCGGATCGAGCTCTCCGTCCGCTTCCTCTATTCCGTGAAGAGGCAATTGATTATGTACCGCGGCGTCGCCCAGGGTGACGATCTGACCGTCCACTTCCACCGAATACGGCACCAGAATCCCGTCGTCGTACACGCGCGTCAGCCGTTCGGCAATGGTTGTCTTACCCGTGCCGCTGGGTCCGTAGAGAAAAACGGAGCGCTGCGAAATCAGCGCGGGGCCGATCGCGTCCAGCATCGCGTCGCTGACCACGATATCGGAGAATGCGCGGCGCAGCATGTCCCGATTGACCCGGAGGCGGGACGTCTGGCCCCGCACCGAGGCGGTATAGGCGGCGAGCGAAACCGGCGCCGATCCGCAGTAGCGCCCGCTGGCGGAGCGCTCCAGTGTCATGCGCCGGCCGGTGGGGCTCAGCGCGAAAACGTAATCGTCGCCGGCCATGCGCCGCACTTCCAGCAATTGCTGGTCGATCAGCTTGCGAAATAATCCTTCGGTCAGCTCCAGCGACAGCTTCATCAGACTGGAAAGCAGGTGGATCGTGCAGGTGCCGCGAAGGGAGGCGTGCCGCAGGGCGATATCGACCAGGAGGTGCTCGGAGACGTCGATATCGTCGATAACGACGGGCGACGCCGGCATCCAGCGCGGCGCGGATGAAACCATAGCCGGAGTCATAGGATGAAACCGGGTCCCGTTCTTCTGGTACTGTCGTGCGCCGGGTGGATGGGATCGGGGACGCGCAGGGGAACGGTTTTCCCGCGGGCCACTCCCATGCGGTCGTGAACTTTCAATAATCCGTAGGTCTTGAGTTTGCGGATCAGAGTGCGGCGTGAAATGCCCAGAATGTCCGCCGCTCTCTGCTGGTGGCCCGCGGTTTGCTCAAGCGCCCTGCGGATAGTCTCCTCTTCCAGGCGCTCCAGCGAGTAGCCGGGCTCCGCGGGCGCATCGTTCTTGATCCCGATGGGAAGATCGGCTGGCGTGAGTTCCGTGCTGTCGGCAAAAACCACGGCCTTGTTCAAGACATTTCTCAGTTCGCGAATGTTGCCCGGCCAGGCATAGTGGCGGAGCAGTTCCACCGCGTCTTCGCGCAGGTGACACCCGGTGTTGCGAAGAAAAAGTTCGCAGAGCGGGGCGATATCGTCGACGCGTTCGCGCAGAGAAGGCACACGCAACTGAATGGCATCCAGACGATGATACAGGTCCGCGCGGAACCAACCTTTTTCCACAGCCTGCGCCAGGTTGGCGTTAGTGGCCGCAATGATGCGGGCGGTCGTCTGAATCTTCCGTGTCCCACCCAGCCGGTAATAAGACTGGCCGTCGAGCACGCGAAGAAGCTTGGACTGCATGCGCGGATCCAGTTCGCCGATCTCGTCCAGAAACAACGTCCCGCCGGCCGCTGCTTCAAACAGGCCCTGCTTGATTCCGTCGGCTCCGCTGAAGGCGCCCTTTTCGTAGCCGAACAGCTCGCTTTCAATCAGGTTTTCCGGGAAAGCGGCGCAGTTCACGTCTACGAAAGGCCTGTCTTTTCGCGGCGAATAGTGGTGGACGGCGCGCGCCACCAGCTCTTTGCCCACGCCGCTCTCTCCCTCGATCAGAACCGAGGAATCGGTTCGCGCAACCTTCTCGGCCTTTTCAATGATCCGCTGCATCGCACGCGATGCGATGATGGCCGGCATACCGAGGAAGTCCAGTTGCCGCGCGTGCCGGGCGTGCGCGCCGGAACTGGAGCGAGTCAAATCGTCACTTTCCCGGCGGAACGGTATCATAGTAATGCTCGTATTCTATCGTCAGTGTAACTAATTGATTTGTCAATACTAACGTAGGGAATATCGCCGGGGCTGGGCCGTTTTCCGGGCAGGTATGTGCCATTTTGGCAGCCCGAAGCCGCAAATTATGGCATTTTGTGGGCAGGTTCACGGCGCACCCACCTTTTGCCTCACACCGATCCTACCCATCTCATTCCGCGTAATACCCCCCAACTCCGCGTTTTGTAGGACTTACGGGGAGGCTTGCGGTCGTGATACACTGAGGCAACTTAGTGTGCTGCTATGCCGTTACGGGCAAAATTCTATATCGCCCTGATTCTGGGGTCCGGGTCGATCGGGCTGACAGCGCAACTCCTGCATTTTGCCTCGCCCGATAAGACTTTCTTCTGGTTTTTCTTCGTAATTACCGTCCTGACATCCGGCCTGAAAGTGCGGCTGCCGATGGTAACCGTAACATTATCAGTCAATTTTCTGTTTATTCTGGTAGCGATCGCCAGATTCACTCTGCCGGAAGTGCTGGCCATTGCCGCGGCAGCCACGGTTGTACAGTGCGTGTGGCAGGCGAAAAACCGGCCTCGCTTTATCCAGGTGGCTTTCAGTACCAGCTCGATTTGCCTCGCCGTTATTGCCGCCCACGCGGTTTTTCACGGTCCGCTGCTAAAGCTTCTGAGCAAGGACAACTTTATCCTCCTCGCGTTGGCGGCGGCGGTTTATTTCATCGTCAATACCGTGCTGATTGCGGGCGTGGTAGCGCTGACTGAGAATAAATCGATCTATAAAACCTGGTATTCCACGTTTTTTTGGGCCATGCAGTATCACCTTGCCGCCGCTATGGTGGCATGGCAGATTCTGATTCTGGGGGATCTCAACAAACAGACCGGGTGGCAGACTCCGATCGTCCTGCTGGCCCTGGTTTCGTTCGTCTACCGCCAGTACAGGATTTATCTCGACCGGCTGGAGCATGACAAAGTTCACGTGGAAGAGATTGCCGGCCTCCATCTGCGAACCATCGAAGCGCTGGCTCTCGCTATCGAAGCGAAGGACGCCACCACTCACGACCATTTGCAGCGCGTGCGCGTCTATGCCACCGAGATCGGGCGCGAGATCAAAATGAGCCCGGAGGATCTGGACGCCCTGCAGGCCGCCGCGCTCCTCCACGATATCGGCAAACTCGCCGTGCCCGAGCACATTATCTCCAAGCCGGGAAAACTGACGCCCGAAGAATTCGAAAAGATGAAGATTCATCCGCTGGTGGGCGCGGAGATTCTCGAAGAGGTCAAGTTCCCCTATCCGGTAGTGCCGATTGTGCGCGCACACCACGAAAAATGGGATGGCACTGGCTATCCCTTCGGTCTCGCCGGGGAAGAGATCCCGATCGGCGCGCGCATTCTCTCCGCCGTCGATTGCCTGGACGCGCTGGCGTCGGATCGCCAGTACCGCCGCGCCCTGCCGCTCGATGAGGCCATGAAGATCGTGGTGGACGAATCCGGCAAGGCCTTCGATCCGGTGATCGTGGATATTCTGAAGCGGCGTTACGTGGAGCTGGAGCGCATGGCGGTCAGCGCCGGCGGCGAGAAGAGCATGAAGCTCTCCATGGATATCAAGATCGAGCGCGGACTGGCGCCGGCAACCGGTTTTGCCGCCTCCAGAGAGACGGAAATCGCTCCCATGTCGGGCTCGCCCGCTTCCGACCCCATGTCGACCATTGCCGCCGCCACGCAGGAAGCCCAGATGCTCTACGAACTGACCCAGGATCTGGGGAATTCGCTGAGCCTGCAGGAGGCGCTAGCCTTCGTCGGCGTGCGTCTCAAGCGCCTGATACCTTACGAAACGCTCGCCGTCTACATCCGGCGCGATGAAAAGCTGAGGCCCGAGTATGTATGCGGCGAAAATCTCCGCCTGTTCACTTCGCTCGAAATTCCGGTTGGCCAGGGACTTTCCGGCTGGGTGGCCGAGAATAACAAGGCGATCCTCAACGGCAATCCGTCGGTCGAGGCGGGCTATCTCAACGATCCGACCAAATACAGCACCCTGCGCTCGGCGTTGGCCGTGCCGCTCGATGGCGTGAACGGCGTGCTGGGTGTGCTGGCCCTCTATCGCGCGGATCGTGACGCTTTCAGCAAGGAGAATCTGCGCATCCTCCAGGCCATCAGTTCCAAGGTAGCTCTGGCGGTGGAAAACGCCCTGAGCCAGCGGCTGCTCGAAACCTCCATCACCACCGATTATCTGACCAACCTGCCCAACGCGCGCTCTCTTTTCCTCTCGCTCGATCACGAAGTCTCCCGCGCCGGCCGCACGGGAACGTCGCTCGCCGTGGTGGTGGCGGATCTGGATGGCTTCAAACAAATCAACGATCGTTTCGGACATCTGGCTGGCAACCGGGTGCTGCGCATCGTGGCTAACGGCCTGCGCGAGCACTGCGGACCCAACGATTACGTGGCGCGCCTCGGCGGCGACGAATTCGTCATGCTCATTCCCTCGGCGACGGAAGAAGAGCTGGAAACTAAAGTCGAGCGCATGCGTGTTGTCACGCGAAAGGCCGGCGAGGCTACGCCCGAACCCAGCGTTCTATCCATCAGCGTCGGCATCGCCAACTTCCCGGAAGACGGAACGGACGCGGAGCAACTACTCGCGGAAGCCGACCGGCGCATGTACAAAGGCAAGCGTCTTCGCAAGAAGGAACGCGCTTCCGTTGTGCTGATGCAGCACCATACGCATCCGGATTCTCTGGCTGAGGCCAGCGCGTCTGAGATTACGGCCGCCGCATCATGATTTCGGGCGGACGCCGTATCGGGCAAAGCGTCCTCACTCTTGTGATTGCCGTTCTGGCGGGCGGCTTTATCGCCTCCGCGCTGGTGCGCTACAGCCCAGGCTTCGAAGTGGACGAAAACTCCTGGAATCCGCAAATCAGCGCGCAGACCCTGGCGGCTATTCATGCGCGGCGAGAATACGAGAATCGTCTGCCCCGTTTTTACGCGCATTACATTGTGGCCGCGCTGCGAGGTAATCTCGGTGATTCCGACGAATTCCATGTCCCGGTGACTGAGTTGCTCCGTGACCACGTCCTGGTGAGCGCGCCCCTCATGCTCTGGGGAGTTGCCGGAGGCATGCTGCTGGGCGGCTGGCTCGCCTGGCTGGCGGTATGGCCGCGCCGCACGCTGCTCCAAGTCTCGGCGGTTTCGGTGAGTGGACTGTTGCTGGCCGTGCCTCCCGCGGTGCTGGCGCTGGCATTCTTCTTCACCGGCGCGCCGCTTGGTATCGCCGTCGCCCTGGCCATTCTTCCCCGCGTCTTCGGCACCATGCGCGTACTGTGGAGCGATCTCTACCGTTCCGGCGCGCTGCTGTCTGCACGCGCGCGTGGTCTTCCCCCGTGGACGCTGGCGTGGCGCTATGTCCTCGGCCCCGCTGCCGGGCGGCTCATCGCGCTGGGTGGTGTGGCGCTGGTGCTGGCCTTCGGTGTCCTCATCCCGATGGAAGCGCTCTGCGATGTTCCCGGCATCGGCTGGCTGACATGGAAAGCCGCCGTCGCCCGGGATCTGCCGCTGCTCTGCGGACTCGCGCTGATCATCACGCTGGTGGTCGCACTCGTCGCCTCTATCGGCGAATGGCTCGAAGGCAGCCAGGGCTCACCGGAGGCGGCATGAAGCCGGTGCGCATCGCCGCTATCCTCATCCTGGCCGCGATTTGTTTCGGCGCGTTGCTCGGCCCCACGCTGGCGCCCTACTCCTACGACCGGCAGTTCCGTGATTCGCCCGCTGCGCCGCCCGGCGGCCACTTTTTGCTTGGCACCGATGAAATCGGCCGCGACCGCTTCTCCCGCCTTCTCTATGCCACGCGCATCTCCATCCTGCTCGCGCCCGCGGCCGCCGCTGTCTCGGTGGCGCTCGCCTTGCTGATCGCGCCGCTTGCCGCGGGCCGCAATTTCGCGCGCCCCGTGGTCTCCGTTGTCACCACCATCTGCCTCGCGCTGCCCTGGATTTTTCTGTTTATCATTCTGCGCGCCGAGTTGCCTCTCGATACAGGACCCGTCGTCTCCGTCCTGCTAACATTCGGGCTGATGGGAGTCGCCGGCTGGGCCTGGCCCGCGCGCATTTTCTCCGCCGCTATCGGCGACATGCAAAAATCCGGATGGATGCTGCACGCGCGAGCTTCCGGAATCTCCCGCTGGCGAATTGCGCTCGTGCATGTCTGGCCGCATCTGCGCGCCGTGGCAATCGCGCAGTTTCGCGTCTTAGTTCCGGCGTATATTCTGGCCGAAGCCAGTCTCGGCCTGCTTGGACTCGGCGTTCCCGAACCATTGCCTTCGTGGGGAAATCTCCTGCGCGATCTGCAGCATCCCGATCTGATCCGCTCGAATCCCTGGATTCTCGCGCCACTGATTTTGCTGATGATCGTGATGATCTGCCTCGAAGCCCTGCAATCGGGTCCACTGCTCGCGGGAGAAATCGAATAATGCGCGCCACGCCGATTGCCTTTGCAGCGATCCTCGCACTCACGTCCATCGCCTGCCGCAACTCTTCGCCAGCCAGTGCCGATAAAAACCAGTTGCGCATCTCCATCACCGGCGATCCGAAAACCTTCGATCCGCTCCAGGTGAACGACGACGCCGATCAGACCGTTAGCTACCTCACTTCCGGAGTCCTCGTGCGCGTCAACCGCGCCACCGACGCACTCGAACCCGAGCTTGCCGAATCCTGGAAGCTGTCGGACGATGGCCGCTCCATCGCTTTCCATCTGCGGGCCGGTCTGAAGTTTTCCGACAATTCTCCGCTCGATTCGAGCGATGTGGCGCGCACGCTGAACCGCGCGCTCGATCCGAAGGAAGCCTCGCCCGTCGGTGACGCCTTTCAATCGAACGCCGGCAATCCTTCCGTGACCGTAACATCCCCTCTCGATATTGCCATCTCCTACGCGCAGCCTAAGCCCGCGCTCGACCGTCTGTTCGACACACTCCCCATCACCCCGCGAACCATCGCGAAACTCCCCGCCTCCGCCGGGCCGTTTTTCGTGAGCGATCACCGCGCAGGCGAGTACGTCATGCTGGCACGCAATCCGAATTACTGGAAGCGCGATTCGTCGGGCAAGCAACTGCCCTATCTCGATTCCATCCGCATCGCCATTCAGCAGAACCACGATCTGGAACTGGAGCACTTCCTGCGCGGCGAGGCTGATATGGTCGAGAAGCTGACTCCCGCCGGTTTCGATCGCGTCGAGAAGGCTATGCCAGGTGCCGCGCGTGCGCTCGGACCCTCGCTCGATTCCGAATCCCTCTGGTTTAACGAGTCTCCGGCGAAGACGCTGCCGGAATGGAAGCGCGCCTGGTTTCGCTCCGCCGCGTTCCGGCATGCCGTGAGCCTTGCCATCAATCGCGACGATATTTCACGCATCGTTTACAACGGCCGCGCGCATCCCTCCGCCGGACCGGTCTCGCCGGCCAATCGCTTCTGGTTCAATACCGCGCTGAAGCCGCTGCCGTATGATCCGGAAACGGCAACGAAAGCGCTGGCCACCGATGGCTTTACGCTGCGCGACGGCGTTCTCCGTGATCGCACCGGCCACGCCGTCGAATTCTCCCTGATCACCAACGCCGGCAATATTCCGCGCGAAAAAATGGCGCCGCTGATTCAGGCCGATCTGGTGAAGCTCGGAATCAAGGTGGATATCGTTACTCTGGACTTCAATTCGCTCGTGGATCGCATCGCCAAGACTTTCGATTACGAAGCCGTGATGCTCTCAATCAACATCGAGGTCGATCCCATGGAAGCGATGAATATCTGGATGAGTTCCGGCGAACACCACGCCTGGTGGCTATCCGAAAAATCGCCTGCCACTCCCTGGGAAGCGCGCATCGACGAACTCGAAAAGATACAGGCCTCCTCCGGCTCCCGCGACGTGCGTAAAAAAGCGTTCGACGAAGTTCAGCTCATTGCCGAACAGCAGGAACCGATTATCTATCTGGTGAATCCGGATTATCTGTGCGCGGTCGCGCCCAGGCTGAAGGGCGCCCAGCCCTCGGTAGCGCCGCCTCAGGTATGGTGGAATGTCGAATGGCTGCGCCTGGAATAGACCGTATACTCGAATTCCGCATCTTTGCCCGCTACGGCGCGCGCGAAGTCCTGCGAGAGGTGACAGGCCACATCGAAGCGAACGAAATTGTCGCGCTGGTGGGGCTCAGCGGCTCGGGCAAAAGCACTCTGGCGCTGTCTCTGCTTCGGCTGCTGCGTTACCGGGGCGGGGAAGTCACCGGCAGCATCGTGCTCGAAGGCGGCGAATTAATCGCCAAAACCGATCGTGAAATGCGCACCATCCTCGGCAAGCGCATCGGCTATGTTCCGCAAAGCCCCGCATCCGCGCTCAATGATCGCCTGCGTGTCGAAACGCTCCTGGAAGAAACATGGCGCGCGCATTCCGCCTCCCGCGCCGCCGATGGCTTCTTCGCGAATCTGCTCGAAAGTGTACAGCTACCGCAAGGCCGCGATTTCCTGCGGCAGCGCGCCGGACAACTCAGCACCGGGCAGGGCCAGCGCCTGCTGATCGCGCTGGCCATCATGCACAAACCGGCGCTGCTGATCGCCGATGAACCCATCAGCGCGCTCGACGCCATCACCCAGGCCAGTGTCCTCAAACTGTTTCAGCAACTGAATCGGCGCGACGGCACGGCGATACTCTTCATCTCGCACGATCTTCTTTCTATCGCCTCCATCAGTCATCGCGTGGACATACTGCATGAAGGCCGCATCGTGGAATCGGGCCCGCCAGACGAAATCTTCCATGCCCCGAAACATGAATTCACACGACGCCTGGTAGACGCGATGCCGCGGCTTTCTTAAATGAAGCAATGCCGCGGGTGGCTGCGCTCCGGAGCGCCGTCTTAACTCTTAACGCAAGTCGTTGATCGCGTCTTTTTCGGCAAAGTGCCTGAATCAGGATTCTTGTTAACCGTCGAAGGCGGTCGGCCGTTTCCCGTTCTGCGGTGCATGTGCGAGACTGGCACGGACGCGTTCGCGAAGAATCTCGCTTTCAAACTCGGCGAAGACCGCGAGCAGGCATGTAGGATGAACCCCACGCCCGGCTAGTTTTCCGTCGGCCGCGTGGCGGCATCGATGACAAACACATCCGTCGATGTGCGCGTGGCCGCCAGTTTCAAGCCCAGTTGCTCCTGCACGGCGGTGAAGATTCCTGGTGCGGTGTCCGTCGCTGTATCGCGCATGACGTCGGGAGTCCAGAGCAAAGTGAAATCGTAGCGGCCGGGGAGATTGGTCTGGTCGAGGACCGGCCTGTCCACCATCAGCTGCATGGTCTGCGCGAAGTCGGTCATGCTGTCATTGGTGAACTTCATGTATTGTGCCGGGCCGACCCCGTGTCCCGACTGGTCGCTCGGAGTATCCGGCGCTCGCGCTTTTCTCCAGCTTTGGACCACCCTTCGCAACGGTGATCGCGTATACCGGGAGTTCGCGCTTGTCACGATGCAACACAAGACCGAACCGCGTGGAAAGCAGTTTCTGCAGCATCCGCCGATACTGATGCCAGTTCGGCGCGCCCACCGTATCGGGTACTCCATCGATGTTCCAGGTCTGATCATCGAACCACTGCGGCGCGCTGACGATCTGGGACTTCTGGATCGAGTACGCGAAGCAGATAAGGCTTGTCATCGTGTTGCTTTCGATGGAGATCCGGCGACCGTTCAGACGGAATCCCTGACTGTGAGAGTTCGGATCCGCGGGCTTGATGACAGCTACCTCGAACTCCGGATCTGCGTCGCGTGCCATCGGCGCGAAAGGTTGCGTGACCTTATCTTGTGCCCAGGCCCCGAACGCGCCGCGGAGCAGTACCGCAAAGAGTACAGCCGTTCGTCGCAAGGCAGGCCTCACCTCCGCCGTATGACGGAGCCGCACAGTTTCGCGGACGTGCACACGAGTGGCAGATAGCATAGTGTCTATACGATGCAGCACCGGAAAGGTTAGGTTTCTCCCTGCCGGAAACTCACACTCTTACCGCCAGTCGTCCATCACCCACACATCCGGACGATTGAAGCCCTCGGCATGCGGCCGCTGCATCGCGACACCCTGCATAGTCACGCGATATCCTCGCGCGCGCATGCGCCGGTAAGCGTCCTCGCGAGCCAGATTCACGCCCGCTTCAATCGTCAGCCCACGCGCCGCGGCAAAAGCGTCGCACGCGTCCAGTAATTTATCAAAACGCTCACCAGCGCCAGCCCCGCCACGCGCCGCGGCAAACTTGACGTAGCACGTTTTCGCCCCGCCCTCGGTGCCCGGCCCGTTCAGGCATATCGCGAAAGCCATCGGCGCGCTACCGCGCCCGAGAGTCAACACCACGTGTCCCGTGCGCTGCTTCAACACCGACCGAATCTCTCCGGTGAGATCGAGCCCTCTATCGATCGCGTGCGTGATCTTCGAGCATCCCCGAATCGCCCGCTCACGCTCCGCCTTGCTCAGCGCAGATAACAGCGCGGTATGCCCCGCCGCCCGGGCTTCCGGCGTACGAACCATCACCGCGGTAAGATAGCGGGGCCAGTAGCCGAATTTCTGATACAGACCAACATGCTTCGCGCTGGCCGCGAAAGTGAACAGCCCGGTATGCCGCACGCCCCACTCGTCGAAAACAGTCATCGTGGCATCGAGCAGACGCTGCGCCACGCCGCGATCCCAGTATTCCGGCAGCACAGTCAGCGGCCCGAAAAATCCGAACGCTCCCCAGCGCGTGATTACGTTCGATCCGATCAGACGCCCGCCATCGCGCGCCGCAATCGCCTTCACGTGACCCGATCGCAATCGCGGCGTCATGAAATCCCTGTCGCCCATGAAGCTCGCGGGAGCGGGAACTCCGAGGAACGTACCGAATGCGACCCGCACAATCCGATCCGCCTCCGCAGCCTCGTTTTTCCTCAGTGGACCAACCTGGATACTCCGCGACATACCGCTTCCAGTCTATCCGAGCGGCGTATACTTGAAAAGAAATTATGGCCGTTTTGATCGATGCAATCAACGTGAAGCGCAGAACCCTGTTTGAGCACGAAAATATACCTTTCGTCTGCCTCGAAGCCGAGGTGAATACACCCACCGCGCGCGGCGGACAGACGCTCGTGCGCCTCAAGATGCGCAATCTTCTCACCAGCGCCGTTTTTGAAAAAAGCTTCAAAGCTGGCGACAAATTCAAAGAGCCGGACCTGCAGATGGTCGCGGCCTCTTACCTGTATAGCGACAACGATGGCTCACACTTCCTCGACCAGGACACCTTCGAGACCCTCACGCTAACCGAAGATATGATCG
>Ga0302140_10002458_pt1 | contig 24047 bp, 21 predicted proteins | sample I_Bog_E1_1_FD_202095 | JGI IMG/M metagenome (GOLD analysis project Ga0302140, IMG submission 202095) | Peat permafrost microbial communities from Stordalen Mire near Abisko, Sweden - I_Bog_E1_1 | ecosystem: Environmental > Terrestrial > Soil > Wetlands > Peat | place: Sweden: Abisko, Stordalen... | reverse complement strand
ATATCCTGGGAATCGAAAATGAAGTCACTCAACCTAAGGAAATCACGTATGAAATGGTGGAGACGCTTCGCCGTGAACTGGATAAAGCAGGTTTTCAATCCGTCAGGATTCACATGCCGGATGCCAGTCTCACAAGCGGTGGAGTCACTGCCGCGAAGATGCTTTCGTCAGACCCCGATGTATGGAGCAAGATCGACTACGCGGCATCCCACGAGTACGACTACCAGAAAGATCTCCACGATCCGGATGCCTTCGATGTACGGCTCACTGAACTGAGAGCCGCCGATGGGGACAAACCATTCTTATCTACAGAATTGTGTTTGAATAGTCCGCTATTTCAGATTGCGTCCTATCGAGCTGCATTCCAGATGGGGCAGCTTTACCATAAGAATCTCACCATCCTCGACTCTATCGGAATACTTTACTGCTGGTTGATTCTGGACACGGAAGAGCCTAACTTCCCCGCATCCCGGGCGCTCCTGGTCCCGGATCGCATCCACGGATTCGTGCCAATTGCATCCAGCTTTCAGCTACGTGTGCTCGGAGCATTTAGTCGGAGAATTCGGGAGGGCATGGTTCGAATAGACGCAAGAAGCTCCAACCCAGACGTACTTGTCTCTGCCTATGAAAACAGCAAAGGGAATAAGACCATTGTCGTGTTGAATCGCTCCATGCAACCTCAAACTCTCGAGATCAGAGGGAGCAGCGGCTCTGATATGGAAGTCGAACGCGTAAGCCTTTATGAGGAAAACTCTGTTGCCAGAGCTCCCGATCACTTAACAATTCAACCCGGAGAAATCCTGACAGTGAGCAAAATTCCCCAACCAGGCGTAACTCCGGCGAAATAATCATTTTTATTCAGTGAAAGGGAGTATGCGTACTCCCACATGCCGTGTCATGACTTCGGTAGCGTAGCCGCTCTGGGTGTACTTCGTGCAGTTGCTGTATTGATCTGGGTCGGAGTGGTACTGCTTGTAGCCCTCACGGTTGGTGGTGCGGCAGCTGAGGAGTTGTCCGTTGTGGCAGATATAGACGTAGAGCTTCTCGTCGTAGCGGTACTCGTGTTTGTAGAAGTAGCCGTCGCGGTGACTCGGAGTGCGGTAGCCGATCACTGCATAGATGTTGAGCTCTTCCAACCCTGCGCGATCGCTGCTGCTGCCGGTCCTGACGGCCTCGATACTGCACCGAGTCGTGCACGTTGCCGGCGCCATATGCGTTTCGGTGATGATTGCGTGGCGCCAATCGACGGTGCGGTGATCGAGATAGAAGAATCCCCCTCAGCTTGCCATCCCGCACCATGTATCCGGAGTCTTTATAGTTGCGGCTCACCTTTATTTGCGTGGTCTCCGGCTCAGGATCAGAAGGTTTCAGAGGCTTCTTGCCGTGCTCCGATCGATCCTCGGTCACCGCTCGATCAAGAGCAGCCTGATACTCGTGCGATTTCACATAAACCTGTTCCAAGTCGAACTTGTTTTTGTTAGCGCTGGCCTTCACGTGCGTCGAGACGTTGATCAGCTGACGCTCCGAGCGAACTCAGTACAGATACCCAACCAGCACATCTTGAACACTAACACCATCAAGCGCTGGACGGCCGTTGTCATAATAGTAAAGATGCTTCATCTGATTACGGATAAAACCAAAATCAACGATATGATCGACCTTCCGCAATAAGCGCCTCTCAGGCACCAGTGCTTTGATCGATATCAACTCCTGCTGTTGCAACTAATGCTTCTTCGGCATCACTCAAAAATACAAAAGGCTCCCGTTAAAAACGAGAGCCTCTCTTGATGTCTTTGTCAGCAGTCTGAAGAGGCCCGGATTTGGCGTTTTCGTAATAACGAAGCACTGTTAGAAATTGATCTTCGCTGCCAGTTGCATCTGCCGCCCTGTGTTTGAAGTGTAGGAGATGACGCCGAAGTTCGGATCGTCAATCGATTGATCCGGCGTTCCGAAGACTGGATGGTTAAACGCATTCTGCGCTTCCAGACGCAACTCCATTGACAGACCTTCACGGATCGAGGAGAAGGAAAATACCTTGTTTACGCTCGCCGAAACCTGGAAGGAGCCAGGGGTGCGAATCTCTCCATCGGCGCGCGAAACATCGCCGAGCGTATACGGCGTCGGTAGCACCAATGAATTTGGGTTTGCGATGTACCCGTTGATCCACACAGAGTCTTTGCCACCGGTACGCCGCGGCCTGGCCACACGGTTCGGGCGCTGCCCTCCGTAGGTTGGGAGCGAAGTGCCATCGTAGGTTCCGAAGTTGAGCGGGCGCCCGTCGCTGGCGCGCCAGATTCCATTCGTCTTCCAGCCGCCGATCATAGCGTCTGCCCACCTAGGCATGTTGCCTCCTAAGAGCTTCTGACGACCGATTGGCAGCTCATAGGTGTAGCTCACTTGAAAGACCTGTGGGAAGTCGAAGGTGGACAGACTCTTTTCGAGCCATGGCTTGTTCGGATCCTGCAGGCTGGTGAAGCTGCCCAGCCAGGTCGTGTTGTCATCCGGAACAGAAGAGTCGTCCATGGACTTCGACCAGGTATACGTCGCCAGGAGCTGTAGCCCGTTAGAGTAGCTCTTCTCGAAGACTGCCTGCATTCCGTGGTAGATCGACCATGCGATCGGATGCGCCTCGGTGGAGACGCCGCCGCAGGAGAACTGCGGATACGGCTCTTGCAATTGGAACAGTGGTACCTGCGAAGACGAAAGGCAACTGTTGGGATTCGTAATGGCAGAGGCGTATGGGTTATTGACGTAGTTGAAGAGATTGCTGACCTCGTCCGCCGAGTAGCCCTCCACCTGTGGCCCTAGATGGTTGATGTAGTTGGCGCCCGAGAAGTAGAGATGCACTCCCTTTTTGCCAATGTACGAGAGGCCAAACTTCATATTGGAAGGGAGCTGCTGCTCAAAGCCAAAAGTCCAGCTCTCCTCATAGGGAGTTGCCACCATGTTGCGCAGCGGGCCCGTCGCGCCGAAGCCCACATCGTTCAGCAAGCCGAGCGAGTTGCCGGGTGGCTGGTTCAGACCGCTCGGGTACGGGTTGTTCAGGTGCAAGTACGCGGTCGCGCCATCGTTGTTATGCGTCGGAATCATGCTTGTTGATTCATTAAAACCCTGCGAACCGTAAGGAGTGACACCGCTTGCGCCATTGCGCGACTGCGAATAGTAAATGCCGTATCCGCCGCGGAGAACCAGCTTGGGAGCCAGCAGGTATGCAAAGCCAAAGCGCGGTTGAATGTCGCTCCAGTCGGTATTGACCATGTGACGCTCGCCGGAACTGGCGAACCTCTCGCCGCCCACCGCCGGTATGTTGCCTATTTCGTATCTTGCCGTCGGGTCGAACCAGTTCTGCCGGTTGTGGCGGTCCGTGCGCGGAATGGAGGCGTCGTAGCGCAGGCCGAGGTTCAGCGTCAGCTTGGGATTTGCCTTCCAGTTCTCCTGCCCGTAGAAGGCAAACTGGTGATCTTCGGTCGCCGGCCGGTCCTGGATCTCGTAGTAGCCGGTGTTGCCAAGCGAAGTCTGCCCCATCATGAAGCTGGCCATCGCGTCTCCGCCGCATGCGGCGTATGTAAACGGGCAGCCTGCCGAGCCGGAGTTATCGAAGTTAAAGATGCCTTCCGGTGCATTGGTCTGGATGTAGTTCATCTGGTGCAGGCGGCCTTCAAAGCCAATCTTGATGTCGTGCGGCCCGATCACCCTATCCAGCGCCACTGTGATCTGCCCGGTATCCTGCCCCTGCCTGTAGTTGCCGTAGGGGTCGCCGCCTAAGCTTGTGAATCCGGCCGAGTAGTATGTGTTAATGAAGATTGCCGGAACACCGGGGAAGCCGTTGGAGTTGAGATACTCGGGGAAGCCCAGCGTGCCCAGCGGATCTTTCACGCCACCGGCACCGTTGTAGGCATCAATATTCTCCGTACCACGCGTAAAGCCGAAGATTGTTGTCAATTGCAGTTTTGGGCTGAAGGTGTGATTGTCGTTGATCGAAACAAGATGCGAGGTCGACTTATTTGGGCCGCTTGAGCACGGATCGACGAAGTTGCCGAAGCAGTTGTAGGCAACGCTGCTACTCCACTGGTCGGAGTATTTGCCGCTGAGCAGGTTTTTCGCGTTGATCTGGTAGTCGATCTTGACATCATACTGGTCGTTTGGTGATGAGCTTGCGCCAGTGGCGTTCCAGTTATGGTAGATCGTCCCGCTTTGGGCCTGCACGCTGGCTTGTGGTTCCGGAAAGAGTTGCATCATCTTCTGCGCGACAGGGTCGATCAGGTTGCCCGGACCGGCCGGCAGATTGGCATACGCGTTGCCCGGGCTGGTGTAAGTACCCATATTGTTGAACGGTATGAAGTTGGGCCTCAGCGGGCCGGCGCCGTTGATCGTAGATACATAGGTGGCTACGTAAGGATCCCAGATCTGGCCTGCGGCTACTGAGCACATGCCCTGGGCATTGAATACGCCGCCAGCGTTGGAACAGACCGTCCCAAAGTCACCATTGTTGCGCTCGGCATCGTTAGGCACCCCGGCTTGGTAGTTGCCTGCGGAGCTTTGCCGAGTTCCATCGTAGTCTACGAAGAAGAAAACCTTATTACGCCAGATCGGACCGCCGAAGACACCGCCAAAGTTCTGCCGGTGTACCGGCGGCAACGGATCGCCATAGTAATCGCTGAACCAGTTGTTGGCGTCCGTGATTGTATTGCGGGCGAAATCATAAACTTCGCCATGAAACTGATTGGTGCCGGAACGGGTGACCATGTTGACGACCGAACCGCCGGAGAAGCCATACTCCGCACTGAAGTTCGATTGCTCAACGCGCAACTCTTCCACGGCTTCCGACGAAGGCACATAGGTGACCTGCGTCACGCCGCCGTTGGGCTCATAATTGGTGACCGTAGCGCCGTCCATCAGCACGTCGGCTGTCGAGTTGCGGCTGCCGTTGGAGACAAAATTGGTACCCGTACAGCCGGTGCCGCACTGATCGTCCACTCCAGTAACACCTGGCGCGAGAGACGTCAGATCCAGCACATACCGATCGATCGACGGAAGGCTATTGATGAAGTTCCGGCCCACCGTTACACCCGTCGTCGCATCGTCCACGTCTAGGTGCTGATCGGTCGCATTCACCTCTACCGATTGCGTGGAACCGATCTTCAATCGCAGGTTGGCGGCTGGATTCCCGCTAATCTCGACGCGGATATTGGTTCTTTCCTCCTTGTTGAAGCCGGGCGCTTCAGCGGACACGGTATATACCCCAGGCGGCACGGCGCGGAAGAGATAGCGACCGCCGTCGTCGCTCTTGCCATCGAAGTGAAAGCCCTTGTTCTGGTCGACAAGAGTCACCTTGGCGTTCGGAATCAACGCGCCCGAAGGATCGGTGATCAGTCCACTGACAGTGCCGAAGTATCCCTGTCCAAACGACAAGGTAGTCAGCATCAAACAGGCGAAGAGGAAAGCGCAAATACTTCTCAGCCGAACGAGCGAGGAACGGGTCATTGAGGGCTCCATTCAAAAATGGCTTGCCGGTACTTCAAGGGATATCGGAAGCAAAAAAAACATGGGGCCTGATTGCGCCCCTCCCAAGTTGACTGGCAGTATAGACCTTATACACCAATTACTGCTTTTGAGAATCGAAATTTTAAACGTTTTATTATCGCAATTAATCATCGGGGCGATCATCCGGGCCTCATTCGCTCGGAGAGGACGTTTTTTGGGACTCAAACGCTCGCCGAACGCTAGCCACAGCTTCAGGAAGTCCCGTTTTGCCAGTGCAGCCTTCCACCGGGTCTGATCGATTGGCAAGGCATACGCAACGCCTTTTCTTCCGCCACTGGATCTGAGCAGTGGTCCGGTAAGAGCACCCCTGCATGTCCCGCAAATAAGAGGGCCGAGGGCCGTAGCGCGGCAGGCTGCGGAGTATTACAACAGCGCTCTAGGTTATTCATAGTTACAACTGAAATCCATATTCGATAGAGCAGAGTATTTCCTATGAATAGCTCATAATGCAGCGGGCTATATGGGATGCTAGCTCTCTTAGAGTAACGGTCGCTGTATTTGCTCCCGCCGCACCCTTGCTTGTAATTGTCTGGTATAGCTTATTTATGATGCAGTGTAGGATGGGAATCCACGTCTCCACTCAACGCAGGAAGGGTAAACCAATCTTTATCTGTAGCTGCGACTAGCTGCTATCAGGCAACAGACATGAGAATTATAAAAACTGTCTACTTAACCCCTAGCTCTGGGCTTTCCTGTCATGGCGATCGCGAGGACAGTTGTCAGGGGAAACAATCAGTTGGTTCTCCAGGATTCTCGCAAACCCATTTGCGAAGGCCGCGCTCCGTTCGCCGTGGTATTGGCTTCATGGATGCGGCCCAGTCGCTTTGATAGGTGTTATCCCACGATTACAACTTGGTATAAGCCAGTTGGATCCCCGGTCACCCTATTGGACATCACTGACTTTGCCGTCTATGAAAACAACTTTCATATCGGGATACTTGTAAATTTTTTTCGAGCCTAAGTCGACGATTTGCTTGGGGGATCCCATAATCGCAGTCACTTGATCCGGTGTTTGCCCGAGTGCAATTGTTGGGGCACTCGGCGGCGCGCTCACGGGAGCTACAACCGGAGCGCCGACAGTCGTGCCTGTCGTGGCTGAAACGGCGCAGTGAGGTTCGCACGAGCGGGCTACTACGCCAGCATCATGCGCCCGCACTTGATCTGCAGGATTTACGGATAGAACAGCCTCGATCATTTTGGACGCATCGTCCACGGACATTTGCGATAGAGAGCCTTTGGGTAGTTTGAAGGCTAAGGTAGTCGAATACCTTTTTGCGGCTTGATATTGCCCTCCGTAGGCACCGTTAGTGAATGTGGCAAGAACCGCATCAGCCGTCAAGATAGTTATTTTCAGAGAATCTTCCTTCCCCTGTATGTCGTCATGGATTTTTGTGATGTAGACCTTCTGACCAGGCTGCAGAATCTGCAAGTTTGTGCTCTTGAGAAAACCCAGGCCCTTGGAGCGTTGTTTCACTTGTCCGTCCATCACGGGGTTTTCGAAGGTGATCATCGTAGGGTAGGGCTCGGCATTGATACCATCGGCCTCAATCGTCAACACGGTACCCGGATTAGCCACGACACCTTGCGTGTTGATCTCTGAAAGGCGGTATTTCTGCTTGAGCGCCGCGATAAGAGAGTCTTGCGCGGAAGCGCTACGTGTTGAGCTTAGAGCGAATGTGAGAGCAAAGAGAATTCCCAGAGTTACGTTACGTCCATACGAGCGTATTACCAGCATTTAGTAGCTCCTAAAACGAGGTTTGAATTGTTTTTCGACAGGTCTTAGGCAAGACTTAATAAACAGAAAACTTCGTGCTGTTTACTAAACCAAATCTCCTCAGACCGCTTGCTTGATTGTAGCTTCCACTTTGCGTTCCCAGAAGCACAATACTTATAAGCCAAGTCATGGAAAAATAGAAATCTGCCTTCGTCTTGGTACAAAATATTACAATTTTTCCAACCTTTAATGCCCGGCTTTTTTGTAGCAGATTCAGTAGGACAGGCTGGTACAAAAAAGCACAGGGATTCCAGCGCCGTGGTGAAAAACGACACGATTATCCCATCATCATGGTCAAGCGCCTGGTCATTGATGCCTCAACCTCCAGCCCGCCAATTGCCCTAGTAGTGAGGAAGTCAGGTACTGTAAGTCTTGCTGGTTCATGGCTAGCTTTGATCGTTCCCAGCAGGACCTGTAGCCTGATCGAATCGCCGTGTCTCGCAGTTGGTACGTTTGAGGTCAAGTGTGTGAACTCGGAGCTGGACGTTCATGCCATCTCGAAACCAGTGGTTCTGCTATAGATAATTAGCTAAAGACTCCTCGCTGAAATCTTGTCACTCACTGCAGTGTTCGTCTTCTCTGTCAATCTATTGCTCTGTTCGTAAATACTCAAGCGTCAACATAAGCAGTTGCGGTAATGCTTTCACCTTAAGGATAGAGTCTGCTATGCACGGGCAGTGCATTGAAGTGGGAAGGCATGCGTGGTTCCTGTGAACCCACGGATGAAGCAGATGCGAATCGCTAACTGCGCTTAGTGACAGAACGCCTGTAGCTTAGGTCTTAGTTTCGATAGAAGGGGCTCGGTCACATGCAGAATCAATATACAACCGTGAGCATTTCACTCCGTGAAATTGATAGTGTGGCTCTCTTTGCTCATAGTGAGATACCCGCCATCGAATCGTGAGAGAAACGCGTGTGTCGGAATGCTCAGATTCATGCTGCCAGTCTCACCATACTTAGGGATAGTTCCTGATCTTTGGAATGCGGTTGCCTCTCTGTTGTGCTCTATTCGCTCCAACAGCGATCCAAGTGGAATGTGTGAACACGATGACTAGCGAAAACCAAGTGGTGAATTATGGCGCAGTCATTTCCGTGCGCGGTAGTGTCGTCGATGTGCGTTTTAATGTATTACTACCATCTATATTTTCTGTCCTAAGAGCAGGAGAACACGGCGAAATTATCGTCGAAGTACTAGAGCAATTAGATGAACACAGCGTTCGGGCCATTGCGTTAACGCCTACCCAGGGGCTGGCCCGAGGAACTCGTGTTCAAGATACAGGAGCTCCTCTACAGGCGCCGGTAGGAAAGACGATTGTGTCGAGGATGTTCGATGTTTTCGGGAATGCTATCGACCGGGGGGCTGCACCGACAGGAGTACAGTGGCGCGATATACACCAAGCTCCAACACCCTTATCCCAGCGATCCACAGAGTCTCAGATATTTGAAACGGGTATCAAAGCCATTGATGTCCTGGTGCCGCTGGAACGTGGAGGAAAAGCTGGTTTGTTTGGAGGTGCAGGCGTTGGTAAAACGGTGCTGCTGACGGAAATGATTCACAACATGATCGGGCATCAAAAGGGCGTTAGTATATTCTGCGGAATTGGCGAGCGGTGTCGTGAGGGAGCAGAGCTCTACAGCGCCATGAAAGAAGCAGGCGTGCTCAAAGGCATGGTCATGGTATACGGACAGATGAATGAGCCCCCGGGAAGCCGTCAGCGCGTGGGTGACACCGCGCTGACAATGGCCGAGTATTTCCGTGACGACGAACATCGAGATGTCCTGTTGCTGATAGACAATATTTTTCGGTTTATTCAGGCTGGCATGGAAGTGTCAGGATTGATGGGACAGATGCCTTCCCGGTTGGGCTATCAATCAACGATGAGTACAGAGCTCGCAGGACTTGAGGAGCGTATCGCCAATACTAAGGCTGGAGCTATCACCTCCATCCAGGCAGTATATGTTCCTGCAGACGATCTTACCGATCCCGCTGCTGTGCATGTATTTTCCCATCTTTCTGCTTCCATCGTGCTGTCCCGAAAGCGGGCAGGCGAGGGTTTGTATCCTGCGATTGATCTCCTCCAATCAAACTCAAGCATGGCGACTCCCGGAATAGTGGGTGCCCGGCACTACAAACTGGCACAACAAATCCGCAGTACGCTCGCTCAATACGAAGCCCTCAAGGATATCGTTGCTATGCTTGGCCTCGAACAGCTCTCCCCCGCGGACCGAAGCACCGTGGCTCGTGCTCGAAGACTTGAGCGTTTCCTGACACAGCCGTTTTTTACCACGGAACAGTTCAGCGGAATCAAAGGAGAAATCGTGAGTCTTGAAGACTCTTTGGACGGCTGCGAGAGGATTCTACGAGATGAATTCAAAGACTATCCCGAAGGCTCTCTCTACATGATCGGAGCAATAGATCAGGCGAAGAAGCCGAAGTCAAAACCCGCTACAAAGTCAGATGCTTCGCCCGTTATGAGTACGCAAGCCAAGACCGAGCCAGTCGCTGCTGGTAATTCCCAATGAATCTCAAAATTTTATTACCTTTCCACATCTTCGCCGAGAAGAGGGAGGTCCTGCGAATTGTCGCAGAGACTCGGGAAGGTTCATTTGGTCTATTGCCCCGTCGTCTCGACTGCGTTGCTGCTCTTGCCCCTGGGATTTTTACCTACGAGACACAAGACGACGGAATCGCATATCTAGCAGTCGATGAAGGCGTGCTTGTCAAGACAGGTCCAGACGTGCTGGTTTCGGTGAGACGTGCTGTAGGGGGTGTCGATCTGGGCCAGTTGCATGAAACGGTGAAGCGCCAATTTCTTGCGATTAATCAGCAAGAGCGTGATGTTCGTTCAGTTATTGCAAAGATGGAAGGCGGCCTACTGAGTCGTATCGCGGAGTTTCAACATGGCAGATGAACCGCGCGACGGAACCAGTCAACAGGAGAGCAGCGAAGAAGACTTTGTTCGACAGGTTGCATCCAAGGCATCTCGCAAACTCAAGATGCAACGCGATACAAGTCAGGGCGTGTGGTTTGGACTAGGCATGTCGGGGCTTATCGGATGGTCCGTCGCGGTCCCAACCCTGGTTGGCGCAATGCTTGGAATCTGGTGGGACAGGCGTCATCCAGGAGCTTATTCGTGGACACTGATGCTACTTGTGATCGGATTGGCTATTGGTTGCGCAAATGCATGGCACTGGTTGTCGCAGCAAGAGGCTGCGTTGAAAGAGAATGTGAAAGAAGATTCGCATGATTAGCCTATGGGCTCTCACTCCAGCTTTAGCCGGAGGAATTCTGCTTGGCATTGTCTTCTTCGGAGGTCTGTGGTGGACCGTGCAGCGGATTGTTTCGTCCACACAACCAGCGTTGCTTGTCCTCGGAAGCCTTCTTCTTCGAACGGCTGTCGTAGTGGTCGGCTTTTACTTCGTATCGCTGCGAGACTGGCATCGCGTAGTTGCTTGCCTGATCGGATTCGTGATTGCGCGCATTCTCGTGTCAACGGTCACACTCCACTGGCAGAGAACGTCAATGAGCGCTGCTCAGGGAGGTTCTCTATGAACCTTACCTCTGATCAGTGGATCCTATGGCATTACGGCTTTCTCAAGCTGAATGGGACGATCGTAACCACATGGGGCATGATGCTGGTCATGGCTCTGGGTGCAAAGCTCATCACTCGCCGGCTCGCTACTGAAGGAGCGATCTCTCGCTGGCAGGCGACTCTCGAAATAGTCGTCACTACCCTGGGACAGCAGATCAAGGAGCTAGGCCTCGGTGAGTCCCGAAAGTACTTACCTTTCCTTGGTACTATTTTTCTTTTCGTGGCGTCGTGCAGCTTATGTACCGTGCTTCCGGGATACACAGCTCCGACAGGCTCGCTCTCAACTACAGCAGCTTTGGCGCTGAGCGTATTCGTTGCAGTGCCTGTCTTCGGAATCAGGAAGCAGGGATGGGCTGGGTATTTCAAGACCTATACCCAGCCGACATTCATCATGCTGCCGTTCAACATTATCAGTGAGCTTTCGCGTACGCTGGCACTTGCCGTGCGCCTTTTTGGCAATATGATGAGCGGCGCCATGATCATAGCTATCCTGCTTACCATCACGCCTCTGGTATTTCCAATTGTCATGACCGCGTTAGGACTGCTCACCGGAATGGTGCAAGCTTACATTTTTACTGTTCTTGCAGGAGTTTACATTGCAGCTGCGACCCTGGTGCCCAAAGCGAAAGAAGCGGCTAAGGCAGCCATCGCGAGAGCTCCAGATCCAAAACCAGTGCACTAATCAAAGAAGGAGATTCTATGGATAGCAATACTCTCATTGCAATAGCATCGATCGTTACTGCAGGCCTTACTATTGGTATCGGCTGCATGTGTCCTGCTTTGGGCGAGGGCAGAGCAGTAGCTACAGCTCTTACATCGCTGGCTCAGCAACCTGATGCTTCCCCTACGATCACGCGAACACTGTTCGTTGGCCTCGCGATGATTGAATCTCTGGCCATTTATTGTTTTGTCGTGTCGATGATTCTCATCTTTGCGAATCCGTTCTGGAATCATGCAATCGCAAACGCCGGAGGTAAGTGACCAGTGTTGATCGATTGGTTTACCGTCGGAGCCCAGGTTGTGAATTTTCTCATTCTCGTCTGGTTGTTGAAGCGATTTCTATATAAGCCGATTCTTGATGCTATTGATGCTCGAGAAAAGCGAATTGCCGATCAACTGGCGGGAGCAGATGCGAAAAAGAAGGAAGCACAGAAGGAGAAGGACGATTTCAGCAACAAGAATAAGGTCTTCGATGAACAACGTAGCGCTCTCTTCAGCAAGGCAGAGGCAGACTCAAAGGCCGAACGCGATGGTCTATTGAATACTGCGAGGAAAGACGCCGACGACTTGCGTGAGGCACAGGCCAGCGCTTTGAAGGAAGACAAGGTCAGACTAGGCAGCGAGATCACACGTCTAACCGGCGAGGAAGTAATAAGGATTGCGCGGAAGGCGCTCAAGGATCTTGCAACTGCATCTTTGGAAGAACGCATCGAAGAAGTCTTCATGCAGCGTTTTCATGAAATGCAAGGCGACTCACAACGGTTGATGGGTGAGGCTTTGAAGTCATCTTCTGAACCCGCCGTTTTGCGAAGTTCCTTCGAGCTTTCCGCAGTGCAGAAGGAAGCAATCCAGAAAGCTCTCAACGAAAGCTTTTCTGCGGAGATTCGCGTTCGCTTTGAAGTGTCAGAGGCATTGATATGCGGTATTGAATTAACCGGAAACGGGCAAAAGCTTGACTGGAATATCGCTACATATCTCAGCTCACTTGATCGCAGTCTAAGTAAGCTGCTGGATTCTCAGACGCAGAGGAAATCTGGGACTGACGTAGAGAGTGAAGCTCATTCTGAGACACAGCAAAGTGCAAACGCTACTGTTATCGCCGGGGCCAAGTAATGTCGTCGCCAATGCCTCCAAATGTCTTGGAAGGAGCATTCAACAAAGCTATTGACGGGCTTCGTCAGAGCTGCGACTCGTTCCATCCAGAGTTTCGTCCACGTGAAGTTGGCTCAATCAGGAGAGTCTCCACTGGGATCGCGGTGGTTTCAGGTCTTGAGGGGGTGGGATATGAGGAGTTGGTGAGATTTCCCGGTGGCATGCTCGGCATAGCTTTTAACCTGGACGAGCATGAAGTCGGAGTAATTCTATTAGGCGAGTATCAGGAATTGCATGCAGGTGATGAAGTTGAACGCACGGGTCGCGTAATGGACGTGCCGGTAGGGAATGCGTTGCTGGGGCGTGTGATTGATTCTTTGGGAAGTCCTCTCGACAACAAAGGGACGATTGATTCTGACAAGCGTCTGCCGATTGAGCGTCCAGCCCCTGCCATCATGGATCGCGCGCCAGTATCCGTACCGTTGCAGACTGGACTGAAAGTGGTTGATGCGTTAGTTCCTATCGGGCGTGGGCAACGCGAATTGATTCTCGGTGACCGCCAGACAGGAAAGACATCGATCGCGATCGACACGATTCTGAATCAGCGTGGTCAGAACGTAGTCTGCGTTTATTGCGCGATTGGCCAGCGAGCCTCCGCGGTAGCAAAGGTCGTAGCTACTCTCGGCAAGGAAGGTGCGATGGACTATACGGTTGTAGTCGTCGCTGAGGGTAACGATGCACCGGGGCTTGTCTACATCACGCCTTACGCAGCAACCAGCATCGCCGAATACTTTATGGAGCAGGGGCGCGATGTTTTGATTGTCTATGATGACCTTACGAATCATGCCCGCGCCTATCGTGAGCTTTCACTCTTGTTGCGCAGACCTCCTGGTCGTGAAGCATTTCCGGGCGATATTTTCTACATTCATTCGAGGATGCTCGAGCGCTCTACGCATCTTAATGAAGAGCTCCATGGGGGATCTCTCACCGCATTGCCTATCATAGAAACGGATGCCCAGGACATATCTGCTTACATCCCAACGAATCTGATCTCAATCACGGATGGTCAGATATATCTGTCTCCAGCACTGTTCGAACTAGGTATTCTTCCTGCAGTGGATGTGGGTAAGTCTGTCTCTCGAGTAGGAGGACAGGCGCAGCGAGCTGCCTATCGCGCTGTCGCCGGAAATCTCAAGCTTGCTTACTCTCAATTTGAGGAGTTGGAATCATTCGCCAAATTCGGCACGCGCCTCGACGACTCCACACGCAAGATCATTGATCATGGACAGCGAATCCGAGCATGTCTGAAGCAAGGGAATTCACAACCCGTTGCCATGATCGATCAGATTCTTGTACTTCTTGCGTTGGGTGAGGGATTGTTCGACTCAGTACCGCTCGAAAAGATGACTGATGCTGAGCGCAGCCTGCAAGGAGCGACTACCGATATTCCGCACGACATTGCCGCACGATTAACGTCAGCGAACAAATTGAGTGAGGATGACCGGAAGGCTATTCTTCAAATCGCAGTAAAAGCTCTCCAATCCTTCCAGCCAAAGGCTGAAGTTGCATCCGGTGCAGGTTCTACGGCGTGAGTAGAGCATTATGAGCGGAACAACAGAGACAATGCGGCGCAAGATCTCGGGGGCAAAGGATCTGCAGTCTGTCGTTCGCTCGATGAAGGCACTCGCTGCTTCCAGCATCGGTCAGTACGAGAACGCCGTCCTGTCGTTGGATGACTACTACCGGACAGTGAAACTCGGATTGTCGGCGTGTATGCGTGGAGCCGGTTTGGGTGCTCTGGCTCAAACTACGACCAAGTCGCAGAGTAAGGGTTATGGTGCAGTAGTCTTCGGATCGGACCAAGGGCTCGTGGGCGGATTCAACGAGTTAATCGTAGATTTTTTTTCGAATACATCTGGTAATTTACCTGATGACGCCGTGAGTGTATGGGCGATCGGCGAACGTGCCGAGGGGCTTCTGCTGGAAGGTGTCAAGTGCCCGGTCAGATTACTCTCAGTGCCAACCTCAGTTGACGGAATAACACCCCTCGTCGGACAGATTCTGATTGAGGTCGAGACCGCCCGTGAAAAGGGTGAGTTGTGGGAGATTTATGTCTTTCATAACAAGCCAAAGTCAGGGGCTCTCTATGAACCTATTTATAAGAGGCTACTGCCGCTCGATAATGTGTGGCAAAAGAAACTGGCTGCTACTCCTTGGCCAACCAAGGTGCTACCGGAGGTGATTGAGGGTATAGCTTCAGCGCTTCCTGCGTTCATACGCGGCTATCTTTTTGTTGTTCTATTCCAGGCGTGTGCAGAATCGTTAGCAAGCGAGAACGCAAGCCGCCTTGCTGCAATGCAGCGCGCGGAAACGAACATCGAAGACATTCTCGAAGATCTCAATCGGACGCTTCACCGCATTCGTCAGGAATCCATCGACGAAGAATTGTTCGACGTCATATCGGGCTTCGAAGCATTGACGAAGCATGCTACCCCGTAAATCGAGAGCCCCGCATTGTGAAATCCTAGCGACGATGCGTTGGTTTGCCGGAATGATGGGTATACCTTTTGCGATGTAATGGTTGCTATCGAGTCTGCGGTTCTTGGTTTACGCTACTCCATTTAGTAGTCTTCAGCCTACCCACGGCGACGTGCCCTCTTGGGAGAACTATGAGCAATTGAAGTTCGAGACACTCTCTTCAGGTGCGCCCAATGTCATTCGAGCTATTGTTATTCGAGAGTTGCACCTCCTCTTGCGTATTGAGGGCTGATCTTGAGGTTAGTTGTGTAGGTGATTTTTGGCAATTTCTTCGATTTCTGGTTCGGTGAGTGCTGAAAGGTCTGCGATCTCTGTGGTCTTGATTCGTTTGAAAAGATCGGGATGGTGGGCCTCGAGGAATGCGACCAGAAAGTCCATTGCGCTACTCTTGCCTTTTGCATGTCCGATTATGACTATCTCTTCCGCAGCTTTGATATCTGTAGCGATTTCTTCATAAAAGGAGTTTTCTTCCGGCACGCGATCACCACTGTAGTGAGCTTCTTTGCGGTGAATCAAGTGGTGATGGAACCCGAATGGATCGTAAGGTTTGACCACTTCAGATTCTTCGGGAACCGGGCGATCTATGTCCTGATAGATGTGGGCTACGTGGTGATCGATCACTACGATTGTTGTCTTTGGGTGAACTGATTTGACAGGATTTGCTGCTGGTGTCGCCTCTTTTAGAAACTTGCGAAGTCGTGAAGCCTCCTCGACATCGAGCGTGTCGTGGTGAGGACGCTTGAACATGATGCGATGTGTTGCCACGACGAAGGTGTATTCATTTCCGTCGTGATGCACCACCTCTCCGATGTGTTTGATTAGTTCAAGAACATCAGCCCAATGGAGGTTGCGAGGTAGTTTGCCGGCGAGCAGACTTTCAAGGAGTAACTCGTGATCGTGACGGATAGATGTAGACATCCGATTATTGTCGGTCTGGCAGGATGGAAAAGATGGCCTTGTTTGCTCACTTCGTTTTTGACTTTGTTTGTCGGAGCAATTACTGAGATTTGGATGGGGTCAGAAGAAATTCTGGCTTTAGTCCCGGTAGGCGCTAGCTTTGCATTATCAGTAGTTTTCGAAGGGGCTTCTGCCTGAGGGGACTGTATCCCGATGTACGTTAAAGGAGGTATGGGGAGTATCCTCAAGGATGTTCTTCGCTTTTTCGACCTCTTCCGATGTTCCATGCACAAGTAGGAGATATTTGTTTGTGGTCAAGGCGGCGTCATATTGGATGACACTATCCTTGGGGATACCGATGCTCAGCAGACCTGCTCCGAGTGCGCTAACGCCTCCCACAACAATCGCTCCTTCGAGGCCAGCTACGATCCACGCTACCAGTGGGCCTGCTGCAAGAAGCGGTCCGATCCCCGGTATGACAAACGCTGCGGATCCAAAAAGAAGTCCCCAGATTCCGCCCCAAAAGGCACCCTCTTTGCCCCAGTACATGATGCGATCTCCAGCATTGTAATAGCCGACAACGTGTTCGTCGGTATTTGTGTCCTTGCCTGCGATTGAAAGACCTTTCATGTCTACGCCATCCTTTTGTAGCTCTTTGATGGCTCTCTCCGCCTGCTCATGCGTCTCGTAAGTTGCTACCACCGTATCTAGTACTGACATATGTGTCTCCCGGTGTTGCTGGTGTGAAGCTTCACTCCAGAGGCGCTGTTTCAGAAGGCAGCGCTTGAAGTAGTAAGAGATGATTGGACCAACGCTGTCCGACGATCCGAGCCAGCATTGTCTAGTTAATATGCAAACTAGAGTTCCATCGCACGAGGATATCTTCTGAGCAATCGGATACGTCGCGACGCCGTGGGCACCAGACATGATTCGCTTTGAAGTTATGAATAGTTGGATGCGAACTGGGGGCTTCCACAAATGCGGATCAATAGAATTGGCGGCTGTTTGGTATCGGCGGATGGAACAGGCGCCATTATGAGCTTCGGATTTGGAAAGACGGGGATTGGTCTCCTGATGTTACCTGTAGTGTCAGTTCTTAGAGATTACCAGGTCATCGTCCTTGGTTTCGCGGATCGAGAGCAGACCGAGGAATGTCAGGACAGCGGCAGTCGTTAGGTAATAGCCCACGTATGGAAGGCCATAATTCTTGGCCAGCCATGTCGCAATGTATGGTGCGAGGGATGCGCCAGCGATGCCGGCAAAGCTGAAGGCGAGAGAGCTTCCGGTATAGCGAACAGCGGTGGGGAATAGTTCGGACAAGACTGTGCCGAGGGGGCCGTAAGTTAGGCCCATCAAGAAAAGTCCCACGGCCATCATCGCTACCGCGCCTAGGGTTCCTGCACTGAACATAGGCGCGAATACCAGGCCAAAGACGGCGATGGAAACGGTGATCCAAAGCATGGTTTTGCGGCGGCTGCGCTCTGCTAGGACTGCAGAAATGGGAATTCCGATTGCAAAGAAAAGGATGTCGAAAAGCTGCATCAGCAGGAACTGTCCGCGACTATATCCCAAGGCGCTTGTTCCCCAATAGAGAGCAAATACTGTCAGCAAATAGAAGAGGACGAAAGTTGCGAGGCAGACCAGCACACCTGCGACGAGAGCCTTTGTGTATTTACGGAAGACGGTGAAGACAGGCACTTTCACCTGCTCGCCACGTGTTTGTGATTCCTGAAAGACCGGCGTTTCTGTTATGGTCAGGCGCACGTAGAGACCGACGAAGACCAGTACAGCACTGGCAAGGAAGGGAAGTCGCCATCCGAATTCGAAGAACTGTTGATCTGTAAGCAATCTCGATAGTAAAAGGAAGACGCCGCCAGAGAGAAAAAAGCCGATGGGTGCGCCCAGTTGAGGAAACATGCCATACCAGGCTCGCTTGTTTGGTGGTGCATTCTCGATGGCGAGAAGCACTGCACCTCCCCATTCGCCGCCGAGGCCGAGCCCCTGGCCAAACCTGCAGAGAGCGAGCAGCAGTGACGCTGCTATGCCGATGGTGTGGTAAGTGGGAAGAGCTCCGATAGCGACGGTTGAAAGACCCATGGTCGAAAGCGCTATGACCAGTGTTCGCTTGCGGCCAATGCGGTCTCCAAAGTGCCCGAAGAGAGCAGAGCCCACGGGCCGCGCGAGGAAAGCGATTCCGAACGTGGCCAGCGAAGCGAGTGCGGCTGAGGCAGGATTTGACGATGGAAAAAAGAGGCGGGGAAAGACGAGCACCGCTGCCGTGGCATAGATATAGAAATCAAAGAACTCAATCGTAGTGCCAATCAAGCTGGCAAAGAGGACCTGGCGAGGCGTGTTGATCGGCTTGCCGTCCCTTAAGTGTGTAGTGCTCATCTAACCTCCAGGTCTTGAACTGGCATCAGGCAATAGAATATGTCACCGGCTGCAGGATAATTCCGCGTGGCTGAATTGCAGGTGAAATTGCGAACTGTTGGGGCAGCCTGGAAAGGTGCCCACAACTTAGCGGATGCGTTTTGACTCCAGCGTAACTAATCAGATGTCGGCAAGTAGTTTGAGATTCAGGGATTCAGTGCTACTGGATTTCCTCCATGCTGGAGTGCTGGTTGTTGGTCAGTGTGGTATTTCTCCGGATTTGATTCTGCGCTCGATTTCATCGAGGATAGGCAGGATGTGCGCAATGCTTTCAGCAGTGAAATGCGCTCCGGCACTGCGCAGTTCTTGCTCTGCATTCGATATGGCTGCTTGTTTATCGCTGATGTCCAGCTGCTTCCACTCTCGCTCTGTGAGACCGACGGAGTTGCCGCTCCGGGTTAGTCCGATAGTCCACATTCCGGCGTTGCGTCCCTCAAGTATGTCGGATTCGGTGTCGCCTATTTTGACGCAGGCTGATAGGGGGTAAATCTGAAGATCGATCGCGAGGCGATAGCACATCCAGGGATATGGGCGGCCGGCGCCTACATCCTCGGGCGTGAGAGAAGCGTCGGTATGATAGCCTTGCCGCTGGGCCAGCGACTGAAGTTGCTCAAGCATGGGACGGGTGTAGCCGGTGGTGCCTGCGATTTTTGTACCGTGAGTGCGCAATGTCTCCACGTTGGCGACGGCTCCAGAGATCACTTCTGCGTATCCTGCAAGCGAGGCCATCATCTGCGGCTCAAATTGCTGGTACAGGTTGTCGACGTCGCTTTCCTTGGGGGACGCTTGATGGTGTGTCTTCCATCTCGCTATGACTTCAGGTTCTTCGAGAAGTTTGCGGATGTGATCTTTCTTGGCGAGGCCCATGTACTTGCGGATCGTTGGGCGCTCGATATCAATGCCCACTGCGGCGAATACATCTTCCAATGCTTTGACTGGAGCGATGCTTCCATGATCGATGACGGTGCCAGCCCAATCCAGAAATACAGCGGGGATGATCGGTTTATGCATGGATGACGCCTAATTCTTTCATGGACTTTTCTGCTACTCCGAAAGAGAGTGTCATGCCGGACCCGCCGGGTGAAGCTACGATGCGGACGCCAGGCTGAGGTTCCATGGTGACGAGAGCTTTCTTAGGATGCTTCGCGTATACGCCATACCAGCGTTGTTGGATAGTGAGATCTGGTGCTTGAAGGAACTCACGAGTGTATCCGAGGATGAGGTCGTCGATCTCCTGCTTATTAAAAATGTCCAGTTCGAGCCCATACTCGTGGGAATCACCTAGCGTGAGCGCTCCGTCCACTGTTTGCGAAACAAGTGCGTGGATTCCCCAACGATCAAAGTCGGGTGTTTCTTCGGCAATGCGCCTGCTGAGTGCGGGCAGCGTCTTGCACACCTGGAACGCGGGGTAGAAGCGGAGCGTGAGCCCGGCGGCAAGCGACGGTCCCAGTTGCCATCCCGCGGGCTGCGGTCCAGTGCGCATCATCTGCAGCTTGCAACGTGTGAGACCGCTGGCGGCATAGTCTTGTGGATAGAGAGTTTGAAAATCTTCTCCGCCGCACACGATGACCTGCCCGGCATGCCAGAGTTGTGGCTCGCTTGAGCCCGAGTTAGAAGTTTGCAAAACGGAAGAGCCATCTGCTTGATCGATTGCCATGACCAGCGTGTCGAAATGGAATCGCACTGAAAGTCTTTCATTCAGAAACGCTGGAAGTGAGCCGAGTATCTGTCGCGGATCTACGGTCAATTCTGTATCGCTCCAAAGACCTCCAATCAGGTTCGTTGGTTGAACGGCGTCGGATCTCTGCATCACCTGTGCGCTGGTGAGCCAAGAACAATCGTAGCCGAGTGCAGGTCCGCATTCGGCGAACTCTTTCGTGACCGCAGCCTCATCTTCTCGATATGCAAGGTGGATAGAGCCGGTGTTGCGGTAGGGAAGTCGCGCCTCTTCGAGAATCTCGAGCCATAGCTCGCGGCTGCGTAACGCAAGCTGCAAGATTTCTCCAGCAGGTTGCCCTATAGGCCAGACCATACCGAAGTTACGCACGGATGCGCCGTTCGCACGAGGTGATTTCTCAAAGACTGCTACTGACTTGCCAGCCCTGGCCGCGATGTATGCATGCGCCAAGCCCATGATTCCTGCACCAACGATTGCTACATCGACGCCGCTTGTGGCCATTGGCTGCTTCCTGTGCTGTTTGGATAGTAAATTGGCGCAAGAACGTTAAGGCATAACCGCAGCGCGTTGAGATAGCAGATATGCAGTACGACCGATAGGGCTTGGAGTTTCGTTGCCTCCGGTTTGCTTCAGTGGTGAGCCGGAGAATGTCTGGTAAGCATATAGGGGTTTGTGATCGGCCGAGGTCTTGACGGTGACAATTTCAACTGACTTTGGGGATGCAGGAATCCGGCCACCAAACCAGCGTGGATCTTCCTCCTCGCTCCAGACTACCAACGAAATCATGGAGCCTATGGGATAGTTGTGTCCCGCCGCAGATCTCGCGTATTGCACGGCTATGTCATTGCCGAATATGGTCGACATGGATGAATCCTTTTGGCTGATGCTGGTCGTAATAACCTTCCACTGCAGCGGATTCACTGGGAGGTTTCCGGTAAGCGTAGCGTCCTGATTGAGCCTGGTGGCGACTCGAGAGTTGATTTTAGAGCAACCTGTCAGGCCGAAGGTAATTACCAATCCAAGAAGAAATAGTTTTTGCATATCGCGCCTCATTTCTGCCCCCTGATGGGTGTCGTATAGACGTAGTCATTGTGCTTGACCGGCTCGTGGCAACTTACGCATTCCTTGGTAAAGCTGGCTGATGTTCCATATGGCTTGAGGTCAGTGCCCCGCCAGCGTCCCCAACCCCATCCTTTGGTAGACGCATAGACTTTGCTATCGCGAATCATGAGCTCGACCTGAATGAAGGCACCGGTAGTGATGTTTCCATGGCCATCTGGCTGTTGCTGCCAGGCTACCTTTGCGAAGGCTGTTCCTTCGGGCCAGGGATTGATGTTGCTGTCAGCGATAGCCTGCACGGCGACATCGTTGCCGAGGATGACGCGCATGGTGTTATTGTCAAAACGGTCAGTGCTGCTGATTGCCTTCCAGTTCTTATAGTCGGGAAGAAACTTGACTCCGTTGAATTCGGGTTGCACTTCGGAATGCGTAGTCTCAGAAGAGATCCAGCGAGTGTATTGCGCATCGGCTGCGGCGGTGTCCATTGGTTGAGGCGGACTGTGCGGGGCAGTATGGGGATCAGAATTTGGATCGAGGTACGCACGCAGAATCGCCAACTGGGCGGCAGTAATTTTCGCTTCTGGATGTACCTGGACGTATGCAGGCAGCGGCATCGCGCCGAGTTGAATCTGATTGACTGCCTCATACAGGATTCCCTTTTGTTTTACCGCGGGCTGAGTGGCGATCTCGGAAAAATTGAGGTGCATCCGCGCATGTTTTACATCGCTTGCAACGAGCCAGTATGCAGGGACAATCTTGTCAAACCAGGGAAGCTTCGTTTCGTTGGAGTGGCAGTTGTAGCAGGAGTTCCTGAGAATCTGTTTCACTTCAGCCGGGGCCTGCAGATCGGCAGTAACCGGTGGATTGGTGATTACGGGCCGGATAAATTGAAGGCAGATGAAGGCAATAAATGCGATACCTATCGTTAAAAATCCAACCCGGAGAATGTTGTTTCGGTTACTCACCATTAGGGCATCACTCCAGCTGTTCACAATGGCGTTCAGCTTAGTCGATCGTTGATTGTTTGCCTGTTAGAGAGAAATCCAACCCATTCTAATTGCAAAGAGTGAAGTGGTTGCGACGATGGCCCAGAGAAAGACTCCTTGCAGAAAAGGTCGAACTCCAACTTTCCGGATTGTTTCCTTTGAAAGACTGCTGCCAATGAGGAAAAGCACAACGGTAAGTCCAATGCGGCCGAGACTACTGAAGACAGAATACGCGGCTGCGCCGATTGGAAGATAGGTATTTGCGACTGCGGCCAGGCAGAAGAGCAGGATGAACCATGGCCAGCGGATGCGTGTTTTGCTTCTCGTCGAGAAGGCAGTAATTGCGGCTACAGGAACGATCCAGAGAGCGCGCGCGAGTTTGACAGTCGTGCCAATCTGCAGCGCCTGTGCTCCGTATTTGGCGGATGCTCCGACAACTGAACTCGTGTCATGTATCGCAAGGGCTGCCCATAATCCGAATTGCGTCTGGGTCAAGTGCAGCGCAAGACCAATCGTGGGGAAGAGAAGCAGCGCAACTGAGTTCAGGATGAATACAGTCCCCAGTGACATTGCCATCTCTTCTTCGTCAGGTTGCGTGATGGGGGCAATCGCTGCGATCGCGCTTCCTCCGCAGATAGCCGTGCCTGCTGTGATGAGAAACGATGCCTTTTTTGACACGTTGAGCAATCGGCCTAAGAGCCAGCCGAGTAGCAGCGCAACTGAAATGCTGATTGCCGTATATAGAAATCCTGCCTTACCGGCATGAACTACCTGGTGCAGATTCATGCCGAATCCGAGCGCTACCACTGCAGCCTGGAGCAGGAAGTGCGAGAGATTCTTGCTGTCGAGATGATATGGGTGTGCAAAAGAGAATCCATAGGCGATACCGGCGAGGAGCGCAATAGGAGGTGAAACAAAGCCACTCGCAGTGAGAATTACACCAAGAAAGAAGATTGTTTTTGGAGTCATAATATCCCTCTGTTTTTGAGTCTCGATCGAAGGGATAGCCAGCGTCCAAGTCGAAGTTCTTATGCCCGATTGCTTTCTCTTATAGCTATGTGAGAGGTTTCAACGGCACTACAGATCGGAGTGATTAAAGATCGGTGTAGATGTAGACGGAGGCTTGTATCCTTATCTCTAAGCAGCAACACCATCGTTTGTGATTTGTAGCGAACCTGGGATGACGAGATAGGGGGACGATGGAAAATTTCAGGCTCAAGGTGTTTCGGGTTGTCGCACGCCATTTGAACTTCAGTCGTGCTGCGGAAGAACTGCTCTTGACGCAGCCTGCGGTGACCCAGCAGATCAAGGCACTCGAGGATGAATATGGAGTCCCTTTGTTTGATCGCAGCGGGGGCCGCATAGCTCTTACTCCGGCGGGCAATGTTCTGCTGCCCTATGCGGAAAAGTTGAAAGAGCTGTCAGACGAGGCCTTTGACGCGGTCACTGGCATGATCGGCGACTCGGCGGGCAGGCTGGCTCTGGGAGCATCGCAAACGATCGGGCAATATATTCTTCCGAACCTGGTGGCTGCGTTTCTTCGCGAAAATCCCTTAGCTTCAGTTACTGCGATGAGCGGGAATACAGACGGGGTTCTGGAGGCTCTTGCGACTCACCGTATTCAACTCGCTTTGATCGAAGGGCCGGGGCTGCGCAAGGACTTCCACGTTGAGCCGTTCATGGAAGACCAGATGGTTTTGGTTGTTCCCGCTGTGCATGAATGGGCTGACGCCGAG
>Ga0302140_10002457_pt1 | contig 24048 bp, 32 predicted proteins | sample I_Bog_E1_1_FD_202095 | JGI IMG/M metagenome (GOLD analysis project Ga0302140, IMG submission 202095) | Peat permafrost microbial communities from Stordalen Mire near Abisko, Sweden - I_Bog_E1_1 | ecosystem: Environmental > Terrestrial > Soil > Wetlands > Peat | place: Sweden: Abisko, Stordalen... | reverse complement strand
GAAGTGATAATTGAAAATACTAATATTACAGCCAAAAATGAGAGAAGTAAATTGAAAATAATAAGTTTTCGAATGAAAAAATTGATATTTAATGCGTATGTATGATTATTTTTTTCATCTTAACATATTCAAAAAAAAAAAAAAAAAAAGTTTTGTGAAGCAATTTAAAAAATATAAGTTGAGGAAAAATTTTTAAGATGAGGAGCAATTTTTTATTTAAAAACATTAATTTTATTTTTGTTCTTTAAAAAAAAATTTTCCTTTTGAAAAAATAAAAAATATTCGAATAAAGTTTCTGATTTGATAATGATCTCATCAGTGTTTTTAAAATACGAAATATCTTTATTCATCCATAATAGAGAAAAAAAAAGAAAAAATCGAAACTTTTCAATAAATCCCCTTCCGAGCTAATGTTTACAGCATCTCGTGTGTCATCGCCAGCCTTTCGGGCAGCATCCTCCCCTTTTTCGAGTCTCAAGCGGGTCCTCTCCCAGAAGATCCCCCGTTGGGAAAAGCACCTACGAGACCTCAAGGAGAAATATGGTGATAAAGAAATCCAAAAAATCAAAGTTGAACAAGTTTTGGGGGGTTCCCGAGGCCTGGCTTCGCTTCTTTATAACACTTCTGCCTTGGATCCTAGAACTGTTAATTTTTTTTTATTCCAAACCTTCTAAATTATCATTAGGGTATCACCTTCAGAGGCTACTCGATTCAAGAAATAGCAGAATTTCTACCGAAAGCGAAGGATGGCCCTGATGGTGAAGGAGATGAGCCGCTTCCAGAATCTTTGTTTTGGGTGTTATTGACAGGTGAGTTCCCAACTCCTGAAGAATTCGAAGAGATTTCAAAGGAATTCAAAAGCAGAGCTGAACTTGGAGATGATCTCAAACAATTCATCAAAGATCTTCCGGTTGAAATGCATGCCATGACCCAACTTTCGAGTTCCCTGCTTTATTTGCAACCGACCAGCAAGTTCGTAAATGCAGTTCTGCACGGGACCCATAAAGAGCAACTTTGGGAATATACATTAGAAGACGCTTTGGATCTTTTGGCCAAGATCCCAAGAATAGCTGCCTTTATTTATAGACATAAATATAAGGAGAACGAATTCATCGAGCCCAACCTAGAACTTGATTGGGCGGGCAATTTCGCTCATATGATGGGATATAAGGATTTCGAAATGAGAGAATGTTTGAGAGGATATCTGGCGATTCATTCGTATGTTAGTGTTGTTAAAGAATTTTTAATTTTGTTTATAACAGTGATCATGAAGGAGGGAATGTTAGTGCACATACCACTCATTTGTTGGGAACTGCATTGGCTGATCCTTATTTGGCATATGCAGGTGGAATCAATGGTTTGGCAGGCCCGCTTCATGGCTTGGCGAATCAAGAAGTGTTAAAATGGTTGATGAATTTGAAGGTTTGTGAAAATTATAATAATAACTGCTAAAATTCGAAAAAAAAGAATGAACTTGGAGACAATATCACTGATGAAAAAATCAAGGATTATGTGTTGAACACCTTGTCTGAAGGTAAAGTCGTCCCTGGATATGGACATGCAGTCTTAAGACACACTGACCCTCGATTCTTACATCAAAAGGCCTTTGCTGAGAAATTCATTAAAGGAGATCCTTTAGTTTCTTTAGTGAGAAAATGTTACCGTGTGGTGCCTGGGATCCTAAGAACCCTTGGAAAAGTTAAAAACCCTTGGCCGAATGTCGATGCTCATAGTGGAGTGTTGTTAAATCATTATGGATTGAAGGAATATGATTATTATACTGTGGTATTTGCTGTATCTAGGGCCTTGGGATGCATGGCAAATTTGATTTTAGCCAGAGGAGTTGGTAATCATTAAAGAAAAATGTATTTTTTGAAGAAATGTATTATATTTTAGGTGTACCGTTAGAAAGACCTCAATCAGTAAATTTAGATTGGATTGAAACCAAAATCAAGGAGGATTACATTTAAAAAGGGGTCATCAAAATTAAATTTAATAGAAAAGTGATGAGTTGAAATATGGATCTGAAACTTTTTTTTTTTACCTTTTTTAAAAATATTTTTTCCTTTTTCATTACACAATTGTGTTCTTAATTTTGTGAATTATTATTAAAAAAACCAAAAAAATCATTCATATATGGAACCGAACAAAGAGGAGTCCTCCCAAAAAAAGGAGAAAACTGACATTTCATCATTATTGAGGATTTACAAATTCTTTAACGATAATCTTAAAATGAAAAACCAGATTTGTAGATGGTTTCTGTTCAAGCCCCCATCTCCCAGAGGCATTGATAACTTATTAATTTTTCTCCTTCGTTAATAACAAAATTCCAGGTTATAAATTTGAAAAAAGAGCGATAATCAATGGGGAAATGAAGCTATCTTTCTTTTTGATGGAAAGGGATGGAAGACCGAAACAAGTTATAACTCCCCAAAATATCGAATTAGAGCCTTTCATTTTGAATATTATGGACAAAGATAAGAGGATTGGTTTAGTGCCTTTAATTTATTTGAAAAATCTCAAGTAATTTTCGCTTTAATTTCTCTTTTCAGCTTTGAAAAAAGGGCAGAAGGACATTATTTGATAATTTATAGTCATGGAAACGCTTCTGATTTAGGTGATGTTTATAGTTATGCGGCTAACCTATCCCAATTATATAAGGTCAATAAAAAAAATATATTGAATAATAACTAATAAAAAAATATAAGAGTGATATCATCGCCTATGATTACAGAGGGTATGGTATGGCCTGTGATTACAAAGCTAAAGAAAAATCAACTTATGAAGATTTAGAATATGTTGTCAGTTTTGCCCAAGAAAAACTGCTTTATGACATAAAAAGCATCATCCTTTGGGGATTTTCATTAGGAACTGGCCCGACCATTGAGATAGCTTCTAGATATCAAAATTTAGGTGGGATTGTGCTACAATCTCCTTTAGCTTCTTTGATGATATGGATGGATAAGAACGCTACTTGGGATTACAATTATTGTTCTAGTGATATTTATTGCAGCATCAATAAGATAGAAAACATCAAAGCGAAATTATTTGTGATTCATGGGAAAAGAGATAAAACAATTGATGTGAGACATAGTCATCTATTATATGATAAATATGTAAACTCTGGAAGCGATAATAACCAAATTTGGCTGGTCATTGCTGAAGGTGCAGGTCATAATGATATACAATTTTTGATAGAAGATTGTGGGGGACCATTCTATAAAAGAATTCAAAAATTCTTGGAAATGATAAGAAACCCTTTAAGGTTGCTAGATTCGAAGTCAGGAAGCAAAAATTATGAGAAATTCAGAAAACGAGAGGAAAATAAAATGTTTTTTTATGAAAAAGAAATAAATAGTCTGAAAATATCTTTCAATAAACTCTTGATCAACAGTTTGGAAGTTGAAGATCATTCAAAGAAAGTGGATAGTTCGGCATTTAGGTCAGAAATCTCAGAAAAACAAACTCAGGATTCACCTGATTCTATCAATGGAAACGGGAAAGAAAATGATGAAAAACAAATTTTTGAAAATCTGTTAAAAAAAAATGAGGATTATATTTCCAAAGAAATTCCACATGATATCAATATGAGTCTTTTGAATGAGATTTCATTGAAGAAATGCAAGTCTGCTACAAATGCTAATAATTCAGTGAATGGGAAAAACGGAAATGTCGCATTGCAATCAACGATTAAAGAGTTTGTAAACGTGAATGATTTGCTTATTACAAACTATTTTGAAAAAATATAAATTTTGTGAATTTTGTTTTTGTTCACTCGCGTTTAATGCGGGAGTAGATATCTTTTTTTTTGCATAAATAAAAAATGAAATTCCGGAAGGAGTTTTATAAAAAAATCAAATTAATTTTTTTTGTTTTTTATTAAATTATTTTTTGCAATTTTTGAAAATTTTTTCCCGTTTTAGAACATTTTCATTTTTAAACTTTTTCTTGTTATTTATCTAATGTATTTATTACCTGACAAAACAATGATAAATTCTCACCAGAGTTTTAATCATTTAAGTAATAAAACAAAATGAAATTATAGTTATTTCTGGTATTTTTGCAAAATTTTTCTTGTTTCATCTAATGTGTTCTTTGTTTAAAAAAAAATTAAGTAATTCAATAAAAACTCAATTTTTTAGTACCCTTATTTGATTTTCTGCTGCTTCATAATTAACATTTGCTATTTCGATATTTTTTGAACCCTAAGATTATTAATAAAAAGTCTTTAATTTAGAAAATAATACTTTTCTTATGAAAATTGTTGAATTTGATTGCTGCTCATAAATTTGGAGCTTTCGATCTAATTCCGTATTTTCTTGAGTCAACTCTTTCAATTTGCCAATGAGCCACATATTATCATCTTCAAATTTTTCGATCAAAAACTTCAGAAATTTAAATTTTCGAATATTTTCATCAGGATATTTTGTCGGCGTTTGTTCCAGGAAATTTTCCTTCATATTTGAAAATTTCTCAAAGATCGAATAGAAGTTTTTTTCGAAATCTTCTAAAATGTTTTTCGAGGTGTCTCTCTCCAAGGTTTCTTTCAAAATGTCATCATATTTTAATTCCAAATATTGGTTTTTGTTTTGGAGATCGTCTATGATGCCTGTATATTGTTCCTGATTTTGTATTATCTGTGTATCAAGATTTTGTATTTTTTCTTTATAACTTTCACATGTGATTTGCATCGTTACGAGATTATCCATTAGTTTTTTATGTTCAGATGGATAATCAACATGTTCCTTAGAATAATTAATGATATTTAAAAAGTTTTAAGCTAACTTGTTCGCTCTGAACATCATTTTCATCTTTTTTTTCTATTATTTCGATTTCTTTAATATGAGTCTCGAGATCTTTCACATAGTCTTGATAATGTTTGAGCTCTTCGAGATTGGCTTTTGAAATTTCTTCTATCTCACTGAAAATTTCTAGAAATTTTTCATATTGCTCTTTTAAGACTTTGATTAAATCTATATTTTTGAAAAACATATTAGCAATGGTTCTTATTATTTACTCTTATTTTGATCAACATTTTCTGAAAAAATCATGGGTTTTAACAAGCAACTTTGTAAATTTTTTTCATTTGAATTTTTACATTCTTTAAAATTCAGCTGAATGAAATTTGCCTTGATTCCACATATTGATGAGTAAATCGAGTTGAATATAGTATTAATAAACTCAAAATCCTTTTCCGTCATTTGATTGTTGTTAAATGATAAGTCGTTTGCTTCATTCAAAGCCAAAAATTTGTTATTATTGTTGGATGTATTTGTTTTGATTTTGCTCAAAGTTATCTCTTTGAGAGAATAATATTTATTCAAAATCTCGCTTGGATAACCTCCATTTACAAGAAGGTCCTCGGTGATTTTAAGTAGATATTTGTAAGTTTCTGTTTCTTTAAGATTCTCGTCATTCATTCATAGATTATTCATTTTTATTAAATCGTTGAAAGTTTTGAAATTTATTAAATTTTTTAATTTCGCTTATTTGAATATTTTTAGCTTTTCACACTAGAAAATGTTCACATTTTTAATCTTGTTTTGCACTTCATGAAAAATCCCATGAGGAAGATAGTAAGTATTGTCTTTTTTTGTTTTTGTTCAAGGGAATATGTAAAAAAAAAAAATTAAATTAAACAATAAGAAAAAGTTTTTGCTTATTCATATGTTCTTTAATTTTTTAATTAAAAATTAATAAAAAATATTGTTGGAACATCATGCAATACAATAAGGAATTTTTTCAACTCTCTTTTGCAAAACAACCATCTGATAATATTAAACTATCTTTTAAAACTTTCAAAAAAACAATTTCGCTGGTTTATGAGAGAGTTAAGGCTGAAAATTCCTTTCTTAATAGTTTATTTTATTTTTCTGTTACTTATGAAACCTCCATATTTCTGCTTCAAATTTGACAGAAAAAGGTGAAATTTTGTATAAAGGCAACGGAGTCAATTGCTATTCATTTGCTATTGGTAGAATTCCAAGTCTCAATACTAATGAATTTCCTGTTCCTGGTGGGTTTGAAATGGAACAAATTAGACCAGACATTTTGAAGTATTTTATACAGAAATTAGATAACACAAACGAATTATCAAAATATATTTTGAAGGAATCAAATATTTTATTATTCCAAAAATTGAAAAACATTGCAACGTTAAACGATATAAAAATATCACTTAGTGAAATTGAACAACAAAATTTTTTGGAAGATTTGCCTCAAGTCTTATCCATTTCTCTAGACCCAAAAAATTTTCATAAACCTTTTATTGACAAAAGAAATATTAAGAATTTGAGAATATTCTTTATTGGGCTTAACTCATGAAAATATTAAATTTTGGTTTATTTTGCTCAACGAAATTGGCTAACATGCATTGAATTTTTGTAAATTTTTTTTTGAAAAAGAATTGAATCAACTTGATTCTCTTTAAATCAAAGAAATAAGATCGTTAATTTTAGATAGTTATCAAGTCCATCCAGAATACATGAAAAAACAAATAATTGATAATAGATGGATTGATAATAGATCTAGAGCAAGGTTCAAATTTCATTAAAGAAACAAAAGAAAGTGATTTTGGATCTCATTTTATAGCTGCCTTTGTTAGTGAAAAATTTGATTATCACTTTATCAGATTTACAAAAGATGGTCATATATATTTCATCTATTATCTAATTTATTGTTACTAAAGGCAATGACTTTTAAAAAAAAATTTTTAGTAAAATTTTTATAAAATAATTTTAAAAGCTGAGGAAACTGCCAAAGCCAAAAAAAATAGATGAGGATCTCAAAATTTAAATTGAGACAAACTGGATTTAAATATCAAGTTTTTGCGAACTATTTGTAAGCATTTTGAAGAATAAAAGAAAAAAGAAAAATTGATTTGTTAGAACATTTTTTTTTTTTATTAAATATATACAAAATCTTTTTTTAAAATCTGACTCCAAATTTTCAAAGTTTTTTATGAAAAATTCATGGAGCATTTAGTCATTGAAAGAAATTTTAAATAAAACAGATGTTGAAAAGAAAACAAATTTTGATAAAAAATGAAAAAATTAAGCGAGTTTCAAAAAAAAAAAAAGAGAGAAGAAAATAAATTTGATTTTACTCTATCTAAATCCAATGTTCATTTAACATAATGGAACATAAAATCGTATTAAAAAAATTTTAAGCTTATTAGTCCATCCTGTGAGTTTCTTAACCACCGAAACCGTATAAGGTTCTTCCTTGTCTTTTTAAAGCATAGACAACATCCAAAGCAGTCACGGTTTTTCTTCTGGCGTGTTCAGTGTAGGTCACAGAATCTCTGACGACATTTTCAAGAAAGCTTTTCAAGACAGCTCTGGTGTCATCATAGATGAAAGAGGAGATTCTCTTGACTCCTCCTCTTCTTGCCAATCTTCTGATGGCTGGTTTGGTGATACCTTCAATGGATTGTTTGTGGGTTTTTCTTGCGTGTCTCTTGGTTCCGACTTTGCCCATGCCTTTGCCTCCTTTGCCTTGGCCTGCCATTTTATAATGTTCGAAAAGTTAAGAGATGTGTTTGGGGTGTGTTGTTTGGAATTATTTTGATGAAAAAAATTTGGAATTTGATTTAATTTAATAAAGTAGCGAAAAAAACTCGGATTTTGATTGGCAGATTAATTTTTTGATCGGATAAAAAGAACCTCTTTTTTTTTAATTAATTCGAACAATTCCAAGCCAAGTAACTTTCTTCTAAAAAAACATCCAATCCCATCACAGATCATCCAATTAACTCATTTTTTGAACCTTTATATTATTTCCCCCACTCGTCAAATTTCATTATCAAAAAACCTTTTCAAAACAAACTCCAAACATCCATCCCATCTCACCAAAATGGCCAGAACCAAACAAACTGCCAGAAAATCCACTGGAGCTAAAGCCCCAAGAAAACAATTGGCATCCAAAGCCGCCAGAAAAAGCGCACCAGCCACCGGTGGCATCAAAAAGCCACACAGATTCAGACCAGGAACCGTCGCCTTGAGAGAAATCAGAAAATATCAAAAATCCACCGATTTGTTGATCAGAAAATTGCCATTCCAAAGACTCGTCAGAGAAATCGCCCATGAATTCAAGGCCGAATTGAGATTCCAAAGCTCTGCCGTCTTGGCCTTGCAAGAAGCCGCTGAAGCTTATTTGGTTGGATTATTCGAAGACGTCAACCTGTGCGCCATTCACGCCAAAAGAGTTACCATTATGACCAAGGATATCCAATTGGCCAGAAGAATCAGAGGAGAAAGATTCTAAACAATTATTAAGTCTAATAAAAGAGGTTGAACACTTATGTTCAAAGTTTAATATTCAGTTGTATAGGGAATTTAGTTAAACTATTCGAAGAAAAAAAAAAAATTTCCATGTTTTTTTATCCATTTTTCTTTTCTTTCTCGCTTTAATGTTTTTTGAATTTGAAAAAATTTTCCTTTCTCAAATTAAGTGGGAAAAAAAATTAATAAATTTGCTTCAAAAAAAATTTCAATAATGTCTGCATTTTTTGTTTTTCTATGCTTTTTGTTTAAAAAGAATAGTCCCTTGGGGTTAAAATTTCTCTGTTATTTTAAATTTCGGTGCTTTCTTTTCTGCTAATGATGGTGATCGTCATGTTTTTTCATATATCTCAAACCGCAATATTTGCACACACTAGGCTTATTTGCTTCTCTAACGTTTAGTTGGATGTATACTTGAGGATGTCCAGCTCCAGGTTGGGTTCCCCCCTTTTATTTTATTTAAAATATTTTGCTCACTCTTTAAATATCAAACAAAATTGATTTATATAAATAACTACCAAACATCGCACAACATTTTCATTAACGTAAATTATCGGGATTCTCGCGATATTTTGTTCGGCATCACTTTTGTGAGTTTTTTGCGATTTCTACAAAATCATTTATTTAACTAAGATGTTCTATGTGATCAATTGCTTAGAAGAATACCTTATGAGTAGGATCATAATCAAGCCATCTATGTTCAGATAAATCCTGTAAGGTGAATTCGGGCTTGGCTTCACTGGCAAATCGCATTCTAGAAGAAAAACGGATGAGATGGGACCCTCCGAAAGTTTTGAGAATAGAAAACTTTTTAAACATTATTCTTTTTTTAATATATTAATTTTTTATTTTTTGTGATAAAAAATTTATGAAATATGTGAGTAAATTCCCACTTGAGTAACACGAATCATTTACAATGATTAAATCAATTGGGAAGATCTGTGAAATACAAGAATAAAAATAGAATACTGAAAAATTCTTAAGAAGAATAAAAAAAAAACAAGAAAAATAAATTTAAAAATTTGAAATAAATTTAGACTTTTTTTTATTTATTATCTTATCCAATTGGCCAATTTTTCTCGAAATAGAAATAATTAATTAAAAATTTTCTTTACTGACAGTGGTTTTTCATTCATCAACTACGTTATACGCCTTCCTAAACTGTTTGTACTCTTCAATAATTTGGCAAATTTCAAAGCTTTTAAAAGTGTTGAACCTGTAAAATTCCCCCTTTAAGGTCAAAAGTAAGGATTTTGGTTGTGACACAGCCTCCACAATATCACAAAAATTTATTTTTTTAATGATTTTTTTGTCATTTAGGTTCAAAAAGCTCAACCCTGTAAATTTCACAGCTAACGTCAAGTATTTTGGGAAACTCGTCGTGCGATGATTATAAGTTTCCACCCAGAAAAGTTCCGCTCCATATATTTCATTATGTTCGAACATATGAATCACAGTATAACAAGCCAAAATTGCTTTAAAAGAAATCAAAGAATCTTTGACTTTTGGGGTATTGCTCAACCTATCCAATGAATTATATGAACTAGAAGATTTCAAACTTTTGAAAGTTTTTTCAAAAGAATCACCATTTTCTGATTGGTTTGATTCTTTCTGCAATGGGAATTTTTTCTTCGAGATTTTTTCTATGTCATTCGAAATTTTTTCCCATGTATGAGAAACATGAGTTATCCAAGAAGGATATTTTTGCAGACGTTTTAGAAAAAATGGAGTTGGACCAAAGAATTTCATGAAATTTTCATTCGATTTATAGTTCACATAATCACCATAAGTGATAAAAATGTATAAGGCTGTCAACAAGATATAGTCATGACTTCGCAATTGAAACTTGAAATTCTCAATGTCTGTGAAAATTTGGAAAGCTACCAGTTTTGCTCGCACAGGATCTTCCAAAAAATCTATGCAAAATTTTATTTATTACTAAAAATGGAGGATATTTAAACAAAATATTGAATTCTATTATTAAAAAATTTGTAAAAAACTTTTTGGAAAATTGATGAAAAAAAAAATGGGAAAAACTAATAAAACCTTCTTTTTCAAGTTTTTGATCAAGGTAAAAATATTTCTTGAAAACAAGTTTGAGACTATTTTCTTTGGAGAAGATTCGAGACAAAGAAAAATAATGAGAAATTCTTTTCTTCATATTATGGAAAATGCTGTGATTTTTGTGCCTTTTAATTCGCTCTTCGGAGGTCAATCTCAAATTGATGATTTTGTTGCTATCAAATTCCCATTTTATTTTTTGAAAATCTTTCCCATGGCAAAAAAATTTGAATAGAAGCTCATCTTCATCAATCATTTTTTTATTGTTATATTCGTCAATAAGAAATAATCGAAAATCCAAAAAATTCCTCAAATTGATAAGCTTTGCAATTTTTTCAACAGCTTCTTCTGCTGTTGTGTTGACAGTTATTTTAAGCGTCGTTGAGGACCCATCGACAAAATGAATCTTGATATCTTTGGAAAAATTCTCATTTTGGAGCTTGCTTACTTCTTTAAATTTGTGGACAGTTTGCCTCTGATTTTTCAAAATAAAACTAACAGATTTTTGGTTTTGTGAACGAGAAGATCGTTCATTCATTTGAGATTCAGATGTTCGATTACTACTAACTTCATTGTCAGATTTGCTTTCATCTAAAATAAAAAACAAAATAAAGTGTTAATATATCTTTTTTAAAATAATTTTCAAAATATATTTTAATTATATTAAATTTTTACCAATTTCATCATTTTTTTGGCTTTCCATTATGTTATCTGAATTGTTTGAGTTTGAATATTTTTTCAATAAATTAAACGCGGATACTGATTGTGAAAATTCCAGATTATTATTACTCGTCATCTTAATATTTTTCAAATGCACTTCATATAGGTCTAGAGGCAAATTCAGAAAACTTAGAATTTTGGCACAATTGTTTATCACGGTTTCGTTTTTTAAGATATTTTGCAAAAAGTTCTCAATCAACATTTTTCTGCTTTCTATTATTTTGGTTTTTCTATAGGTGAACCAATGATTTCTGAGAATTTTCGGTGTGTTTATTTTCGGGAAATATTTTTTTACTATATTATAAAGATGGATCATTTCAGAATATCGCATATAAATTCTTTGCGAAAATTCATTGAGCTGCACCTCTATTATATATACTGTATATCTTCCAAATGTGGAGTAATTTCTTTCCTCAGTCCCGATAACATTTACTTTAACAGGAATTTGATTATTTGACATGAATTTGCTTAAAATAAGTTCCTGTGACACTAAATTAGTAGTTTTTTTGAGGAGATGGATTTTGTTTTCCTTCTTTTCTTTGAGTTTCGAAATGATACCGTTAATCAATTTAAAGAACTTAAATTTCGTCTCAAGACTTTCTACTGAAAATGTGAGACATATGTTGCTTCCATTCACACTGAACAAATCGCTAAAATATTTAGTGTTTGGTAAATCCTTGACAAAACTATCATCATTCAAATAAATGTAATTCAACAATTTATATTCTATTAATCATTTTTTATCATAAAGAAATTAAAATTTTACGTGAAGATTGTGAAGACTCAGTGGATCTCTCGGTGACCAAAATCATATCAGATAAAAAATAACAAATAACTGCTCTATTCACGTTGTTTGTGATGAGGCCTAAGGTTTCTTCCGCTTGGAACTCTCTTTTTGGATCCAAAATCACAAGATCAGCATCACCTACAAATATTAATAAAATATTAAGATAGTTTTCAACTTTTACCATATAAATTTTGCAACTCGAAAATTTTGATGTTCTTTAAATAAGCATTCATTTTTTGGTTATTTTCTTCATTGATTTCAATGAACATCGCTAAGCACTTTTTCAAATAAGCATGGTCTGGATGGCATTCTTCTGTGTGTTTCACCAAATCTTTGAATAACAAAACATATTTTGGTAATCTTTGAACTGGCATGACCAACATTGAATTCAAATCTAGGTTTTTAAGAGCTGGGGTATATTCAAGAGAAGCGAACCATTGTGCAATTATTTTGAATTCAGGGTTATTTTCATTCTTAATTTTCATGATCAAATTGTTGTTTTTTTCGAACTCATTACAATAAACATAATATAATTTAAAGAAGGGAAGATGCTCCAACATAATGTTTCCAAAAACGACATTATGATGGTAATTTTTGGAAATAAAAGACAATTTTTTGAAAAGTTTTTCATTAAAGTTTTTTATAGGCTCGATGTTGGAAAAAATCGACATGAGCATTTTTGAACTTTCTTCGGAAATTTGCAAACACTTGGTTTTCAGTGGGGTGACCAAATTATTGACAATCAAAGTCAAATTGTTAATAAAAATCTCCTCTGTTTGCAACAATTCCATAACGATTCGTTTGCGATATCTCAGATTTTTAATAATTTTTGAGATGTTCAAATATTTTTCTTTCTTCCTACTTTTCTTGCGAAAAAATTTCTGAATTTTCACGATTTTTTCTAGGTTTTGTTGGTCGGAATAAAGACTGAAAGACTTCAATTGCATTTCATTTGATAAGATGTCTAATTCACTTTTCAATTCTTTACTCATTTCATATATATCGAAGAAATTCAAACTCTGTCCTAAATCGAAGAAAATATAATAAGTAAGAAATCAGAAGTGTTTAAGAGCCTTTTGGTATTTCGTTTTGATTTTTAGCCCCAATCATTGTAAAACTCATATCCATGGAAATTTATGATAAAAATTTTTGCAATAAATTTTACCTTTTTAGGACGATTTATATTTTTTTTAGAAAATAATAACAGTTTTATGAGTTTGAGATGATAAAAATAATCAAATTATTATATTTTTTTTTATTGTTTCAAAAAAGGTCAATAAATAAAATTCGAAAAAAAAATAATTTTTTTATTCAAACTCAAGAAAAAACATGATATTTCAGAACAAAATATTTATTTTTCTCATTTCTTAACAAAAACTTCTTTAAAATAAAACAAAAATGAAATTAGGAATTTTATCATAAATTAGCGAAATCATCATCTATTATATCCTTGATGCTTTTGTGCAAATAAATGGCCTAAATCACAAAAACTTAAAAATGAAATATATGAATATTTTGACTCGGAATTTGTTTTCGTTGCAAGCTTTTATGAAAATGTTTTTAAGAATTTTTTCGCTCATTTCTTTTAGGCTCTTGTTCCATTTCCCAATATACAACAACGTCAATTGGACCAACTCCAAACTTTTTTCAGATAATCTGAAAAGAAAAATTGATTGTTTTGATTCTTTCTCCAATTTCTTCACTTTATTTAGGTCTTCAATTTTTATTTGGTTTCCCGAAATTCTAAAAATTTTCAAAATCTATGAGAAAAATAAAAATTACATGGAGGCCAAGATAACAAAATCATAAAAACAATAATCCGGGTAATAATCCAAATATTTATAATAAAAAAGCAAAAGACATTCATAAATTTCCATATTGGATAAATTTTGCTTTTCTTCAGGAAAAATGAAAGTGCCCGCGTCAGTTTCATTATTTTTTAGAAACTCAGAATATTTTTTCTTTTAAAATAATTGAATTTGGAGAAACAAAAAAAATTACGCTGAACTCTTCAAAAAAATTTAATATCTGCAAATTTAAGTCTTTATGCTCATTTTCATCTTTTTCTGTTTCTTGACTCATTTCTTGTAAAAAGTTCACAATTTCAAGAACTATAACATCCAATCCTATCGTAAAATATTTTATGAAACATTCATTCATAATTTACCTTCATAATTTTTAGTCAAATTTTCTTTAATTTGGGAATAATTTTTCAATAGATGAATAGAACAAATTATTGGAATCAAAGAAAAAATGAATGGAAATGCAGATTTTTCCTTTGATGTGAATAAAGCTTTGATGAATGTAAACAGAAAAGAAAATATTTTAGATTTCTAAAAATTCTAGTTTAGTGTGAACAATCAATCAAAGAAATTTTACTCCTTCAATTATTTGATCGGAAAAAAATTTGAAATATTTTTTGAAAAGTTCTTTATCATTTGTCAATTTTTTGAAATTTTTGACATCCTAATACATTGAGTAAAATGGGAAATAATAAAAACTCCAGCACTTGACAAAAGTCATTTAGTTCTTTGTAAATTTTTGATAATTCAGGGTTTTCCTTTTCAAAAGAATCATTAACTAAATTTTTTTTTTCACACATAGTTTTTTTTTTAATTTCAAAGCTTTAAAAATTGAAATTAATTAATTTCGAAAATAATTAGAGAAAAATGGAGATAGTTAACAAATTTTAATTTGAAAATTTTTTCATTAAATAACAAAATGAAAATTTTTTACATTGTTTCTTTTAAAATTGATTTACCTTCGATTTTTTCAGAATTTTTTTTCACTAATTGATCATCATGCAACAAAACAATCAACTCATCTTCTTTGGCCAAGGTAGCATAGCATCGATATTCTTTGAACCATAATTGATCAGGTTCAACGAAATAAAAATTAGATTTTCCTGGCATTTCTTTTTTATATTTTCCAACCACTGCAACATCTCCCTCATCAGTTAAATAGACATGTGCTCTATCATTATTTTTGGTCTTAAGGAAATTTCTGCATCTCAAACAAATATGCCTTTCTCCGTAATATTTAACTTCTATATTATCTTTGCCACACGTGACACACCCTTTATCAAATAAAGCTGATTGTTTTATTGAATAAGGCACAAATTTTATTGGGTTTGCCAGAGAAAAATCCTTGGATTTTGGGAGTTCCATAAATGTTGTCATTTGGGTTTTTATTGGTGGCATAGTATTTTTGGTAGACAATTTATTGCGGGCCACTTAAAAAAAAAAATCAAGGAAAAACAAAAAATAACATTTTTACCGAGATGGGTGATCACTGTAGTTGCGTGACCTGCTTTTTTAAAGACCCTCTTAACTTTATCATGAAGGAAGACTTCATATTTATTCAGATTAGTTGTTTGGAGTTTTTGATTCATATTTTGAGTGGGGATGAAAAAGGCGGGAGGCTCATTTTTTGTTACCTCTTCTGGAAGCAAGTTAATCAGTTTAAAAGGACGAGATCTATTTATATCATGAATATGTTTCATTTTTCTAAGGAAACGAAAATTCAATACATTGAAAATTTAATATTTATAAAAATATTGTTTTCTTCATTTTTTCTTGAATAAATTAAAAATTTTTAGGAAACAAAAAATTAATAAATGATGGTGACACAAAAATTTCTTTGAAGAAATTTTAAATATGAAAAAAAAACTATGTTTTTTATTTCTTTCATTTTTCGAAATTTTCATTTTTTTTTAATTCGCTTGTAAAGATTTAATAATTTCAACTACCAAAGGGTTCTTTTGGGTCTCATTGAAGAAATCATAAAATTTTGGGCAAGTTTCAATATCCGGGGTTTTCGAGATGGCCAAACAGCATCGAACAACGGCTCTAAACAAATCAGAATTTCTATCTCCTTCTTGTTTCCCAACAGCATTTTTAGCAAATTTTTCTACCCTAACCTTCATTTTGTCGGTGATTTGATCAATAATCGACAAAATTATGTAAGGATTGATGAGGCACAATTTTTGAATTATATGGAAACAGATAATTAAAATATCATCATTATTTTCATCTAAAATTTGAAATAAAAACAGAAATAAAACAAACATTAAATCAATACCTAATCCTCCCAAAATAGCATCATTGTACAATCCCGCATCAATATTATGCAAAGGCAATAATGATTCAACTGATGTCTCAACAAAAGAATATGCTGAAGTTCTCAATGGCAATCCATCATCAACTTTATGCTTGAAAGGCCCTAATTCCACTTCTTTGATCAGACTTGCAACAATCTTCAGATTTTCTTTAATATAATCATAAAATTTCGGATTGGCATCTTTGAAAAGCTTAGGCAAATTGTAAGCTATTGTCGTAAGACTCGTGATAACTGCCTTTCGAATATTAATATCAGCATCTGCTATCATTGAAAACAAGGTCAGAACTAGCTTTTGGATTTTTTCTGTTGGGAAGTTTTTGGCGCAAAAATGTCGGAAGGCACTGATTGCGATATATTTACGAGACAATTTGGGAGATTCGAGATTTTTTTCCAAAATGCTTTGAACTTCATCGAATTTCAATAAGCAAATTTTTCCTAAGGGACAAAATAAAATAATTTTGGTTTATAAAATGACTAAATTATTACCAACACATTCAGCAACGAAATTTTTGATACTTTCATCCTTATTTTCGGAGTAATCGAACAAAAATGGAACAACCTCAATCAGACTTTTGGAAATATCTTTCGAATCTTGAATAATTTCCTTCAAAGTATTCAATATCAAATATTCTCGATGATCTGGACTTTTGATGAGACTCATAACTTTTGGTAAAAACACCTGTTGATTTCCCTGAAATTAAAAATAATTAATACAAATAAATGCTAATTAATGAATTTGGCTACAAGACAAATGCCACCCAAAGCCAAAGACCCTGAATTTTTGATGCTTTCATGCTTATTATTTAAACATTCCAACACTCCATTGACCAAATTTTCATAAGTTGAGAAATCTTTTGTTTTTCCAATTTCTCTGATAATCAAAAGAGAAGTTTGTTGTTTCATCAAGTCTTCTGGTTTATCTGATTTAATCAAAATCTAGATGCAAATTTTTCAAAATTATTAAAATCAGAGAATTTTTACGTTTTGAATGCATAAGTCAATAAACACTATCCTATTTTTTTCATTGGGGGTGGTCAAGACCATCCTGGAAATACATTTGGCAATTGAATTCAGAGAGTTCTTATTATCTCCTTGGTTCAATTTATCAGTTGTCGCCAAAATATCAATTAGATTGTTTTTAGAGAAATTCTCGAAAATTTCCAGAAGTCTAGTCAAAAGAACTCCCTGAACTAAAGGAGATTTAGCCAGTTTTATGCAATTTTCAAGAGCCAAATTGTATTCTGGAATCACTTTCGTATTTTCCAGAATCAAAAGTGATAATAATTGCAAAGTTATTTGAGCTAAATAGAAATCTTCATCTCGAATGTATGGAAGAATGTTTTGCAGAATTTCTCTATGAATGCCCTCATCTATTTTCCCTTTCAATGCCTCAACAAAAATTATCAAAGACTCCAAGGTCGAAATTTTGAGTGTTCTTGATTGTTTTAATAGAAAACTGCATAATTCTTGCATTATTTGTCTTATCACTCCAGCGACATTTCCCTGGAGTAAATGTTTATATTAAAAATGTAAGAAAAATAGAATATATACATCTATTGGCAATTTGAGTTCGTTTCCTTGTGGGAACTTGTGAAGGGCCTTGAGTGCAGCTATTCGAGTGACTTCATTTTTTAATTTCAAGAACAAAGATTCGAGAATTTCTTTTAATTCCTGTGAACTCAACTGGTCACCAAAGATATTAATGATCATAGCAACATTTTGAATCACAGTTTGTTTGATCTAAAATTTATAAAATTAATAAAAAAATTAATTTTTTTAAAAATAAAACAACAAAAAATGATTTAATTAAAAAAAAATATAAAATTAAGAAACCTCTTGATCGATATCAGCTTCCTTCAATTTGTTATTCACCACTGGAATAAATGGTTTAACGAATTTCCCATAAAATGTCGCTGGTGAATTGTGACTCGGTCTCAAAACCTTAAAAAAGGCGCTGAGTAGTCTGAATCCTTCAGCCGATATTTTGAAATAGCTATTCTGAATTGATCCTTGGCAAATTTTTGACAGATCATCAAAATACTCCGAAAAAACAATGTTGTTTTCATTATGGCATCTGAATAACCTCCTCAAACATAGCATCAAATTCAATCTTATCTCATTTTTTGAATGGTCTTTCGCATCCAACAAAATGCTTTTGAAAGTTTCAAAGATGCCTACCCAATTTTGCTTATTGAGAAAAACGTTTGGAACACATAATGAAGCTGTCAGCAAAAGATTGGAAGCCTTAACTTTAATAGAGATGGAGCTGTTTCCATTGAGAATCTTCAACAATTCCTGCAATAATTGATCAATGATGGTATTAACAGAATCACAGGCTGTGGATTTCATTCTGATCAATGAAACAGGTTCTTCCAAAGCTGTGGTCACATTGGAAATGTCACCATAAACTATCGCTTTGAAATAATTATTCAAGGCGGTGAAGGTGTCACTTCGGACATTTTCATCTTTTTCTCGTAATCTTCTGACAAGATCTAAAATACAAAAATCGGAAATTTCCTTCACCATATCTTTCTTATTTTTCAGCAAAGTGTCAATTATATGGATAGAAGCTCTTCTAACCCTCCAACTTGAATCATCGCTTGTGAATTGATAATCATCATAATAATCATCATCTTCTAAAATCAAAAAATTCATTTTATAGTAAATATTTCTTTAAATTACCATTTTCTATCTCCATTTGATCTGCGTCAATGTTCACAATGTTATTAGGATCATATTTCAAGAAAAGAGTTGCTATTTCAAGAATTTCCTTCAAAAATGGCTGAATGTCTTTGTGACAACCTTTGATGAATTGATCAATGATGCTCAAATAATTTTCCAACAGCTCATTTGTCAAGTCTAAATCATCATTGTCATTGATTTGAATAAATGCCTCGCATTGCTTAATGACGAATGGTATCAGAGTTTTGAGAATTTGTGACAGCTTGTTAGCAACATATTTGGATACAGAGTTCAAAGCTTGCACGTTATAAATAATGATTTTGCGATCTTTGCTTTTTTTGATATTTTCCATAAGGTTGTTGGAAATGTTTTGCACCTGGACATTTGTCAAAATTTGCGATAAAAGTCCAAGACTAGCGCAAATTTTTTTCCTTAAAGTGTCTTGGTTTATTGTAATTTTGGCTAAAATAAAAATGTTTTTAATATTGTTATTAATTAAAAAATGGAAATTGTATGTACCTAAAAGATAATTTGGATATTCATTTTTCAAATAGGTGTTGTTATAAGTGAACAAAAACACTGAAAACTTTTTCAAGACATTGTTGATGATTTCAATGAGTTCTTCCTCCAATCCCTGATCCTTAATGTTTTTCAAACCTTTTTGAAAAAAAATTAAAGAATTTTTTTTTCAAACTTTTTTGTAATCTCACCCAAAAAACAATTTTTCAAAATGCTGTTGCAAACTATTTCAGCAAAACTGTCAGGCACTTTACTGATGATGGTTTTTACGCAAGTAGCATAGATATCTCTGATTTGCTTGGACTGGTTATCTTCTTGCAACAAATGCTTCGATAATTTATCCAAAAGATTCACTAAATGTGTTTCTTGAAGTTTACCAACACAATTACCAATACATCTGATCGAATTGCCTATTATAAAAAAAGTAGATTAAATTTGTATATTAATTGTGTCAAAAAGCAACTTTGGACATCGATGGAGGTGGCATCTAAATGCAACAAAAAGATCTCACAAATTTCATTTTGGATCTGGGAATCCAAAACGTTATTTTCTTCTGTCATTTTCGCACAAAGATCGTTGAGAGCCATAATTTTTATATCATTATCATAATGGCGACCCTCTTTGAGGAGTTGTTCGATAGTTCTAGAACTCATTTAATTTTTTCTATTTTTTTTTTTTATTTTGAAATTTTTGACTTATTTTAAATTCAATATCTTTTTTTTGAAAACAAAGCTTTTTATTTTCTATTTCAAGGATTTTAAATTTCAAATAAAAAGTAAAAAAATCACAAAAAACATTTTATACGATTCTTATCACAATTTTAAATTTTACAAGTTTTTTAATCAAAAATAATTAAAATTAAACTAATAAACCAAAGAAAAACTTCATGAAATTCTAGTTTTTTAAAATAATTTGAATTATGTAAGGTGGATGTCGTTGTGTCTTCAAAAAGTTGTAATCCTGCTCCCCCATCAATTGTGAAATTTATATTGGTAGAGTCTGCTTTTGTATAAGTATTTGTATTAAATGAATCACTAAAATTTATCATAGAGCTATTCACAGTTAAATTTTGTAAAATCCTTGTTCCCCCAAAATTTAAATTCTGACTCAAAGCATCCGCAGATAACATTGTTCCATTTAAAATTTGTTCAAAATTCAAACCAGTCGCAGTTAAATAATTGAGGCATATCCAGGAACAATTTACCTCGCTGCAATTATTTGGCATTATAAAGAGAATCTGTTGATTAAGCATATTTCTTAAAGAGTTAATTCTGTTGTTCAAAAATGTGTATAGATCATTTGCTGATGAATAAGAATTTGTACTATCATTTGTCAAATTTAATGAGTCAATACTATCTGTATTAGCAAAAAAAATTGCGTTTTTATTCATTTCAACCAATTTTTGCAAATAGCCAATGCAATCATCCTGCACCTTAGAACATGTACCAAAACTTAAATTCAAATGAATGTTTTTATTATTATCAAGATAAATTCCATTATTCAGATAATTTGTTTCACAGGATAAACACATCAAAGAAGCGAAATGTCTGAACACTCCTGAGAAACATTTCGTTCTCTCAATAACCAAATCATCATATCTGGTTTTGGTATTATTAATTTCCTGATTCAAGCCATTTTCATCCAAACTATCAAGATAGCGTAAATAGTCTTGTTGGTTTGATGTATTTGACAATAAGTAATCTGAAAGTTTCTTATTATAATCCAAATAATCAGTAAGATTGGTACCAAAAAAGTCACTAAAATTGAAGGAGTTATTATTCAGGAAATTGTTCAAATCATCAGTGGAACTGCCTAAATTTCCAAGATTACTAAAATCAAGACCCTCGAAATTGTCCAATTCAGAAGAAAGGTTTTGGTTTGCCTGTAGATTATTTTGGATATTATCGGAACTAGAGTAGACCGATTGTAAAGTTGAGTTGGCATTTTTGTAAATAGAAACAATTTGATCTCGGTTAGTGTAGGCATTTTCTACCTTGGAAGCCATTTTTAGTAATTGTTCTTTGTTCAGCTCATTGAAATAATTTTTATATAGGTCCCATTCACTTGAATAAATCTCAAGAATGGGAGAGTTGCAACAAGAAATTACATTATTTAGATAGGAACAAATCTTCAAGGAATCGAAGCTTGCTGGAGTTTGAAGGATATAATTTGGAAAAGGTGCCCATAAATTGTAGGATTGAGACAAAAGAGGGTTTTGACAAGAATTTTGACCAAGAACCAAGATTTCTTTGAATAATATCAATAATAATGGAAAAAAAAAATTCAAAGACATTTTGCAGATTTTTATAAGAAAAAATATTCTTTATTTTTTGTATAAAAAAATTTTGAACTTTTGCAATGTTTTCATGAAAATTTCAAATTTAATTTATTACAATTTTTTTTTCAAATATGAATATCCAAAAATATACCTTAAAGAAATTCCGAAAGCCAAATTCAATTTTCTTTATTTTTCAGCGTTATTTCTCCTACGGACCATTTACATCAACAAGCTTTAATCCCGAATTATGTTCAGAATTGGTGAACAAGCAAATTTTACCAGAATCAGTTCTTCATTCTTTCATTCTTACATATAAAATTTTCCAAGAATCCATTCAAAATCAAAATACAACATTTCTTGAAAAAATCTCGACCCCACATTTTTGTCGTTATCTAAAATCCAATTTCCTAACCACTTTCTTTAACAATAAAAACCTGAGACTTGAATTGGAAAATAATCATAACCCTGCAATCACCATTGAAAACCTTCTAAGTTATAATGTGATTTATGGTCTTGATTTGACAAACACAAAAAATAAGATAAATTATGATGAAACCAATTTGATTCCGGGAACATTTTTAAAAAAAGTCCTCTTTTATAATAAGGATTCCAAAATCAAAACAAAAATTTTTTGTCCTCCGATTTTGGTTGTCGATGTGATTTTTGCTACAAATTTAAAACCTGTAGTTTATGAAAATAAAAGAGTGATGCATAAAAGTCACTTCAATACCTACGAAAAATTTGTCTGGCAGTTCGTGACTTATTCGAAATTTAAAACTTATGATGTTCCCTTTGTTGTGAATGAAAAAAATATGGAGAAATTTTTAGATTTGAAGAAAGTGACAGAGAAGGAAAATTTGAATTTGATCTCTTTTTCAGAAAAAAGACAAAAGGAGTATGAGACTTTTGGATGGAAAATTAACAATGTTAACAGATTTATGCCCAGTGTTTATAAATATATTGATTTTTAACTTGAAAAAACTAATTGATTTTTTTATTTTTCATAAAAAAAGGAATTTGTAAAAATCAAATTAAAAAAACGATGCTCAACAAAATTTCTTTTGAAAAATAAAGGTTAACTTAACACTTTTGTGAACATTATGAAATTAAAAGGAAAATTTAAAATTTGTTCATTTTATTTTTTAAGTTTGAACTTCAAAAAGGTGCTATCAGGAAATCTGTTCTGCAAGCTCGGCACCTTATTATATAGAAAGTTGTATTTGAAATTCACATCATCGAAACCACTAAAGATCCCTTTCATTGAATACTTGTTAACGAGATCTTTTCTTGCTTCAAGATTTTTAATGTTTTGTTCAATTTGCATTTGATAAATTCCATTTTGAATTGAATTCGGATCGGACATGGACCTTGAATTTTTTACAATTTTTTGAATTTCCTGTTTCATTTCTTTTTTCTCGGTCAAAATACTTGACATCAATCTTATAGTTTCCTTTTCTCCAAATAGACATTCGAAAATCTTCGTCAAGGCCTGCACATAATCTTTGTCAATGTTATTATTTTCAAGGAATGTGTCAGTTAAGCGTTTTATTTCTTTTTCTTTCAAGGCCTCAATTTCATTTGTGATATTCTTCATTTTCGAATCCAGAGATGCTTCTGTGATTAGTTCAGTTTTAATTTTTTCTTGTTCTTGGGTATTTTCTTGGGAGGTTTCAATAATCAAACCTCCAATGGATGGGCTCTAATGTAGAATTATGAATTATAAAAAATCGAAGAAAAAAAACCAGATTTATATTCTCATAGGTTTTTGACTCCAATTTCTCCAATTTTCGTTTTAATTTAGTTTCTTTGGTGAGAGCTACTTTATGAAGTTTTGATGTGAGGTCTCTTAATTTTGATTTAATCTATTCCAAATTAATTTTTGTTCTTCGGTTTAAGCCAAAATTAAAATTTACATGAAAAAAAAAAAAATTCGAGCAAAAAAATAATATTTGTTTCAGAATACCTGACTTTTCGATGAATCCATAAAGATGCTTTTTGTTCGGCTCATAGTTTGAGATTCAAGCGTGTTGGTTTGATGCAAAAAGTTGTTTTTCTTCAGATTCTTGAGATTATCGAATTCATTTTCCAGATTCGCAATCTAAAAAATAAAAATAGATTTAAACTTTTATTTTAAAGGAAAATTTACTTGAAATAAGAAGAAAATCGACGTTTGGTCCAGAAAATGAGGCAGCTCATTTGGTGATAACTCCAAGTTTATCTTCCAAAAAGCCTTGACAATCCAAGTTAAGGACTCATTTTTACTTGCCAAATGATAAAAAAGATAATTTTTAAGTTTTTAAAACTGTTTTTCATCCTTTTCCTTGAAGAATTTGAGATATAAGTCTTTTAATTGTATTTGGATGTGCGTTTTTCTGGATTTCATTTCCTTGATTTCACTATTCAAATTCAAAAGTGTGTTATGATTCATTTTTATTTCATCTGAAAGCCTCAAAAGAGATTTTTTAATATCATTGACGGCTTTTTCTCTTTCATCTTGCAATTTCTTTGATAATATGTTTATTTAAAAAGAAAATTTATTGGTGCCTGCATTCTAAGGAAATCATTCACACTTTTCTCAAATTTCCCGTCAACACCTTGCG
>Ga0302140_10002454_pt1 | contig 24082 bp, 20 predicted proteins | sample I_Bog_E1_1_FD_202095 | JGI IMG/M metagenome (GOLD analysis project Ga0302140, IMG submission 202095) | Peat permafrost microbial communities from Stordalen Mire near Abisko, Sweden - I_Bog_E1_1 | ecosystem: Environmental > Terrestrial > Soil > Wetlands > Peat | place: Sweden: Abisko, Stordalen... | reverse complement strand
TACGGGTGCTGTGTGTGCGACTTTGCTATACATATGAATTAGACATGCATTCAGTCTTCTTCAAACTGAGAACTAGAGCCTAAGTAGAATTCTCCAATCATTCTATTGCAAGTGGTTTGTGGTCACCTAATTCAGCGCACAACTCTGTGTCAATACTAAGATACCACATGCGAGGAATGAAATTTGCTGGACTTAATCTTAGAGGAGCATAGAACCGAGAAAAGTTTAGCTACTGTTCTTTCTATAAATGAAAATTGCATTCATTAGTTTACAAGTCGGAAATTCAACGACTTGTCGCGGATAAATATTCATAATGCCAGTCATCGTACACTCCTCTGAAATTTTCCAAGTCTCCCAGGCATACAGTTCATCTTCAGAGTACACAATTTTAATCAATAAGCATGAATAAGTTACCTCTGACGTTGAATTTGACCCCTTAACAAGCGAGACCGTTTTCGCGGCCAGCCTTCCGTTACTAGAATCCCATAACCACAAGCCCTCCATCTCAATCCTGCAAGAACTCGCTTGCCATTATTCCCTAAAAGACCTACAATTGAAGACATTTTCTAAACTAGGCTTTGGAGAAAATTCAAGCCTCAAATTTAAAGCAGTGTACAATACACGGTACATCGTGGCTCGTGGCTCGTGGCCCGGTTGGGACGTCAGACTGGATCGACCGCTTCCCCTATTCCCACGTGAAATCCCCACGATGTCTAATCTTTCTCCGCCGTCAAATTTAAAGTTCGAAATGATCGAGCCTCTTCGGGTGCAAATGATATAGTACTTGTGCATCTTCAGATCGATCGCGCCAAGCAGGGACCAGACTCCAAAGCACTCCCAAGGAGAGCTCGAAGCTGTATGGCCGTGGACCAAGGATCAGGGACTAAATATCAGCACAGTAAACATTCATGTAGACCAATACTCTCTTCCATCCCTTTTATTGAGGCTGCGAGGTGTCGTGGCAGTCCTGGGACAATCGATCTTCAACAGGTCCCAGATTTGCATAAAGAACGTCTCACGGTCTCGACATCCAACTGACTCTTCCCAATTACGACCAAAGTCTCATGTCTCACTGTACTACGTACGGACATGAAGCTCTCCAACCTCGTCTCTCTCTCTCTCTCTCTCTCTCTCTCGGCACGCCCAATCCCGTCACCACCCCAGGACCCTCCCCACAAAGTAATCTCCGGCGACACCTTTTCGAAAATCGCCTCCTCGAAAGAAATCAGCATCTGCCGGTTCTACTCCTGGAGCAGTCACGTTGGGTGGACGTGTAAGGATCTGATTCTGGGGTATTATGCCTGTGTTGGTCTTGTTGGTGTTGTTGACGCAAATGGGCGGTTTCAGAGGACGAGGCAGACTGCCAGAGTCCAGAGCTGCGAAGCCTATCGGAATCGTTGGTGATTTGTTGCAGCGACGTCGGAGTCTTTGCATTTGATATGGTGGGTCGTTGCCGGGGATATACGGAGCTACTGGTGACGATTCATCTCCTGCAGGCTGCATCACTTGAAAGAAATGAGCATGGTAACTGGGATGCTTTCGGCTGATGGTAGCCTGGTGCTGTTGCGTAAGAATTTATGCCTCATTCAGGAGAAGTGGCATGATGTAACAGTAGAAAGTTATTCCAGAAAGTGTTTTGAGATATTGTGTTCATATAGTTCACGTCTAAGAGAGGTGAATAGATTTGCAAGAAAGCAGAACTCGCAATGAATGCATAATCATTCTAGGATGGATGGAATAACGCTAATATAACAAGAAACCAACACCCCGTTTTGAGAAAGTAAGACCCTAAAGTACAACACTATCGCTAATATCGAAGGGTATATCGTAAATCGTAAGAGTCCACCAGGTGGGAGTATATATCGCCCATATTGCTCCCACAAAATCCAATCCTGAAGAACTCGTCATAAATATCATACATATTCTTACACACCTCATGGTATCATGACTTTACAACGGCATGGTCTTCACCGAATACTCAAACACCGCTCGCTCTTCAAAGAGACTCGGCTCCACCACAGCATTTTCATGCTCGAGATACGAGATGACATTCTCAAAGTCCTTGACCTTGACCTCATCCTTGTCAAGCACAGCTCGCGCTTTGGCGTTCATTGTCGCTCTGAGAATGCTGATCTTGTCCCCATCGACCTCTACATCTTGTTAGCTTACAGCCATACAATTTGAATTGACGTACCCTGCCGAGCATTGACGTTGGCCCCTGCTTCAATGAGACTCCTGACAGAATCAGGCCGGGCTCGAATAGCAGCATAGTAGAGAGCTGTGGCCCCTTCGCGATTCCGCATATTGACATTAATTCTGTTTGGAATCCTCCGACGAGCATCTTTCCACAGCAATGCATCGAGATATTTAGACATCGTTGCACCTGTTTCGTCGTTATGTTTCCCGAGGAATGGACGCTCGCTGATGAAAGCTGCTAGAGGACAATCTCTATCTCGATTGTGAAGGTTCAGGTCGATACCTTTCAATACAAACTCCTGAATCTTCGACAATAGTGAACCACCAGGCTTGAGCCTGGCAAGTGCGTGAAGTACATTGTCTCCAGTTTCCGGGTCGACGTAGAATGGCTCCATCGACGCACGTCCAAGGATATCATACGCCTTTTGTTGTCTATCTTGAATCGCAGCAAAGCCAGCAGCCTTCGTAGAGGGGTTCTCAACAGACAGCCCGATAGACGAAGTCCTCGTTGGGTATTGGTTCGAAATCTCCAATGAAAACCCAGCATCTTTCACACGACTGCGGTACAATTATTAGTATAGATCAAGATTTTCGACAAATAACGTACCGAAATGTTCGAGCCCTAACCTCTGCGTTACTGATATTGGATGCAAGAGCGTCCAGAACCGTCCTCCCTTCGTTGTCACGCCACCTGAAGGCACCCTTTGGCTGGTAATCATTCAAAAGATCAACCAAGTCTGTGTGGAACCCAGTAACAAGCTTGTCGTCGAAGCCCACTGAGCCTATTTCTCTGATATGGGGCCGCAAACAATGAAGAAACAGCTGGCCAGCTGTATTTATTTGATACGGATCAACGCCAGCTAAGATCAACGCAGCGAAGTGTTCGAAGCCGGCTCCACCAGAAGCCGCATAATGAAGTGCAGAATTCCCTGCTTTATCAAGAGCAGCGATGTCGTACTTAGTATCAAGTTTCAGCTCAGCCTTGAAGACTGCAAGACCCAGATATTGTGCCGACCAGCTCAAGTTGTGGATGCTGGAGTATTGGCACTGCGAGCAGGTCGGAGTTTCTTTGAAGCGCTCCATGATTTTTGACTCGGGAACATAGAACGTGTCAATGGGCGGCGGCTGATGAAGTCGTTGGCAAGGGACCCGGTGCAGTCCCTTGAACTCCAACAAGGATGATGGATCAGGTTTGTTGTCCTCTGTGCTTAAGGTCAACGGCGAGTTTCTTCCACTTGCATAACCCGAGTCGCGCTTGATGATCATGTTCATCAGGCCCGATCTGGCTTTACGGGTGACACCTATCATGCGACCACCAAAGCTGGAGCTGTCTGTTGGTGAAGGAGTAATCCCGGACTCATGACTATCTCGCGTGCCATTTTGGCTTGTGTGGGAGCTCGAAACCGGATCAATTGAGTTGACAGGTGTGCTCATAAGAACGTCGTTGCACTCGACCGCTACAGGCGTGGTCATTCCATCCTGTTCTGGCAAATTAATAGTGGTGATTTCTAGTTGTGTTCGGGCCCCCGTCGAGAATCGACGAAGAGTCGAGGCTGCCAGACTATTTTCCTTCGCTGGTATGTTCGTCTCGGTCAGGATCAATAGCGGAGTAGTTTTGGGATGCTCAGTCGAAGTAGATGAATCGAAGAGCTGAATATTATCAAGTCCGTCCTGCTCCCAAGACATCGCATCTTGTTGTTGTCCATGGCAATCAGACAGGGGCATGCTGTTGTAGAGCCAATTTTGATCGTCAAATGGAGCAGCTTGCTCATTTTCGTTCCGGGCTGCCTGCATGGTCTGTTCGGCTGCCATGAGTGCATTCTGGTCAACGCCAAGATCATCGTGCCGTTGCACGACTGGTAGTTCTGCAGTCCAACCCGCGTTGGTGGTTGTATCGAGATTCTGAATGATGGAGACATCGGCATAACCAGCTGCTTTCTGGAGTGTGACACTAGTTGAAAGTCCCACGTCATATTTAACTTTGGAAGTATTCGAATACTCCAAGACGCTTGGATCCACCGTAGCACTGGTCATCAATGATTGTTGAGTAAGCGGATTGCTTGTAGACGGATAGAAAGCGAAGTCGGTATTCTGGTGGTTATGATGTAGCGTGAAGGAATTTCGGTCCATTGGCGGAAGTACTGGAGCAATAGGACTTGATCCAGGGGGAGGCTGCCTTGAAAGCTCATAGGCTTCCAATAGTTTAGCCCGATTGGTCTTCTCGGTGGGGTAACCTTCAGATCTGAGTTTCTGATACACTATACTTTGTCTAGAACATGTTAGATAGTGGTCCCAATCAAAGACAGCTCTGGATCGCAAAATTGAATTCTCTGCACAAGAGGACATACCCTGGAGTGAAACCTGTTGCCTCACATTGAATTGCTTTGCATATTTCTGGAACTGACATGCCCTCAAGATACAAACAGATCATCTTGGGAAGATGATTATCCCAATCATACTTGGACTTGGAGCTGGACATGTTGTATTAGTACTGTTTTGAAGGAGTAAGATGGCACCAGGCCGTCAACACGAAGTGAGTGGAAGGACAGTAGACAGTAAAGACTGGATTCTCGTCCAGCGAGGGCACAACTACGGAGTCGTGGTTGTCGAAATGCCACGGAGGGTGAGCGAGAGGAGGACCAGTTCAAGTGCCGTTGCAGACCAAGTCGATCCCTACAGCGAATAAAAGTGTACGAGGCTGAAGGCGTTGTTCTTCCTCCTCAAGTTCAGATTTTGCATCAAGAAAAGAACGGCATGCTGAGAAGTGTCCAGCAGGGAGACAGTGGTATCGATGGGAGGATCACAATCCTGTAGGGAATCCGAGGGTTGACGAAGGTGGATGTATTTGAATTGCAGGAAGGAATAAGATTTGAAGGAGGTCGAGTACGCAGGCCTTCTCACCGACTATCCGGCCAGGCTCCGGGGCACTGGAGGAGGACAGGGGAAGAGATGGAGATGCATGTGTGCTGCAGGGTGGCTTGGCCTCGTGGCCGCCAATCCGCGGCCAGGAGTCTCAATTCAGACATTGTCCTCGAAACCCTGGAGGAATAGCCCGAACTGACAGCAAGGCTGCTGGGATCTTGCAATATTTTGCTCTCAGATCCTTCCGACTGCACAGAATCTTTGAGTGCTGGTTCTGTTTGATCTTCGAGAGCAAACCCGAGTCAAACTGGTCTCCTAAACCCAAGCACGTGGAGGAATGGAACAGAAGGTGGGGGACTCACCGCGGGTTTCACGAAAGGAGAATAGGGGGCGCTCTTGCAATCTTTAACAGACAAGGGTGCTGTCTGCCTCGTTTTGCCAGCCTCTACCAATTGCAGAAGACACCTCTCATTTCACGCTGACACAGGCTTGGGATAGAACAGTACACCGAAGCCTTCGAATATGGCGTAGAACCACTTTATAGCCATCCCCACAAGGCCCGTTCCGTTTCGCGCGGTTGGGGATGTTCTCTACAAAGAGGCTCAAGTAGAGGGGGATCGACTGGCGACCCATTTTTCAATGGAGTGCCTGATCTCCATCAAGCTTCGTAATTGTGCAGGAGGACCCCCGTCAGTGGTCATGCAAGACATCGATTGGCAGGATGTGTGCAATCTCTAGGGTGACGGGTCGTCTTAGGGTGTCAAAGAGGTGGCACTGCAAGCATGGCAGATTTCGAGGTTCCGGCCAGGGCACACAGGGCGTGTTTCTGGGCCTGGACAACGCGACCTTCAGCGGTCTTCGTATTCCCGACCTTAAGGAGATGAGGATGACGAGCAGGAGGCCATGCTTATTTGCGGCGTGAGGGAAATGCAGGAGAGACCGTGAAGCCAGCTGAAAGAATTGGGAATCGACAGGGAATCACGCGCAGGCGTTCAGCGGTCCGAGATGTCCTGAGCCCAAGAAATGAACCTTGCTGCAGCGACTGCAGGCTGCACTTTCCCCGTGCGACTCAATTGAAACTGCAGCCAGCTGGCGTCCCCCTTTTCATATCGTCCGCCGATATCGATCGACACCGACAGCACAAGGTGGCTGAAGACGATGCGGGATGAATGTTCCAAGATGCTTCCATTGTAAAGGTCAAAGCGGGCTACCCCGGTCTTGCACTTTGCACTTCGTGAAGATCATTGCAAGGCTTTTGCAGTGGAAGTATGCGTGCACTTGCACGGTATGAAGGGAATGAACCACTGTATAAGTATTGGTCAAGAATTGCTGTTGATCGCCATGCCTTTCGTGATCTTCCAGGATGAAAAATCCTTGGGCCTTCCTTTGACCATCTGGATCACGTGCCAACACCACCCACGTGATACGTGTCTCAACAGAACCCCATATACGCAACCTTGCAACATGTCTACCCAGTCTACTCAAGTTGAATATGGCTCAGGTTCGAGGTAAGTCGTCACCAATATACATCAATCAGGAAAAGCTTCTCAGTTATTGATACATCTCGCAGCCGAAAACACAGCTCCAAGAAGTCGTCAAGCACGAAACATTCGTCCACATCTCGCTCGAAGTCGACCTCCACGAAGTCTTCGTCGAAATCTCAAGCATCGTCAAGTTCCAAAGCACACTCCACAGAATCGACCAACTCAACCCGAACCTATTCTCCTTCCGAACCGCTCGTTTATTATATTAAAGATCCTACCCATTCGAACCCAGGATACAGCTCGGCGTATACTACAGCACTCACATACGCGTACGGCTTCCCGCAAGAGCTAGATGCAAGGGAGGAGATGGAGTATGAGATTGTGGCCGAGTCTCAAGCCCGCGTGCAAGGCAATATCGACGGCTATGAGAGGCAGACGGGGAATTATCGGCAGTAATTGGGAGGAAGGACTCGATGTGAGAGACTTCTGTAATTGTATTACTACTTTGCTGGTGTTTGCGACTTGGGCGAGGCACAGGCGGATTGAAGGGCGGCAGGGGCAGTGTACAGTAGTTGATATGACCTCGGAATTGAGTAGAATTGCTCCTATTACGACGGAGTGAAAACTTCTCGACTGAAAACCCTACAGTACACGAAGGTCTTGACGTTTATTGAGCACATGGGAAAGGTGAGACTGGGAAAACGTTGTTATTCCCATGAAGCCCATTGGGTTTTAGCGAGAAGCCCCTATTTTCCCGAACGGCCAGCCCCTGATCTGACCCTCGCTCACCCCACTCCAAGAAACCCTCGTTAATTCTTGCACTCACGCAACAAATCCACGATACGATTCACCAAGCCTCAAATGGATCTACTTCCTGGGAGGATTCTCGAGAGATTGTCTCCAAAGCGCGTTTCTGCAAGTTTCCTGAAGTCGACCTAGATGATTAGATCGCACCTCGCTAAGCGACCTGGCATGCGACGAACATCAGACAGCGTTTGTTTCACCTCCTGCTGAGCCAAAAGCGCCCTTCGCGATCCGTGACCTCAGCGAACTTCAAGATAAAATCGAAAGGCTATGTCATCCCATCTTTTGCCATCTTAAAACATCTACTTGTGATTCGAGATGTATGTTCCTCTGCTCGCAACCTCTCTGTCTCTGCTCTCCTTCGCACGGGCAGGACAACATCCCCTGTACTTCAACTTCGAAGAGAGCATTTGCAGTATTGCGGAGCAAAATCTATTTCCTGGGCTCTCTGTTCAGAATATCGAGGAGGAACATCATCATGGCTCGGGAGGCTGCAGCCATCACGAGCCCGAGAAAGCTCAAGTACCTATATCGACCTCGTCTCCTTGGACACACAAAAAGCAGTGTCTTGAGGACGAGGAGAATTACCAAGAGTATTGCGTCTATACCAACGCCAACTTTGCCAACGAACGAGGGATATCATTCTTTACGACACGTTCGATAGCGAGAAAGGTAGAGTCTCTCCCAGCGTTCTTAAAACCAGGAATACACGACAACATCAACAAATTCGACAATGCGCCTTGGGAAGTCAGAAAGATCTCCGGCCGAGGGCACGGCCTCTTCGCAACTCGGAAGCTCAATCGAGGCGACGAAATTTTAGCTGCTACTCCAGTGGGAGTATATCACCAGGATGCGTTTATTGCGGACAAACTCGTCGATTATCAATACCTTCGGAAGACTTTTGACCAGATGCCAAACGCGACGCGAGAGATCATCCTTCGCACTGCGGCGAACAACCCTGGTGACCCTATTATGGAGAGATTGAACACGAATGCATTTCTCGGGGAGTTTGAAGGCGCTCCTCACTTCTTGTTCTACCCGGAGACTGCTGTAAGGATGATGCTTCCACGTCACGTGATATTCAGCTGACCCTCTATCTGTAGCTCATGAACCATGATTGCCGTCCAAAGTAAGTCTTCTACTCAATGTTTCAAGACAAACAGAAGCTCATATATCAGCTCAATGCATTATCATGACCCCTCAACACTAATTCACGCTACATATGCGTCCCGAACCATTCTTCCAGGAGAAGAGATAACCATCACCTGTACATCTCCCATCTGATCTAAATCAAATTAAAGCTAATAGAAGCCAGACATCAACATCCTCCAAACTCACTTCGAGAGGCAAATGCATTTGTGGAATGCGTGGGGTTTCCAATGCACCTGTGCACTCTGCTCCTCCAACCCAGGAGATATTTCCACCTCAGACTCCCGCACCCGGGAAATCCTAGAGATGCAGACGCATCTCGCAGACTGGGAGCCCAAATCTCTTGCAACACCGAGAATGGCTCGGCAGTTGTTGTCTTTGTACGAAGTAGAGGAAATTCATGCCGCTATGGGGAAAGGCTACATGTTGGCTGCGCTGGCGTATAATGCTGTTGGTGATACCTATCAAGCGAAGAAACATGCGAGGTTGGCGATCAAGGCGGGAATTGTGAGTAGTGGAGAGGAGGAAGCGGATGCGAAGGATATGACGGCTTTGAATGAGAATCCGGAGGGACATTGGAGTTACAAAGCTAGGATGCCAAAGGAGTAATGCAATAATGTTTTGAGTGAAATGATCAGTTCCAATTCCAAGAAATGCCCTTAATACTCTCCAGAACCACACAAACAACGGAACAAATTCTAATCGGTAATTTGAGAGGTACCGGCGAGAATCTTGAGTATTGACGCCAACATATTCCAACGGAGACCTCGCTGTGAAGCGATTGAGTTGAAGAAACCTTATATCCTGCTCAGCCCCCCTTGCCAGGAATACAAGTCTCATGGGGAGATCTGGATTGCGGGACAGCATGTTCCTAAAGATGTTTTCAGCCACCGGCCTCGCTTGAATTGGCCCTGTACAGCATTTTGTTTCGCATTCGCGCGCGGTGGCCCATTCCCCGGGTCTGACCAGGGAAGATATAGAAAACCATCCAACCAATTCTCGACTTCCAATCGAGTTTGATGTATGCAAGGTGGGCGTTGGTTATTTTCGTCAATTTATTGGTGGACGAGCAGGGCGCAGCTCGAGTCAAAGGGGACCGAATCAGCATATATATGCCAAACTATGACAGCTGTGGGGTATAGTGCCTTTCCAGCATTTTTTTCTCTGAACCACCTGAAATTCTAGCACTTATCTATGACTACTGTTGTCTTGTCCTGATACACTCCGTGATGGCACCTCAGAGGAAATCAGACCGCACCTCGCTGCAAGCGCATGATATCTACTTTCAAAAATGCCAAGCTGTAAACAATTGTCCCGCAAAATTGAAGGACTTGTTCAAGCTGGTAATTGGCATCAAGGATCTCAAAGCTGACCACTTTGGTGGTTATGGAACGACGGGTTCCAAGCATTCGGTGTTTGCATCCAAGCCATTTCCGGAATTCAGTTCTAGACAACAATATGAACGAGAGTTGAAATTTGAGGCAGACGAGCTATCAATAACCTGTAGTGACAGTCGCCGAGCAGACGACAACGAGGAGAAGTGGATTCAAGAACTTGAGCCAATTGTCTTTTATCGTTTCAACAGGGAGCGGGAAGAAAAGCATGAAAGGAATCGACACCATCACTGGCAAGTCAGCCAACCAATATGGAACAGAATATTCATCTAACATCAATTCAGCTTCATCTGTAGAAAACACTTCCCAATCAGTAGTCGCCCATTGATTAACAGAGCAAGTGAAAGGAGCATTTCACGGCGAGTCGAGAAGTGGTCTAATGCTTCTGAAGGCAGTATATGGTGAGCCATGCAATGAAAGGCGATACATTGATGAGGCAGATTCCATTTTTAGACAATATACTAATCTTATAAACAGTAAGGAGAGGCTAGAGCATTTAAATCTACCAAACTTCGATACCTTTGGCCAACTCGCGTACCCCGAATTTGAGAATGAAGCGAAGAAGATACCGGATCGGACCATTGGCCTTCACTCCTATGACTTGAATCAATGGATCAATAGCCCCGACATTATGCTGTTACGCGATGATCGGGTCCGGATGTTCGATCAGAAACTGCTGAGAAAACTTGAAGACGGCGGCTACATCACCACTCCATTTTGTCGGCCTGGAGCAAACGGAAGAAGTGTGGGCGAAATGCCTCTTACCTTCCCCTTTGCATTCTGGGAAGCAAAACGTGAAGGAGGTGGGTCTGATCATCAAGCGGCTTCAACACAGAATGCAATAAAGGTGAAGATGATCTTGAATTGGCAGGACGAGATCAGTAAAAGCGCAGGCGTACCTTGGTGTCCACTGGTTTGGTATTTTGTAAGCGTTGGATCCAAATGGGAACTACATGGATGCCATTTCCAATCAAATGCCAACGCCTCAGATGGCCGCATTTGCGTTAGTATTCCCTATTCTCAAAGCCATGCCAATAGCTCATTGCATGTAGGTACTTATGCTGCTGTGGTCAGGAGACTCTGCCGACATTGATGAAGCTCTGCAGCTTTTATATATCATTGACATCATTGCTCTGTGGGGCGAACACAAGTATAAACCCTTTTCTGGGGCTTGCATCCGCCGGTTCGAGGCTGAGATGGACGACAAACCCCGACCGCCGCTGAAGGATACACTTCTTGCCCATCAAATTGAAATCAACAAGGAAACATTTCCATGGTTGTTTCCGGAAAAAGAGACACAAATTGCGTCGCCCACACGATTCCCCTTTCGTCATCAATCAGAGGATATAATTTTGATGCGTCGGAATCATTCACCAAGCCCGCAATCACCGCAAATGCTAGGAGGGATAGAAAAATTATCCCTTACAACCATCGACCGGGACTATATCATCCCAGAGCGTGATTTTTTCATCTGGATCCTTGATCGAGATCATTCTAACTATACTGGAGATCTACTCATTGTCCGTGTTGGTCAGGAGGGTTCCATTCTGCCACCTCTTGTGATCTTCAATTCTTCCCGTTGGAAACGACGAGATTTCAGAGAAGTCATCAAAGAAGAACGAGCAAGAACCCCAGAGAACATCTTGGCTGACTTCAAAGTTCAGCAAGACGGGAGTTCATATATCAAGAAAAGTGTGCTCCAAGATGCGAAGTACTTTCGCGAGCCTCAAATTCAATTCTGCGCCATTATTCCACTGGATCGGAAAGCTTACGACCGCCAACGCGGCTCTGACTACGAGGAAGACACTGCTTTTGGACAATTTGAAGCGCTTCTAGCTCTCCCTCGACTTATCAGGGACGCCGAAAAGGCAAACGACCAGTGGTGTAAATGCAAAGCTCCATACAACGACTACAGCCCAAACATGATACAATGTGATAATCTCAAATGCCCCATAGGCTGGTATCATAACAAATGCGTTGACTTGGATGAGGAATTCACAGCTGACCTCTGGCTGTGCAAACAATGTAAGCGGAACTGGCGCTCAAACAAAATTTCCGACTTCGATGATGACGAAGAAGATATCGACGAAGAAATACGGAGAGCCAGCGACGCTCGTATCCAGCGGGTAAAGACTCTTTCCCGCGTTTGGGAAGCACATATATGGCCAAGGGCAGCAGAACTCCGTGAAACAATAGACAGACTGTCTTATCGAGTCATTATCAAAACAACCGCCAGGAATACGTTTGACACCGTACCGAAGCTCAAAGCCAAAGACAGCGACGAATCCAAATGTTGGGCCATAGTCAGGGATATTCCCAAAGTGATGATGGCAGTTCGACCTTGTGGCCGCGAGTCTATTCAAAGAACAGACTATGGCGTCCGGCGCATCACTCATCGGAAATCTGATTGCGGAATATCAGGCATTAGAGTGTCTCGCAGCTTGATGCCCATAGAGACCTTTGGGTCCAATCAGTTGCTTGTTCCAAGATAGGAGGCATTTTTGAACTGAGTTTCAACACTCAGTCGTTTCTAGAATTTTAGAAATTCTAGCAGAAGCAAACAGGAGGAACTACTCAGCCATTTAGAAGGGATTATGCGCACTAGAAAGATATGGTATATATGGTTCAGGGTCCACTAAAGACATGGAGCAGAGGTTGAATGGAAGGGAAAGGACTTAGAAGTCTGCTAGCCACGTGGGCTCACCAGATGGCCAGGATATTATCGAAGAAAGTTTGTAGGATATAACAGGTCCGGGAGAGAATCCGGAGGACACTGGAGTTTTAAAGCTAGGATACCAAAAGAGTAATGCAATAATGGTTTGATCGATCGAGAGCATTAATTTTGGATTCAAGAGTTTCCCTTGATGCTTCCTAATAACACAACAAGAACTGCACAGTACCTCGAGTTCATCAGCAACAAAATATCGAAGGGCAGTCTGGGAGGACCTGACTTACGTAGCTCCACCAAAGAAGACATCTTGCCGTTTCACGGCAGTGAACAACGGAAGCATCGTCAAGAATGCGCAGAAGAAAAGTAACACCGTTACCAGCATGAAGACCGCATGCAGATCAACGAGAATGAGGAGCGCAACCGCGGAACCCGCAACGAGCATCTTGGTAAAGATAGCTAGCCTTAATGGCTCTATAAGATCTGGAGGGGTTTGGACGTCCTATGGCGAAGGTGGGTTTCTGAAGAAGAAATGAGAAGCGTGTGCTGAAAATGGACGACACTCAGTACATATAGGAGGAGGTTCCGGATATGGAGGTCTTTTCAAGGGGGGTTCAGCAGTAGGAGGTTTCGCCGATGGTGCTGTGTTTGTTGCAACTTCTTCCGACATCAATGAGATATGTAAGTTACCAGCGGCTGCCGAAAACCTGGCTCAAAACTGCCAGTACCCTCCTCCAAGACCAATGCCAAGTGGGGACTCAACATAGGTTACAGCTTTAGTCAGTACGAGGCTCTATTTCTAATATCGTTCTCTTCACCTCTATATATTAAAGCAAGCCGACTCAGACTTGGGAGTAGGAGCTCTGCAGTGCAGGTTCTCGAAAACTTCCGATTGTCTGTTGACAACGTAATTTGATTTTACAATTGATTGGCCCCGAAAATTGTCCGTCCATTATGCCACGCAAACGCCGTGTTGTTAAAGGAAAGAGATTGGAGGTTTGCTTGTACTAGCAAGTGAAGCTATTGATTCAAAGAGAACGTATACTGCATGCAGAAGCAACCATGGGACACGAAGGTTTGCGTCCCGCTTACACCACAGGTGTATCAGTCTCTTCTCCTCAGTCAAGGAAATAATGGGGAGAGCAACTTCTGGCTCGTTTCTGCGAAGCTTCTGGATTTCTTCAACTTTCTGGTATTTTCAACACAGCAAATTAAGCCCCTTTCCTGGCGAAGCGTCCCAACGCAGGACCAAGCTCTTGCTCGGCTTCCTTCAGCCGTTTCTGTTTCTTCTCGCCCTGGTTCTTCCTCAGCTCCTCAATCTTCAACCTCCTCTCATCGATAATATTCCTCGACCCCTTCTTCCTCAAATACTTCCTCAAAGAGCTGTTCTTTCCCCTCCCACGATTCTTGATATCCGCGATCGAATCCACAGGTTTTTTATCGAGATCCTTCTCGGCCTTTCGTTGTTCTGCAGATAACAAGTCCAGGTTTCCGATGTATTCGGGATTTAGAGAGATCATTTCTGGTTGCAGCTTGTTGAGCAAGGACTTGACTTCCGCTTCTTGTCTCTGCTTGGTGTTCTCGTATGGGTTGACCTCGCTGGCGTCGAAGTTTGGTTCTCCAGCGCCTGGCACGATGATCGAGGAAAAGCCAGCGTTGTGTGAAACCCCTAAAAGATCCTCGAAGGGGCACCATCGTACCCGCTCTATTCGCTTCCCATCACCTCCCCACGCCATATACGGGCTTTGGATCTTTTCTTGCTCTAGGGAGTGCTTTGTAAAGAGGCCCCGCCATATTGAGGTTTGTGTTCCCCATCCTACTGCTGTCAAACCGCGATCTGAGATTGCTACCGATGAAGCCGGTTGTCTTGTGAAATAGCTGTTCACTTCTTTGAACATCCGGATGTCCCAGACTGACATCTTAAGATCTTGACCTGTCGAAACCATATATCTTCCTTCTCGGTCTACACCAAGAGCTCGGACAGGGCCTCGATGAGCAAAAAGCTTAGCTAATGGCGTTGTAGAATTAGGTGACCAGAGGGTGACTGTGCCGTTCTGGTGACCCATATGTAGGACAGCGTTCTGTGGATTTTGTGTTAAGGAGGTGGGAGAACCGAGTTTGGTGGGCAGTTCGATGACCAATTGACCAGTAGAAACATCTTGATATTTTAAGTACCCAGCATTACCCTGACATAGTATTAGTAGGTATTCTCAAATTCGACCAGGCTTACTTACCGCCGTCGCCAGCAGGTAATGATATGGCAAGAACTCCATGTTTGTGACCTCAATATGCTTCTTCAGACAATGTATCTCCACACCTGCCTGATCGTAAATGTAGACATACTTCTTCTGTGCGACCGCGAATAGCTGGTTGTTGTGAAGCCACCTCGCGTCTCGTACAGTCTCCCCTAGTTGCATCTCGCAGCCCAGCTTTCCTTCTCGCCAGTCCATCGTAGCAACATGGCCCTTTCGACCAGCGAGCAGCAATTCCCTTCCATTTCTCGTATAGTCACACACATATGGCCCCAGAGCGTCCAATTTCAGCTCGAATCTCTTCTTCGCGGTCTCAATCGGAACTTCTGCCTCTATGTCTTCCTGCCGCACTTTGTATGTTCGTTCTAAATCATTCTCTGGTTCTAAAAATCCCTCGGTGTTCTCGTGAAGTATTTCTGCATCTTTTGCTCGTAGTGTCGCGGTTTGATACTTGCTTTCGAGGGCTTTTAAATTTCCTCGAAGTTTCTTGTCCCTGATGCTCTTCACTGGAGGCTATTAGCACCTGATCTTGCAAATAGAATTGGAATGACTGCGTACCTGGAATCTTTCGACCTCTACCGTATGCTTTCTCTGCCTCCTTCCGTTTTCGAAGTTGAGCTGCCTCCGAGGAGGTGGTTGTCAAATCCATTCGAGCTCTTTTGATCGGAACAGCTCCATTGAAATGCTCTCTAAAGCCAGCAATCGCTTCTGGAGTATCGACCTCCATATTTGTGTTCAGATTAAATCACTATCGATATGTTCCGAGAAGATAGAGAGAGGTTGGTTGGAATTCGAAGTCTTGTTTGAAATTTTGAATGCCAAGCATTTTCTTATCGGCGATAAGCGATAAGGCTAACAGCGGCACTGATCTTGATCTTCATTGCTATTAGGCACTATTATACATCTATCTAGGTTAGACATAGGAAGGAAGAGATAAAATTGACCGACCCCCCTGCGAGAGATTCTTGGACTCAAGAGGAAATACATTACTCATGTTTAAAAGCTCGAGGTTATTTAGTGCAGAAGTAGTCATACTGCCCGCTAAGAACCCATCTCGTGCCGCTTTTTGTGTCCCCGCGATAACGCACAGAAAAAAAAACCATTACTTTCCCCCACATTTTCACAACCACAAACTCCGCGAAAACCACCCATCGTGGCTTCGATACCCTTCAGATTCAAGGCCGGAGGCGACGGCAATATGCCTTCTTCAGTTTCGTCCCACTCTCATAGGAGCACGACGAAAGTCTCGCACAAACCGTTTAAGTCCAGAAAGACGACTAAGGGCGCATTGAAGGAGATATCCAAAGGTATTATATTCTTTCGGCTGCTAAATAACCTCAAGTTAACAAGGTTTAGGCAAGGTATCAGACTTGAGCCATCGAAAGACACCCCATCAGCATCTCATGTCCAAATTCGAGCGCCGAAACCAAGCCCGACAAAAGCAACAAGTTAAACACAAGGAGCATCTCCGGGAGACCAATGTTTTCGCAGGACGTGATGGAGCACCGAGGATCGTCGCAGTTGTACCGCTTTGTGATGGAGGAGATGCTGCTGCGGCAGTGCGACTTCTGAGTGGTAGCTTAGACATCGAGATAGAAAGTCCAGAGGAAGGCTTGGTCCGGACCGATATCGATCGATTTAAGCAAAAGATTCAATATGTGGTTCTGAAAAGGGATTTGATAGCATGTCTGGATGCTGGAAGAGTCGCGGACTTTGTCATATTTGTACTATCTCCCGATCAAGAGGTAGATGCGCTGGGAGAGCTTATTATACGAAGTGTGGAAAGTCAAGGCTTATCAACCCTATTAACGGTTGTCCAAGGACTGGAGAAAGTTGAGCCACCCAAGAGAAGAGCCCAAGTGCTTTCTTCTCTGAAGTCATGGATCACGCATTTCCATCCTGATCAGGAGAAAGTACACAATTTGGATTCGCGGCAAGAATGCGCTAATCTCATGCGATCATTATGTACGACAACCCCAAAAGGAGTTCGATGGAGAGAAGAAAGAAGTTGGATGCTAGTCGATGAAGTCCAGTGGCCTGAAAATGAACAAGACAACGTTGTCCTGACGGGAGCGGTTAGAGGAAAGGGGTTGAAGGCGGATAGATTGGTCCAGGTTGGAGATTGGGGAGATTTCCAAATCGAGAAAATCACTGCTGCTCCATCGACTTCCAAGAAAAGGAAGTCGGAGGAAATGGCTGTCGATGAGAGTGGCGAAGAGAAGATTCTTGATTCTCCAACTGCGGAACAAGATGATCTTGCAGAATTGGCACCCGAGGAGATCATGATGGAGGATGATCTGGATATGGATGGAGCAATGTCCGTGGCTACTACGGACAAGCGAGGAGTGCTGCTAGACGATCATCATTACTTTTCGGATGACCAGACACACATGCCCGCCGTCCCTAAACGATTACCAAAAGGAACATCCGCATACCAAGCGGCTTGGTTCTTAGGAGACAACTTTTCCGATTCGGGGTCAGATTTAGAAGATTATGATGAGCAAGGCGATGTATCAATGGCATCAGCTCTTCCCCAAGATGGTGTTGAAGGATTTGCTCCACGAGAGCCAACCGAAGCAGCCCCTACTGAATATCCACAATCTGAGATGTTCCTTGACCCAAAGCCGGATGATGAAGCGGAAGCAGAACAACTGGCAGCATTCAGAGCACGAAAAGGAGACGAAGCCGAGGAGGATCGAGAATTCCCAGATGAGATCGAACTTCACCCGCAAGTTCTGGCGCGAGAACGATTAGCTCGATATCGAGGGCTCAAGAGTCTACGAACAAGTCACTGGGAAGAAGCCGAAGATAGAGCTCATGAGCCGGAAGACTGGCGGCGCATGCTTCAAGTTCCTGACTACAAGTCAGCAAGGAGCCAGGTCACTCGCGAGGCCTTAGTTGGTGGCGTGCCTGCTGGAACTCGAGTTCATGTCCATCTTCGAAATGTCCCTGCCTCAATTCGATCCTTACACAATTCCTCTCGACCCCTCAACCTCTTCTCCTTGCTGCGTCACGAACACAAACGCACCGTACTCAACTTCAACATCACTCTTGCTTCTGACTACCCCTCTCCAGTCAAGTCGAAAGAAGAGATCATTATGCAATGTGGTCCTCGACGCTTTGTCATAAATCCATTGTTCTCGGATGGCGGTAATACGCAAAACGATGTCCACAAATTCGACCGCTTCCTCCACCCTGGCCGATCAGCTATTGCGACCTTTGTTGCTCCTCTTACGTGGGGCTCCGTGCCTGCACTCTTCTTCAAGCGTAATGTACCAGATGAGATGAGTGAGGAAGAGTCTGCCAAGCTACCCTTGACTCTCATGGGAACTGGGACATCACTTGCACCATCTTCCTCGCGCGTGATCGCCAAGCGGATCATTCTCACAGGACATCCATACAAGATCCACAAGAAGCTTGTCACTATTCGATACATGTTCTTCAACCGCGAAGACGTTGAGTGGTTCAAGGCCTTGCAGCTATGGACCAAGAGAGGAAGAAGTGGCTTCATCAAGGAGAGCCTGGGCACACATGGATATTTCAAAGCGACCTTCGATGGGAAGATCAATCCACAAGACTCCGTGGGTGTGAGTTTATACAAGAGAATGTGGCCGAGGAATTCGAGGGCTTGGAATCCTGCCATCGACATAGAAGGCGAGGCGAAGGATGTTGCTATGGAAGTAGATGAGGTAACTGGCGGCGCTGCTCTATGAGGAATTATGACCAATAGCCTACTAAGAATTAGGGGAAGAATACACTCTATCTTCCTTGCATCCCCCTGTTCGAAGCCTCGGGACGTCTCAATATACTAGTGTCGACATATGTGCGCCCCAAAAGCACTCCTACACGTACTAATATCTATCGTATCAGACTAGTACGAAGGTAGATTTGTACATACCCAAATTCTAGACTTCTTCAACAGCTTTACTAGATTTCATGAATGAGTTGTGGAATACACAATTCCCCGTGAACCACCATGAGGGCCTAAAATATCAGGTGTAATCATCACCGTGGAAGCCTGGAGGCTGAGGTGTTGTGGTGGGCAGCGCCTTCCTCCTATCGTTTACATTCCGTGAAAGCGAGGCTCTCCCCTATTTTGCTCTCATCAGACCCTTCTGATTATCGAGCGCAAACAAAGTATGCCTCCCCTTCAGCGCGCTCGACCGTCCTGACTGCGTCCCCCGAGTTCGACGGTGCTCTTATCTTTGTTGCATATCGCACAAATACTTGCCCTTAAATCCAGGCATACAAGCATCGACTTTAACGCTATGCTCGACCCCTGAAACAGAATGGTGTTGTGAGCCTGAACTGCCAACGTGCCCCTGAGGAACCGGTGACGTCTGTCCGCATCCCTGTCTGACTCTTCGGCCAGAAAATAAATTGCTTCCGGATGACAATAAATACCCGCGTCGAGAACACCTTGACCTGTCAACATCCACGACCGAATACAACTATCACCATTATGGCAGATCTTCGCGCTCCACCGACGCCTTTGGCTATGATCATTGGCACCGCAATGATCGCTGGGGTCAGCGGCTACATGATTGGGATTGCGTCCTCGCTCGGCCTGATCCCAAACCCCTTCGTCGCAAAGGAGCCAAGACGGCGAGGAGTTGACAACTATGACGACGAAGAGGAGAGTGAAGAGGAGGATATTGATGAGTCGATCCTCGACCATGCGCCGAATTGGGCAAACGGGGTTGAGGCAGACAAGAGAGATGGATTGAGAGCCACTGCAGCGGGAAAAGCGGAGGCCAAGAAGGAGGCTGTCAAGACGTCGTGGGAAGATCATAAATACGAGGAGTACAAACTCATCCTTGTGGTACGGACGGATTTGGGAATGACGAAGGGTGTGTCTTGCCCCTCTTCCTCCCATTCGTTTGCTAACTCCCTCCAGGCAAAATCGCAGCACAGTGCGGCCATGCAACCTTGGCATGCTACAAGAACCTTCTCGCCTCAAAGTCGCCGATATTGAAAAGATGGGAAAGAACTGGTCAAGCAAAAGTTGCGCTCCAAGTCAAGAGTGAGGAGGAATTGGAGTCCTTGCAAGCTACTGCGATTAGTCTGGGGCTTGTGGCGGAGGTTATTGCGGACGCGGGGAGAACACAAATTGCGCCTGGAAGCCATACAGTGCTTGGAATTGGACCTGCGCCAAAGAGTGTCATTGACAAGGTTACGGGGCATCTGAAGCTGTTGTAGGAGTCAAGGAAGACCAGGAGTTGAGCATTGCGGGCGTTCATGTGGGCTAATGGGCATATGAATTGGCGTATCAGGTGGGGAAAAGATAACTGCATAAGTCGCTTCCAGATTGAGCAATCTGGTTTGTTTCCTTTACACGCGTGCCTTCTGTCCTTTCAATATTTCCTGTTGTTTGTTAACATTGCAGTGTTCCTCTCCAGAGAAAACATAAAGATTTTTATGAAGAGCAGTCTCTTCTGATTCGCCAAATAATGCAGATATTCCCTTCACTCTTCGCGTCAAATTTCCTTACACTTCCATCTCATAGCCTCGTTTTTAAATCCGCCTTCAGCTGCACTCAGCTTGAATGAGTGTGATTACAAGGCAGTGGGGCATGTGAACGAAATGGTTGCTGCGCCATGTTGCTTTTTTTGCACTTCAAATCCAGTACGCAGATATTGGCGATGCTTGTTCAATACCATTGGATCGTTCTCCTCCATAAGCCACTCGTGTCTGGAACAAGTTTCACGCGCTGCCAATTGTCGATGTGTCTCGCAGCCACACATTCTGCAGAATACCCCATCAGATCAATTATTCGGTTACCCACCGTCACGTGCCCGTTGTGGCCCCCTCCAGGAGTAGGAGCTATTCGGGGTGGGGGATCAGATGGCAGCGGATCTCAGAAACAGATTTTGGGCAGGACTTGAATTCGACTTAAACTTCACGCCGCCTCATTCCATTACAGCTCCAACACTTAGCAAGGGATCGAAAGACACGATCTATGGACCCGTTGTCGATCGCAACAGGGGCTGCTTCCCTTGCTGCTGCTGCCAGCTCGGTAAGCCTACGATCCCTCAGCCTCGCCTGAGGCATGAGCCATTTTCTAATCTTATGATTTGAAGCTATCACTATGGCTGCATACCTTGATCAAGGAGATAAGGAATGTCGATGCCAAACTCACCGCATTATCCAAAGAGGTAACTCGTCTTACTGGCATCTTGACCTCTGTCGAAAGTACTGTTCGAAAATGCCACTCACAGACCTTGACGCTCGTCCATCTCGATGATCAGATATGGCAGCAGATAGATAATGTAATGGTAGACTGCAAGATCACTCTGGAAGGGTTGGACCGACTAGTCACGAAGATCAGAAGCAATTCAGGGACAACGAACCGAACGGGCCTTTTCAGAAGGCCGAGTCTGCACTTCAGACTGACTGCCAAAATGGATGATGTATCTGAATATATGAACCAGACTTATAAGTTGAACTGTGCGTTACAAACAGCCCTTGCTGTTTTTAATATGTAAGTTTTTCGGAACAGGCACCGTACCTAATGCTCTAGATCTAAATGAACGCCCTCGAAGTTCCCTCTCTTTCCGCACCAACACCCACCAAGACTTACTTTACGGTGAGCTAAGAAGCCTCAAAACTTTGGTTGAAGAGGCCTTGAAAGCTTCTCAGAGCACCGCCAGCGCGGATCCATTCGCCGCCAGACTATCTCGAGATCTGCACAGTCTCGCTAAAGCAGCTCAGCAATTCCATTCTACTGCAAGTTCGACAGCAAGTACAAGAAACGAAAGTGGTGGGCGAATGTCTAATACGTCAACGTCGGGTGGAAGTGACTATGGTCGCTTGACTGATTCTCAACGCGAACGAGTCGAAATGTGGAATCAACAACTCCAGGTGGTAGAAGAGGTGCAGGAAGACAATACCACTACAACGGAGGAAACCCCGACCACGGATCACTCAACCGTGATAACAACACCAGACCTAGCAGAAACGTCCAAGAATCCTTTAGAACAGACCGGCGAAGAGGATCCAGATAGTGATGACGATGACTCGGATATCGAGCTTGATTTTCTCAAGAACTTCGACGAACTTGCGTATACGAGTTTCGCTCGCAAGGACTATTCGAAGTCTGAGCAATTCCTACGGAAGGCGATGGAACGATCCACTGGAGACTCCTCGGGGGAGACTGATTTCAACCTTCTCCGTATTCGCCTTGCCATTTGTTGTTGTCTCCAAGACAAATGGGAGTTCGCCTCAGGAGCTCTGACAACCCTGTCAAAAACTAAGAATGCAAGTAACTTACCCGTCTTCCATCTTCTTCAAGCCATCGCTCTCGGGTATTTAGCAAACAATCGATTTGAAGATGCATACAGCCTTTGCAAAACAGCTCTTCAAGGCAAGAAGAAGATTCTTGGTAAGACAAGTGACGACTTTCAAGAGTGTCTCTCGATCCTAGCTTTGATATACGAGAAGAAGGGCGACTTGCTAGAAGCTGAAGCTGTACGGCTCTCTATCACGGCAGGCTGGACCCCATCGAAACCCGAGAGCATGCGTTCTGGAAAGCAGTACATACTGGACAACAAAAGCTTAATTGATTTGGCGTTTGGCAAGAAATCTGCAGACACTGCTGATTCTTCTAGAACCAGCACTTCTGTGGGCGATGGAGACGCTCCCAGATCCGGCCACTGGACAACTCTGACACCACGTTCGATGAGTATGAGTGATGGACTTCAGCGAGCCAAGAGAGATGAGCGGACTGGAGTCCCTATTGGAAATTCCGATACGGGAAAAGAATTCATATCTCAGAATAAAGAGGATCTTATCCCTCGTCGAGGAACCGAGATGGGGATCTTGAGAGCCATCAATGACGAGTACTCTGGAAGGCAATTAGGAGAGTCCGATAGTGGGAAAGAAGTTGGGATCGGATCGATTGCTAGAACTTGGAACGAGCCGGTGGAGCTACCAGCGGACGTACCAGCGGAACTACCTGCCACGGAGAGCAATAGGCCAAAGGCACCGGTTGTCTTGTCCTCTTCCACCAAACCTCGCAGTAAGCTCGAACCTCGGTCGCGGGTGCCTTCGAATCGCATTTGGAAGAACTTCCAAGCCCCTCTTACGGCAGTGACGAAAAGGCCAAAGGCACCGGTTGTTCTGTCCCCTCCCACAAAACCTCGCAGTAAGCTCCAACCTCAGTCGCCGATGCCTTCGAATCGCACTTGGAAATACGTCCAAGCCCCTCTTACGGCAGCGACGACGAGGCCAAAATGGGCGCCGGACCGGTACTCAGCCCTCGAGTTACGGTTCAAGATCTGGGCCCCAAAGACATCAGGGGAGACCGATAGTCACAATTTTCCTAGTCCAAAACCTACAGGGGATTGCCACTCCCCTCGAATCCCGTCGTGGAATTTTGGGAAGGCTGTCGATATTCGGTCACAGGATGCCATAATAACAGGCTTCGTTATGGCTCTCGAACGGATTTTTACTGAGGCGACTACTCTACATTCTCTGTCTTGTAACGTTGGCGTCTGTCTAGGGTTGGGCGACGCATCGTTCGGTGTGTCCCGTGGCAATGAGTCTGAGGCCTTAGGTGTGAGTGTACTCTTGCTACAACCTGTTATTCGATGACTGACCCGAGTAGAAATCCTCTATCAAAGATTCTGGTTTGCTGTTCACAGAGTCGCCTGATTCCAAGAGCGTCTGGATAGACTACCCGTGGAATTTCCTACGCATGTTACTGCTTCACGATGAGGAACCGGAGTCAACAAATAAAAGATCGCTATTTCCTGGGAGACTGATTGAGACCAAATGCCCCGATTGCATGGATGATTTTGACGCTGCTGCTACGACGTCCGATCGACTCGATTACCTTGAGACTGCTATTGCGAGATTGGTAAATGAGATGACAGGAAACAAGTCAGAATGTAGAGCTGTTGCGGCAGTGGCTGTCACCGTCCCCGACATTTTGCTACGCCGGTCGGCGAAGGTACTCGGATACAGGCTTTGGGCCAATTCTCTGTTCAAACACGCCAAATTGCTACCATCCTCACTTGTGGTTGCCTATTACTTCATCAAAACGAGGATTATACTGCAGAACCACTTAAAAGCTCAGCCGGCAAAGCCTGGAATTTTGATGGTGTTAAACTGCGATGAGATTCTCGTTGAGTGCAATTCATATTCATTAAAGGTATTAGGCGGCACACAAATGGAGCTTTCACCCATCGGACAACCAACGGAAGACCTAATCGGGTGAGCATGACTCTAGCTGCAAGACTGGTGTCAAAACCCCACAACTGACTTGAAGCGCTG
>Ga0302140_10002452_pt1 | contig 24089 bp, 22 predicted proteins | sample I_Bog_E1_1_FD_202095 | JGI IMG/M metagenome (GOLD analysis project Ga0302140, IMG submission 202095) | Peat permafrost microbial communities from Stordalen Mire near Abisko, Sweden - I_Bog_E1_1 | ecosystem: Environmental > Terrestrial > Soil > Wetlands > Peat | place: Sweden: Abisko, Stordalen... | reverse complement strand
CCTTTATCGGGAGAAACGTTACGACTGTCGCAGGCGACGTGTCGCGCTTGGAAGATCTGGACCGGCTCTATGCCGTTGTGAAAGAGAAACATGGTCACATCGATATTCTCTTCGCGAACGCGGGTGCCGGGACAATCGCACCGCTCGCGCTGGCTACTGAGGCCCATTTTGACCAGACCTTCGACGTGAACGTGAAGGGGTTGTTCTTTACGGTGCAGAAGGCCCTTCCCCTCTTCAAAGACGGGGGCTCGATTATCTTGACCTCTTCGGTCTCGAACGTGCTGGGGCTGCCAGGGTTTAGCGCCTACGCCGCGAGTAAGGCGGCTGTGCGCAACTTCGCGCGCGCCTGGACTATGGAGCTGAAAGACCGAAAGATCCGCGTGAATTCGATGAGCCCCGGGCCAATCGATACCCCGGCCTTAGCGACGACGACGGGCCTTACCGCTGAACAAGCCGAGCAAGCGGCCGCACAGTTCGCCACGCAGATCCCAATGGGTCGCAGAGGCATGCCCGCGGAAATTGCGGCAGCAGTCTTGTTCCTCGCCTCTGATGAAAGTTCTTACATCACCGGTGTGGATCTCGCCGTCGATGGAGGCATGGCGCAGGTCTGATACGGAGCGCAGATCAAGTTGTGAGAGAAATCGAAAAAATAGCGGTGGTGTGAAAGCTGTCGCGCTGAAACTTACATGATCCGATGTAAGGGAAATGGGAGACTTCGATGAGCACACAAGAGAATGTCCAGATTGTGAAGGATTTTTTTGCAGCACTCGGGCGCCGCGATAAGCAAGGTCTGCTGGCGCTGTCTGCCGAAGATATCGAGTGGATCGTTCCGGGCGAGGACTGGCCGCTGGCCGGCACGCACCGCGGGCACGCGGGATTGGAGAATGTACTTCAGAAGGCTAACGAAACGGTGGAAACTTCCTACCCAGAGCCCCCCGAGTTCATAGCGCAGGGAGACCGGGTTCTGGTCATCGGCGTCGCTACGGGGAAAATCAAAGCCACGAATAAGGCGTTCAAGGACGAGTGGGTCTTCGACATCACCATTCGAGACGGCAAGCTGACGAGGATCCAGGAGTACATCGACACGCAAGCACTGGCGCGAGCCTCGCAGATGGACGCGTCCGGGCTGGCGTAGCGCTGGCCATCTGCGGCCATCGGGTTAGGGCAGCCGGGTGTCCCAGGTCTCGATCCTGAGATCTGGTAGACATCGAATCTACTTTGCAGATCATTTAGACCCGGCGGCGCACAATCATAGGTAGAGGTCCAGCATGGAAATAGCCCTGCACGCAGACATGAGCGCACGAGCTCCAAAATGCACCGTAACTCCTTTGCTGTCTGGAATCTTCAAATAACTTCATTAGAATGAAGAATTTAGAGCGGAGCTTGTGCTGTATCCTATTGAAGACAAGGAATTTCTTTGCAGAATAGGGTGGGGGAGGACCCGTGTGTCCCATCCTTCCCGCGTCTTCCGCGGAAAGGGTGGGACACCACCAAGGATGGAATTCATGCCGAAGGCGGCTGCCGCACCGCAGGTGCTTACTTCGCAGCCAACTGCCGCAACACATACTGCAAGATGCCGCCGTGCTCGAAATACTCGATCTCCTGCGGCGTATCGATGCGGACCCTGGCGGTGAACTGCTTCACGGTGCCGTCGGCTGCGACCGCTTTGACGGTCAAGTCGCGGCTCTTGGCCAGTCTCTCTTTCAACAGATCGGTCAAGCCTGCAAAAAAGAAAATCTCCTCGCCGGTCAGCCCCAGCGACTCGACATTCTGCCCCGCCTCAAACTGCAACGGCAGAATGCCCATGCCCACCAGGTTCGACCGGTGAATGCGTTCGAAACTCTCCGCAATCACCGCCCGCACACCCAGCAGCTTAGGCCCCTTGGCCGCCCAGTCGCGCGAAGACCCTGACCCATACTCCTTACCCGCCAGAATCACCAGCGGTACCCCCCGCTCTGCATACTTCACGCTGGCGTCAAAGATGGACATGCCCTCGCCCTCCGGCAGCAGCCGCGTAACCCCGCCCTCCGTGCCGGGAGCCAGCTTGTTACGCAGCCGCACATTGGCAAACGTGCCGCGGACCATCACTTCGTGATTGCCGCGCCGCGAGCCGTAGCTGTTGAAATCCGCAGCCTTCACGCCGTGCTCCGACAAGTATTTTCCTGCCGGTCCGTTGGCTTTGATATTGCCCGCCGGCGAAATGTGGTCGGTGGTCACCGAGTCGCCCAGCACCGCCAGCACCCGCGCGCCCAGAATATCCGTAACCGCCGCCGGCGTCTTGGTGATGCCGTCGAAGTAGGGCGCTTTGCGGATATACGTCGAGTCAGGCTCCCACTGATAGACATCGCCCGTGGGAAACTTCAGCCCCTGCCAATTGGCGTCGCCGTCCGCAACTGTTGCGTACTCCTTGCGGAAGCTCTCGCTGCTCAAGCCCTTTTCTATCGCCTCGGCCACCTCAGCCTGCGTCGGCCAAATATCCTTGAGATAAACCGGCTGTCCGTTCTGGTCCGGGCCGAGCGAATCCGTATCGAAGTTGTGGCCGATCTTGCCGGCCAGCGCATAGGCCACAACCAGCGGCGGAGACATCAGGTAATTGGCGCGCACATCCACATTCACGCGCCCCTCAAAGTTGCGGTTGCCGCTGAGCACGCTCACCGCCACCAGCCCATGCTCGTCGATGCTCTTCGAGACATCCGTGGGCAGCGGGCCGGAGTTGCCAATGCACGTGGTGCAGCCGTAGCCCACCACATTGAAGCGCAGCTTCTCCAGATACGGCAGCAGCCCCGCCTTGGTGTAGTAATCGGTCACCACGCGCGAACCCGGCGCCAGCGAGGTTTTCACCCACGGCGGCACGGTCAGCCCCCTCTCGACTGCCTTTTTCGCCAGAATCCCCGCGGCCACCATCACCGACGGGTTCGAAGTATTGGTGCAGCTGGTAATAGCCGCAATCACCACCGAGCCGTGATCCAGATACGTGTCCGGATCGACTCCAAAACGCTCCTTCACAGTCGTCGTCAGATGCACCGGAACCTTCTCGGAAAGGCCCTCGTCGGTCACAACTTCCCGTTGCCACGCCGCTGCGGTGCGCGTGCCCAGAGGCTTGGCCGTGGGCGATAGCAGCGCAGGCAGTTGCTGCGCAAAGCTGGCCGCCGCATCCTTCAACAGCACGCGATCCTGCGGACGCTTCGGCCCTGCAACGCTCGGCTCAACTGCGCCCAGGTCCAGTTCCAGCGTCTGCGTGTACTCAGCCTCCGCCGCACCGGGGGTGTGGAACAACCCCTGCTCCATGTAGTAGTCCTCCACCAGCGCAATCTGCTCTTCGCTGCGGCCTGTCAGGCGCAGGTAGCGCAGCGTCTCCCCGTCCACCGGGAAGATGCCGCAAGTCGCGCCATACTCGGGAGCCATATTGGCGATCGTCGCCCGGTCAGCCAGCGAAAGCTCAGCAACGCCGGGTCCATAGAACTCCACAAACTTGCCCACCACGCCCAGCTTGCGCAGCGCCTGGGTCACGGTCAGCACCAGGTCGGTGGCCGTCGCGCCCTCGCGCAGCTTCCCGGTCAGCCTGAATCCCACCACCTGTGGCACCAGCATACTCACGGCCTGCCCCAGCATGGCCGCCTCGGCCTCAATGCCGCCCACACCCCAGCCCAGCACACCCAGCCCGTTAATCATGGTCGTATGCGAGTCGGTGCCCACCAGCGTGTCGGGATAAGCAACCAGCTCCCCATCAATCTCCGTGGTGAAGACCACACGGGCCAGGTACTCCAGATTCACCTGGTGGCAGATCCCCATCCCCGGCGGCACGGCACTGAAGTTGCGAAATGCCGTCTGCCCCCACTTCAAAAAGGCATAGCGCTCGCGGTTTCTCTGAAATTCAAGCAGCGTGTTCGCATCGAACGCGCCTACCGTGCCGAACTCGTCCACTTGTACGGAATGGTCGATCACCAGCTCGGCCGGCGCCAGCGGATTTACCCGCTCCGGGTCGCCGCCCAGCGTCTTGATAGCGTCGCGCATCGCGGCCAGATCCACCACGGCGGGCACGCCGGTAAAGTCCTGCATTAGCACGCGCGCTGGCATGTAGGCAATCTCGCGGCTGGGCTCGGCCTTGGCATCCCACTTGGCCAGGAACTCGATCTCAGCGGCGGTCACATTCAAGCCATCTTCACGGCGCAATAGGTTTTCAAGCAGGATCTTCAAGCTAAAGGGCAGGCGGCTCAGGTCGAATCCTCGCGCCGTGAGGGCAGGCAGGCGATAGATCGTATAGACACGGTTGCCGGAGCGGAGGGTAGCCTTGCTGTTAAAGCTATTCATAAGGGAAGAACCTTTCTATCCGCGCATAGACGGATGCGATTTTTGAATATCAGTCTCGTAGGCCGGACGCCTCGTCCTCATCCGCCGCAGCGGATGAGAGGTGGGAAGTCCCAAAATCGGCGGGAATAGGGAACTCAGCAGGAGGGGCAGCGTCCGCGGTCGCGGCGTCCGCGGTGAAAGCGCCTGATTCGGGGCGTTGGTTTGGCCAGAATGTCGTTGCGGAATCGCATGGTTTCAAGAAAAATTCTAGCGCGAAACGAGGCCGAAGGGAACCGCAAAGTGCGCTAATCTACGTGGAAGTCAACCCCAGCTTCTTTTTGCAACTGCTCCTTGGCCGCGTCATCGCTGACATTCGCCCATCCAAACCAATGACCGTTGTGTTCCGTAACGCAAAGTATCGTATTGAGTTGGGGACCCGTTGCTTCGCCATTGGGACCCGCCACATGGCCATAGCCCGTCAGAAAGACGATGAAGTTAACGTGCTTGCCTGCTGGAGGATCTGCGCCCCAATCAACGCCGTCCGGCGGGATAAATGGGGAAGACTTGAAGTTTTCCACCAGCAGCCGCGTGAGCCGCATGATCCCGTCCCGATCCTTGATGGATTTTGGGAAGCTTCCGAGAGAAAGACAGCTCGCATCGATTGCAAAGAAAATGCCCCACGATGGAAAGCTTTCCTTGACTTTCGGGGCGTCCTCTCGCAAAAGTATCCGGGTGCAGCGATTTGCTAATCCATCGGGATGGCTATCAAGCGTCGGCGTATTGCTGAGATCGGTGGAAAAACTCCAGCCCTGAGGGATACGGACCCTGACTCTCAAAGCGTCGTTGTTGTACACGCCGTTCGATATCTCTCCCAGTGGAAGGCTGGTAAGTTCCTGGCTCGTTTGGGCCATCGAGCATGCGAGGCCAGGAACCAAAAATAGCGGTAAGAGAAGCGTGCAGGTGTGCATGGGGTATTGACTCCGTATAAACTTTACTCTACATTCGCGGCTTCAAGGATGCGCGAGTGAAGACTTGAGACATTCGGTGGCGAGGAGTTACCTGACGATGGTAGGCGGTTCGGATGTGCAAATGTGGGCGACGGCGATATCCACTAACTCGAGCAACGGCAGAAAGATCATCTTCCGCTACGCCAAGGAGCTTAATGCCGCTTTCGATCGGGCTTCTCAGCCTATTCGGATTATCATAGTCTGGAGATACGAATCGGACAGCGGCCAACCGATAGCTGAAGAGCATCGGCGGATGAACGTCTTGGAAGATGCTCTGGAGCCGGTTCTCAATCAAGACCAATTCGCGACTCTAGCACTTGTATCGACAGGCGGACACTTGCGTGAATGGACCTATTATGCGAAATCTGACGATGATTTCATGGCCCGTCTCAATTACGCTTTGGCAGGATCGTCAGCGTTCCCGATTGAGATTCACACTGCGCACGATCCGACGTGGGATGTGTATGAGCGATTTAAGGCGGGGGTTAAAGACGTCGTGAATTGATAAGCTCCATTTCCAAATCTTTCTTCCCCTTTTCGGATCGAAATCAGAAGGCTATTCTCGAAGCGCAAGCTCCCGGAGCCCAACATGCCCCAACGCATCGCCCAAATCTCCATCACAGCCACCCTCCTTCTAACCGCAGCCGCCCACAGCCAGACTATGTCCATGCCCCCGGCGAATCAGCCTGCGGCAACCCCGCCTGCCGCGCAAGCCCCACCCACCCAATGGCCCACCGCCGACGGCGTGACCGTCCTCCCCAACTTCCGCTTCGGAACCGGCGAAACCCTCCCAGAGCTCAAGCTCCACTACCTCACCCTCGGCAAGCCGCACCGCAATGCCGCCGGTCACGTGGATAACGCCGTCCTCCTGCTCCACGGCACCGGCGGCAATGCTCACTCGCTGCTGAACCCTCTGTTCTCCAATGTTCTGTTTGGCCCCGGCCAGCCGCTCGACATCCAAAAATACTTTCTCATTCTGCCCGACGACATCGGTCACGGCGAGAGCTCGAAGCCCTCCGACGGCATGCATATACGCTTCCCCGCCTACGACTACGACGACATGGTGCGCAGCCAGCGAATGATGCTCGACGACATGCATATCGACCATCTCCGCCTCATCCTGGGAACCTCCATGGGCTGCATGGAGTCGTTTGTCTGGGGCGAGACCTACCCTGGATTTGCCGATGCCCTTGCGCCGTTCGCCTGCCTGCCTGTTCAGATCGCCGGGCGCAACCGAATGATGCGCTACATGGCCATCCAGGGCATTAAGCTCGATCCCGCGTGGATGGACGGCGAGTACAAGACCGAGCCTGCTCTCGGCCTGCGCAATGCCAACGAGCTTCTCCTCGTCATGGGCTCCAGCCCGCTGCAGATGCAAAAGCAAACGCCGACGCGAGAGCTTGCGGAAAAGTATGTGGATCAGTACCTGGCGCGCACATTGGCCGCCACAGATGCAAACGATCTGATCTACTACGTCAACGCCAGCCGCAATTACGACCCCAGCCCGCACCTCGACCAGATCAAAACGCCGATGCTGTGGATCAACTCCGCCGACGACTACATCAACCCGCCGGAGTTGGGCATTGCGGAGAAGATGGTCAAGCGCATGCCCGACGCGCGCTTCATTCTTCTGCCCATCTCCGACGCCACTCGGGGCCACGGCACACATACGGTCGCGGCGGTATGGAAGGACTACCTGACCGAATTCCTGAAAGCCACTGAGCCTAAACCGTAGTCTTCCCAAAATTGGCGGGATCTCAATGATCGGAGTCAACGCTCACGTGGGGGAAGCGCGAACCCGTCATTTCGCACCGCTCAGGTCGCTTTTCACACTCCTCTATACTTGACCTGTGACGACTCCCATTCCCGAGGAAAGTCCAAAACGCAGCTATTGGGTAGGATTTCCGGGTCTCTCCACGCACTTTCTCGCTTGGCTGATGCGCCGCGTGCCTTCCGAGCGGCAGCGGCTTCTGGGCGTCACAATTCTGGCCGGCGGCTTCTGCGGACTGGCTGCGGTGGCCTTTCATCTCAGCATCAGTTGGCTCGAAGCTCACCTCATCGACCGTGCCAACGCCGCCCATGGCTACAGTTGGGTCTGGTGGACCATCCTCACCCCCGGCGTCGGCGGCCTGGTCGTCGGCCTCGGACTCACTTATTTCGCCCCGGCCGCCGCCGGCAGCGGCATTCCCCAGGTCAAGGTCGCCTACGCGTTGCGCAACGGCTACATCACTGCGCGAGAGGCCATCGGTAAGTTCGTCCTCTGCGCCTTGCAGATCGGCATGGGCGCCTCTCTCGGCCTCGAAGGCCCAACTGTCCAGATCTGTGCGGGAGTCAGCAGTCTGCTTGCCCGCGTTGCCAGGCTTAGTCCTAAAAACTGCCGCCGCATGGCTTCTGTCGGCATGGCGGCAGGCATTGCTGCTGCCTTCAACGCGCCCATCGCCGCCATCACTTTCACGCTTGAGGAACTGATCGGCGACCTTGACCAAACCATGCTCTCCGGCGTCATTGTCGCCGCCGCGCTCGCTGCCGTTGTCGAGCATTCCATCCTCGGCTCCAACCCGGTGTTTCACGTGCAGCGCGCTTACACGCTCGGCAACGCATCGTCGCTTGTGTGGTACGCTCTGCTCGGTCTGCTTGCGGCCCTAGTCTCCGTAGCTTTCACAGATTCGCTGCTTTGGCTGCGCGCCCAGTTCAAGCAACTTTCGAAGGTGCCCAAATGGGTCCAGCCCTCGATCGGAGGCTTGGCAGTGGGCAGCATGGCAGTGCTGGCGCTCCAGCTCTTTCATCTCAACGGCATCGCCGGCGATCCCTACAAGACCCTCACCCTCGCTCTTACCGGAACTCTATCTGTCTCGTGCATGATCGCCTTCTGTGTGCTCAAGCTGGCCGCAACCGTCTGCTCCTACTCAAGCGGTGGTTCGGGCGGCATCTTTGCCCCGGCACTTTTCATGGGCGCCATGCTCGGCGGTTCGGTCGGATATCTTGACGTGACCATCTTTCACCATTCCTCTGACGCCATCGGAGCCTTCGCCGTAGTTGGCATGGGCGCGGTCTTTGCCGGAATCATCCGGGCCCCCATGACTTCAATTCTCATCGTCTTTGAAATGACCGGCGGCTACGGGCTTGTCCTGCCATTGATGATCGCCAACATGAGCGCATTCGCGTTGGCGCGACACTGGAGGCGTACCCCGATCTACGAAGCACTCCTTGCTCAGGACGGCATCTTCCTGCCCCACGGAAACGACCCCCTCGACCCACCCGACGGCGTGGAACTCTCCTTGCCTGAGTTGCCCGCTGCCGGACGCATTTAAGGCGTTCCTGCCGTCCGGCAAGGGTCCAGCCTCCGCAAATCCTCAAGGCGCGGAAAACTGTGCGGGGATTTTAAGGATTCTGCTCATCTGAAACTTAGGATAATCGGCGTGGGCCAAGGCCAGTGCCTCCTGAAATGAACGTTGCGCGTCGCCGTTGCGATGCATCCCCAGCAGGATTGTTCCCTGAACTGCATGAGCTTCCGCTAAGCCCGGCTCCATCTCTAATGCGGCTTGCGCTTCATTGAGCGCCTTGTCCCATTGCTGCTGGCCTGCAAACTGCTGCGCCTGACTGAGATGCGTGAGAGCGGAGAGCTGCGACACGTCAAATTTGCCATGAAAGACGAGAATGCTGTTGGCAATCAAGGCGTCAGGCCGGCGGTGAAGAAACTGAGCATACGGATTCAGGTTGCCAGGGCCCCAATAATCTCCATCGGCCTCAGTGGCGCTTATCAGGATCGTGCCTTCAAGCTGCGCGGGGACCAGTGGCAAGGGCTGGCCAAAATAGTGCGACAGCGAATCGGGCAACGGTTTGCAGGGAATGTTGTAGTAGGCGGGGTCCACATCCCAGCCATAGTGGGCAAACCAGCAGTCCCGAATATTGTGCTCCTCCAGGTAGCTCTTGGCCGCGCGCAGTCCCTGATTCCAATCCGCATTGGAGTCGGTGAGAAGCCGGTACGTATTTGTCGGTCCTCCCCACGCTTCGTTTGCATAAGTCAGGTAGTAAGGGAAGACAAGGGCCGACGATGCTACATGGGCCAGCACCAATCCGCCCGCAACATATTTGCCCCATGGTTGCTTCCGCGCCAGGACAACAGCAGCTGCTGCGGCAATCAATACGAAGAATGGAAACACAGGCAGAATATGGCGGATGCCGATATCCATGGTGGAAGCCATACTCGCCCCTAAATAGAGCAGAGATGGAATGGCCAGGTGCGCCATGGCGCGCCACTTGCCGCCCCGCCACAAATTCGTGAGAAACGGCGCAGACACCAGTAGTGCAAGAAATCCCAGTGTCGATTTGATGAGAAAGGCCACGGGAAAATAAAACCAGTGACCCGTCGCATAATCCGTGCCCAGCAGGAACATTGGATCGCGCTTGGCTGCGACCAGGATGTCGACCATGCCAAAGAGATACGCCTCGGGAACCACTCGCCATGCTGCCAACCGCAGAATAATTGCCTCTGCCAGCGGCGAATGCGGAGACGCCGTGTAGTCGGCAAGCGAGGGAATCATCGCCAGTGATCCTGGCCGCGCTTGATAGCGAAATCCATAAAACGTCCACAAAATTGCCCAACCCATCAGGCCGATCACGATCAATGCAATCGCCATGCGAAGTGCCTTAGGCCCCTGTCCCACGCGCCTTGCATTTTTTGGCTGCGAAAAGAATTCCATCAGCGCCAGCGCCAGTAATACCGGCAGCAGGAAGATACCGGAATGTTTCGCCGCCAGCGCCAGACCGACAGCGATTCCACACACGATCACTCGCCCCGCAGTAGGACGCTTTTGCCATCGGTAGAAGGCGAAGACAGCCGCGAACATGCAGCAGGCCGCGGCCATATCGGTGGTGATCATGGCGCCATGCGCCAGTAGATTGGGTTCGAAGACAAAGACGAGCAGTGCCGCCAGTCCCGTCATCGGGTCAAACATCTCGCAACCCGCAGCCAGAACGAGCAGAGCTAGAGCAAAGGTGAAAGCAGAGATGGCAGCGCGCGATCGCCACAGCATCGCATCGGCATTGTGTGTGTAAAGAAAGGGAATGGCACTGCCGAAGTTCTCCATCTTGAAGAACTGAGTGAACGGCGCTGGCGCCGGGCTGGGAACACCGAGAGCGGGCAATGCCGCGACCAGCTTGGCAAGTGGTGGATGTTCAGGGTTAACTCCGAAGTCTCCATACTTCCAATACTGGACGCCGGCCAGCAAGTGGTTGGCCTCGTCTGGTGTCTGAGATTGTTCGTGCGCGGGCACAATAAGCTCGATGGCAAGAATCGTCAGCAGTACCGCTACCGCGACCCACCAATACCGTCGCGCATTCGCATTCAACGGCCTCGAATCGTTACAAGCAGATCCCATCGCCCAATGCGCCTCATTTCAATCCGCCCCTACCGCGGCGGTTCCATGTTGTACATGAACAGCGCGCGTAATTCCAGATATGGCCCGTGGAATTCCCTGGGCAGCGGCGGATAGTTCGAGCCGGTAAGCGCGCCCCACGCCGCCCGGTCCAGCGCCGTGTCGCCAGAACTGCCCTCCAGCGTCATGCTCCCGTCCATCAGCCGTCCGTTGGGCAGAATCTTGAAGCGGATCATCACCTGTCCCTTCTTGTTGATCGGCGCATTCACCTCGTCAGGAATCAGCGGATCCCAGGTGCGCTCCGTCTCCCAATGCCAACGCTGAATCCAGTTGCTGAAGTCTACGCCCTGCGTGTCTGACAAAACCTCGAGGCCGCCGCCTGCGCCCGGATGCCGCGCCAGTCCTCCCGAACCCATGCTCGGGCCGCTTGGCGCGGAACCGCGCGCCGAGCCACGCATGGCTTCGCGCAGTTGGTCTGCCGGGTTTTGCGAGCCCATGGCAAAGCTTGGCCGCGCCGGCACCGCCGCCGGATGAGGCGCCTCGACTTGTGGCTCCGGGCTGGGTGAAACGGGCTGCGCCGGCTGCACAGGGGCCGGTGGCGCAGCTGTGGGTACGGGAGTAGGTGTAGGCGCAGGAGGGGTGGCCCTGTTCAGCGCCTCCAGCGTCTTCTTGTCGATGACCGGCGGCTTCACGGGAACAGGGGCGATCTTTACCTTGGGCTGTGCTTCGTGAGGAAGCTCCGGCGGCGAATCCAGATAAGTGAATTCCTTGTGCCTGAGCGCATCGTTCTTATCCACAACCTGCGGCACCTTGAAAACATACTTGGGAATCCACGTAAGAGCCGACAGCAGCGCCAGATGGATCAGAATCGCAATCCAGAGCCCTTCGCGCAGCCGCGCCCAGCGCCGCTCATCCTCCAGCTCGCTGATCATCTCCAGCAGTTCGTGCGTATCGTAGTCCAGCCAGCGCGAACCGCGAATCACCCGAGGCTCAGGCTCCGGCGCTAAGCCGGTTGAGGATTCGTCTGGGCGCAGCACCGGACCCGGAGTCGTGATACCTAACCCCTGTATGCCGGATTGCCGTTTGCTCTCGGCAGACTCGCCGGGCTCGTGGACCTCGTTTGGCGCTTCGCTTGGGGGCATTTATTCCTGAGGAGCCTTCCTGGGCGCACACCCCACCCGCCGGCTCCGCTTCAATTCCTTTCTATCTATTCTCTCATTCCATTGAAACCTGCGCGCGGCGTCCCGCGCCGTAGAATGGTTCCTGACTACTAAGACGGATTACAGCGCGGAAAGGGACTCTGCTTGAAAGCTGTATTTGCTCGGCTGATGGCCAAATGGAAGCTTGTGCTCCTGCCTTTTCTGGCCAAATTCGGCATCTGGGGCGTCGGCCTGGTTGCGCTTCTCGATTCCTCCACCATCCCCGTCCCCATGGACGCCATCCTCGCCGTCTATGTCTGGAACGACAAGGGCCACTTCTGGCTCTATTGCCTGCTGGCCTCCATCGGCTCCGCAATCGGCGGGCTGCTGCCCTACGGGCTGGGCCGCGCCGGCGGCGAACTCTTCCTGCTCAAGCGCATCAACCGCGAACGCTTCGAGAGGATGCGCACCCACTTCGAGCGCCAGGAATTCCTGGCCATGATGATTCCCTCCATGCTGCCGCCGCCCACGCCCTGGAAGGCCTTCGTCTTCGCCGCCGGCGTCTTTGAAATGCGAGTTGTCGCTTTCCTGTTGGCCGTCTTCTGTGGCCGCATGGTCCGCTGGCTCGCGCTGTCGCTGCTGGTGCTCAAGCTCGGGCCCAGCGCCGTCGAGGTCGTCGCCCACCACTCCCTACCGGTGGTCGCCGTCGTAGGCGTATTGGCCATCGCCGGCTTCACCTGGTGGTGGATGCGCAAAAAACGCGCCGGCAAAAAACCGGAGAATTAGCGTAGCATTCCCACGGCGGTTCGCGCGATTATTGCCCTCATCCAATACAAGATGCGCCTGAAACGGCGATTACGTCGGGAAGGTGTCCACCATCGATCACCGTGATGTTGCCCGCCGCGTCGCAAGTATAACCATGCCGTCGCTGGTCAGGTTGCCAGCCGCGTCGTAGGTGAAGCCGGAGATCTGGTTGTTGGCCGGAGTGAAGGTGCAATTACTCCCGCGTGAAGGATGTGGTGCGCCAATCGGTTGCGTTGCCCGATGAATCCTTGGCGCGCACCTGCACTTGATAATCGCCGCGGCCGAGTTCGTCGATGGCGACTTTCTCGGAGATGGGAATCACCGCTTTACCCGGATTCACATATCCGTCCGCTGGCCTGAACCCGGAATCCGACTTGACCTCGCCTGTTTTGGCATCAACGACGCGCATTTCGAACTGCATATGGGCGTTTCCTCAGCCAGCCAGGAGCGGCTCATAGACTTCAAAGTACGCGGCCAGAGGGTCCTTCTTCATGAAATGCGTGTTCCCCGTGGGCGTGAATTCAATTCCTTTGCTGACCAGAGGCGTCAATTCAAAGGGAAAAGTCGCTATCCGCTTCTGTTTTTGTTGCTGAAGCTGATCGGCCGCAAAATACTGTTCAGAGAGTACGATCCCACTGACGGCGAGACTCTTCTCAGGTGCGCGAACATGGACAGGAATTTCCGCGCGCCGCAGCGCGCCGCCGAAGTCGACATCATATCCCCGTGACGGCCTTGTCTTCTGCGCACGTCATCCAGTCCGCTGCACCGCATTCTGGTGTTCACCTGTGCTGCAACCGCTCTGCGTTCGTCAGAGTTGCTTGCGCTTCGGTGGGCAGACATCCGGTTTGAGGATGAGCGGATACGGGTATCCAAACGCTGGTTAAGAGGAAAAGACGGAGAAACCAAGACGGCAAGTTCGGACGGCTTTGTGCCGCTGCACCCGCGCCTGGGGCGTCATTTGAAAGCTTGGCATTCTTGGACGCCTTATGGAAAGGACACGGATTTCGTGTTTCCTTCTTTCAAGGCAAACGGGAGGGTTCCAATTTCGCCCTCTGTGTTTGTGGCGGATCACTTGCGCACGGCTGCCGTTGGCACCGGTTTGGATTGCATAATCTCCGCCATTCTCTTTCCAATTGGATGGTGAACAGGGCGAAGGTTGAGCCAAAGACGGTGCAGGGAATTATGCGGCATAGCCGAATACAGACGACGCTGGATCTGTCCGCACAGCAGGACTCGGAGCAAGCACGGGCGGCGCAGGGTCAGTTTCTTGTGGCACTACAGATGTACAGTGCAATGGTGCAATAAATGTGGGTTGATTTTTTCGGATGTAAAGGCCGTAAGTTATAGATTTATATGGTGGGCGCTGCAGGATTTGAACCTGCGACTTCCACCGTGTGAAGGTGGTTTCTATTTGGCGTTTTGTTGACGGTAAAGGGCTTATAAGTCGGCTGAGTCGGCAAAACCGGCATAATTGGCGCTATTTGCCACAAAAATGCCACAAACTTTTTCAATCAGGCAAGCGGTGCGTGTGGGCTGACCCGTGGGGGGATCAGCCCAAGATTTTTCCCACAGTCCTGCTCTTGAATATTTCTCGGTAAAGGCCTCACGTACATTCTGGTTCGAGCACTTGGTCACACGTGTCGATCGAGAATGAGGCTCCCTACCGGTACAGTTCGATGAAGAGCGTGATGAAGAAGAATGGAGAAGCTGCGGAAGCGGTGGCTGCCGAGCAGTTGTTCTCCAAGGCACGCGGGGTGTCTTTGGGGATAAGAAGACTTGTCGTAGTTAAGAAAAAATAGTACAGTTTTTCTTAACAATGAGGACCGGATAGATCATGCAAACCATGCGCGATCAAATAGTTGCCAGGATTGATCGGCTCGGCGATGGAAAAGCCTTCTCGGCGAAGGACTTCCTGGATATTGCCAGTCGGACGACCGTCGATGTGACTCTGGCCAGCTTGACTCACAGTGAAAAGATTCGCCGTATTCGACGTGGACTCTATGACACGCCGCGAGTCAATTCCGCGCTCGGCGGAAAATTGAGCCCGGACATTGATGAAGCTGCACGCGCCATCGCCAGGCGCCAGAGGTGGAAGATTGTGCCGGAAGGGGCATGGGCGGCAAATCTACTTGGCCTCTCCACACAAGTGCCATCCAAGATTACCTACCTGACAGACGGACCCAATAATGAGGTGCCCATCGGCCGTCGAAGCATCCATTTCAAACACGCTCGCCCAAAAGCGATGGCTGGGCCTGAAGGCAAGATTGCGCTTGTCGTTCAGGCGCTTCGTCATCTTGGTAAAACCGGGGTAGGGCCTCGTGAGGTCGAGAAGTTGCGTGCCAGTTTATCTCTGGCAGAGAGGCGCAAGCTCGTGAAGGAAACGCGGTTCGCCGTAGACTGGATTTACGAAGTTGCCAATAGAATTGCGGAGAATGCGGCATGAACAGCATTGCTCGGATGCCGGCCAATGCGCGGGCGGAATTGTTCGCCGAGACGGCGGATCGCAAAGACCTGCCAGACGCAATTGTCGAGAAAGATTTTTGGGTTTGCTGGGTTCTGAAGCAGCTTTTCTCAATTGAAGCTCTGTCCGGTCGGCTCCTATTCAAGGGCGGGACATCGTTATCGAAGATATTCCATGCGATAGACAGATTCTCCGAAGATATCGATCTGGCCGTAGACTATGTGGCGTTGGGTTTTACGGGAGAACGGGATCCACGGCAGGAGAACATCTCCAAGACGAAGCGGGCCGCGATTCTCGCCGAGATGATGATCGCGTGCCAGCAGTACATCGGTGGAGAATTCCTGGAGGCGCTGACGACGCGATGCAGGGAAATTCTCGGAACGGCGGAAGGATGGAGTCTTGATGTCAGTGAACAGGACCGGAATGTCGTTCGATTTCGATATCCTTCCGCCATTGCGAAGGGTCTTGCCTATGTCATTCCCCAGGTAGTGCTTGAACTTGGAACCCACGCGGAATTTGTCCCGCATGATCGCTTCACAATCCGCTCCTTCGCAAGGGAGAAGTTCCCAAATGTAGTTGTCGATGGCGACGTTGCGGTCGTGGCGCTCCTTGCAAAGCGGACCTTCTGGGAAAAGGCGACAATCCTTCACGCGGAATATCATCGCCCGCTGGAAAAACAGCTTTTGGACCGCTATTCACGTCACTACTACGATGTTTCCATGCTGGCCCAGGGGCCGATCAGATCCGAGGCCCTATCTGACTTCGCCCTTCTCGCGCAAGTTGTAAGGCACAAAGAAACGTTCTATCCTTCCGGCTGGGCTCACTATGAGTTAGCGCGCCCAGGAAGCCTTAGCCTTGTGCCAAGGACGGAACGCCTGGCGGCTTTGGAGAGGGACTACCGAAACATGGGTGTAATGATCTTTGGTGAACCGCCCGCATTCGATAGCATTATCGAGACGCTGGCTGAGCTTGAAAAGCGGATAAACGCGTAAGACCTCACTGTTCCTCTGGCCGGAGGAAGAGACCAAAACCGCATGACTGACGCGAGTTTGGAACTACTCCATCAGATCCCCCATTTCGTCTCCATCACCGGCAAACGGAAAATCAACTTTGCGATCGAAGCGGTCATCCTCGTTCTCATTGCCCTCGTCATCGAGTCCGTCGCACTCCTGTGTCGCCGCGAACGCCTCATGCTCACGTTTGTCCCGGTGTAAGGTCAGCGACGCCCCCTGAAGTTTTTGAAGCACAGCCATTGCTTGACAAAGCACCGCACGGATGCGGGGATGGCACCAGTGTGGCGGCTAGTCTTTGCGACCTCCTCTTTGAATGTCATAAACGATGAGCCGACCCCGTAATACTTCCTGCAGGTACTGGTTGCTACAGACTGCTTCACAGGGTACGTTTAGGTCGCGAGCGAGATTTGTTGATTGCTATTCGTACAGCCTGAATTGACAATTCTGATATCGCACGTCTTACAGATGGTTTTTCGAGGCTTTGACCGAGATCGGTGTAAGTGACAGCTGCTTGATTAGCGGCAAGAACTTACTCACGCTGTGCCGACACATGTAATGGCAGCTTGACACAGAATACAAGGAGTGATAATAACTCTAGTATGAGTCCGATTCGGCGAGCACATGGAGCACTGCCTTTCCTATTAGATGCTGCCGAGAATCTATGTTGTTCCTTCCTGGTGTAAATCCCTAACATCCACAGCCGTTGTCCTCCATTTAGAGGGCGTCTGATCGCCGTCGATCTCTGTGATCGCGCTCCTCGCGAAGAGAGGCTGCTGCGGCAATTTTTCGGTTTGCCCGCGCCCATCCGCATTGAATCCCGGACGTCTCCAGCATAGCCAACTCGGCTTCGGAGAGGATCAGGGTTCTCGGACGCCAGCGTGCAAGCTCATACCTCAGACTCACGCCTCGGAGATTCTTATGCGCATTCCTAACGGCTACAACGGCCTCTACATGTCAAGTCGGAAAACTTTGCGTACCGGCACTCTCACCGCCGCGGCGACTCCCGCACACTCCTTCTGGAACCTAGCCGCCACGAACGCGAGCGCTCGAAATGAATATGGAAGTCAACGCGAGTCTGAGCAGAACCAGAGCTTTCTGGAGTCTGCAAGAGGCGCGGCTCTGTGGATCGAAAGTGCAGTACAGAAGCTGGACGAGCGAGGCGTCTACTGGCTCCCTCAAATTGACCACGCGGAAAAGGCAGCGACTGAATCAACACCAAATGCAGTCTGCAGTGCCAGCGTTGCGACGGTTCTCTTCCTGATTCAATTAGCGAGCGCCACTGGAGAGGCGCGCTACCTGAGGACTGCGTCATTGGGAGCGGATTACTTGGTTGCTACTTGGCGGCAACTAATCGATGAACCGAGCAAGGGCTTGTTCTCCAAGAAGAGCCCAAATCTGTCACTTTATGGCGGACTTGCCGGTGTCGCCTTTGTTCTGAACGAAACAGGAAAGGCAACCGGCAAAGAAAAGTACAGTGAAGCAGCAAGGACGGCCACCGACAACATTGTGCGGGCCGCGAAAGCCGTCGGCTCGGGTCTCGCATGGTCGGAGGCCCCAGGAATCGCAGGGGACAGCAGCATCGTGCTCTACTTGCTGTACGCAGCCCAGGAATTCGAAAGCGCTCTCTATAGCATCACAGCTGAGCGCGCTGGCGATCATATCCTCGAAATCGCTACCAACGAGCGCCATGGCGGCTTTAGTTGGCGCGGTTTTCCCGCCTTTCCAGGATTACCCCAAGACGCTTACTTGCCGGCTTTCGAGGATGGTACCGCGGGCATAGTTTACGTTTTCGCGCGCCTTTACAGTGAGACAAATAAGGCCCGGTTTCTTTTTGCCGCTAACCAGGGAGCAACGCACTTGCAAAACGTCGCTACACACAGCAGCAAAGCGGAACTGATTACGCATCCGCTTTCCGACCTGCCGGACCTACACTATGCAGGTTACTGCCATGGGCCCGCAGGGACGGCACGCGCCTTTTTCGAGCTATATAAAATCACGAGTGAACCCGACTACCAGATTTGGGCCGAACGGCTGGCACAGAGGGGACTGCAAAACAACGTTCCCGGAAACCAGACGCCAAGCGATTGGAATGTTCTTTGCCAATGCTGCGGCTCGCCGGCTGTTATTGATCTCTTCGTGGAGATGTGGGCGTTCACTCAACGTCTGGACTATCTTGCGACCGCGCAGCGCGCAGCAGGTCAACTCGTGAACCATGAGACAAACTTAGACGGCAAAGGAACCCGCAAGGTTCAGAGGTGGGCACGCGTGGACCCACGGGGGGTGAGCACCAAGACCGATTACTTCGTCGACGCGTCTGTTGTGGGATCTGCGCTCCTGCGATTACATCTCGCCGTACAAGGGGAATATAGCTCCGTACGTTTTCCCGATAATCGAATGGTCAAGGTCCGGTAGGCATCATCAAGTTGAATGGAGAGCGCAGCCCCACTGAACCACAGCTTGGGCGCACTCTGCGTTTCTATGCATCTCAATCTATTGGTTTGGGATGCGTTGGCTCAAATGCGGAGAGTGACGAAAAATGAATTTTTGCGTCCAGAGTCGACCGTGAAAGAATATGACATAGGGACCGAGAGGCAAAATGCAACCGTCCGTCCAGACATTGTCATCCAATGAGAGTCTGAAGCGCAGCATGATCCGAGAAGCCCGGCGCCTCGGTGCCTCGCTGGTCGGTTTCGCGCCGGTTTCGCGTTGGGCCGAATACGATGAGGTGGCGGCCGACTACCATCCAGTTGCGATCTGGAAGCACGCGCAATCGGTGATCGTGCTTGGGGTTCCCATGCTGCTGCCGATCGTCGAGAGCACTCCGTCCATCAATTACCAGGAGATGTACACAACGGGTAATATCCTGCTGGATCAGATGGCGTACCGTCTTTCCGTCTACCTGAACGAGCGTGGACACGCCTCCATCCCGCTGCCTCGGGACGGCTACGGAAACCTCGAAATCCTTTTGAAGCGAATGCCGGCCTGCTTCAGTCACATTTATGCCGCGAAATATGCGGGGCTTGGCACTATCGGTTTCAGTCACAATCTAATCAATCCACAGTATGGACCGCGGGTCCGCTATGTGTCGGTGTTCACGGAAGCGCGTTTCCGGGGTGGGCGAATCATCGTGAGGGATCTCTGCAACGGTTGCGAACTTTGCAGAAAACTCTGCCCAACACATGCGCTGGTGGCGCACCCTGGACGGATTGCTGCGGATTTTAACGCTGTCGCCTGCACTGTCTACCATCAAAAACTGGCTGTCGAAAACCGATTTCCCTGTGGCGTCTGTGTGAAAGTCTGCCCTATTGGAGAAGATCGCAAACTATACAAGCGTATCGGCGGAGCGGACTATCTTCGCGAGCAGAAGGCGCTGGCAGCCAATCCCAGCGATCCGGAATACATGCATCTGGTGCATCTCCGCACGCACGGTTCAGATGGAGATCAATGAGGCAGCCGCGGCCTCAACCATCCGTACGCCCAAGTCCCTACAAGGGCGCTCAGAACCGCCGCTATCATTACTGACACTCCGTTTCCGATCAGCGCGAACAGCGGCCCGGGACAGGCGCCGGTCAGAGTCCAACCCAGACCGAAGATCGTGCCGCCCACCGCGTACCGGACTCCGCTCCCCAATTCCTTGCGGGGAATCGCAATGATCTCGCCGGAGATGGCTTTCAGCTTGACCCTCTTGATTAGTGCGACAGAAGCCGCCGCCGTCGCAATTGCCGAACCGATGATGCCGTACATGCGAATCGACTGAAAATGGAACATCTCCTGGATGCGAAACCATGAGACGACCTCAGACCGGCTCAGCACCGCGCCGAAGGCGATCCCAAGAAGTAGATAGACCAGCAAGAATGCCGGCCTACGTACATCCTGCTCGGAGCCGCCCGCGCCACAACCCTCAATTTCAGTTAGAGATGCGGTTGTCATATTCCCCCCAGCAAAATCGGCAGGATGAAGTAAGTGGCGGCCAAGCCCCCAGCAAAGAAGCCGAAGACCGCGATCAGCGATGGTAACTCAAAGTTAGCTAATCCGCTGATAGCATGCCCCGAGGTACACCCACCTGCATAGGCCGTCCCGAAACCCACCAGAAAGCCGCCAACTACTACTGACACAAAACCGCGGAGAGTCAGTAGCGCGCTCCAGTTGAACAGCTCATGTGGCGCCACTCCGGAGAAGTCATGAATCCCCAACCTGCTCAGTGCGATCCTGGTCTCTTCGGAGATCGCAATGTTATGCACCGTCCCGACATGAGAGGCAAGAAATCCGCCAATCAGGACTCCGCCAAGGAAGACAAGGTTCCATAGCCCGACCTTCTTCCAGTCATAGCGAAAAAACTCCACTCTGCCTGGAACGATCGCCGAACATAGATGCCGCAAGTTGCTTGAGATTCCAAATACCTTATTGCCGGCAATCAGCAACGCCGGAACGAAGAGTCCAATCAGCGGCCCTGCTACATACCATGGCCACTCTCCCGAGAACCAGGCTGTCATACGGGTTCACCTCATTTCTACGCTTTCCTGTGCGCACTACTTCTTGTTCTTCTTCCATCCAAATGCCACCTGAAACGAATTCTGATACATGCTCAGATTTGCATTTCCGCCACCATAGGGTGCTGGAATAGAATTCACTCCATTGACAGTGTTATTGAAGGCGTGAATATAAGCAAAGCTGATTTCTTTCCCGCCATTCAACGTTACGGTTGCTCCCACGTGCAGGTGATCTTTGGTGACGGCCGGCGCCAGAATATTGAAAAACGTCTGCGAACTGTCGAAGGGAACGCCGCCGTGGTTGTACCCTCCCCGGACCGTCAACGCCGGGTTCACATCATAATCAATCCCGGTTTTAACCACGTTGATGTCGTGCCATCCGAAGCCGGGGCCATTGTCCGACCCGAGGGGAGAGGTGCTCGCCAACGTATTAGCAATCGACTTCACCTGTCCATAGAGGATGCGCTCCTCGTCATAGAGCAGCGTCGTTTTCGAGCCAAGCTTGACTGCAGCACCGCCGGCAAAGTTGGATGGAACGTCGAATCCTCCGTGCTCGGCAAATAGTCCACTATAGCGGTTGAACTTGCTCAGATAAGTCCGGCTTTGATAAGTCGCTCCGACACTGACCGCTTTGTTTAACTCACCCAGCCAACCCACGCGCACGCCACCGCCGGCAGCATAGGAGTGCCCGGTATTGGTCAAGTGCGCCGGATCGCTAGAGAGTGAAACGAAGTTCTGTAAGCCCTCAGCCGAGAACCGCTGGATGGCTATATTAGCAGCAATTCCGAACGAGTTATGCGCTCCCGCTTTGTACGCCAGCGTGGGAGAGATAAACACCTGTTCAATATCGACGCCGCCCCTGGTAGTGCCAAATAGCCCAATTGGCTTCGCATACGAGGTATCCAATCCGCCATTGCCGTAGATTGCAACGCCAAGCGCAAGGTTTGGTCGAATCTGGAGGCTGTAACCGAGTTCAGGCAGTTCGAAGTTCTTTACCCGGTTGGCATCGTATGTCCCATTCACATTTGGATACCCTGGCGGCAACTGGTTTCCGATAATGTTCGCCGAGCGATTTGGCCGAAATAGGGTCAAACCAAGATCGAAGCGATTGCCCACCAGGGTGAGCCCCGCCGGGTTGGTCGCACCAGCAAGGCTGTCTGCGGGCTTGGCCACGCCCGCTCCACCTTGACCTTGTTGTTTGGTCCCATATCCAGTCAGAAAGTATCCATCTGTCGCAAACGCAGAATTCAAAGTCAGTAGCGACGCGATCACAATAGGCAGCACTCTGCGCACAGTCCGGTTCATATCAGGCTTCTCCGTATTTCCTGGTTTAGCTGCGCTTACCTGCGGGGTGGGGGAAGTCGCCGGGGCCATCTGCGCTCAAGTGGGCCATAAATAGAAAACCCACCTGCCAGATCAACATCCGGCGGTGGGCTAAGAAACTTCTTTAGCTGAAACTAGGTCAATTGGGGATTGTGCCTAGCCTCCACCTACCAGAGGACACCCAGTCTGTGTACAGAAGCTACAACACAGCGTGAAAGCGAATATCCTCTGAAGGTTCATCAACATGTGAATATCCTAAGCGGTGACTCGTCAAGAGTCAAGACTCCTTAATGTAGCTGCGATTGCGGTGTGGATTCACTTGCGCTTGTACTTTTCCGGACTCTATCTTTTCCCCATGTCTTATAGAGACCGAGATAGCCATAGCTCTCTGTTTGCCCGGCAACGGAATGCCCGTATGCGAAGAGAAATTGCAGACCGGGAGATTTGAAGTGATAGTAGCCGCCCGCGTCAATCATCGTAGAAGACCGAGCCTGCGTAGTATCGTCACTCTGGCGCGCATGAGAGAATACTTCGGCTGATAGCTCCAGCCTTTTGTTGACCTCGCGTTTGAGCAGGAATCCGCCGTAGAGATAGTTTCGATGCTGCGTTATCGGAACGACCGTGTACCCAAGGCCTCCGCACAAACTCCAGGGTCCGAAGTCTTTTGCGACCCAGATGGGTAGCTTGTACCAAACCCGGCCCACGCCCAGTCCTCGCGTAGAGTCGCCGGTCGGAATCTCGAACATCGTGAACGAGCCGATCTGCGGACGATGCTTTGTCTGTTTGATGAACCCATACTTCACACCCAGCTCTATGTCTGTCAGGCCATAGGCGCTGGAGCCTGCCCCAGCTGGAAGATACACGGGGTTGTTTGACGGAAGCGCCGCTGCAAAGGGAAGAATTGCGTGAAGCTGCACGTTGGGAATGGCTCCCCAGTTGAATTCGAATGCGGGACCAACAGGATCGTATTCCGCCGGAGTTCCATCTACTGTGCCGAAGACATACGCCTCGTAATGACCGAGGTCGACCGGCGTCGGGTCGTCGGTTTGGAATGGAGGGCCGGCCTGTGCCCATAGTCTCGGAGCAAGCACAACCATTAGGAGGAGTGCGCCGAAGCAAGTTTTTATCATCCTTGGTGGCACTGCTCCTTTCTCTCACATATGATGATGCTCTCATATGTGTGCAGGCTTCAGAAATGAAGTTGCCATTTCGATCGAGCATCTGACTCTGCGTTGCGGAAGCCGCTCGAATGGCGCTTTCTTAGAACAAGTCCCCAACGGGCGGAAAAGTCAGCAATAGACTGAAGCCGAGCAGTACAAGCGCGATGACATTGATGCGCTGCAGAGAGACGTTTCGTTTTCGCCAACGCCAATTCAGGATTGCCCACACTGCGAGCCAGAGAAGAATGGCCACAGTAGTTTCGCCAGAAAGTGCTCCGGTTGGCTTATAGAAGACAAATAGGTCTTTAATAAATGCGGATTTGTCTGCCGCAATCGCGAATAAAGCAACCGCAAACGATCCGATACCGGCCGAGAGAATGGCGGCGGCGCCAGAGCCATTCGCTACGACGGCCGCATTCTCCTGAGTGACTGCGACTTGTGTACTCATTCCTTTTCTCCTTGAACCAGCCGAACGGTTTGACCGCCATCGACGGGAGCATTCTTGTCCAGCATCGCGCCGAAGAATCCGGCAATGCCCGCCGCGAAAAGCGAGGTGATTACAAATCCATAAAGAGCGTTTCGCAGCTGAGGATGATTCCTGAGATCACGGGCATATTTGAGGGCAACGAATGCGGCCATGGTGATTGCGATTGGCACAAGCCACGCGACGTGCTCTTTCCATTCCATTCCAATCAAGTGCCACTGCTTCGTGGCAGGATGGGAAAGCAGCAGGGCGCGAGGGTATGCGGCAAGGTTTGCAGTTCCAGCTGGAGCAGTAGCTCGATACCACGGATAAATAACGTATGTCCCGGAAAGAACGGTGAGCCATGCAAGCGCGGCCATTGCGCTGAGGTAGATGCCAAGGAAGCGATCGCCTTTGGGAGAAGCACTGGCCGGCTCATCGGCAGAAAAACGCGGGTAGAGTAGCGCGATTGCTCCAGAGCCGGCTAGCAGGTAGAGCGCGCCAAAGCCCATGCCGTGGACAAGCGTCCAGAGACTGCGGGTGGTGATTTCCATTGGTCAA
>Ga0302140_10002448_pt1 | contig 24105 bp, 15 predicted proteins | sample I_Bog_E1_1_FD_202095 | JGI IMG/M metagenome (GOLD analysis project Ga0302140, IMG submission 202095) | Peat permafrost microbial communities from Stordalen Mire near Abisko, Sweden - I_Bog_E1_1 | ecosystem: Environmental > Terrestrial > Soil > Wetlands > Peat | place: Sweden: Abisko, Stordalen... | reverse complement strand
TGATGATCGTCCTGGCCATTTACGGCGTCCATCGCTACCAGCTCGTCTATCTCTACTTCAAGCATCGCAAGGACTATCACCCCGAGCCTCCCGCCCAATTCCCGGAACTGCCCCGGATCACGGTCCAGTTGCCGATCTACAACGAGCAGTTCGTCATCGATCGATTGCTCGAAGCCATCTGCGCCATGGAGTATCCGAAAGATAAGCTGGAGATCCAGCTCCTCGACGACTCCACCGACGAAACCCAGCAGGTAGCTGCAGCCATCGTGGCAAAGTACGCCGCTCTCGGCCACCCCATCATCTACATGCATCGCACCAACCGCCACGGCTTCAAGGCCGGGGCTCTCGATGCAGGACTTAAAGTTGCCAAGGGCGATCTGATCGCCATCTTCGACGCAGACTTCGTTCCTCCGACCGACTGGCTAATGAAGGTAGTGCATCACTTCACCGACCCAGCTATCGGAATGGTGCAAACACGCTGGACCCACCTCAACCGGGATTACAGCCTGCTCACCCAGGTGGAAGCCATCCTGCTCGACGGCCATTTCATCCTCGAGCACGGAGCACGTTCTCGCTCCGGCGACTTCTTCAACTTCAACGGCACCGCCGGAATGTGGCGTCGCCAAGCCATCACCGATGCAGGCGGCTGGCAGCACGACACACTTACCGAAGACACAGACCTTAGCTACCGCTCCCAGCTCGCCGGATGGAAGTTCAAATACCTTCCCGATGTCGAATGTCCCGCAGAGCTGCCCATTGAGATGACCGCCTTCAAAACTCAGCAGGCGCGCTGGGCTAAAGGACTCATCCAGACCTCGATCAAAGTCCTTCCACTGATCTTCAAATCCGATGTGCCGCGGCGTATCAAAATTGAGTCCGTCTACCACCTCACAGCGAACCTCAGCTACCCGCTCATGATCGTCATGACTGCCCTGCTGATCCCCGCAATGATCGTGCGCTTCTATCAGGGCTGGTTCCAAATGCTCCTGATTGATGTACCGCTCTTCGCCGCGTCCACTCTGTCGATTGCAATCTTCTACGTGGTCAGCCAGCGCGAGCTGTTTCCCAAGGACTGGCTCAAGACATTCCTGTATCTGCCAATCCTCATGGCCCTCGGCATCGGACTCACCGTAACCAACACCAAAGCCGTCATGGAAGCACTCTTCGGCATCAAGTCCGCCTTCGCCCGCACGCCTAAATACAGCGTCGCCAAGAAGGGCGAGAAATCCAAGGCCAGCAAGTATCGCAAGAGGCTTCTACTCACACCTTGGATCGAACTGCTGATCGGAACCTACTTCGCAGCAGCAATCGTGTATACCTTCACCAATAACAATTTCTTCACCGCGCCGTTCCTGCTCCTGTTCGTAATCGGATACTGGTACACAGGTCTGATGAGCCTGTTGCAAGGCCGCTTCGAACGCTGGAAATCCGGCGCCAATCCCGACGAATCCAGTCCCAAACCCTTCCCTGTCGGAGTGTAATCAAGATCAACTGCGCGCCATCGGTGGAGGGCTATATCCAAAAGCCTCATCCAGCACCCCGGCAACTCCAAGCGCAAACTCATCCTCATACGGTGGCGCCACCACCTGCACTCCAATCGGCAGCCCCTCTGACGAACGCCCCACAGGCACCACCGCTGCCGGACTGGCAAGCACATTAAACCACTGCGTATACCGCACTGCATCCAGGTACTTCACTTCGCGCCCATCAATCATCCAGCTTCGTTCCCCATGTCCAAAGGCCGGAATGCTCGCCGCCGGGCACAACAGAATCGGATAAGCCTCCATCTCCTGCAGCGTTCGATTGCGCAGCAGATCCATCTCCGCCCAGGCATCCAATAACTCAGTTGCGGTCAGCTCTCCAGCCTCTTCCGCAAACGACAAAAACTCGCGGAAGATCGGGCTAAGCTGCTCCCGCTTCCCACCTATCACCGGCTCGTAAAACATCGCACCGCACTGCACAAAGAATTTCCACCAAAGGCGCCGCAGCAACTCCAGCGTGCGCGGACGAAAAGACTCTACGCGAAAACCCGCATCCTTCAGCACCCGCACTGAGTCCTGAATTGCAGCTCGCGTTGCTTCCGTCACCGGGACCAGCCCATCATCCTCAAAATATCCAATCGTCCGCTCGCGAAGATCCATCAAACCCGGCTTCCGCAAAGCTATCGGAGCACTAACCGAATCCCCTTCATCCTGTCCAGATAAAGCCCCAAACAACAACGAAACATCTTCAATCGTCCGAGCCATCGGCCCTATCGCACCCAGCACCGAGAACGGCCCCACGCAAGGCGGTAAATGCCCTCGCCCCGGCACCCGCCCCGGCGTAGGCTTTAACGCGCATATCCCGGTAAAATGCGCAGGCTGTCGAACCGATCCGCCACTGTCGCTACCCAGCCCTGCCGCCGACATCCCAGCCGAAATCGCCGCCGCTTCTCCACCGCTCGAACCACCCGGCGACCGCTCCAGATCCCAGGGATTTTTCGTACGCCCATGCAGCAGGTTATCCGTCTCATACGCCATCAGGAATTCAGGACAATTCGTCGTACCCAGGATCAGCGCCCCCGCAGCCCGCAACCTCGCCACCACCTCGGCATCTTCCTTCGCGATGCTCCCACGATTGATCGTGCTGCCAATCTCGCAAAGATATCCCGCTGTCGAAATCGAAGACTTCACAGTTACCGGCAGCCCGTGCAGAGGACCTTGATCTCCCTCGACCTGCTCCAGCAAACGAGCTTGCTCTCGAACGCGCTCAGCATCAAAATCCACCAGTGCATTCAGCACCGGATTCAGCCGCTCGATCTGCGCTATATGCGCCTCCGCCAGTTCAACGACTGAGACCGCGCCCGTACGCAAAAGCTCAAGTTGTCGAGTAGCAGACTCAAGCACCACCTCGCTCAACGCTTCACTCCCGGCGCGGTATCCGCAGGACTGGAAGGACGCAATTGATAATCGAATCGGAACGATTGCGAGGGATTGCCGCTATCGAACCGGTCATTCCAATTCAATTGATATTGGATCGCCCGATCATCTTCAGGAAACTTCTCATTCGCAGGATAGGGATAACGGCTCATCCCATGGAACGGCAACTGCGACACCGTAAACGGCGAAGCATCGTAATAATCCATATCCTTCACATACCCATTTGCATAGAAGAAATAATCTCTTTTCCAGTGCGGCGGCAGTGCAGGCAAACTCGTTGCATCAAACTCCGTCGCAATCTCCTCGCCACTCCCAAAGATTGCGAACTGGTTATCTACCCTGCTCACCAGCGGAGTCACATCACCAAAGTGCGTGTAACTTCCTCGCTGCCTCTGGAACGGCCCCGTCAGGCTCACTTCGTCGTAGTTGTAGTTCAGATCACCCGAACTCGCACCATCAATCTGTCGCGGATACCCATGGAATCGCAGCCCTGCATGAGACAGCGGAACCTCCGTCTCACGTACCAGGCCATTCTTCTCCGGACCATTATCGACCAGCACCTGATCCCAGTAAATCTGCAGATTTGTCACGATCCGAATTCGTCGTGTTCCCTTCGGCAGCTTACCGCTCAGGTCAACCACAATCGTGCGCTGCAGCCCTGCAGGGAAGCCCATCTCTTTGTTGATCCGCTTCCACGACCCATCCGGCAACTGCGCCTCCACATATGGAGAGATCGGAGCTATTCCAGCCTGCCACGCCGCATACAAAGAGCTTGCACTGAAATACTCCACATACCCGGTCATCAGCAATCGCAATGGATTCGTCGCCTGCCACGCGCCCAGATCCAATGTCAACGAATGTTGATTCGCAAATCCGTCATACGGCACCTTAACGAAGTCACTCTCAAACTTGTGATCACGCTCCGAAAGCAGCGGCAACACATCGCGCCCATGATTATCCCACGCCCCCACCGGCAACCGTGCAGCGGCACTCACCACCACGCGACCTGAAGCAAATGGCGGCTCATCCAGAAACTTCTCATCGGGATAAACCTCTGTACCCTCAGGATGGTCCACCGCGCGCAGACGAAGCTGGTCGATGTAATTCACTTCTTCCATCGGCTCGGTAAAGCGCAGACTCAACCGCCCATTGACTGCCGCAAGCTGCGAACCCTCAACCTTGATCCACTCATCAGGATCTGAAATATTTCTCCGATGCGGATTAAACCAGTGCCCAACCACAGCCGCACCAATCGTATCCGTCACCAGCGAATAACGCTTGCCATCCCACGCAAACAGCACCGGGCACGAACTCCCCCTTCGATCCGCCTCCGTATACGCTACTAACTGCTTGCGCGGCACATTGATCTCGTCCTGCGGCACTCCCGTCGGCCACAACATCCGCAGCAGATCAATGCCCTCAGCTTCTCCAAGCCCAACAAGAATCTCCGGTGCTCCCTGGGTCAAATAGCCTGAGGCACCAGCGATCTCCCACTTCTGCCAGCCGCCATTGGAGTACACCTCGACCTTCGTCCCAATCGCCGTCTTGTTGTCCGCAAACCCCGTCAGCTTCAGCCTTACGGAATGATTCCGATTCCCGCCATCATTCCGCAACAAAACCGGATCGCCATCAGCAGAAGTAACAACCAGATCTGCATCGCCGTCGTCATCCACATCCATCGCAATCAGGCCTCGCGGAGCAACCAGCGAAATCTTATCCAGACCCAGCGTCTTGCTCACATCCTCAAATCCACCATCGCCGCGATTACGAAAGATCCTTACCTCCGCGCCTCGCTTCGTTTCAACAATCGCTGCCAGGTCAATCAAGCCATCGTTATCAAAATCAATCGGAGTAATTCCCCACGCACCGATCGCATCCTGAACAGACAAATCAACCCTCTCAAAGCTCTTGCCTTCGCGATTCCGCCAAAGCGTAACGCCCGGCGCGCCCGCATGTGTCACAGCAATATCCATCCACCCATCTTTGTTGAAATCCAGCACGGCAACACCGTTCGTTGCAGGCAAATCAGCGTTCTCATAAAGCGCCCGCACCGGGTACTTCCCCTCTCGCGGATTCATGTAAACCAGCGGCGACTTGCCATCCCCTGTAACTGCTAGGTCGACAGCACGATCATTGTTCACATCCGACAAAATCACCGCCCGCGTCTCGCCCGTTCCACCCAGTCCTACCTGATCCGTCCATTCCGTAAAAGTGCGGTTGCCATTGTTGCGCCACAACACATTCGGAGCATCTCCTTGCTTAAGCCCGGCACCCGTAATAAATAGGTCCAAATCTCCATCGTGGTCATAATCGACAAAGGAAATGCCTGCCGGACGATTTCGCCCTGCAAGGCCAGCGGCCTGCGTGACATCCTCAAACTGACCATGCCCCTTGTTGTGAAACAACACCACTCGATCCTCAAGGGCCACCGCCAGATCAGGCAGTCCATCACCGTCGTAGTCGCCCACCGCACATGAAACCGCATGACCACTCAATCCCAGCCCGGCACTCTGCGCATTCACTTCCGAAAAGCTTCCATTGCCCCGGTTTCGCATCACGTGGATGGCCGCATCGCCCTGCCTCATCAACACCAGGTCCAACAGCCCATCCCCATCAACATCTAGCACGCAGGCTCCGCCGCCAAGGGCCTCCTTACCTCCGCTTCTTCCGCTCGCCGCCGAACCACCAGGCCCCCCAATCGCAACCTTCGCAAAACGCACAGGGATCATCGGTTTCTGCTGCGCACTTGCCTCGGCCACTGGAACCGCCGTCGAGTACCGCCCCTGGTCTCCGTAACTCAACCCCAGCGCACTCGAAACCTTCGTACTCGTCAAATGCTGGAATCGCACAAAGTGCGCCTTCGCCTCATCCGCATGTCCCGTCCGTTGCAACACCCGCGCCAAAGCAAACTCCGAAGAAGCATGTTGCGGATTCACTTCGAGCGCTTTCTTGAAGACTGCGATAGCCTGCTCCGATTGCTTTTCATCCTGCAGACAAACGCCCTCGAAGTAATACGAATCCGCATCCGCCGGATCAAACTCGACCGCATGTTGGAAGCTCGTCAGCGCCGCCGCTACGTCATTTCCGGCTCGCTGCACAAGCCCAAGGTTGTACCAGGCCTGCGGGTCCTTTGGATCAAGAGAAGTGGCTGTCTTCAGCGCAGCCTGCGCCTCCGGCAACTTCTGCAAATACAACAACGCGATGCCGTCATTCAAAGCCGCCTGGGCCAGCTTTGGATCCTTCTGCAATGCGGCAGCGAACGCAGCCTGCGCCCTGTCCGTCTGTTGCTGATTCATCAGCGCCACACCGTCGTTGTTCAGTCTCACAGCCTGTGAATCGTGTTGTTGCGCCGGTTCAGCTGCCATGCCCATCTGGAAACTCAGCCCGAGCCACGCCCCGGCCATCAACAACGAAGTGCGTCTGTTGGTCTTGCTCATCTGCATTTACAGGCTTCCTGACTTACAAAGGGAAAAAGTCTCCCGGAAATCGTGCAGCAACAGTGTCTCAAATCAAGCGCACAACTCGCATCTGGAAAGTAAGCCACCATCAAGCCTCATCAATTGCTATTGATGCGGCCAATATCTCCGCCAACCCGCTTCATGAGACGACGTCGCCGCTGCACTCTCAATGCCGGCACAAGATAGAGCCACCACCAACTAGAGCCAGCGCAAGATCAGAGCGACTATACTAAGCCCGTGATCGCGCAGCCTGTCAGAGCTTCCAAGAGCGAAACCATCGATTGGTACTCCTTCCTTAGGCGGCCACGCCTTCCCTCGCCCGAATCGCTTGACTCCTTTCGCAATCGCTCCATCCTCATCACTGGCGCCGGCGGCTCAATCGGAACCGCTCTCAGCCTTCAACTGGCCGCCCATCTCTCTCAACATCCTGCCGCAACGCTCATCCTGCTTGATGCCTCTGAGCAGGCGCTCTACGCGCTCCAATCAAGACTCTCGAGCCTCGGCGCGCAAGAAAGTGTACATACCGTCCTCGGAAGCACCACTGACGCATCATTGCTCGATGAGCTGTTCTCGAGTCATCAGCCTCAAATCGTCTTTCACGCAGCCGCCCACAAGCATCTGCCACTACTGGAAGAGCAGCCCCTCGCGGCAATCACCAACAACATCCTCGGAACCCAGGCGTTATGCGATTGCGCCCGCAGACACACCAACCCGCGAATCGTACTGCTCTCAACCGACAAAGCCTCTGACCCCACCAGCATTTTAGGTGCAACCAAAAATGTCGCGGAACAAATTACATTGGCCAATGACGGCATCGTTCTACGTCTATGTAACGTCCTCGAAACTGAAGGCAGCGTCGTCGAGCTTTTCTTACACCAGATCAACAGAGCATTGCCAATCACGCTGACCGATCCCAACGCCGAGCGATTCTTTCTCACCCTCGAAGAATCAGCAGATCTGCTGCTCGTTTGTTCCACGTACGCCACTCCGCGGCGCATCTTTGTCCCGAACATCGAGCGGGCATGCAGCATTCTGTCACTCGCAGAATTCCTCACGAACACCATCTCGCCAGGCCATCCAACATCCATTCTTTACACCGGACTGAGACCCGGCGAGAAGACCCATGAGACCCTGTGGTCCTCCAATGAATCCCCCGCATCAGACAATGAATGCCCATTGCCCGGACTCTTGCGGATCATCCGCGACGTTCCGGATGCCGCGATCCTCAATCATCAACTGAATCTCCTCACAAACGTGGTCGCTAAACGGGATCTGCCGCAAGCCATAGCTATCCTTCAGCAACTGGTCCCAAACTACAAACCGGGAAATGTGATCAACAGACTCATTCAGCAAGCAGAAACGGGAGCCCTATCCCGATGAAGCGACGCATCGCAGTTGTCACTACATCCCGAGCCGACTACAGTCATCTCTACTGGCCTCTCTTCGAACTATCCCATCGCACCGACATAGACCTGGGAGTTATCGCACTCGGGGCACATCTCTCCCCAGAATTCGGCAACACCATCCGCGAGATTGAACGGGACGGATTCCCCATCATTGCCCGCATCGAATGTCTCCTAAGCTCCGACTCGGATGTAGGTATGGCCAAAACAATCGGCATTGCTACCTTGAGTCTCGCTGACACTTTAAGCATCTGGCGCCCTGATATCCTCCTGCTCATCGCAGACCGCTACGAGATGCTCGCTCCAGCCTCCGTCGCACTTGCATTGCGAATTCCAATCGCACACATTGAAGGCGGCGAGATCAGCCAGGGAGCCATCGACGACGCAGTTCGCAACGCTCTCACCAAGCTGGCGCACATCCACTTCACTTCCACGGCAACAGCCCGGCGACGCGTCATAGCAATGGGAGAACAGCCGTGGCGTGTCCATCATGCAGGCGCACCGTCCCTCGATCACCTGCAGCGCAGCTCACTCTTGACCCAGGAAGATCTGGAGCGCAATCTCTCCGTCGACCTGCAGCAACCAACCATCCTTGTCGCTTATCATCCAGTCACCATTCATCGCGATACCACGTTGGAAGCGGACTCACTCTTCCAAGCACTGGCTAAAATCGCAGGACAAATCATCTTCGTCTACCCCAACTCCGATGCAGGCAGCCGAGATCTCATAGACCGCACACAGACCTTCGCCGCATCGCGCCTCAACACCCGCATCTTCGTGAACCTCAGTGCGATCACTTATTGGAGCCTCCTTCGTTGCGTCGATGCCCTAGTCGGCAACTCGTCGAGCGGCATCATGGAAGCAGCCTCCTACGCGTTGCCCGCCATCAACATCGGCATACGCCAGCAAGGCCGCGAACATGCAGCCAATGTCATCGATATACCGGCCAATGCCGACGCTATTACAGCCGCAATCAGTCAGGCACGCAGCCCAGGCTTCCGATTGTCCCTCGCCGGAATGAAGAATCCCTACGGAGATGGCCACGCCGCTGAAAAGATCGCCACAGTCCTAGCCGAAACATCACTCGAAGGATTGCTCATCAAAGCCCCAACTCCAATTCCACAAGACAGCCCATACGATTTCAGGGAGTAATATCACTGCGCATACCACTCTCATCTCCCGATATGACTGAAGCCGAAATCGAGGCCGTCACATCCGTGCTGCGCACGAACACGCTCAGCCTAGGGCCAAAGCTGGAAGAGTTTGAAGCAGCCCTTGCCTCATACCATCAGGTGCCAAACGCAATCGCTGTCAGCTCAGGCACAGCAGCGTTGCATCTCGCCGTTCGAGCACTGAACATCGGCGCCGGCGACGAAGTGATCGTGCCTTCGTTCACCTTCATCGCAGTTGCCAATGCTGTCCGGTATGAAGGCGCGACTCCTGTCTTCGCGGATATAGATCCAGTCACTCTCAACCTCGATCCGGCATCCGTAAACGCAGCCATTACACCTCGCACCCGCGCCATCGTCATCGTCCATACCTTTGGAGTTCCCGCCCACATGGATACACTGATGGCAATCGCCAAACGCCATCATCTTGCCGTCATCGAAGATGCCTGCGAAGCCATTGGAGCCACCTACCACAACAAGCTCGTCGGCGCCTTCGGCGATATAGCCACCTTCGCCTTTTATCCCAATAAACAAATAACCACCGGAGAAGGCGGAGCCGTCCTAACCCGCGATCCACAACTCGCAAACCGCATCCGCGCGCTTCGTAATCAAGGCCGCTACCCATCCAGCCATTGGCTGCAGCACGCAGAGCTCGGCTACAACTATCGGCTTTCAGAATTAGCGTGTGCCCTCGGCATCGTCCAACTTAGTCGCCTCAAAGAAATTCTCGCCCAGCGACAGGCAGTTGCCGCAACGTATGACCATCTCCTAGCTTCCCTCTCCTCCATCGAGCGCCCAGCCCTGACGCTCCCACAATGCACAATAAGCTGGTTTGTCTACGTCATTCGCATCTCAGAGCAATTGCCAAACAGTACCCGCAACTCTCTCCTGAACACATTGCAACAACAAGGCATCGGATGCGCCCGATACTTCGCGCCACTACACCAGCAACCTGCATACGCATCAGGCTCTGCCGCGCAACATGTCCTGCTTCCAGTAACCAACGCCATAGCAAGTCGCACCCTCGCCCTGCCCTTCTTCAATCGTCTGACCGCGTCCCAGGCAGAGCAAGTCGTCACAGCGATTCAGTCCAGTCTCGCGGCCTACAATTAAGGCCATACGTCATGCAACACCGGTAGTAAACTTCTTGGTAGAAGCCATCTCATAAACGGGTCAACGCCGGATACGCCTCGAATGAGACCCGCAATCAAAGCGGGGCTCACGTCTTCAACCGAAGCCACAAAAACATATATGAGATGGCTTCTAGTCACCAGTAAGTCAGCCAATATTGCGCGTAGAGGGTCATGCCATGAAATCCATCCGTACATCTTTATCCATCCGTTTCCTGCTGCTGTCGATTACCGCTTTCATCTGTCTTGCTCAATTTGCCCATGCGTTGGAAAAGCAATCTCCAGAGGTTTACAGAGCTCGCCGCGTTGCCCTCGCGCAAAAACTGCAAGGTGGTATCGCGATCCTCTTTGCCGCTGAACAGCCGCTCCTGGATTTCATGCCTTACCGTCAGGACGAAGACTTCTTCTACCTCACCGGATGGACCGAACCCGGCGCAGCACTGATGATTGTTGCCGATGCGCCAACCGCATCATCCCCACGCAAATATCGCGAAGTACTCCTGCTGCCGACACGTAACTTGCGCATGGAAAAATACACCGGCATCAAGCTCGACGCAGCAACTCCCAACGCAGCGGAAACCGCTGGCGTCGATGAAGTATTACCCATGACAGAATTGCCCACTGAGTTGAATAAACTCGTGACCGGCGACCGTCGCGCTGCCTATCAAATGTGGACGCAGCCACTCGCGCCGCAGGCTAAATCGCTCGTCGGTTGGACAGCCACAACTCTCGGACTCGATTCGCCCTTGCCTGACCACGATGTAACCTCGCTCACCATGGACCTGCGGCAGATAAAAGATGCAGGAGAACTTGCACTGCTCAAGAAAGCCAGCGACGCTTCGATCGCCGCACAACTCGTAATGATTCAGAGCGCAAAGCCCGGTGTCACGGAACGCACCATCGCCGGAAAAATACTTGCGAAACTGATGGAAGATGGATGCGAACGACCCTCTTATGCACCCATCGTCGGCACCGGCATCAACTCCACCACGCTCCATTACTCAGAAAACTCCGCCACGCTCGCTGATGGCGACATCATGGTAGTCGACGCCGCAGGAGAGTACAGCATGTACGCCTCCGACATCACGCGAACCGTTCCCGTCAACGGCCACTTCACACCCCGCCAACGCGAGGTTTATGACGTAGTTTTGGGCGCTCAACGTGCCGCCGCAGCGGCCTTCGTCCCCGGCAAATCCACCATCGACGATCCATATCACAAAGATCCAAACTCTCTGGATACCGTCGCGTGGAATTACATCAACACGCACGGCAAGGGCCTACATGGTGAACCCCTTAGCGACTACTGGATCCACGGTCTCGGCCACATGGTCGGCATCGACGTACATGACCCAGCCGTATATCCGGCAGTCCTCAAGCCCGGAATGGTCTTCACCATCGAACCAGGCGTGTACATTCCGTCAGAGAAAATCGGTGTGCGCATTGAAGATGTCTTTGTCGTTGGCAAGGATGGAAAACTCATCGATCTGATCGCAGCACTTCCCCACACCGCCGATGAAATCGAAGCAGCAATGCGCCAAAAGAAATAGCCATATGAAAGAAAGCGAGCAACAACATGTATTCGAACGAGGAAGAGTCCGAGAACTCCGGTTCGATCTCGACATCAGTTCTGGTTAAGGCTTTCCACGATCAGCTACACGCCTGTCTTGAAGAATGCGCCGCAGGCCGCCATGGGCTCTTCGCCAGCTACGAACACCTCGGCGAAGCATCAAAGTACAAGCCCTGGCCTGAAGCAGAACGCCTGCGCCAGCTTGCCTTCGCGCTACAGTCGATCCTCGCGCAGGATGAAGAGCAGAACCAGCTCTGTGACCAGTTCCTGGATCTATGCTCCATCCACGGCGAGAGCGATCCAGGCGAGCCAAGACTAGCACGCGCATTTCTTTCCGAAATAGCAGGGCGACGCTAGCGAGCACAATACAGATCTGCGTCAGAAACAAAGATGGCCCATCTCTCTGAGCTTCGAGAAGATGGGCCATCTTATTTGAAGTTGTTATAAAACTACCAGCGAACACCAAACGTAACCGGAATCAATTCAGTCCGTCCCAGTCCATCCGTTGTGCCAACCTGCGGTGTATCGATCCACAGATAACGAGCCTCAGCGAACAACTTCAAATTGCTATCGCTGCTTAACTTGCGAGTAAAACCGACTCCGAAGTTCGCCCCACCCTGGTTGCTCGAGAAATGGCTTACCACCACATTCTCAACGCCAACCGTGCAGAAGTAGTAGCACTCTTCCACTTCAACAGGATCGGTGAAGCTCGTCACCTTGCGATAGAATCCACCACCGCCAGTAACATAAACATCGTTCTTGCGCGAGGGGAACAAATCCACAACTGGATCAAGCGTGAGAGACCAGATGTGTGCGTGGCCGCCTTGTGCGCCAGCATCAGCAATCAAGCCGCCCGGCAGCTTGTTATCCATGAACTGATATTCGGCGAGCAAACTGATATGTTTTTCCAGTCGAAGTCCACCGCCAACTGTGAAATTGCCACCCCAAGTAATCACCGATTGATCATTTCCGATCGGCGCATTGAATCCACCACCGGCCTCAAAAGCGAGGCGGTTCGTCCAGCTGTGATCGTGATAACCATAGCTGCCATCATGATGCTCGGCCATGCCTGTAGCAGCAAACGGCGTTGGAGTAGCCGCAACTCCATCGCCTTCAGCACTCGTTGTTGCCAGTCCGTCTGAAGAACTGGAAAAAGCAGCTGCGGAAGAGTTATCGATTGTCGAGTGGGAAGATTGTGACTGCGCCAAAGCTGCGGGAACCGCCGTCAATGAAATCGCGCAGACCGTTGCGAAAGCAAGATGGGTGATTTGTCGCGTTAGCGACAAAGTGCTTCGTACGAACATATGTAGACCTCAAAAGATTGAGTTACTTCCAGCAGAGAGTCGTGCATTGCTCTCGTTGTAAAAGTTAGACACATCTGACTCGAAAAAGTTGTACGAATACACAACACGCATTCATCAACGTGTAACCAATACCAACACTGTTCACTATTGAGCACACGCAAAATGGGCTGAGGTTTTCACCCCAGCCCATCAACTTATTCTTGCAATTTGAGAGCTAGCCCGACTACCCCTGTATGTCGAACTGCTCAGGATGCAGCGTCGGATCGCTCTTAACCAGAACATTCTTTCCTGCCAGATCCTCAAGCTCTGTGAGCCACTTGGCATTGTTCGCCTTAAGCGCCTTCGCGGTCTCAGGATTGACCCGCAACAACACTTCGCTCTGATCGAAGTGCTTCCGCATCTTGCGCACTTCAATGTAGATTTCGTTGGCCACCGTCGCAGCGGACTTCACCATACCAGTCGCCTGGCAAACCGGGCAAGGCACACTGAGCGTTCGCTCCAACGACTGCTTCACACGCTTGCGTGTAATCGCAACCAATCCAAAATCATTGAACTGCAGCACCTTCGTCGGGGCTCGATCCTGCTTCAGCGCCTCTTCGAGAGCAGCCATCACGCGAGCACGATTCTTGCGCTCATCCATATCGATAAAGTCGATCACGATGATGCCGCCAAGATCACGCAGCCGAATCTGCCGCACGATCTCAGGAATCGAATCGAGGTTTGTCTTCAGGATCGTGTCCTCAAGCCGCGCAGTCTTGCCCACATACTTGCCCGTGTTGATATCGATCGCAACCAACGCTTCCGTCTGGTTGATCACAATTGATCCGCCACTCTTCAGCCAGACCTTCGATCGCAAAGCCTTCGAGATTTCATCTTGAATACCGAAGTGTTCAAAGAGAGGAATCTCCTTCGTGTACAACTTCACGCGGCGCACTAATTCAGGAGAGAAGCGATTCAGGAAGCGCACAATGCGCTCGTAATCCGCTTCCGAATCCACCCAGATATGCGAGAAATTGTCGCTCACCTGGTCGCGCAAAATTCGCTCGATCAAATTCAAATCGTGATAGATCAACGCCGGCGGCTTCGAGCTGTCAGCACGCTGCTTGATGTCGTTCCAAAGATTGATCAGGAAGCGAAGATCAGCACGAAGTTCCTCTTCCGTTGCCCCCTCAGCCGCAGTGCGAACGATAAATCCGCCCGTGGCCTCACCCTTCTCGCTGACCAGAATCCGCTTCAGCCTCTGTCGCTCTTCATCTGAAGAAATCTTGCGGCTCACACCTACATGGCTCACCGTCGGCATGAACACCAGGAACCGCCCCGGCAGCGCAATGTGGCTTGTGATCCGCGCGCCCTTCTTTGCGATCGGCTCCTTCGCGATCTGGACCAGGATCTCCTGCCCAGGCTTCAACAGGTCGCTGATAATCGGCAAATCAGAGGTCTGCGCCGAACGCCGTGAAGGCCGCCGTCCATCTCCTCCGCCTGAACCTCCCGGTCCGCCAGAGCCGCCGGGACCTCCAGATCCTCCTCCCGGCCCACGTCCGCCACGGCGCCCGCGGCCACCACGTTCTCCGCCACGCCCATCCGAGCGATCTCTGCCCGGCGCCGCAGCAGAACGGCCTACGCCGCCCGAGGGGGAACCCTCTTCCTCATCATCTTCCTCATCCGACTCGATCTCGATCCGATGATCCAGATGCGCCTCCTGCAACATCTCGCCCAATGCACCCGAACGAATCTGCTGCTGCAGAGTCTCCTCTTCCAACTCTTCGAGATCATGCTCATCGCCATGATGAGCCTTCAGCGGCGTGAACTCGTACTCCTCTTCTTCAATAACTTCTTCTTCAACCAGCCCCGCCCCAGGAGCATACGCAGAGACCGAACTCACAGTCTTCTTCTCAGGTGGCGGCGGTTCAACCTCTTCTTCCTTCTTGCGGGATCCAAACAGGTCCTTCAAACGGAAACTGCTCGGGGGCAGCGGATCGACATTGTGACTCGCCGAAATATCCCCATGCTCGTCACCGCCCTCCGCGTGGGCTTCCTCAACTTCTTCTTCCGTCACCTGCTCCGCATCTTCTGCATCCGCCGCAGCGCCCTCTTCGGCAACCGCATCCTCCTGCGAAAACTCCAGCTCTTCTTCCTCGAACTCATCCGCTACTGGAGCATTAGAAATCTCAGCAACCGGCAACGTATGCACTTCTTCTACGGAAGGCTCATCGTTCTCTGAAGATCCTTGATCTACAAAAACCTCTTCATGTGGAGAATGTGGTGCGGGCTCAGCGGGCTCTTCCTCTGCTTCATGGGTCTCAGCGCCAGCAAAAACACCAACCGGCTCTGCATCAACAGTCGCCGAAGCACTCAGCACAGCGGCCTCGGATTCCGGAGCAGCAGTCTCAGCACCACGATGACGGGCAATCGACTCTCCAGGCATTAGCCCTTTGCCGTCCCAGACAATCTCGTGCTCAATCAGCGTCGACGGCTTAGCCACCGTCCGGTCTGGCAATGGATCAGAAGTATCCGCAGGCAACTCGCTCAAGATCAACCGGCTCGGCGTTGGCACCGTCGGTGCTGAACCATATTTGCTGAGCGACTCACCCGGCAGCAAAAACGGAGTTGGAGCTGCGCTGCCAGCGCTCTGTTCGGTGAACCGGGGCTTCTCCTGTGCAGGCTGGAAGCTACGCGCTACCGGCTCGACAAAAGCCGATGCAGCCGAAGCCTCAAACTCCAGTAATGGAGTCTCATCCTCATCCTGCTCCGCATCAGCCGAAATCTCTCCCGAAGGCTCTCCGCCAGCCTGGCTCGAAAATCCAGCATGACCAGCTTCGTCGCGACCACGACCCCCTCTTCGGCGGCGACGGCCACGCAATCTGCGCGCGCCCTGCTCTTCAGTCTCGCTCTGCGGCGCAGTTTGTCCCGTTGTTTCCACTGCTGAGCCAAATGTCGACGGCTCGCCGAATGGAGCAACAACCGGCTCTGCTTCTATCGGAGTGGAAGGTACAAATTGAGGATCTCCACGACGCGGACGCCCGTCACGGCCACCGTTGACGCGATCGCCGCGATCCTCACCACGCGAAGGGCGAGGCGCCTGCACAGCCTGCTGAGCAACCGGCGCCGCCTGCTTTGGGCGGTTCGTGTCGCCCTGAGAAGCCGCCCGCTCAACTTCATCTGTGTCTTCCTGATCTTCCATTTCCAGAAAATCAGTGACATAAAGGAACGCATCCCGCTCCAGGCCAATGTCCACAAACGCAGACTGCATGCCTGGTAAAACCCGGGTTACGCGGCCCTTGTAAACAGATCCCGCGAGTGTATATTCATTTTCCCGCTCGTAGTAAATCTCTGCGAGCTGATCATCTTCCAATATCGCAAGCCGCGTTTCGTGCGGCGTGCTGGAGATACAAATTTCCTTGGCCATGTTGCCTTTCCGTTCCGGAGCCAACGCTCATCGGAACCTGCGGCAAGGCCGAATGCAAGGGAGACACACGTACCAGGAATGGAGAATTCAAAGGAAGCTGTTCGGGAAGGAATCCGGTCATAGACCCAGAATCGGAACCGGAAACGGTCCCATCCTGCACCGGAGAAGAATCAGTCGAGCAGCTCATCCTTATATAGGAAGAACCTGCTCCACACAATTCAGAATACCCATGATCGATCGACCATTTACAGCGACTGCTTGAGCTCAGAGAGTTTGTGGCTAACGCCGTTAAACCGATGCCAACGCGACGAAACCGATTCTCCTGACCCGTTCCACCAACGTCACTCGACGATGGAATCTCGGTTCTGGTGAGTTCCGTACTTAGGAAGCGCTGCACACGGGCTACCCGTCTCTGCGTGCTCATTCACCCAATCCTGCCGGGGCTGTTTGCAATCGAAACCTGCCGGCGAAGTGATTGATTCATTTCTACTGCGAACTCTCGCGCCAATCTCCGGCCGAAAGCGAAAACTTGGATACTACCTGTACTAACCGGCCTCTAATTCACAAAACGGCCCATGCGGACGTTCATTACAACGCCCAGAGCCAGAAACGTGAACAACACCGAAGACCCGCCGTAACTCATTAACGGTAAAGGAATTCCGGTGACTGGCATAAAACCGATGACCATGCCAACGTTGACCGCAATTTGAAAGGTCAACACAGCTACGACTCCCATAACGAGAAGCGAGCCGGACATGTCTGCGGCAGTTTGAGCGTTCTGAATCAAACGCATCAATATCACGAAGTATAGCAGCAGAACTACAAACGCGCCCGTAAACCCATGCTCCTCACTAAAAGCCGCGAAAATGAAGTCCGCATGTGGAATGGGCAAAAAGTCCCCCTGCGTCTGCGTCCCCTGTTCCGCACCCTGACCCCAGATCCCGCCCGACCCAACCGCAATCAGCGATTGCTTGATCTGGTACCCAGATCCCTTCGGGTCATTATCCGGATTCATAAAGCTGGTAAGCCGCGCCTTCTGGTAAGGCTTCAGAATCTTCCCGCTGGACCATACCCCCACCACCGCAACTAGACCAACCGTCCCCAGAATCGCCGCCTGCTTCCAGTGAATCCCTCCCAGAAAAAGCCCCGCCAGCAATATCGGTGTATACGTCAGTGCCGTTCCCAGATCCGGCTGTGAAAGCACCAGCAACATCGGCACTCCGACCAGCGCAATCGCCTTGAAAACATCCCCCCAGGTAAGCCGCTTGCCGCCCAAATTGGCAAAATAATGCGCCACAAGCACAATCAGTACCAGCTTCACCCACTCCGAAGGCTGGAAATGCATCGGCCCGATCTTGATCCAACGCCGGGCCCCCAAAACCTTGCTGCCCACCAGCTTGACCGCCACAAGTGAGAGCAGGCAAAAACCATAAGCCCAGTAAGCAACATCCAGTAGCCGGTGATAGTCGATCTTCGACATCACGAACATCACAACAATCCCGCCGCCAATCCAATACAGCTGCTTGGTGTGGAAGCCGGAATATTTCGTGTGTAGCGTAGCTGAATAAATCTCGAACACTGAAACCGTGCAGAGCGCCAGCACCAACCCAAGTAGGGTCCAGTCAAAATCGCGAAAGCCCCCGAAACCACGGGATCCCGTTGCTCGCATAATCAATAAATCACTCTACGAAAGCGCGTCGGAAGATCCGCCACTGCCGCCGTTTCCTTCTCGACCGGCTCCTGTGGAGGATCCTTCGGATGGCTCGGAAACGATGCCGAAGCCAATTCCGGAGTCGCAAACGGAGACCCGGTATCAACTAGGAAGTGACCACCTTGCATTCCCGCCACCTGCAAGCCGTCAGCCTTATCCCCGCCGGAAGCGTTGCCCCGGCTCCTGCCATGCGTCCGTTCCTGCGGCGTCGGCATGGACCATACCGCTCCAACCTCAACCGGAGCCGACGGCTTGTTCGCCTGCAGCAGCAGATTACCTTCCTGCTTCCGCTTCTTGTTCACATAGGCAGTAATGATCTGAGCCGCCAGCTTCGCCGATCCCGAACCCCAGTCCCCGTGCTCCTGAAGAACAACCACAGCGATTTCTGGATTTCGTCGTGGCGCCATACCCACAAACCACGCATTCGGGGTCTTTGCTCCGCCCTTGTTGTGCGTATCGCCGCCACCCACAACCTGGGCCGTACCCGTCTTGCCGGCAAAGTCGATGCCCTCAAGATGGGCGCCCTCAGCCGTATGGTAAAGGCCTGGCTGCGTTGCCGCCGCCATGCCCTCGGTAACCGTCATCCATGTATCCGAGCTCAGGGAAACATCTTTCACACCCGAGCCGTTATAGGTGTCCAAAACCGCCTGCTTGAATTCGGCCGGCAGTTGATCCGAATTCACCACATGAGGCCGCACCAAGTGCCCGTCCGAAGCGATTCCACTCAGCGCTCGGACCAGTTGCAAGGGCGTGACAGCAACCGCCCCCTGGCCAATGCCTACCGAAATCACCTCACCCGCGTACCACTTCTCGTGGTAATTCTTCATCTTCCACTGCGTAGACGGCATCACGCCCGCCATCTCATTGGGAAGATCAATCCCCGTCTTCGAACCAATACCTAGCCCGGTCGCATACTTGGCAATCGTGTCGATACCAAGCCTGGAAGCCAGCTCATAGAAATACGTATCACAGGACTCCGGAATCGCCTCGTGGATGCTCAGCAATCCGTGATGATGGTCGCACTTGAAAAAGTGCCCATAAAAAGTTCCGCCACCCGAGCAATTGACCTTGAGGTTCTCCGCAATCCCTTCCTGCAATCCAGCCACCGACATGATCACCTTGAACGTAGACCCAGGAGCAAGCTGGTCCTGAATCGCCTTGTTCATCAGCGGGTGATTCGGGTCCGTAATCAGCTTGTTCCAGTCCGACCGCCCAATACGAACCGCGAATGCATTCGGGTCGTAGCTCGGATGCGAAACCAGCGCCAGAATCTCGCCGTTCCGCGGGTCCATCGCAATCACCGCTCCGTTCGCCGAACCCAGCGCCAGCTCCGCCGCGCGCTGTATATCGATATCCACCGTCAGCTTTAGATCTTTGCCCGGCGTCGCCAGTTGAATGCCCTGCCGGCCTACTTCGCGACCGTGGCTGTCGACCACCACATCCATCGAGCCATCCTGGCCGCGCAGCAACTCGTCGTAAGTCTGTTCCACTCCAGCTCGACCCACCACGTCGCCCGGCTCGTAGTAAGCATATTTCGGATCATTGAGCATCTCTTCGCTCACTTCACCTACATACCCGATCAAATGTGCCGCAAATCCATCCCTCGGATATAGTCGCCGCTCCTCATCCACCGTCTCCAGTTCAGGCAGCTCGTTCCGGTGCGCCTCAATAAACGCCTGCTCGTCCGGCGAAATATCCTGTTTGATCGGAATCGGCTGATACCCAGGCGCCAGCCGGAATCGATGCAGAGTATTGCGCAACTGGTCCAGATCTAGGTTCAACCCCTTCGCGATCAACGGCAAATCGGCATCGAGCGTACGGCTCTGCTCACGCAGCAGGAAGCACGACACAGATGGATAGTTGTCCACCAGCAGCCTGCCTTCGCGGTCCAGCAACTTGCCCCGCGCAGCCATCACCGGAACCTTGCGGATGCGGTTCTGCGCCGCCAGCACGCGCCAGTTGTCTCCACCCAGCACCTGCAAGCGCCATAAACCCCCGACCAGCACCAGCATCATTATCAGAATGCCGTACTGTACCACCGTCAGCTTCAGCGCCGGAAGCTTCTCATCCCGGTTCACCCGATCGACTTTATCGAAAGCCATATTTTGCCTGCATCCCGTCTCTCAAGCATAGCGCCAGTCGTGATTTCAGCGCATTCCTACATCAAATCTAGGCGTCCAAACCAGCCACTTCAATCCCGAATCTGAGTCCGATCGAGTAAAGGAAACACCACCAACCCGATCACCGCATTCCCAACAGCCTTGAACACCTGGTCGATCCAGTTCCACTCCAGACCAAGACCCAAAAGTCCCCTGGTGATAAAGACCACAATCGCGCTGGAAAGTAACGCCAGTAGAAAATTCAAAACCATCCGAATCGCGTTGTTCTCCACCACGATGCGAACCCCGATTGATGCAGCCAGAAATCCGCAAACAGTGTTCGCAATCCCATGAATGCCAATCGCACCCTGCGTCAACCCATCCTGCGCCATTCCCAGCACCGCGCCCAGCAGCGTACCGTGGATCGCACTCCGCCTGTTCAGCGCAAAATAGATCGTGACCAGCAGTGGCAAATCAAAATAGGAGTACCGGCCCATCAGCCTCGGCAGCCAAGCCTGTAACACCAGCGAAGCAAGAGGCACCAGCACATAGATATATATCGGATAGCGGCGAATCTCCAGATCCCGCCGGTAGTCGGGTGTCAGAACCTGCATATCTACTGAACCCTCCCGGCCGTAGGCGGCTTTTTAACTGGCGGCTTTGCCGTATTAGGATTCGCAGTCTGTGGCTTCTTCGGTGCCGTCTTCGGCTCGACTGCCCTGGGAGCAACGAGCTTAACGTCCCCATCCACTCCATCTCCGTTGCCCGTCTCAGTTCCCGCCCCACCAGCAGAAACCGCTCCCCCCGGTGAAAAACGGTCCGGATGCAACGCTGGAGCAGGTTTCGGCGTCGCAGGGACCGTCGCAGGCAAAGGCGCACCCGTATCCGTCTTGCCATCCCCAGGCTTTGCATTCGGATCAACCGGCGCATTCGGGTCCGTCAGACTCGGCAATCTCTCCGCCATCTCTGCCGCAGCCTTCTTCCGCTCCGCATCCGCCGCCACTTCCGCGCCCTTCAATTCCTCGCTCGTCTTCAAATCCGCCATCTGCTGCGGAGACAAATGAGCGTCCAGCGAAGTAATCACCAGCACCTCATCCAGATGCTGCAGATTCGCCGCAGGCTTGATAATCACGTTGATGAAAGAGCCGCGATCCGGATCGCGCTCAACCTTCTCCACCACGCCAACCGGCAATCCACGCGGAAAAATCTGGTCGCCGCCAGCAGTCAGCACCTTTTCACCAGCCTGAATCCGCTGATCCGCGAGAATATTGATCACCTGAGGCTGGCCTGCGGCATTTCCACGCAAAATTCCACGTATACGTGTCGTCTCCAGGATCACCCCAGCACCGCTCGTCTGATCGTTGATCACCAATACCTGCGCCGCATGTGGAAACACATCGCGAACCTTGCCCACAATTCCATCCGGAGTAATGACCGCCATATCCGGCTTCAAACCAGCATCCGCGCCCTTATCCAGCACAATCACCCGCGACTGCATACTCCCGCTCGTCCCAATCACCTGCGCTGGAACCGTGTCGTATATATAGCTCTGCCGGAAATTCAACAGCCCCTGCAACCGCTGCCCTTGCCGCGCATCCTCCAGCAACGAAGCCTGCTCAAGCCGTAATCTGTCGATCGTCTGCTGTAACTGCTTGTTCTCTTCTCGCGTATGCCGCAGATCCAGGTAGTTGCCCCAGAAGCCCGTCGCACCCTCCCTCGAACCGTGAATAATCCGCTCAAACGGAGTTACCAAATCTGAAGCCCACAGTCGAATCAGCCGCACACCTTTAGCATCGTGCGTCTCATGCGAGTTCGCGCTGATCGGCGCCCCCGCCGCAGGCTTCCGCACCTGCACTGCAAGGCCGATAACCTGCAGCACCAGCGCCGCCAAAAGCACGACCAGGTTGCGATAACGGCTGAAAAAGGATTCCATCACTACTCAAGAATGGGGGATTGAACAGGGGGCTAGCTGACCCCAATTGCATAACAGAAGATCATGATTCAGGGTTATCGCCTTCAAAAGGAAATAAACTCCTCAACGCCGCGAATCTATCTGAATACGGGTAGGCTTCATCGTGGCAGGCGGTTAAACCAGCCGCAGCCAATTCAACCGCCCGCACAACCAGGATTAGTCGATCTTGATCTTGCGCAGCAGGCGGAAATCAGACAGCATCTTGCCCGTTCCAAGCACCACGGACGCCAGCGGATCGTCGGCTACAGAGACTGGAAGACCCGTCTCTTCGCGAATGCGCTTGTCGAGATTCTTGATCAGCGCTCCACCACCCGTCAGAACAATACCGCGATCTGAAATATCCGCGGAAAGCTCAGGAGGCGTCCGCTCCAACGCCACACGGATCGCATTCACAATCACTGCAATGCATTCCGCAAGCGACTCGCGAATTTCGCTGTCGTCAATGGTAATCGTCTTCGGCACACCCTCAATCAGGTTGCGTCCCTTGATCTCCATCGTCAGCGGTTTGTCCAGCACATACGCCGAGCCAATCTCGATCTTGATCTGCTCTGCCGTACGCTCACCGATCAGCAGGTTATATTTCCTCTTGAGATAATTCGTGATCGCTTCGTCCATCTGGTTTCCAGCCATACGAACAGAACGCGAATACACGATACCCGACAGAGAAATCACAGCAATATCACTCGTACCGCCGCCTATATCGACAACCATGTTGCCGTAAGCCTCTGTAATCGGCAATCCTGCGCCAATCGCCGCCACCATCGCCTGCTCCACGAGATAAACCTCGCTGGCCTTGGCGCGATACGCTGAATCCTCAACTGCACGCTTTTCTACTTGGGTAATCTCAGAAGGAACTCCGATCACAATCCGAGGATGCACTAGCATCTTCCGGTTATGCGCCTTCTGAATGAAGTAGTTCAGCATCTTCTCGGTGACTTTAAAGTCAGCGATGACGCCATCCTTCATCGGCTTGATGGCCACAATATTGCCAGGCGTCCTGCCCAGCATGTCCTTGGCCTCTTTACCCACCGCTTCCACTTCGCCGGTGTTCTTGTTAATGGCAACGATCGAGGGCTCGTTGACCACAATCCCTTTGCCCGCGGCATAAACGAGTGTGTTGGCTGTGCCAAGATCGATCGCCAGATCGCTCGAAAACATGCTGAACAGCGAGCGAAGGCCGTGCGAACGCGATGTGCGCGATGGATAACCGTTAGATGACATTATTTTGGATAAACTCTCTACGCTAATTGTAAGGCCAATGACCCAACCGTGCGGATGGTGAAAGACCATCTCAAATCTTGGTAACTGTACATTTCTAAAATAGAACTAAAGCCGGGGCAAAAGCAGGCGAAACACCCTCGCCCCGGCCTCAAATCTACTCCGCTGCAGCCTCTCGTCGCGACTTCACCGGACCCGAACGCGGCGTCGAACACACCCCACCCTCCGAAACAGTCTCCTTTAACGCCGAGGAAGAAGACGCAGCATACTCACTGTCTCCGAGATAGCTCGCCGTAAGCGTGTAAGTCCCGGCTTTCAGAACAGGCACAGTGAGCGTTGCCGCCCCATTGCTCAGTTCCGCCTTGACCAGCACAGTACTGCCTTCCTTCAACTCGACAACCCCAGTCGGCTTTGCAGTCGTCTTTCCCGTAACCGCCGCCGAAAAAACAACTGAAGTGCAAGTCGTCGCAGGATTTGTTTTCGCCGCAACCTTCACCGTCGCCGGAGCCTTGGCCGCCGCAGTCACAGTAATCGGACGCGACAAAGTAGCCGCCGCAAAATTAGCATCTCCACTGTAAGTCGCCGTCAGCGTCGTCGTTCCCGCCGTTAGACCTGTCACATTCACCGAAGCAACTCCCGAAGAAAGCGTGACCGGACTGCCAAATGCAACTCCATTCACGCTGAACTTCACAGTCCCCGTAGGCGCCGGAGTCGTAGTAGAAGTTACACTCACACTGAACTTCACCGTGG
>Ga0302140_10002447_pt1 | contig 24106 bp, 19 predicted proteins | sample I_Bog_E1_1_FD_202095 | JGI IMG/M metagenome (GOLD analysis project Ga0302140, IMG submission 202095) | Peat permafrost microbial communities from Stordalen Mire near Abisko, Sweden - I_Bog_E1_1 | ecosystem: Environmental > Terrestrial > Soil > Wetlands > Peat | place: Sweden: Abisko, Stordalen... | reverse complement strand
GTTCCATTGGGGCAGCAGTTGGTGATTCCGGCCTCTGCGGTGCTGCAGTCCGGCTCGCAGGCGATTGCGTTTCTCGACCATGGAAACGGGGTTTTGGAGCCTCGTGTGGTGGAACTCGGTCAGCAAATGAACGATTCGGTGATTGTCCTGGCAGGGTTGAAGGCGGGAGATCGAGTGGTGAGTTCGGCGAACTTTCTGGTTGACTCGGAAGCGCAACTTCAGGCTGCCATGGGAGCGTTTTCGCCATTGCCGCAACCAGTAGCCGGCGCGAACAAAGCGGGGGAAGCGCAGATGCAGATCGATCTAAGCACCCAGCCGTCTACTCCCCGCAAGGGAGCAAATATGGTGCGAGTGAAGTTGACCGGCAGCGATGGCAAGCCGGTGACAGGCGCGCAGGTGAGCGTGACGTTTGTCCTACCCGCAATGCCGGCAATGGGGATGGCGGCACAGCACACTACGGCTGCGCTCGCTGACAAGGGCAATGGCATCTATGAAGGGTCTGCGCTATTTCCATCCGGCGGCACCTGGGCAACTACCGTCACGGTGCAGCGCGGAAGCAAGACCATCGCTTCTAAGCAGCTGAGCCTCGACGCCGCGGGAGGGATGTGATGATTTCGAAGATCATTGCATGGTGTGCGCGCAATCCATTCCTGGTGTTTGCCGGGGCGATTTTGCTGTTCCTCTCGGGTCTATGGTGCATGCGACGGGTTCCGCTCGATGCTTTGCCAGACATCAGCGATGTGCAAGTCATTATTCACACGCCGTGGGCGGGCGAGCCACCGAACGTGATTGAAGACCAGGTCACGTATCCGCTCGTGACGGCGCTTCTCTCTGCACCGAACGTTAAGAGTGTGCGCGCCCAGACTATGTTCGGCGACTCGTATGTGTTCGTGGTGTTCGAGGATGGGACAGACCTTTATTGGGCGCGGTCTCGCGTGACCGAATATCTGCAGCAGATCGCTGGAAGGCTTCCGGCAAACGTGCATCCCGCCATCGGTCCCGACGCCACAGGTGCTGGCTGGGTCTACGAGTACGCCATTGTAGACCGCACGCATACGAGAAGCCTCGCGGACCTTCGCGCCTTGCAGGACTGGTATCTGCGCTATCAACTCGAAACCGTTCCCGGCGTCGCAGAGGTGGCCAGCATTGGCGGCTTTGTACGCCAATATCAGGTGAATCTCGATCCGAAGAAACTGTTCTCCTACGGCATCTCTGCTGCTACCGTGATCGACCGCGTACGGCAGAGCACCAATGAGGTGGGCGGCGACGTGCTCGATATGAACGGCGCTGAATACATGATTCGTGGCCTCGGGTATGTACACTCCTTATCTGATCTCGAAAATGTTCCCGTTGCGACCAAAAATGGCACGCCGGTATTGATTCGCAATCTTGGTACTGTCTCATTCGGCCCGGATGTGCGGCGGGGTGCGGCCGACTGGCAGGGGGAGGGGGAAACCGTTGGCGGCATCGTGGTGATGCGCTACGGCATGAATGCGCTCAACGTGATCGATGGTGTCAAAGCGAAGTTCAAAGAGATTGCGTCCTCGCTTCCTCCTGGTGTGGAGATCGTGACCTCCTATGACCGCTCGTGGCTGATCGACCAGTCAATTCACACGCTCAAGCGCGACCTGTTCGCCGAGGCTCTGATCGTCAGTTTCGTCAGCATCATTTTTCTATTCCACTTCCGATCGGCGCTAGTACCCATCCTCACGCTTCCTATCGCGGTCCTTGCTGCGTTCATCCCAATGTATCTCTTACACGTCAGTTCGAATATCATGTCGCTCGGCGGCCTGGCGTTGGCAGTAGGAGTACTTATCGATGCTGCGATTGTTATGGTCGAGAACGGATACCGGAATCTTGCCGAGCGAGCCGATGTGCCCAACAAGGCGGAGCGCCGCAACATCCTGATTCGCTCAGCACAGCAGGTAGGGCCCGCTCTCTTCTATTCGTTGATCATCATCGTCGTTTCGTTTCTCCCCGTTTTCTTGTTAGAAGCGCAGGAGGGCCGCATGTTCCGGCCGCTGGCCTGGACAAAGACATTGGCACTGATGTTCGCGTCGCTGCTCTCGATTACGCTTGTGCCTGCGCTCATGCCGTTCTGTCTGCGAGGAAAGCTGCGTCCGGAGTCTGCCAACCCCGCTGCCCGGTTCACGCAGGCCATCTATCTTCCCGTGCTTCGCTGGTGCCTGAAGCATTGGAAGATCGTGATCGCGCTCAACCTAGTTTTCCTCGCTGTTACCATTCCGCTGTATTTCCGCCTTGGCAGCCAATTCATGCCGGCGTTGTATGAGGGTTCGGCTCTCTATATGCCGAACGCGCTGCCCGGTATTTCGATCACGCAGGCAGTCTCTCTCATGCAGGAGCAAGACCGCATCATTCGCTCTTTTCCCGAGGTTGCGACAGTCTTCGGCACGGTGGGTCGTTCCGACAGCGCTACAGACAACGCCCCGCTCGACATGTACGACACGACTGTCATGCTCAAGCCTCGCAGTCAGTGGCGCGCCGGCATGACCTACGAAAAGCTGATCGCCGCGATGGATGCAAAGCTTCAATTTCCAGGCCTGACCAACACCTGGACCATGCCTGTCCAGAACCGTCTCGACATGGAACTCACCGGAATCAAGACTGCGGTGGGAATCAAGATTCAAGGACCGGATCTCGCCCATATCGAGCAGATCGGAGCGCAGATGCAGCAGATTTTGTCGGGTATGCCCCGGACGGATTCCGTCTACGCCGAGCGTGTCGCGCAGGGCTTCTATCTCAACGTCGAGGTGAACCGAGTGGAGGCCGCGCGCTATGGTCTTACCGTGGCCGACGTGCAGCGCGTCGTAACCTCCGAGTTCGGCGGAGCGGACATCGCCGATAACGTCGAAGGCCGTGAACGCTTTCCCATCGCCGTCCGTTATCAGCGCGACTTCCGCGACCGTCCTGAAGCTTTATCGCAGGCGTTGATTCCAACTCCGTCTGGCGAACAAATACCCGTCAGTGAGGTGGCCCGTGTCTATTTTTCGCGCGGTCCATCCATGATCCGCGACGAAGACGGAGCGCTCACCGGTTATGTCTATCTCACTCTCAAGACCAATGATTACGGGGGCTTTGTGAGTCGTGCGCAGGAGCTGTTGCAACAGAAACTGATACTACCGTCAGGCTATACCTGGCGCTGGGCCGGAGAATATGAATTCGAGATGCGCGCCAAGCAACGTCTCGAGATGATTCTTCCCGTTGTCTTCTGCGTGATCTTCCTGTTGCTCTACCTAGTCTTCAAATCCGTCATTGAAGCCGCCGTGCTTATCTTTCCAACCTTGTATGCCATGTCCGGTGGACTGTTGCTGCAGTGGCTCCTTGGATACAACTTCAGCGTCGCCGTTTGGGTCGGCTATATCGCGCTGTTCGGCATCGCGGTCGAAACGGGCGTGGTGATGGTGGTGTATCTGCACGAAGCCTACCAGGAGCGACTAGGGGAGGACGCGCCGATGATGGAAGCCGATCTCGTCGAAGCGGTTATCAAGGGGGCGGTGCAACGGCTGAGGCCGAAACTTATGACGGTGACCGCCGTCGTCCTCAGCCTCGCGCCGATCCTGTGGGAGACGGGCATCGGCTCCGACGTTATGAAGCCCATCGCAGCCCCAATCGTGGGAGGAATGGTCACCTCGACGATTCACGTTCTCATCTTGGTGCCAGTGTTTTTCCTGCTCATCAAACGCAGATCTTTGGGACGGGTAACAAGCCGCGCCGAACGAGACGTGAATGACGCGTGACAACGATGTGCGTGGGGATGGCGCACTTTACGGTCCATACTGGCAAGTGTCGAAATCTCTCAATCAGAGCGCCCTAAGTTCACCCAATGAGGTCATTTCATTCTTGCTACGGATGAGAGGGAAATTCCGGCCATGCATGCCGTGGATAGCGGCGCTGAAGCTCCCGTCGAACCTGTGGGTAGAGTCGCTCCCAAAACCCGGCTAGGTCGATGGTAGTTTGTACGGCGCGATAATTCGGGGCGAGGAGGTGTACGACCAGCGGCGTCTTCTTTGGCCCGATCGTCGGCGTCTCGGTCATGCCGAAGAAATCTTGAAGGCGGGAGGATATCCACGGCGGCGCGGCTTGGTCGTAATGAACTTTGGTTTGGCGTCCCCTCTTCAGGAGGATGCTTACCGGCGCAAGTTCATTCAGAAGCCGGGTATTCACGCGTTGTTCAAGCAGTGGGATGAAGTTGACTGCAGCTGTCTTCAAGTCGCCGAAGCTGTGACACCCCAGGCACACGTCGCGCAAGGCTTGGGGTAGGTCTGGCGATTCAAGCCCTGCGAACAATAGACGAGCAAGAAAGTTGTCCAACGCTTCCTTGTCCACAAACTTATCGATGCCAACGTCAAGAGCCATTTGAGCCAAGAGATCGGCGGCCTCAATCTCAGAAGCGGGCCGACGCGACTCCTCGATGATCAGCTTTTCATACAGCAGAGCGCTCACCTTCTCAACTCGTTCTGTCGTCCGATTGAAGACGATACTTGAGCTCTCCTGAACGCGATCGGGAAAGAGATCAAGCAGCCACTCGGGCTCAATCCGTGATGTTAGGCGCACCAGCGGTAATGCGTTTTCGCGGCGGTCTTCGGCATCGATCGCAAGCATGAATTCATAGGCCGGCCGCTCCCCGAAGACTTCAGCCGAAAGCCCGGTCGATAGCAAAATCTGGTTGCCGCTGCGACGGCGCGCCACTCGGTCCGGAAACCCAGCCAGCAGAGACATAAGCAGAGCCTGATCGTCGTGCCTTCCTTTGGGAGGCCGAGCGATTCTAAGCAGCTGCTCCGTATGCTGGCGTTGCTTCTGATCCGGTGGCAAGTCCAGTACCTCCAGCAAATCGCTCTTCTGGTTGCGATCGCTAAGCCCAAGGACTGCAGCCACTCGGCATGCCTCTTCGCCAACCCCATGATCCAGCCCCTCGACGATGATGCGTGCAAGCCGAGGTGCCAACGGGAAACGAGCGAGGCGCTTTGCCATATCCCCGGTCGCTCCGAGCAGATCGAGCAGTCGATCCGCAGCCTGCACCGCGTCCGGCGGAGGGGTTGTCAGCCAATCCAGATCGCCGAAGCGTTCGATATTCATCGCTCGGAGGCTCAGCAGGAGTTGCGATAGATCGGCACGTGCGATCTCTGGAGTATCGTGTTCGGGACGAAGTAGCAAGTCTTCTTCGGGATAAAGCCGTAGAACCTGCCCCGGGCCGGTACGGCCAGCTCTTCCCGCGCGTTGCGCAGCAGAGGCTTTGCTGATCCGGCCGACCTGTAACGTCGACAGCCCCGTCCATGAGGAGTGCGATGCGAACCGAGCGAATCCGCTGTCGATAACGGCCGTGACTCCTTCGACGGTAACAGAACTCTCCGCCACGTTCGTTGCGAGAATAAGCTTGCCCTCAGGAGTCGGCAGAAGGACGCGATCCTGCTCCGATGGAGACAGATCGCCATGGAGTGGAAGGACGAGTAGGCCCATCTTGCTCGCAACGGCTTCGCACTCACGCGCCGTCCGTCGGATCTCAGCAATACCAGGAAGAAATACCAGCACATTGCCGGAGTGGTGCTCCGCGCTGAGGTTTTCCATCGCCTTTCTCACTTGCACCTGAAGTGGATCGGGCGAATACGGCAGGTGCCTGATCGATAGACTGAAGAGTCGTCCTTCAGAGCGGAGTGTCGGGCATGCACCCAGATAGGCAGCGATTGGGCCTGCATCGAGGGTCGCCGACATGACGATGATAAGGAGCTCTGGCCGGATGTTCTGAAGACGTTTGAGCAGAGCTAGCGCAAGATCGCTCTCGAGATGACGCTCATGAAACTCGTCGAGGATGACGGCATCGATTCCCTTGAGCATCGGGTCGGTAAGCAAACGCCGCGTCAGGATCCCTTCCGTTACGAACCGCAAGCGTGTCTTCGGGCCAATTCGCTTCTCAAAGCGAACCTGATAACCAACGGTTTTGCCAACTGCTTCATCGAGTTCGGCCGCAACTCTGCGTGCAGCCATGCGGGCAGCAATCCGGCGAGGCTCAAGGATAACGACTTCGCCGGAGACCAGGTCCAGAATTGCTGGGGGAACCCGAGTCGTCTTTCCCGCGCCAGGCGGCGCTTCGATGACGAGATTCGGCGAGCGTTGCAGGGATGCGACGATCTCAGGAAGGATTGCATCAACCGGAAGCGCTGACTTTGGAATCACTTTGTTGATCGGAACACGGGGGAGCGTGGGTGGTCAACGGTGGGGGCAGCCGCATCACTCATTCATCATTGTGTCCACCGCGATCTCGTCTTCTGTCGAGTGGACTGGACCCATGCGTCCGAACGGGATGTGGGCTCTCAACTCGTTCGAGAAGCTATCGTGGAGCCGGGCCGTCTTCCTGTTTCACGATCACGTCTTCTCCTTGGAAAGGCCAATTCTTATCGAGCAGCAGGTCGTCTTCACGGGTGGCTTTGGGTACGCGATCGATCTTCAAGTTTTCGAAGAAATGCACGCCTGTCTTGCCGGCAGTCGCTAGGTCTATGTCGCCATCTCCGTCCAGATCTTCCACCACGAACTGCGTACCACCTGCAGCCGTCCCATTCGCCGAGATTGCGTAGCGGGTGAACTGTCCGGTCTTCCGATCGATCTTGTAGTAATAGACGACCAGCGGATCGTAAGAGCCAGGATCGTTGCCTGAGTGGCCTCGGTAACGCTTGCCGGTGATCAGTTCCGGCACACCATCTCCATCAATATCTTCAAGTGCAAGGGAATGGATCTGCGAGTAGGACTCGTCGATGACATGCTTGACCCAGTGACGGCTCACGCCTTGACCCTGCTGTTCCAGCCAATAGAGTCCGTAGCTGTGTCCCTGGCCATAGAGGATGTCCATCTTGCCATCATTGTTGACGTCGTAACCGATGATGGGGAAGCCAGCGTCGCCGAGTTGCCAATCGCCATGCCACTCCCACTTGTCATGGTCGGCATCGATATTCTTGAACCATCCATACGGTGTAAGGATGTCAGATTTGCCATCGCCGTCCACATCGGCAACGCCGATGCCGTGGCCGTCCTGTTCCTTGCCGCCGACATGATGCACCTTCGGGGTTGGACCGGAGAAGTCGACCCAAAGGATGCCGGAGTGGTTGTAGTGTGCGAGCGCGAGGTCGGGCTTGCCGTCGCCGTTGATGTCTCCGGTTGCTCCGCCTTCAGTATCGTAGCTGTCGGTGATGAAATGGCGCTTCCAGATGACTTCTGGCTTTCTGGGGTTTTCGTACCACCACAGGCCGTTTACCATCCAGCCTGTCGTGACGACATCCGGAGCGCCATCGTGATTAACGTCGAAGTTCCACTCTCCACAATCGGAGACGAACTCACCCAGAATGCCCACGGTGCGGAATTGATGCCTCTTCCATTCTCCGCCTGCGGGCCCCGGATTTTCATACCAGTAGGCTCCGCTTACAAGATCTGGCCGTCCATCGTCATTCATATCGATGGTGGTGATGCCTTCGGCATGATCCGTGCCTAGCCGATGCACGCGAAAGGTCACTTGTGGAATGCCGTAGGGACCGTTGCCGGGACTGGTTTTTCGTGTGCTTTGGGCGCTGGCTATCCAGCACGACGATGTGAGGATCGCCACGGCAAGGGCAGCTGCGCATTTCATATCTCTGATCAAGTTCATGCTCCGGCAGTTGGTGATTTACAAAAGCTTCATCGCATCGGGATCCCACTTTACTACGGCACCGCGTTCGTAGCTGAGATTGCTGAGCAGCGCAGCTCCGGCAGCGCGAAATCCGAAAACAGCATCTTCCACAACTGGTTGACGGCTGCGGATAGAGGCGAAGAAATTCTTGAAGTGATCGTAGCTATCGCTGTAGCCAGCCGGCGCCGAGTAGGTCTCAAATCCAACGTCGGGTGATCCGGAGGGATGCGTCACAGGGTACTTCTCGCGGTATTCGGCGAGAATGCGCCTCTGCATCGCTTCAGTGAAGGTGCCGATCGTATATCCAGGTTCTTTCGGGCGCGGTACTCGGCTGACGCTGACGCTGTTGCCGGCGATCTCCATCGTACCTTCTGAACCGGTGAAGATGAGACCTTCGCTCTCCTCTCCGCCGTCGACGAAGTTCACGCGCAGGCTCAGATTGAATCCTTCGTTGTAGTCAAACAGGCCCAGCATGACGTCGGGTACATCGCGACCATCTTTCCAGAAGCGAAGGCCGCCGGTGGCCATCGCTCGTGTGGGGCCGTTGGTTCCCGTGATGAAGTGGGTTCCGCTAAAGAGATGCACGAACAGATCACCGGCAACGCCGCTGCCGTAGGCCTTCCACTTGCGCCACTGGAAAAAATGTTCCGCATTGAAGGGCATCCTAGGCGCCGTGCCTTCGAAGCGCGGCCAGTCACACGTCTCCGTCGAGGCATCAAGTGGAACGGTGTAGTCCCATGCACCCATCGCCGAGTTGCGGTCCCAACGCGCAGTCACCATATTGAGCTTGCCAATGGCGCCAGACGCAAGTAGCTCCTTCGCCTTTGCGTAGACGATCGAGCTTACGCGTTGGCTTCCGATCTGGATGATCCGATTGGTCGAGCGAGCGGCCTCTATCATTTCGGGCCCATCCGCATACAGATGGATCATTGGCTTCTCACAATACACATCCTTGCCGGCATGCATCGCATCGATGGCGGCTCGCTTATGCCAGTGATCCGGGGTCGCGATAATCACGGCATCAATGTCTTTGCGTGCGAGGATGTCCTTGTAGTCGCGTGTGGTGAAGATCTCGTTGCCCCACAGCTCTCTCGCATGTTCGAGTCGGCCGTCGTAACAATCGGCGACGGCAACCAGCTTAACCCCTGAGACCTGTAGCGCAATCTTGGTATCGGCTTGGCCCTGAATCCCTGCGCCGATCAGCGCAAACTGAATCTGATCATTTGCCCCCATGGTCCTCGTGGGTTCGCTTTGAATCGAGGTCAGCGCGTGCAACTTGGTTGCGACCAGCGTCTCGGCCGTTAGCGTTCCAGCCACCTTTAGGAAACTTCTGCGATTTATCTCGAGCACGGTGTCCTCGTCATGGATATCTCGGAAGAGACTCAACGTTTGCATCATAGACGGCTTTGACGAATCCGTGCACGGCTTGCCGAGTTAGGAGGTTTAGCGTGTGATGGTAAAGTCAGCCGTAAGAATAGGATGCCTGGCTGTATGGGCGCACGAACGAAATAAGCCGGGGAATTTTGGGGATGACTGATAAGCTGCGTTGAGCAGGAGGCATCGATGTTGCGTTACGCAAGCTTAGCTCGACATCGCAGCTAATGGGGGTATCGGCATGAACTGGTCCATGAGGCTGCGGCTCGGCACCATGATGTTTCTGGAGTACTTTATTTGGGGCGCGTGGTACGTCACCCTCAGCACTTGGCTCGCGGAGTCCCTCCACTTCACCGGGGGCCAGATTGGAGTTACGGCGGGCGCGACCGCTGTAGGCGCCGTGATCGCTCCCTTCTTCGTCGGCCTTATTGCGGACAAGCTATTTGCCACGGAGAAAGTCCTTGCAGTATTGCACGGAGTTGGTGCGGTGTTGCTTTTCCTGGTCTCTCGGCAGACAAGTTTTGGCTCGCTCTACCTGTTCGTCTTGCTCTATTGCTTCGTCTTCATGCCAACACTTGCCCTAACGAACTCTCTTGCGTTTCGGCAGATGAGGGACGCTAAGGTCGAGTTCGGCCCCATTCGCGTGCTCGGAACCGCCGGCTGGATTGTGGCCGGGTTATTGGTGGGCTCGCTCGCCTGGGAGAAGTCGCATCACCCTGTTCAGCTTGCGGCTGGAGCGTCGCTATTGATGGCGATTTATTGCCTAACGCTGCCGCTTACTCCGCCACTTGCGAAGGATGTCCGCTTCACCCTTGGCTCCATCTTTCCACGCGAGGCCGTTGGATTGCTGCGGGAGCGATCAATGGCAGTCTTCGCGATCGCCTCGTTCCTGATCTGCATTCCGCTGCAGTTCTACTATGCGTTTACCAATCTTTTCCTCAACGAGAAGGGTGTCGTGAACGCGGCCGGCAAGATGACCGGTGGCCAGTTCTCAGAACTCTTCTGCATGCTGCTGATTCCCTGGTTCTTTCGCCGGCTTGGTGCCAAGTACATGCTGGTCGCCGGTATGCTCGCATGGACGGTCCGCTATGTTCTGTTCGCCTATGGTGGCGTCGGGGATCGTATGTGGATGCTATGGGGAGGCATCCTTCTGCATGGCATCTGTTATGACTTTTTCTTCGTCACCGGCCAGATCTTCATTGATCGCAAGGCGCCCCAGGCCCTTCGCGCAGCGGCCCAGGGCTTGATCACGCTGATCACCTACGGAGCGGGGATGTTCGTTGGATCGTGGCTCTCTGGCGCCGTCGTGGAACACTATTCGATCCATGGCGCCGGCCTTTCTCCTACTCATAACTGGCTCGCCATCTGGCTATTTCCAGCGGCTGCCTCTGGTATTGTTCTCGTTCTCTTCCTACTGACCTTCAAAGACCCTGACCGCTCAACAGATTTGAGCGAGGAAGACCTGCAGTCAATGCCGATCGAAGTTGCGCCATAGTCCAAGTTGTCGCGGGCGCGAATCCATCAGGCCCACCAGGCCTCCACCGGAGGTTCGCGAAGAAGTACGCGCGAGAGCAGGTGCACCGCCGAATCCAATCCTTCATGGATCGAGGCCAGCGCATCCTCATGTTCGATCGAGAGCACATAGTCGTAGCCCACCAGCCGAAGTGCTGAGACAATTGTCTTCCACTCAAGTTCTGAGTGTCCCCAGCCTACCGAGCGAAACTGCCAAGAGCGCTCCGCCATCCGCGTAAAACTCTTCGTATCGAGCACACCGTTCTTCGCGATGTTTGCTGAATGCAGGGCGACATCTTTTGCATGGACGTGAAAGATGGCCTCGCCTAATGCCGCGATCGTTGTCGGGATATCCATGCTTTGCCACCAGAGATGGCTTGGGTCCAGGTTGATGCCGATCGACGGGCCTGCTTCCGCACGTAGGCGGAGCAACGTCTCTACGTTGTAGACAGCGAACCCCGGATGAGCCTCTAGCGCTACCTTTATCCCATGAGCCGAAGCGTGGCGCGCTGCGTCAGCCCAGTAGGGAATCAGGCGCTCTTCCCACTGCCAGCGGAGAGCCTTCGCGTATTCCGGAGGCCACGCCGCTGTGATCCAGTTCGGCGTCTGATCCTTCGGAGAGCCTCCAGGACAGCCTGAAAATGTCACCACCACAGGAACCTCCATCTGCTCAGCTAGTTCGACCGTCTGTCGAAACACGCGATCATCCCGCTCCGCAATTACTGGGTCCGGATGCAAGGCATTCCCGTGGCACGAAAGTGCACTAATACCAAGCCCAGCATCTGTGAGCTGGCGCTTGTACGCAGAGATTCGCTCGGCATTTCCGAGCATTGCAGTGAGATCCAGGTGGGATCCGCCAGGCCAGCCGCCGGTGCCTATCTCCAGCATCGTGATTTGCGGCCACTGTCGAACTGCCTTAATTACCTCTTCTATAGACAACTGTTTAAATACAGACGTAAATAGCCCAAGCTTCATACGCAAGACCCTCCAGGACTGCAGCGATAATTGTGTCCTGTCTGATCGTAATCAAGTTAGTCGCGCGAATTCTTCTCGTCATGGAAAAAATGGCTCTTGCCCACTTCCATTACAACTTATCGAAAGCTAGAAGCGCATCCATCCGCGCGTTCTTCGGTGACGTTATGGGCTCCCGGTCGATAGTATTCCATCGCAATCCAAATGGCCGTGGTGGAGCGTCACCAGTTTGCGATGCCTCGCAGTACACAAGAGGCCGATTATGGTTGGTGAGCTGGCAGTGTTTTCCAAACGATATCTAAGAAAGCCTTGAGCAGGGCCGAACGGTTGGACGATCTCCACGCGACATACAATTCGATCTTGGGATGGCCTTCAATGGGTCGCGATCGAACATTCCTTACCAGCAATTCCGGTTCATAGTCGGGTAATATGCCGAACCCAATACCCATCCCAATCTGCGTTAGACCAGTGAAAAGATTGTCAGTCTCCTGAACTACGTTGAGCTTGCAGCTATTCTTCTCGCAAAAATCATGAACTACTTGCCTCATGGTGCCGTAGCTGATTCGGAGTATGGAGATTGGCAGCCTGAGCTATGCCAGTCTAGCGGATCCGAAATAGTCCATACAGCGAGAGTGCTGCAGTGCCACTCCGGCTACTTCCGCCGTTCCTCCACGAGACACTTCTCACCAGCATCGCGGTGACGTTGAACCGCTCTCAAAGCGAGCGATATGCTGATGAACTTTACAGAAGAGACCCGTGGCCGAGCCTGATCCCTGGAAGACGCGCCTTGATGCGATGTCAGCCTATGTCTCCAGCTCGGTGCCCCCTCAGACGCTGAAGATGCCAGCTCAAAATAAGTCCGCTGGCGACAGCGAAAATGAAAGAGCCGTTCTAACATCATCGAGGCGCTCGTTTCCAGCCCGCTAAACAGGATCGAAGACTAGCGCCTGGTGCTATCCACCAATGGAAAGAATCGAAGTCGAAGTTGGCGTTTCTTGAACTCTGCTCGGTCCGTCTTTCGACCTACAGTTGTACAAGCCAAATGATCACTTGCAGCCAACAGTGAAGCAAAGGTTCTGGCTGAAGAATGGCATCACGTGATTCTGGAACCGATCGGCGACCGCACTGGTGTGGGTTCCTTGATACATCTCAAAGCTATTCTTGATGCCGTAGTTGTCAAGAACCGCATGCAGTTTCTGTGTGTCGAATCGCAGGCCATCCTGGTCGCCCACATCTATAGCGATTGCATGGAACCGGCGCAGACTGTCGATGTACTGATCAATGAACGCCAGCGGCGCATTAGCCGTCCACTTCGCCATCACATCCGGTTGGACAACGCCGTCCTTCATCGGCAGATCGAAGTAAAGTGGCGGATTCTTCGGGTCCGGTGACCACGCTGCGGCCGTTGCCAACTGTGCTTTAGTGAAGAACGGTAAATCTGCCGCATCCGCAGGCGACTTCATCGATGCCACGGTCTCTTCAAAGCTCTTCTCCGTCTCTGCGAACTTCTGTGCGTCAACTCCGGGAGGCGGTCCGGGCGGGCGAGGCGACATACAGCACGGGCTCATGATGTATAGGCTTCCGAATACATCCGGGTGTTTCATCCCGATGCGACTGGCACCATACCCACCCATTGAGTGACCCACCAATCCTCGGCTCATGCGGTCGGGAATCGTGCGATAGTGCGCGTCAATATATGCCACAACGTCATGCGCGATGAATGCTTCAAAGTCGCCCGTCGTCGCCGAGCTGGAGTACATCGAGCCCCCGTAGGCCGTCTTGGAGTCGGGCAGCACAACAATCATCTCCTTCGAGCCCTGGGCGAACGCACCCTCGATTGTCTGCGGTACATGAATCTCATGTGTCCACTGCTCCGCGCCGATCGAGTATCCGTGAAGCGCATAGATCACCGGATAGTGGCGATGTTTGTCCTGCGAATAGCTTGGAGGGAGAAACACGATCACGTCGCGGTCAACCGCTTCCTCTCCAAGATTGTCTTCGAGTGACGTACCGTGAATCTTGATGTGTTCTGCCGTAACCGGCTTTGCACTTGGAATTACGGGAGGAATTTGGGTCTGTACCTGGGACAGCATCGGTCCTGCCAGCAGAGTCATCACGGCAGCTGCAAGAAAAAGCTTGGATAGGCAACTCATTCGCATCGTGTTCATCATCTTCCTTTCAAACCAGTTAGCTGAGCTCGGCAGATGTCATACTGCGCCACAGGAAGCGATAACCGCCGGAAGCAAATTAGGATGGAGCATCTCACCCCTACAAGCAATATCTTCGGTCTCCCTGAGCCGCCGTGGGGTCAAGGCTTTGTGCCCTTAGAGTCAGACCACCGCATCCGCTTCCGAGGTGAGCTGAATTGAACCATCATGAGTTAACATCTGTCAATATGTAAAGCGCTTTTATAGAGCGATGTTGCAATCAGATAGAGGGCTGGGAGCTGAGTGAAGAACAGTGGTGTTCAGTCATTTCTTTAGCGACGGTCAGGTCGTCGGAACGGCTGGCGACGTGTTCTGGGTCGTCGGTGCGTACGTGAAGCTCACAACAACTCGATATCCGGCGCTCTCCCACCCTTCGCCGGATCCGCTCCCCGCTTTGGCTCACGCCTGGCGGGAAGCCTTTCTGCATTTGGGCCACCACTCGGCGTATTCCGTACCCGGACCGCGTCTTCACGCATACGCGTTGCGCTCACAAAAAAGCCCCAGCACGTAGCTGGGGCTTTCAGGTCGTTCTCGCCGTACTAGACGAACCGTCGGCGTACCACGCCGGCTAGTCCGAGCAAACCCGTCCCGAGCAGAGCAATGCCAGTGGGCTCGGGCGTAACAGCGTTAGGCGGTGCCACAGTGTCTGTGAATGTTCCGCTGGACTCATGTTCGGTGCCATCGCTCCAGTAATAGAAGGCATAGCTTCCGGTAGTGTCCAGCGTGAGGGAGTCCATGCCGGAACCGACGGTCTCGGCAAAGGTGATATCCCAAATGTTGCCACCTTGGAACTCCACCAAGGTATGGGCCGCGTTGGCTGGAGTTTCGTTCGCCAAGCTGAAGGTTTGACCATCGATAGTGAAGCTGAGCGCCTCAAGGCCATTGGTCGTGTAATATTCAACATTATTGGTTGGCGGCCCTGCAAGTGTGAAGCTACCCGTACCGCCATAAACGCCTGAAGTTGGAGTTAAGGTGAGATCGTAGGTAACTGGATCAGCATGAGCTGCGAAGCTGGCCGACAGCAGTGCGGCAGTAGCAATAATGAAATGTAGACGCATGAAACTCCTTTTGACTTCGCAATGCGCGAAATCGGTACAAGATTATCTTGGGAAATGGCCCGATTCGCAGAGAAGAGAGCAAGTCATCCGCCAAACGCGAAAAGGATAGCCACTAATTTCTGCCGACGCTTAAGCCCAATCCTCAGAAGACCATCCAAAGGAGATGCAAATCTCGATACTGCTTGCATACTTACGTCTACGACCAGAGTGGTAAATATCTACCACTGAATGATGCAAAGTTCTGAGAGTCATTTGGATCACTGTACCGTCTACATCGATGGTCTGAACGGTTAGGCAGCCATGTTCACGGGCAACTCCGACCACAGCTCCCAGGACGCCATTCCGGCTGATGTCCCTTTGTGGCTCCGAACTTGTCCCATTCCGGGTCGTTCGGTTGCTAAGTAATTGAGAAAAATGGTCGGGACGACTAGATTCGAACTAGCGACCTCACCCACCCCAAGGGTGCGCTCTACCAGGCTGAGCCACGTCCCGACTTGTTCCAATTGCCGCTCGCACCTCAAAGGGCCAGCAGCTGGGGTTCCTTCAGTCTACACCAACCCGGCGTCTTTCCGATTCAGCCGAATGTAATCCCGACAATAGGGAAAAACCGTACGCTGAGTATCCGAAATGGGTTGAATACACCCCAAACTCATCCTCGTTCACTTGGTTTAAGTAGTCGGAGCTACATATTCCTTCGGTAATTCGCCACCGGTGCCGAAGAAGAATTCGTTCATCTGCTCGACCAGGAATTCCTGCGCTTCTCGCGTCCAGGGCTGCAGACGATACTCATTCAAAAGCATCTTCTGTCGTTCCACCCATTCGCCCCATGCCTTTTTCGATACGTTCTTATAGATCTTCTGGCCGAAATCCGTGTCGAACGGCGGTTCGTCCAACCCCTCCATCTCAGCGTTGTACTTCGTGCAGAACACCATGTGCGCCATCCGTAAGCTCCTTTTCCTGCTAAATCCGAGATCTCCAGTTTACCCGACGCGGAGCTTTCTATAATCCTTGCGATGGCCCACGAATCTTCCACCGCCAAACTTTCACCAGAACAGCAGATCGACGCGCTGCGAGAAGAACTTCGCCACCACGAGTACTTGTACTACGTGATGGACGCACCGCAGTGGACTGATGCCCAGTACGACGCGCGCATGAACCAGCTGAGAGCTTTGGAAGCTGAGCATCCGGGGCTGATAACGTCCGACTCGCCCACGCAGCGTGTAGGCGGAAAACCCAAGGAAGGCTTCGCGAAAGTTGCACACTCGCGGCCCATGCTCTCGCTCGACAACGCATACAACGAGGAGGAGCTACGCGCATGGGGAGAGCGCGTCGTGGGTGGTCTGGCGCTTGCGGAGAGCGTTCAGTATGTGTGCGAACTCAAGCTGGATGGGTTGTCGCTGGCCCTGCAGTATGAGGCCGGAGCGCGCGGTGTGGCGACGCTCAAGACTGGCATCACGCGCGGTGATGGGACGATCGGCGAGGATGTGACGACAAATGTTCGGACGATCCGCAGTGTGCCGCTGCACATCTCAGCGAAGAAGCTGGAGGAGGCAGGGCTACCAGCCGAGTTCGAAGTACGTGGCGAGGTCGTATTACCGCAGAAGGCATTCGAGCGGATGAACGAGGAGCGCGTGGCGCAGGGGCTTGCGCCGGCTGCGAATCCTCGTAACGCAGCCGCGGGAACGATTCGGACGCTGGAACCGAATATCGTGGCGCAACGCAGGCTGGAGCTGTTTGCGTACTTCCTGCTGAGCGGATCGGGTGCGGGCGACGCTGCCGGGGAGCCGCTGCTCAGTTCGCAAAGTGCCGCGTTGCAGGCTCTGCGTGAAGCCGGGTTCCTGGTGAATCCTCATGCGCGCACGGTGAAGTCAATCGACCAGGTGCTGACGTTCATCGCGGAAGCGGATGCGATGCGCGATAGTCTGCCATATGAGATCGACGGCGTGGTGATTAAGGTCGATGCGGTGGCGCAGCAGCGACGCTTGGGATTTACCGGGAAGGCTCCGCGATGGGCCATTGCGTACAAATTCCCGGCCCGCGCGGGTATTACACAGCTGAAAGGAGTGCTGTTCCAGGTCGGAAGGACAGGGAAGGTTACTCCTGTTGCCGCGTTGACTCCGGTGTCAATTGGAGGAACCACGGTGACGCGTGCGACCCTGCACAATCCGGACGAGGTCGTGCGACTCGGCGTCAGGATAGGGGACTTCGTGTCGGTGGAGCGAGGCGGTGATGTGATTCCCAAGATCACCGAGGTGGTCAGCGACGCGAGCCATCCGCGTGGCGAACAGGAGATTGTGTTTCCGACGAGCTGCCCGCGATGCGGTGAAGGGTTGGTGCGCGAGCCAGGGGAAGTCGATCTACGCTGCGTGAACGTAAGTTGCCCTGCGCGTTTGGAAGAGGAGCTGCGGCACTTTGCCTCGCGCGGCGTGATGAACATCGAGGGGCTCGGCGAATCGATGGTGGCGCAGTTGCTTGGTCACACGCTGGTCGAGCAGAGCGAAGCTGCGAGCCTTTCCCCTGTGTCCGCGAGCAGCGCGAACTCCGGTCTAGATGAGAATGCTTTGGATGATGCAGGCGATATTGCGGAAGAGCCGACGCGTAAAGCGTTGGTGCATTCTATTGCTGATCTGTATGACCCTGAGAAGGTCAACCGCGGAACTCTTTTGATGCTAGAGCGCGTTGGCGAGAAGACGGCGGACGCGTTGATGGAACAGATTGAGCGGTCGAAGAAGCAGCCATTACAACGGGTGCTGTTGGGGCTAGGAATTCGGCACGTTGGCGAGCGGACGGCGCAAGCGCTTGCAGAGGAGTTTGGGTCCATCGATGTGCTGATTGCCGCGACGGAAGAGGAGTTGACCCGCGTCAACGACATCGGGCCAAAGGTTGCCGCAACCGTGCGCGAGTTTTTTTCGAACGAGCGCAACCTGGCGCTTGTGGAGCGGCTGCGGGGGTACGGCCTCACATTTACGGCGGAGCGGAAGGTGCGTGGGACGGCTCTAGCCGGGCTGATGTTTGTACTCACAGGGACGCTGCCTACGCTAACTCGGGAGGAAGCCAAGGAGCGGATCGAGGCAGCCGGTGGAAAGGTCTCGGGGTCGGTGAGTAAGAAGACCAGTTATGTGGTTGCCGGCGAAGAGGCTGGGTCGAAGCTTGAGAAGGCTCAGCAGTTGGGCGTGGCTGTTCTGGATGAGGCTGGATTGTTGGCCATGCTGGGGTAGGGTACCCCCCCTCCCCCCTTCCAATACTTTTGAGGTCTAAAGTTATTCTATTCAGGGGAGTTAGGTGCGAAAGTATGGGTGTTTTGGAGGCGTTTTCTGGCTGCAAAGTATTCCATTCAGGCAGTTTAGGGGCCAAAGTACCCCCTTGGTTTTGATATCATCCTGGCTTGTCAGGCTTTGACGCGAGCCTGCCTATGCCGGGCCTTTCGCCCCTGTGTGGGGCTCTGGCTAAATTGTAGTGGTTTGGCAGGGGTGATTATGCCAAGTTTTGGAAAATTATATCGCCAGTGTTGATAGGGGGTTTGGCGATTCTGGTGGGGTTTGGGGGGTTGACAGGTCCGGCGCGGACGGCGGAGCTGGGTTGGGTGTTTCCAAAGCTTGAGTAAATCAGGAGCATTCCCTCAGCAGATGGAGCTGTAATGATTTACAGAAGTATGGTGTGACTGAAGTCCCAGCCCTTCAAAGCTAAAAACTGCGAGTTGCTGCCCGAAGGTGGGATTGGAACCGAATCGAAGAAATCGTCGTATTCTGTTCGCAATGCTAACAACCAAGCCAACGACCTCGCTGCGCTGGGATGTGTGTGTCCTGAGCGCGTTTGCTGCCCTCTTGCTTGTTGCCCATTTTTTGATGGGCAACGGGTATGGATTTCATCGCGATGAGCTGCAGTTTCTGGGTGATGCTCGGCATCTGCAGTGGGGGTTCGTGGCGTATCCTCCGATGACGTCGTTCTTTGGGCGGTTAGCGATTGCGCTGTTTGGGATCTCGCCGCAGGTGTTGCGGCTGCCGGCGGCGTTGGTGAACGCGGTGTCGCTGGTGCTGGCGGGGCTGATGGCTAGGGAGTTGGGTGGTGGGCGGGCGGCGCAGGTTGTTGCGCTGTTGCTGAGCTTTCCGCTGGCGCTGTTGTTCAGTTCGGTGCTGCAGTACAACACGTTCGATTTGGTGGCGTGGTCGGTGCTGATTCTTTCTACGGCGCATGTGCTGCGGACTGAGGATGGACGGTACTGGGTTTGGGCGGGGGTAGGGCTGGGGCTGGGTGTGCTGTCGAAGTATGCGATTGCGTTTCCGCTGGTGAGCTTGCTGGCGGGGATTGTGTTGCTGCCATCGCAGCGGCACCAGTTGAAGAGCCGGTGGTTCTGGTTGGGGGCGCTGGTGGCGACAGCGATTGCGGCGCCGAATCTGGTGTGGCTGGCTCGGCACCACTTCATGACGTTGCAGATGGAGCACTACATCCATCTACGTGACGTTAGGCTGGGACGGGGGGATGGATACTTCACGGACCAGGTCAAGTTCATGATGGTTGGGCTTCCGTTTGCAGTGGGTGGACTGATTGCGCTGTTGCGGAGTTCGCGGTTTCGGCTTCTGAGTGCGTTTTATCTAGGACCGTTTGTGCTGTTGGCTCTGGTCAGGGGTAGGGGGTATTACCTGCTTCCGGCGTATCCGGTGCTGTACGCCGCAGGGGCGGTTGGTCTGGAGAGCTGGTTGGCTGCTCGGGCTAAGACTGTTCGTGGGCTCGTGTATGGGGCGGTGGCGATGGCTGTGCTGGCTGAAGCCGGGGCCGTTGCGTGGACTTACCTGCCGATATGGCGTCCGGGTTCGGCAGCCTGGAACTGGCAGATGAAGAACAACTCCGACATGGAGAATGAGGTTGGCTGGCCGGAGTTTGTGGCGCAGGTTGCCGCGGTGCGGAATGGTTTACCGGCGGCGGAGCGCAGCCAGTATGCCGTGCTGGCGGAGAACTTTGGCGAGGCAGGGGCAATCGAGCTGTATGGGCCGAAGTATGGTCTGCCCGTGCCAATCAGTCCTGTCAACAGCTTTCATGATCGTGGGTATGGGGCGTTCGAGCCGCAGACGCTGATTGTGGTGGGCAGCAATCTTGAGGATGAGAGCAGGTTCTTCGAGAGCTGCTCGGTGGTGGCGACGGTTCATTTGCCGTATGACGTGCAGGATGAGGAGACGGTGGATCATCCGCAGATTTTGGTTTGCCATCATCTGAAGGAGCCGTGGCCGGTAGTGTGGGCAAGAGCGCAGGAGTTTGGTTGACGCGCTTCGCGCGAGGAGCAGGTTCCTTGCTTCCACCCCAGCGGGCAAAGCAAAGCAGTAGTGTTGGGACTACCGAGCTGTTCGGGTGGAGAGGGTTAGCCAGAGGAGAGCTGCACCTAAGTAGGCAACGTAGAGGTAGGGGAAGTAGCGCAGGGGCGACGGCGGGATGGGGTAGAAGTTGCTGGCCATCGCCAGCAGCATGGATAGCGTGGCGGCCGTGGTTAATAGGATGTAGCCGGTGGTGAGGCGGCGGGTGTGGCGGAGGTGGAAGGTCAAGGCTACGGCGACTAGTCCGTAGGCGGTAAGGAAGCCGTAGACGGCGAGGGTGCCCATCCATCCATAAATGTCGGCTCCAGATGTGCCGTGGAGAGCTAGGCCCGCGGCCGGGAGAAAGGCGAGGATGGCCGCGAGGATGCTGGCTTCCCCGGGGGTTTCGTGGGTGGCGTTCGTATGGGTGAGCCGCTGGGGTGCGAGCCCGTGGTGAGCCATGAGGAGGAGGACTCGCGAGGCGGCGATGACGCAGGCGAGGGTCGCCGCAAACATGCTAATGAGAACGCCGATGTCGATGATGGGGCCGAGGAAGGGGATGCCGGCCTGGGTCGAGAGATAGCGGAAGGGGTTGCTGCTGTCTCCGAGCGCGGCGGTGGCGTTGCGGAAACCGAGAACTTCGCCGTATCCCGCGACGACGAAGAAGACTCCGGCGAGCAGGGCGGACTCGATCACGGCGCGGGGGATGGATCGGATGGGGTTGCGGGCTTCGGCGCCGAGGGTGGTAGCGGACTCGAAACCAACGAAGCTGAAGATGGCAAGCATGACACCGAGGCCTATGCCGCGGGGAGACATGGTGCCAAGGTGAAGCTGCGGACGGTCGAAGTGGAGGCCGTGTTTGAGGAGGAGCGTGGCGGTGACGATCGCAATCAGGGTTAAGGAGATGCCTTCGATATAGAGCATGAGACGTGCGGAGACTTTCACGTCATGATAGGCGACAAATCCGGCGATTGCGGCTGCAATGGCTACAAGGAGGACAGCAGGGACGTGCGGAAGGCCTAAGCGCGAATGGAGCGGGTCGAGAAAGACGTAGGAAAAGGCAACGAAGCCTCCAATGACGGCAGAGGCGGTGGTGATGTACGCGAAGAAGAGAGCGAGGGCAGTGACGGACGAGAAGATGGGCGGGAGCGAGCGCCGAGTGTAGACGTAGAGCGAGCCGGGCGAAGTGGACTCGCGGGCGAAGGCGGCGATGCAGAGGCCGACCAACACCATAAGGCCCATCGCTATGAGATAGGCAATGGCCGTGCCCTGTCCGGCGAGGACGAAAACCAGCGGGATAGTGAGCTGCGGGGAGGTGCTGGGAGCGATGGTCGAGATGGACTGTGCGAGGGTTTCGAGCGGAGAGAGCGCGTTGTGGCGAAGGCCGAAGGTTTCAGCTGCGGCGAACTTAGGGCCATCGTAGATGGAGGGATCGTGGTCGGCTGTAGGTGGTTCCTGGTGCATCGTCACCTCGGGCTAAACAGAGTCGTTTGCTGTTCCCGGCGGAAGATGCGCGCGTGCCGGGGTGATTGATCGAGCGAAGGGGGACGACCTTAGCTTAGCCCAGATGAATCAGAAAGCGAGCCGCGCGAGGGGAATGTGGCCGCGTAGATACTTCCAGGCTTGTACGGCCAGGTCGAGAACCATGAAGATCAGCACGATCGCTATGCTGAGGCCGACCCAGTGGTTCGAGATGGCCAACTGCAGCGGATCGATGCCGGGGCCGGTTGCGATAACGTACGTGCCAGCGGAAGCCAACCAGCCGGTGAGCGCGATGGCGTAGAGCTTCGCGGTTAGATCAAGCGGGATTCTCCAGCGCCCGAGGGCCTCAAAGAGGTTTGCGATCTTGATACCGAGTTGAATCAGCAGCAGGAACCAGAACGCGACGTAAAATGTGTGCCACACGGGTGCCCAGGTAACTTGAAGATTCGCGATAAAGGACACGGCCGGCCCGAACATCAGGAACGGATGGCGCGGTACCTCGATCACGTAGGCCATCCAGAGGCAGTGGAAGGCGAGATCTGCGATGCGGCTGGCGAGCGATCTTTGCTTCTCGTCGCCGCTCGGCTTCACGGGTGGGAGCTTGGAGGGGTTCCAGTTGTCGAGATTCAATGCTTTCCCGACTTTGTCGTACGTGCGCTCGATGATTGCGAAGATGATGGTCATGACGCCCAGCCAGACGAAGATCACTGGAATGAGCTGAAACGCGCTGTCGACCAGACCTTCTGCGATGGATCCTAGGCCGTTTTGTGTGGCGGCAATCCTGATGAGATTTGCGATGAAGTAGATCGCCACGACGAAGGGTAGGACGCGGCGCATCGCGAGCAGGTAGAAGGGGAAGAGGGTCGGGCCGATGAGGTAGCGTTGCGGTAGATAGCGTGCTGCCACTACCTCAGGACGGCCGTGGGCTTTGAGGAGAGCAGCGAGCTCGGGTTCGGAGAGGGGACGACCGAGTTCCTCTGCGCTATCGTCGATCTGGGCAGCGAGGTTGGCGCGGAGTTCGTTCCGGACGTCTTCGCGGGTGGCGGGAGGAAGAGACTGGCCGATGGCCTGCAGATATCGTTCGAGTAAATCCATGGCGGTACCTCTCATTCAGGGTGGTTAAGAATTTTGTGCAGCGATTCGTTGATGGTGTTCCACTCGGCTAAGAGCTGTGCGAGGATGGTCTCGCCCTGGGGCGACAGCTTGTAGAAGCGCTTGTTGCGTTTGTCTTCTTCTCGCCACTGGCTGGTGAGGAGTTGCTGGGTCTCGAGGCGGCGGAGGAGAGGGTAGAGGGTGCTTTCCTCAATTGCCAGACCTTGGTCGGCAAGGGCCTTGCGAAGGGTGTATCCATAATGCTCGGCTCGAAGCTGCGCCAGTACGGCGACGATGAGGCAGCCGCGACGAAGCTCCAGCCGAAGTGAGTCGAATATCTGAGAATCGGTCGTCGAATTGAGGCTGGAATCCATACTGTATGGCAACTACTGTATGGCACACAGTGTGTGCTGTCAAGTACTTTTGCTTACCTCTGGGGATGATTCACGGTCTTTTATTCATGCTTCGTACCGCGATGCGCTAAGCTGAACGCGGACGCGGGTGTGTTGACGCGGCCTGGAGAGATCTGTGAGTCAGGTAGTCTTCGTCCTGGAAGATGATGCGGACATCCGTCGGCTGGTGCAGTATCAGCTGGAGGGCGCAGGGTATTCCGTGCGCGCATATCCGGCGATCGGGCCGATTGTGCAGGATGCAGAGCGGCAGCGACCGGCGTTGTTTCTGTTAGACATCATGGTGCCAGGTGGCGATGGTCTCGACCTCTGCAAGCGGCTCCGGCTGAATCCAATGCTAGCCAGTGTGCCGATTATCTTCTTGACGGCACGGGCAGGTGAAAACGACCGCGTGCATGGCCTCGAACTCGGAGCTGACGACTACATTACAAAGCCATTTGCGATGCGCGAGTTGCTCGCGCGGGTCAAAGCTGTGCTGCGGAGATTCGAGCGACCTGTGGAGACGCAGGGCGTGTCCTCTGTACTGAATATCGACACCCTGGAGATTGATGGAAATTCGATGCAGCTTCGCGTGAATAACGAGCTGGTGACGACCACGGCGACCGAGTTCCGCCTACTAGACTACCTGGCGCGGCATCCGGGGCGGGTGTTCAGCCGAGATCATCTGCTGGACGCGGTGTGGGGCGATGCTCGGTTTGTGACGCCACGGAGTGTGGACGTGTATGTGCGCCGGATCCGGGAGAAGATCGAGGTTGATCCCGAGACGCCGAGGTTCCTTAAGACAATGCGCGGGGCGGGCTACCGATTCGACTTACCCAAGGTGAAGGAAGCTGTGGGAAGTGCGGTTGGCGTGGCAACCGAGTAGTCTGCTGGCATGGGACCGTGGCTAAGAAAGAGCTTGTACCTGGCGCTGCTCTGGCGGTTGGTGCTGGGCATCGCCGTGATGGCCGTGGCAGTGATGCTGATGCCGCACTGGACGATGGCCGTTGTAGCGGGGCTGGTGGTGGCTCTCTGGATGGCTGCCTGGGGAACCAATGTTGTG
>Ga0302140_10002446_pt1 | contig 24115 bp, 18 predicted proteins | sample I_Bog_E1_1_FD_202095 | JGI IMG/M metagenome (GOLD analysis project Ga0302140, IMG submission 202095) | Peat permafrost microbial communities from Stordalen Mire near Abisko, Sweden - I_Bog_E1_1 | ecosystem: Environmental > Terrestrial > Soil > Wetlands > Peat | place: Sweden: Abisko, Stordalen... | reverse complement strand
AAACGGGCTCCATGAAGAAGCACCAGTGAAATGGACGGCCTACTTGCCGCCAGCATGGACGCCTACAGAATATCGCCTCCATGTTCCTTCCCAACCCCACCGGCCAAAGCCGGTTAACTGCTCAGAAGCGAGACCTGGGGCACCCAAATCTGTCTAGAACCAATGCGCTCTTCGACGAAATGGCTTTGCAGGAGGGAAGAATTGTTGAAGAGGCATCAAGGGGATATCTGCTGCCACTGTTTGGCGCTCCAACGGGATTTCGGGAGGTTGGTCGCCACAAAAACTTAGGCAAGGTAGCTCATTTTCGATTGCGAGGGTGACGGATTTGTGCGTCTCCGTATCCACTTCAACTTCCTTTTCTTTCCAAAGTTGAAACCCTGCGACCCGCACTCTTAGCTCATAGTTTCCTCGATCCAGATGGATTACGGCGTGGCCACTTGCATCGGCTGTTGCCTCGAAGTGGGAGCCCGTTGCTTGTCCGAAGGCCGCGATGTGCGCACCTGGTTTGCGAGCACCGGTCTGATCCGTTACAACCACGATCAGTGTGCCCGTTGCAGGCTGCTGGGCCAGAGCCGTGCAGGCACCAAGTGCGAGAGCGATGGCAACGATGCGCATGGTGGTCTTCAGATTTCCAGGATCACCGGCATGATCATTGGCCGGCGGCCGGTGGTCTTCTGGATCAGTCGCTTTAGTTCCGCGCGGACCTTTTCCTTGACCATGCCGTAGTCGGCCTTCTGCTCGGTGGTCAGGCCGTCTAGGGTTTTCAGGACTAACTCGCGGGCTTGCTCTGTGATGTCCGCACCGCCAAAGCCGCGCATCACTACCTCGGGCTGCTGCTCGACCTTGCCGGTGCGCTTGTTGATGGCCAGAACCGCAAGGACAACGCCGTCTTCTGAGAGGATGCGGCGGTCGCGGAGAACCATATCCTCGACTACGTCGGTGTTCGAGCCGGAGTCGATGAGCACGCGGCCGGTTGTGACCTTGTCTTTCTTGCGTGCGTCTTTCTTGTCGAGTTCCAGCACGTCGCCGTCTTCGATCACGATGGCGTGTTCGATGGCTCCGGTGTCCATGGCAATCTGGGCATGCTTGCGCAGGTTGCCGTAGTTGCCGTGGACGGGGATGAAGAACTTGGGCCGCAGCAGGTTGATCAGCAGGCGCTGCTCCTCTTGAGAGCCGTGGCCGCTGACGTGAATCAGGCCGTTGGAGCCGTTGTCATAGATGACATTGGCCTCGCGGCGATAGAGGTGGTCAATCACTCGAAAGATACTTTTTTCGTTGCCGGGAATAACGCGTGAGCTAAGCACCACCGTGTCGCCCGCGTCGATGTGTGCGTGCTTATGATTATCCACTGCCGCGCGGCTAAGGGCGCTCATCGGCTCGCCCTGTGTGCCCGAAATCAGCACCATCAACTGCTCGGGCGAATAGTCCCGCATCTGGCCGGGATTGATGATGAGCCCGTTGGGAATGTCGATGTAGCCAAGGTCCTGCGCGATCTCGGTCGACTCCATCATGGACCGGCCGATGACGGCCACCTTGCGGCCATGCTGGCGGGCCAGATCGAGAGCGATCCTGATGCGGTAGACGGACGAGGAGAAGCAACTGAAGAAGAGCTTCTTCTTGGTGCGCGCGAAGATCTCGTCGAGGCGCGGAATTACCGCCGTCTCAGAGGGTGTGTAACCGGGGCGGTCCACGTTGGTCGAGTCTTGCAGCAGCGCAAGCACGCCTTGCTTGCCGTACTCGGCAAAGGTATGCAGGTCGAATGACTTGCCGTCGAGCGGCGCAAGGTCGATCTTGAAGTCGCCGGTATGGACGATGACGCCGACCGGGGTTTCGATGGCCAGCGAAACGGCATCGACGATCGAGTGCGTCACGTGGATCGGCTCGATGGTGAACGGCCCAATGGTGAACTTTTCCTTGGGTACGATCTCGACCAGCTCGGTCTCGTCGAGCAACTGATGCTCTTCTAGATTGCCCTCGACGTAGGCCAGCGTGAACTCGGTGGCATAGACCGGGACCTTGATCTCGGAGAGAATCCAGGGCAGGCCGCCGATGTGGTCCATGTGGCCGTGGGTGAGGATGATGGCGCGGACATGCGCCTTGTTTTCAACCAGGTAGGTGATATCGGGAACAACGATATCCACTCCCAGCAACTCCGACTCCGGGAACATCAGCCCGGCGTCGATCACGATAATGTCGTCTTCCCAACGGATAGCCAGGCAGTTCATGCCAAACTCGCCCAGCCCGCCCAGGGGAATGATCTTAAGTTTCTTAGTTTGCATCGGTCATCTTCGATCCTACCACCACCCGGCACCTGCGGTGCGGCAGCCGCCTACGGCACGCCCGCGCCAAAAAGAAGGCGCGGGAACTGGCATTTAAGGCGAGAACCACTTGCAGTGGGGTCAACTGCCTTCGGCTCGACCGCGCCAGAAGAAAGACGCGGATCCGGCATTCTACGCGGCGATTGAGAGTTCCTTTTTGCACCCTCATCCGGCTGGGAGTCATCGAACGCTGCGAGGAGAGTCTATGCCAATCATCGTTCGCTTTCATGGAATCGGAGGTCCGGAAAATCTCAAGCTGGATCAGCTTCCCACGCAAGAGCCCGGCAAGGGCGAAGTCAGGCTGCGGGTCAAGGCAGCGGGCCTTAACCGGGCCGAGTCAATGTTTTACCGCGGCCTGTACCTTGAAGCGCCGCAACTCCCGTCTCGACTGGGCTATGAAGCCGCGGGCGTGGTTGAGGCGGTGGGCGAGGACGTCGACAAAGGGTGGGTCGGCAAGTCCGTTGCTACCGTCCCGAGTTTCTCGATGACACACTACGGCGCGCTCGGCGAAGAGGCCGTGGTGCCCGTCTCGGCCCTGGGCGAGTATCCGGCGAATCTGACGCCAACGCAGGCGGCGGCCATCTGGATGCAGTACCTTACGGCTTATGGCGCGCTGGTGCATCTTGGCGGCGTGAAGGCTGGCGACTTCGTATCGATTCCCGCAGCCTCATCGAGCGTGGGACTTGCGGCGATTCAGATCGTGCGGGATGCCGGCGCGACGGCGATTGCGGTCACACGCACCTCGGCTAAACGGGCGGAGTTGCTGGCCCTTGGGGCTGCGCACGTGATTGCCAGCGAAGAGGAGGATTATGCGGCCCGTGTGCAGGAGATCACCGGCGGGAAAGGCGTGCGGTTGACCTTCGATCCGGTTGCCGGGCCGTTTGTTGAGAAGCTGGCTGCGGGCGCGGCTCCGGGCGGGATCATCTTTGAGTACGGCGCGCTTTCGCTTGCCCCGACGCCGTTTCCGCTGATGCCGGCCTTGGGAAAGGGACTGAGTTTGCGCGGCTACACGCTGATGGAGGTCACGCAGGATTCCAGTCTTCTGGAGGGAGCGAAGAAGTACGTCTTCGACCGGCTCGCCGATGGGCGCTTTGTGCCGAAGATCGCCAGGACCTTTCCCTTTGCGAAGACCGTTGAGGCCTATCAGTATCTCGAGTCGAACCAGCAGGTGGGCAAAGTGGTGATTACGGTTCCTTAGAGAGTCTCTGATCAAGTTGATTTTTCGAACCAGCATTCCCTCAGGGGCTAAAGCCCGAGGTGATTTTGCGGCATTTGCGGCACGGCTGAAGCCGTGCCCTTTCAAAACATCGACTCAAACAGAGGTTCCTCAGTTCTATGACGAACCTTCACCCCGCGCTTTCTTTTAGCGCGGTCGTGCCGAAGGCGTCTGGCCCCACCGCAGGTGGCGCAGGTGGGTCGACGGGGAAGCGAACGCCCAGAGCGGTGCGGGCGGATTCGAGCAGCCGGGCCATTCCGAGCGAGAGGGCGTGCGGGATCACCGGGCTCTCGCGCAGGCCCTCGCGGAGCAACTGGCAGAAGTGGTCCGTCTCGTAGTTGAAGCCGCCGGCGGTGTAAGGCTCGTCGAGCTTCACCTCCCTGCCATCGAGATAATGCACGGTGGCACGGCGCGGGTTCCACCAGTTGGCGTGCAGCAGGACGTAGCCGCGCGGCGCGGAGAGAATGGCGTCACCGCGGCTGAGCAGGTCAAGGCCGGTGTGCAGTTGGGCCATGCCGTGCTCGTGTTCGGTCTGGAACAGGGCAAATGCATCAACGCCCGAGGCGGCCAGCCTCCCCATGCTCTGCACACGCTTGAGCTCACCCAGCCAGTCGAGCGCCAGAAAGGCCTCATAGGGCCCGATGCCCATGATGCCTCCGCCGCCCAGTTCGGCGAAGTGCAGCGGGTACTCTGGAGGCAGCGTTGCGTCGGCGTGGCCGGCGCGCACAAAGCCCACAGGGCCGATGGGGTCGGCTTTGAGATGATCCAGCAGCCGCCGGTAGAGCGGGAAAAAGGGCGGCTTCATGGCCTCCATAAAGAGGCGGTCGTGGCGGCGAGCAACGGAGAGCACATGGGTTAGTTGGCGCTCGTTCAGGGCGGCCGGCTTCTCGCAGAGGACGTGCTTGCCGGCTGCGAGCGCCTGGATGCAGAACTCCGCATGGCTGTCTGGATGAGTGGCCACATAGATGGCGTCCACGTTGGCGGCCAAAAGCTGTTCCAGCGAGTCGAGCGCCTGGGGTACGCCGAACTTGAGCGCATAGGCGCGGGCCCGCTCGCTGTTGCGGCCCCAAACGGCATCGAGCGTGGCGCCCTCAACGGCGCGCAACCCCTCGGCAAAACGCGCACCCGCGCGGCCCGGCCCGACAACACCCCAACGGATCAGTTGCGCACTCTCAACGCGAGTCGGCATGGTTGAGAACAGTCTACAGTCTCGCACTAATCCCACTTCAAAGACAAAATGACTGAAACGGATGAGCTTCGGCCCTGGGAAAAAGAGCATTTCCTCCTTTCAATCCTAAGAAGCGAGAAAAAGCTACGCCCGAATGCCGATAGTACAACAGCCAACACCAAATACTGGGGGGCAGCAGCTCCCGCCGAATGAGGAGGCTGTCCTTCCCATGATGACCTGGGATCTGCACAGCCTTCGCAATGATCTCAACAGAGCACGCGCAAGATTGGGTTGATAAAGATGGGCCAGGAAGTAAAGAAGTGCGATGAACTCAAGACGGGCGAAGAACTGAAGACGCCCGAGGAACCAAAGCCAGAGAAGATAACGAAGACAGGCGAAGAACTTCGGCGCGCTCCACGTCTTCAATGTTCGGGCCTTGCAGGCGTCCAGACTCTGCCCGCGTGTAATAAGCCCGTTCCCGCCAAGATCATGAATCTGAGTATCGGCGGATGCCTGATGGAGTTGGAGAGGCCGCTGACGCTTGTCGTGGACGAGATCGTGGAGTTGATCTTCTGCGTCAACCAGATGCCCTTCCGTGTAAGAGGAAAAGTGAGAGCACTTCGAACGGAGAAGTTGGTGGGTTTTCAATTCCCTCTCCTCAGCGACAGAGTTCGACTGCAGCTCGAGGAACTCATCGGGGAATTGATCGACCACCTTGCCAGGCTTCACAAGGAGAGCCTTACGCATCGGCCCGCCCAGAATGATGGGAAGCAGCCTCACGCCTCTGCTGCTCGGGCTGCGCAGGTGGGAGGTATGCTCTATCCGATCAGGCCGGATGAAGGCCAACAAGACAATACGGGGCATCGCCCCGAGCCGCACAGACGATGGTCTTGAGATCTCACTGAATGATCGTGGGCGCAATGGTTCGTCGAGCGCGGGAGATCCCTACTTGATCCCTTTGCCATTGAGGTGCGGGCCGTACCGCTGATCGGAACCCATGATGTGATCGGTCAGCCAGCTCTTCAGGAACGCCATTGTTTCCATTCCGAGCTCGCGCGTCTGGCCGCTCTCAAAACGCGATTGGAGATTCATGACGCGCCTTGCGAGCAGGGTGTGTTCAGCTTTGTGCGCGGCGCCGCCGGGATAGCCGGTTTGATCGAACATCCGCTCTTCGCGCGCGAAGTGAACCCTGGTGTAACTTGACAGCTTTTCAATCACGCCTTCGAGGGCCGCCCTCGCACGGCTGGTCTCGATTCCTTCATTCAGCTCGTTTAACAGGTCAATCAATGTCTTATGATCGTCGTCAAAAACCTTGACCTTTACGCTCATCTCTTCAGTCCATGTCATCAAGGGCATACGCAGAACTTCCCTTCTGGAATCAATTGTGCCCGCGAAGCCTTGCAGCGGAACTTCGCAAACTACTCGGCCTGCCACTCCATCGCTTACTTGTGCGCTGATGGCGTTCCCCGATCCGGCGGCCCATCAGCGTCTATCGGCAAGAGCGGCGGGAAATTCCAAAACGATGAATCCGATGGCGGCGCAGTGATTTCGGGGCAGCGCAAAACCTGGGGCGGGCAAAGCTAGCGCAGCAGCTCTTCGAGCGCCGTGCTCAGGTCTGTCTTCTCGTCGCGGTACTTCACGATCACCGGCGCGTAAAGGCTCAGACCCCATTCCTGCCCCTTGCCTTTGCTGACGGCGCGGGAGCCGGGGACCACAACCGCATTCTCGGGAATGATGAGCGGCAGTTCGGCGGTGGCGCGCAGGATGACGCCATGCACAAGATCGTAGACCGGAGTCCCGCGGGTAAGGATCGTTCCGGCTGCCAGCACCGCTCCCCGGCGCACAATAGCGCCCTCGTAGACGCCGCAGTTGCCACCCACCAGCACATCGTCCTCGATGACCACGGGGCTGGCATTCACCGGCTCCAGCACTCCGCCGATCTGTGCCGCCGCGCTCAGATGGACTCGCTTGCCGATCTGGGCGCAGGAGCCGACCAGTGCGTGGGAATCGACCATCGTGCCTTCGTCCACCCAGGCCCCGGCGTTGATGTACATGGGCGGCATGCAGACCACGCCGCGGGCCACAAAAGCCCCGGATCGCACCGAGGAGCCGCCGGGAACCACGCGCACGCCATCGCCCGAGCCAAAATGGCGCGCGGGAAAGGTGCTCTTGTCGACAAAAGAAAGACCTGAGGCGGGAAAAGAAAGACCCGAAGCCGGAAACTCCTCCAGCACGCCCAGTCGAAAGCCCAGCAGAATGCCCTGTTTGACCCAGGCATTGACTCGCCAGCCGGAGGGCGTGGCTGCGTCGGGCGAGGCGGCGCGCACTTCGCCGCTCTCCAGGGCTGTTCTAAGAGCCAGAAAGGCCGTCATGGCGGAGTTGTCCCCGATGGCGCCAGAGTTCACGGCACTGGGGCCCGCGGCAAAGGATCGTTCAATCGTCTCTTGCAGTTGGGTGAAGGTCATTGCATCCCGAGTTTATCAACAGACAGGGACCGCGGAACAGGGAACAGGGAGTAGGGATCGGGGGACACGGCCGAGCGAGGAAAAATAGGTGCACCAATCCTGTGCCCGAAGCCTTTTCGGTGGCCGCGAGCCTTCGGAGCGCTTCGCTCTCAGGCGGCAACCTCGCGGTGGAGTCTGTGACGAACCTCCCCGTTCAGGCGGATCGGCTGTAGCCGGAAGGAGTTCTTTCCCTCTGGAATCATGGCCATCGGGACCGAAGCCCGATCCGGTTTTGCCTGCAGGTGCCGGGACTCAAGCCATGCGCAAAGCCGGGGATCGAAGATCTCCGGCTCGCCCTGCCAGAATGCGGGCTTCAGTCCGCACTCAATCTGCAGATGATCCAGCACCAACTCAATGCTCGAAATGCTCTTTGGAAAATAGCGCCGGACATTGTTCACGCCCACATGAAGTCCAGTGACTCCGCGTCCCTTGCTTTGCGTCTTGACCACCATACGTACCTGCCGTTCAATGCTGGATGATGTCAGTCTAGGGAGCCGGTGAATAAAACCCTGCTGCCGGTGCACGAAACCCTCGGTACAAATTCCTTCTTTGGTACCTATCGGCCCAAAACCGTTTTGGAAAGAGTTCGCAACTCTTTTTTTTTCAAGACCAAAGCGCACTTTTTCTCAGTTTTTCCACAGAACCGCTTCTCCTTGATTCATAAATGAACACTTCGCGGAGGAGGATGAAGAAGAAGAGAAAAATGGATGAATACCGTCGAAAGGGCCGGAAGATGGCTGAAAGAGCGCTTTCTTCCGGTTTTGTCAGGATGCATAAACCCCGTCAAGGGAGTCGAAAAACATCCCTCAGGGGCGAAAGCCCGCAATTCCATTGCTTGTTTTGCGGCACGGCTGAAGCCGTGCCCTTTCAAAACGCATTGATGCAACCAACACTAGCCTCGCGTCAGGCTCCAGCCCGCCGGGCCGCGCGTCAGCTCAAATTTCGAGCCGAAGCCCTTTGCGTTGTCGATGTAGCGGAAAAACTCCGGCCGGAGGAGATACAAGGCACTCTGGCGAACGGCCAGGCGGATCACCCGCCCCAGCCTGAATCGCTCGCAGTATGCCTCGATCACCTCGGAGCGGCGCTCGGGCTCGGTAACTCTGCCCGCCGATCCGCGCATCTGAACGCCGCGAATCTCTCTCCAGCTTGCAGCGTTGCGATAAACCGTTGCGGCCGCGCGGGGCGATCTCTCGATATTCAGGCTGTGCAGGCTGCACTCCGAAGAGAGCCAGTAGAGCGAGAGGTCATGGCCTGCGATGTAGAAGAGCGGCGCTACCGAGGCCTCGCCGTCTTCGCCGGTCGTGGCCAGCGAAAGGGTTGTTTCCTGGCCGAGCAGCGCGGCGACCAAACCAAGCTGTTTCTGCGTGCTCTTCATCTCTCTTTCAGGATTCCTTTGCGCCCGGATCAGACTGGCTTTGCGGCCTTCATCTTACACTCCGGGCGCGCCGGGGGAGGGTATTTGCTCTGGAGAAAAAGCAGAAGAGGCAGCCCTGGTATGGGCTGCCCCCTTTGTTCCTGCCGAATCCGCAGAGTCTCTCAGGGTTATGGGAGATAGTAGCGGAACGAGGTCCAGAACATGTTGTCGATGCCCTTGGCGCCGTTCAAAGGAGTGCTCTGACCTCCCGCCGTGCCGGTGCCGGACCAGCCTTCGCGGACTGCATAGCCATACTGGATGCTCTGGCGCAGGCGGCCGCGGTCGCCCTTGTAGATGTCATACCAGTAGCCGCCGGTGAACTCCTGCACGTCGCGGGTGTTGTTTCCGCAGCCGGAGCCAGCGGGCTGGTATCCGACAGAGCCGGACGCGAGGGCAGGGTTTGCCACAGTGGCGCAGGTTGCCGAGACGCTGGCATAGCGCGAGCCGTAGCCGATAGGAGCGATAGCCGGGGTGTTGGTGAAGTGCGAACCGTAGCTGCCGCCGGCTGCGAACATCGCCGCTGTCGGCTTGGCCGAGCACAAGGTGGAGGCGGTAGCAGCCGTTACACCGGTCTCGCAGAAGGTGAGCGCCGGATCGGTCAGCGTGAGAGCCGAGGTTGCGTAGTCGGCGCGCGCCGCATAGTCGGCGCCATAGTTGAGGTAGACAAGCAAGCGTGGAGTGGGTGTGGCTTCAACAGTGAACAGGGCTGAGGCGTTGTGGATCGGCCTCAGATCGCCGCTGGCGTTGTTGGTGACGTCGGACAAGCCGGAGTTGCCGTAGCGGCCCATGCCGGGTCCATAAAGGCCTTTGACGCCGAAGGTGAGCTTGTCTTTGATGACGGGAACGCGGAGGCTGCCGCCAATGCCGCCCAGAACGATGCTATCGGAGTTATAGCCGGCAGTCGATGACTTGGCCAGCACGGCAGTACCCGGAGCGGCCCCGGCGAAGCCTTCGATGTCGGCAACGCCACCGTACTTGACCGAGTTCTGCGTGACGCCGGGGTAGACCGTCTCGTGCGCAAAGCCGGCGATACCGATGATTTCATAGTGGCCGAAGCCGGGATCGAAGGCGGCCTTCACGATGATGTCAGGCGCCTGGTTGAAGGAGATGTTGGTGATGTTGCTGTTGGCGTAAACAGTGTTGGGATTCTTTTGCCAGCCGTAGACGGTGTTGCCGGCGCTGTCGACGGTATTGACGCCGGTGTAGCTCTGGACGTAGGTGGTCAAGCCGCTCAAGCCGCTGATGGCGGCGTTGTAGTTGCCGCCGTTGGCTCCGGCCGAGCCCAGGATGGCATAGGGCGTGCTGCCGGCCAGCGCGGCCGAGTAGAGCAATTGCGGATTCTCGGCCGCGATGCCGAAGGCCATCTTGTCGAAGGTCTTGGTCACACGGAATCCATATTGGCGGGTCCAGACGAAGCCCACGACGTAATTCGGGTCGATGGTCTGCGGGGTCATGATGTCGCCGGAGAGGTTGGAGATGCCCTTTTTGTCTTCGGTGGCGAGCGACCACAACTGGCCGCCGGTGAAGGCCAAATGAGTATTGGTCTCGGCCTGCGCCCAAAGCACGCGCTGGCGGAGCACGTAGCTGTTGGACTGGTTGTTGTTGGAGGTGATGCCCGTGCCCAGCCAGTCAGCCTCATAGTAGCCGCGCAAGGTGCCCCAGTTGACCTTGCCCTCGGCCATGAGCGTAGCGCGCGACTGGCGCGCACTGCCAAAGAACTCGCTCAGTGAATAGGCGTCCGCGCCCTCGTAAGGAATCGCGCTGAAGGCGGTGGGAATGTCGCCGCCGGTAGCCTTGGTGCGGAAGACCGTTTCACCCGCCAGGTAGCCGCCGGGCGCCAGGGTGATGCCCTTGAAGTGCAGAACGCTGGGATTGGCGATGGCCTTCTTGAGATTGGATGTCTCGTCGGAGACGGTCGTGGCCAGCGAGACGCTATTGGCCTTCAGGTCGGTGACGGTTGATTGCAGCGTGGTGACGGCGGCGGAGTTATCAGTAACCGCCTGCTGCTGGGCCGAAGCCGCCGCATTTGCCCTGTCGGCCGCGGCCTGGGCATCGGCTGCCGCCTGCTGGGCCCTCTGCAATTGCGCATCCTTGCTGGCCAGGTCGGTCTTCAGACCGTTGATCTGGCCTTCCAACTCCTGGCGCAGAGCCTGAATCTGTTCGGCGACCGAGGGCGCTGGAGGCGCCTTTTCCTTCTTGACTGCAACGTGCTTCTTTACTGGAGGTTTGGCTTCGCTTGTTTGACCATGGGCGGGAACAACGCAGACTGCCACGATTGCCGCGGCAGCGATCTTAAGTCTGAAATTCATGGGGCCTCTCATGTTCTTTTTGAAATCGGGTTGGTTCGTGGCTGCGCTCGTTATGCAGATCGAGCACCCTAAACTTCCGCATCCCGGAGATTCTCAATATGAAGCCTGTTCGTCTATCTCCGGGCGCGCGGAACCTGCATCCACGGCCGGAATTCGAAATCGCGCAAGCGTAGTTTTCCCCGGCCGCTTTCGAATTCAAGACTCGCAGAAGATGATGAATATTTGACGAATTCATCTACTTTTAACAAAAGTCGATGTTATTTATAACTCGTTTGTTTTTGATTTTTGCCGGAAGATAACCCGAGTCTTTATTAATACAAGATGAATTAACGCTGCCGTAACATACAAGATTAGCTTGGACTGAAGATGAAACAGATGAATTCAAGCGCCCTTGTTACGGCGCTTGGATTCTATCTCTGTCGATTGCAATATCCTATCTCGCGCTGAGCAGGTTGGCCAGCAGACGGTACGCTCCCGGCACTAACTCGGGAAGCTGGCGATAGAGGGCATAGGCGACATAGATATATGTCCCCTTGCCTGGATGGGCAACCAACAAGCCGCCGCGCTGCGGATCCTGGCCGGGGTCCTCGGTCTCGGTGAGCGGCGTGTAACTCTTGTCCCAGCTATCGAGGAAGGAGTGGCCACGCTCCTCGACCCATCCGTCGAAATCCGCCGAGTTGATCGCGTTGGGCCGGGTGAGCAGGGGGTTGGACGGCTCCAGCAGCTTCACCGGCGCGGTCTCATCGACGACCCGCTCCGCCATGCGTCCTCCCATCGAAAGTGGAAACGGCGCCGGGAAGTTGCCAGACTGATACTGAACTATCAAGGTTCCGCCCCGGCGGACGAACTCCTCCAGTCTGGGCTGGGCGGACGATAACTCTGGCCGCGCCGAGTAGGCGCGAATGCCGATCACGATGACGTTCCACGCGGAGAGGTCGCCGGAGATCAGCTCGGAGGAAGTAATTAGATGCGGCGTAGCACCAAGGGCCTCGATGGCATCGGGAACCAGGTCGCCGGTTCCCATCACGTAGCCGATTCGCAGACCGGGCGCCAATTTCACATCCACTTTGCGGGTCTTCAACTGCGCAGGCTTGTAGAGGTCATAAGGCCGCAATCCGGGGTAGCCTATGCTCTGCCAGCCGGTCCTATACTCGTGCACGCCGGAATTCGCCACGGCCTGAATTCCATAGAAGCCGGCGGCGGCTCGATCTGGTGTGACCAGAAAGAGCAAAGGCTCTGTATCTCCGGCGCTGTTCAAGTGAAACTTGGCCTCGCTCGGCTGTGCGCTCCATCCGGCAGGCATTTCCAAGGCGACCTTTCCCTCGGCAGCGGCCTCTGCATTCACAGTAACCTTGACCGGAAGGGCCGAGCCGTCCAATGGGAGGATGCGCGCCTCGGGCTCCATGCGGATGCCAATGGCCGGCGTGACGACCAGCGGCTCATAGATCCCCCCGGGCCCTTGAACACGCTCCATCGTCTGCACGACCTGGCCGACGCGGATTGGCAGGCCGTCGAAGGTAAACTCCGCCCAGGCTTCCAACGGATAGGGCGCGAAGGAGCGCAGCCGGTACTCCGGCTGGGCAAGGTCGTAGTAGGGTTGTTCGATGCTGGGCCGTGTGAAGTAGGGCTGGGTTGGCTCGGCGTTTTCGGCAGCCCGCACACGGAAGATGGAGTCGGAGGCCGGGCCGGAGGGGTCGATCGCGCCGGTTGCGCTCTCGGCCTTCCACGGGTCGCCGCTGCGGCTCTCGAACCAGACTTTCTCAAGATGGGATTCGTTGGTGGCCTGCGCGGTGTGCACATGAACCTTGAATTGTTCTCCTGGCGTTACGCTGCGCTGGGTCTCGTCCGCCGATCCGCCGCGGAAGGGGCCACCGCCCTGCAAACTGTCTTCCTTGGTTGTGAAAGCGACGAGGTCGAGGCCCAGCAGCTCTTTGAAAGCGGATTGAAACTCGGAGATCTTGGTGTCAAGCTCAAAGAGGAGGCTGTTAATGGCACGTCGATCCAGACTACTCTTGCCCACGGCAGTCCGAAATTCAATAGTCTTGCGGTAAGCGAATGCGAGCTCGTGAGCGACAGACTGGTTCGCTTGGCAAGGGCATTTCGATTCAACTTGTTTGATCGAGGCGTCAATCTTGTGAAGGGTTTCAGCCAAGTCTGTGGGCACGTCAGGTCCAGCGAGATGCGCAATGCCAGCCACGCTGGTGTCGATATTGACCTTGCTGTTGTGAAAAAGATCGTCATTCCTTGAACTGGTTCCAGGCTTTGCCGCTGCTTGCGGCGCGACAGCCCACAAATGATAACTCGTCGTCCCCGGCCCGCTGAGCGCAGGGTTGGCGCCGCCGTTTTGCGACTTCTGCTCGCCCCAGCCCTCGCGCGCAATCTGCGCGTAGCTGCGCCCCAACACTCCGTCCAGTGTGCCGACCGGCAGCGTCACATCGGTGGAGAGCGCGCCGTCGGTCCATTCACCGGTGACATAGTTTTTGAAGCGCGCAGGAGCCCATTTACCGGTTGCGTAGTCAAACATCCCCTTATCGGTGATGGGTGCGAAAGGAACCATCGAGTAGACAGCCAGCGGCTGCCAGGGCTGCAATCCATCTTTCAGTTGTTCGGGAAAGACCTTCGGATCGCCTGCGGCTTTGAAGACCTCCTGCGCAATCTCGCCGGAGACCTGGTGGTGGCCGTGGCCGTCGCTGACGCCGCCGACGAAGGTGGAGACGATAATCTGCGGCCGCTCGCGGCGCACGGCCAGCACCGCATCGTAGAGCACCCGATCATGGCCCCACTTGGCGAAGGCCTCCTCTTGAGTTTTGGAGAAGCCAAAGTCTGCCTCAGTGCCCCAAAGCTGCTTTGCGCCATAAAACTCATCGGCCTTCAACAACTCATTCGTCCGGATCAGTCCCAGCGCATCGTCGGCGTCGGCGCTCATGGCGTTCTGCCCACCCTCGCCGCGATTCAGCGTCAGCAATATTGTCCGCACGCCCAGGCCGCGCGAGAGGTAAGTCAGCAGCGCGCCGTCCTCATCATCGGGATGCGCCACAATCATCATCACGCTGGCGGTCGTCGAGAGGCGCTTGAGAGATTGCTCCAAAGCCGCCGCGCCGCGGTCCTCCGGCAAGGGCAGCGCGATATCGCCCGGCTCGGGGAGAGGAATCGAAGCAAGGTCACGCGTCTGCGCTTCGGGTTTGGGTGCGGCCTGCGGCGTGTTTTGTTGCGCTCTGAGGCAAAGCGTGCCTGTTCCTGCCAGCATCAGCCCGGCAAGGGCTGCTGCCACCACTGCTCGTTGAACTCTCTCGGCAAAGATCATACTTCCCGTCAGTGTACAATCCGGGGAGCGAAAGAGCCTCATGCATCTCGTCACCCCCACCTCCGAAAACACCCTTCAGCGCCGCATCGGCCTGCGCTCGGCCGTAGCCTTCAACATGCTGGAGATGATCGGCGTCGGTCCGTTCATCACGCTGCCGCTGGTGATTGCCGCCGCGGGCTACCGGCTCTCGGTGTGGGCGTGGGTGCTGGGTGCGGCCATTGCCGTGGCCGACGGCCTGGTCTGGGCGGAGCTGGGCGCGGCCTTCCCGAGGGCAGGTGGTTCGTACGCTTTTTTGCGCGAAATCTATGGTCCCGAGCGCGCCGGCAACTGGCTCAGCTTTCTTTATGTCTGGCAGGTAAGCTTCACCGCTCCGCTGGCCATTGCCTCGGGCTGCATTGGACTGTCGAGTTTTCTGGCCTGGTTCTGGCCGGCACTCGATGGTGCGCCCATTGCCGGCTGGCCGCTGCACTATTCGAACTTCGCCGCCGCCGCGACCTGCCTGCTGGTCACGGGACTTCTTTATCGCAATTTGAGTTCCGTCACGCGGCTGGCCTGGGTGCTCTTTGCCGGCGTACTGGCGGCCATCGCCGGGGTCATCGTCTCCGGCTTCGCCCACGCGGCGGCCACAGGCGGCTGGCAAATGCCGATCGAGCCCGCGATGTCATTCCCCGCGGCACTGGGCGGGTTGGCGCAGGCCACGCTGCTGACTACTTACTGTTATTGGGGCTACTACAACATCGCCTTCCTGGGCAGCGAAGTCCGCAAGCCGGAGCGGACGATTCCACGCGCCATTCTGCTCTCGCTGCTCTTCGTCGCGGGGTTCTACGTAGCCATGAACCTGGCCGTGCTTCCTGCAATGCGCGATTTGGGGCGCGACGCCGCCTCGCACGTTGCGGCCGGAGCAACTGTCCGCTTGCAACTGGTGGCCGATATTGCCAAATCCGCGTTTGGCAGCGCGGCGGGGCGGCTGATGGCAGCGCTGATCGTCTGGACGGCCTTCGCTTCGGTCTTTTCCCTGTTGCTTGGCTACTCGCGCGTGCCCTACGCAGCGGCGCGCGATGGCAACTACTTCCGCTTTCTCGCCGCAGTCCATCCGAAGCACGGCATTCCCCACCGCTCGCTGGTTGCCCTGGGATTGGTGGCCGCGTGCTTCTGCTTCTTTTCGCTGGCGCAGGTGATCACGATGCTGGTCATAACTCGCATCTTGATCCAGTTCTTCCTGCAGCATGTGGGCGTAATGCTGCTTCGCGTGCAAAGGCCGGAGCTGCCGCGGCCCTTCAGGATGCCGCTCTATCCCCTGCCCCCGCTGGCGGCGCTGGCCGGATTCACTTTTATGCTGGTCAACCGCAGCCACGCGTTGGGCGGGCTGGCTGTAGCAGCCGGAATTGCCGTCTCCGGCACGGGGATCTATCTATTCCGCGCACGGCAGCTGAGGCAATGGCCGTTTGAGCGTTTGTCGTGAGTGGGAGTGGTTGAGGTTCGTGGTTTCCCACCCATCTCGCAAAAACGCGAAATGGATGGGGCACCCGTCGTTCTTAATTGAAAAATAGGCGCTCTCACTCTGTGAAATTCTGAAACGTCCTGTCCATCAAACGTGTCTAATGATTGCAATCAGCGCTTCCCCGCGCGAGGTCAATCCATGCTCATCGGCAAACCGCCCGATATTCCCTCTTCTGCGATCACATCCCGAGACGAGTACGACCGGTACATCAATCGGCGCCGATTCCTTCGCTCGGCCGCCTCCACTGCCCTGGCCGCGGGCGCAGCCGCAGTAGGCGCCAAACGGCTCGCAGACATACTTTCGCCGCGCGCCTCGGCGCTGGCCGGCACGAAGCTCGAAACCGTGAAAAGCCCGCTGACCACAACGGGCGAGCAGTTGACCAGCCTCGAAGACATCACGCACTACAACAACTTCTACGAGTTCGGTGTCGACAAGGCTGAGCCTGCAAGGAACGCCGGCGTGCTGCCGACGCGGCCCTGGACCGTGAGGGTGGAAGGCAAGGTCAAGGAGCCGAAGACCTTTGACATTGAAGCGCTGCTCAAGCTGCGTCCGCTTGAGGACCGCGTCTACCGCCATCGCTGCGTCGAGGCATGGAGCATGGTCATTCCCTGGGTGGGCTACTCGCTGTCGGAGTTCATCAACCAGTGCGATCCGCTGCCCAGCGCTAAATTCGTTCAGTTTCTTTCCTACTACGACAGGAAAGTGGAGAAGTGGGCAACGGAGGCTTCGTTCTATCAGGCCTACTCCGAAGGGCTGAGAATGGACGAGGCCATGAACCCACTCACGCTGCTGACCTTTGGCCTTTATGGCGAGGTGCTGCCCAACCAGGACGGCGCCCCGGTGCGCGTCGTCGTGCCGTGGAAGTACGGCTTCAAATCCGCCAAGTCGATTGTGACCGTGCGCTTTCTCGACCACCAGCCGCCGACAACTTGGAATGATATGGGGCCCAGCGAGTACGGCTTCTATTCGAATGTGAATCCCACCGTGGACCACCCCCGCTGGAGCCAGAAGACCGAGCGCCGCATCGGCCAGCCCTTTTACGCGCAGCGCCACACCACGCTGATGTTCAACGGCTATGGCGACCAGGTGGCCTCGCTCTACAACGGCATGAACCTGAAGAGGTATTTTTGAAGCGGAGTTAGCGGAGTTAGCGGAGTTAGCGCGGTTAGCGGAGCTAGTGGGGCTCCGTAGTTGCCGGCAGGTTCGGTGAGTCGTCGGGAGATCTCAGCTAAAGACAAGCTCGGAACGCTACGGACTTGCATACTAACTCCGCAAGCTCCGCTAACACCGCTAACACCGCTCTCAAGAGGCCCATGAAACGACCGACCCTCATCGCACTCAAGACCCTCACCTGGCTGGCCTGCCTTTGGCCGCTGGCCCAGATCGTCTGGGGCGCCCTGACCAACAATCTGGGCGCCGACCCAACCGCCAAGATCACGCTCACCACGGGCTACACAACTCTGCTGCTGCTCATCCTTTCGCTGGCCATTACGCCGGTGCGACGCCTGATTCCCGAACTGACCTGGCTGGTCAAGTTTCGCCGACTGCTGGGCCTCTTTGCCTTCTTCTATGCCACGGTACATCTCGCGACGTATATCGCCCTCTATGCCGGCTTCGACGTGAACACGATGGCCACCGACATCGCCAAGCGCCGTTTCATCACCGTCGGCGTAGCCGCGTGGCTGCTGCTCGTGCCATTGGCCGCGACATCGACCAACTGGGCCATCCGCAAGCTGGGCGGCAAACGCTGGAATCGCCTGCACAAGCTGGTCTATGTTGCCGCCGTCTGCGGAGTGATTCACTATTGGTGGCAGGTCAAGCCCGGCGTGCTTGCGCCGCTGAATATGACGATAACTTTGGCAATCTTGCTGCTGGCGAGGCCTGTGCTTTCCTGGATGCAGCGGCGCAAGACTCGCGCGGCCTCAGCCTGATTGCAATTCATTATTCAAATCGCAGCACTGCCTGCGCCACCGGATGATAGCTCTTGCGGTGCAGCGGCGTCGGACCGAGCCGTTCAAGGGCGGCCAGGTGCGCGGGGCAGGGATAGCCCTTGTGCTGCGCCAGCCCGTAGCCGGGAAACCTGGCGTCCAGTTCCACCAGCAACCGGTCGCGATGGACCTTGGCGATCACAGAGGCTGCTGCGATAGAAAAACTGATCCCGTCGCCATGAACCACGGCCTGCTGCGGGCACTCCCAGTCGATTGTGTCGCGGCCGTCGATGAGCAGAAAGTCAGGGATGATGGTCAGTTGCTCGACGGCGCGACGCATGGCCAGGAGCGATGCCTGGCGAATGTTGATGCGGTCGATGGACTCGGCGTCCACGGCCGCGATGGCCCAACTGACAGCGTTGGCGCGAATCTCGACATTGAGCTCGACGCGCTTCTTCTCGGTCAGCTTTTTCGAGTCGTTCAAGCCATGCAACAAGCAGCCATTGGGCAGAATCACCGCCGCGGCCACCACCGGCCCGAAGAGCGGACCACGGCCCACCTCGTCCAGCCCGGCGATGCTCAGCGCCCCACGCCCGCGTGCGGCCTCTTCGAGCGTCCATCCGCAAACCGGAGCCTTCACCATCTCTTCAGTATAAGAAAGTCGGCTGGCCAGTCTGCTGGATATTCGCCTGTCTCTCTGCTACCCCCGCCTCGCTGGAGTACTCTGGTTGTTCAGGAGACTCAAGCCGAAGATGTCTAAGCCGTGCCGTTCCTTGTTCGCCGCACTAGCCGTTTTTGCCCTTGCATCTTCCCTGCTCCGCGCACAGCAGCAGCCTGAGGCGCCCAAGGAAGACTACGTCCGCGCCCACTACACCAAGTTCGAGTTCCGCATCCCCATGCGCGACGGCAAGCGGTTGTTTACCGCGGTTTATGTGCCCAAGGATGCCGCCGCCGGCCCTTACCCGTTTCTGCTGCACCGCACTCCGTACGATGTCGAACCCTACGGCGAGGACCAGTATCCCAAGCAACTGGGCCCTTCCGATGAGTTCGAAAAGTCGGGCTACATCTTTGTCTACCAGGACGTGCGCGGGCGCTGGATGAGCGAGGGAGAGTTTGTCGAGATGCGTCCCCACATCGACCAGAAAAAGTCCCCTCAGGACGTGGACGACTCCTCCGACACCTATGACACACTCGAATTCCTGCTCAAGCACATACCGAACAACAGCGGCAAGGCGGGGATTTGGGGGATCTCTTATCCGGGGTTCTACACTTCCGCGTCGATCATCGATTCTCACCCTGCGCTGGTCGCCGCCAGTCCGCAGGCGCCGATGAACGACCTGTTCCTGGGCGACGACGCCTATCACAACGGAGCCTTCATGCTCTCGGCGAACTTTGAATTCTATGCGCCCTTCTTCCTTCCGCAAGACAAGCCACAGACCCCCAAGCCCACCGTTCCTTTCGATTTCGGCACCCCGGACAGTTACAAGTTCTATCTTCAGGCGGGAAACATCGCCAATCTCGACAAGCTCTACCTGAAGGGCTCCAACTGGCTCTTCAACGACCAGGCGAAGCACAACACCTATGACGATTACTGGCAGGCGCGCGACCTTGAACGGCACATGAAAAACGTGCACTGCGCGGTGCTGGTGGTGGGCGGCTGGTATGACGCCGAGGATCTCATCGGCCCTTACAAGACCTTGTACGCGATCAACAAGTTCAACCCGCAGACGCCCACAACGCTGGTGGAGGGCCCATGGGTCCATGGCGGCTGGGCGCACGGCGACGGCAGCCGCCTGGGCGACATCGAATTCAATTCGAAGACCGGCGAGTACTTCCGCACGAACGTGCAGTTTCCTTTCTTCGAGCATTATTTAAAAGGCAAAGGAAAAGAGCTGCCGCACGCAGTGGTTTTCGAGTCAGGCACCAATGTGTGGCGCAACTTTGACGCCTGGCCGCCCAAGGCCGCCGCGGCGAAGACGCTCTACTTCCATGCCGGCGGCAAGCTGAGCTTCGATCCGCCAACGGAAATCAGCGGCGTGGATGAGTATCTCAGCGACCCGAATCATCCGGTGCCCTTTGTGGGCTACACCACCGACACCGTTCCGCAGCGCTACATGGTGGATGACCAGCGCTTTGCCAGTTATCGTCCAGACGTGCTGGTCTACCAGACCGAGCCGCTCGAAGCGGACGTGACCATCGCCGGACCGATCTCGCCCCGGCTCAAGATCTCGAGCTCCGGAACGGACTCGGACTTTGATGTGAAGCTCATCGACGTCTATCCGGAGGACTATCCCGACCCCGAGGAGAGCCCGGGCCCCGACAAGCATATTCTGGATGCGCCGCCGGTGCGGATGGGCGGCTATCAGGAACTGCTGCGGGGGGAACCCTTCCGGGCAAAATTTCGCAATAGCTGGGAGAAGCCGGAGCCGCTGACGCCGGGCAAAGAGGCCGATCTCAACTTCACCATGCCCGACCTCTTCCACACCTTCCGCCGCGGCCACCGCATCATGGTTCAGGTCCAGAGTTCCTGGTTCCCGTTGACGGATCGCAACCCGCAGACCTTTACCGACATACCCAACGCGCGGCCGGAGGAGTTTCAGAAGGCCACCGAGCAGCTCTTCCGCCAGAAGGACGCGGCCAGCGGCGTGGAAGTGCTGGTCATGCCGCAACAGTAGCTTCTAGCTATTAGCTTTTAGCCTTTAGCTTTTCCTCCCCCGCCCCTGGATTCTGGGCAGCCAAATGGCTTCGCCAGGACTATTCAGAGCTAGAAGCTGGAGGCTGGGAGCCAATAGCTGATTTTCAACCCAAGAGGCCTCAATGTTCACTCGCAATCTCCGCTCCGCCGTTCTGCTGCCGGCCGCATTGCTGCTCGCCGCCGCGCCCATGATTCACGCCGAAGAAGGCATGTGGACCTTTGACAACCCGCCTCTGAAGCAGTTGGCGGCCAAGTATAACTTTCATCCCACCCAGGCCTGGCTCGATCATCTGCGCCTCTCGAGCGCGCGGCTCAACGACGGCGGATCGGGCTCGTTTGTCAGTCCCAATGGCTTGCTGCTGACCAATCATCATGTGGCGCGCGGCCAGTTGCAAAAGAACTCGACGGCCGAGCACGACTATGTGCGCGACGGCTTCTATGCGGCCACGCCGGATGCGGAGATGGCCTCTCCCGACCTCGAGGTGAATGTGCTTGTCGGCATGCAGGACGTGACCGCGCGGGTGCTGGGCGCGGCCAAGGGTATTGCCGATGAGACCAGGGCGCTCAAAGCCCAGGATGCAGAGATCGCAGCGATCGAAAAAGAGAGCAAGGACAAGACCGGCCTGCGCTCCGACGTGGTCTCGTTCTACCAGGGCGGCGAGTATTGGCTCTATCAGTACAAGGCTTACACCGATGTGCGGCTGGTCTTCGCGCCCGAGCAGCAGGCGGCCTTTTATGGCGGCGATCCGGATAACTTCACCTATCCGCGCTACGACCTGGACATGGCCCTCTTTCGCGTCTACGAAAACGGCAAGCCACTGCACACCGATAACTATCTCAAGTGGAGCGCCAAGGGCGCCGCGCCGGGCGAGCTCATCTTCATCCCCGGCCATCCCGGCTCGAGCCAGCGCGACGACACCATGGACGAGCTCTTGTTTGATCACGACTCGATCGAGCCGGCATTCATTGAATATCTCAGCCGCCGTATTGCTGCCGCACAGGCCTTTGGCGCTCAAGGCCCGGAACAGGCCCGCCTGGTCGGCACCACAATCTTGAGCTTGCAGAATTCGCTCAAAGTGTATGAAGGCCGCTACGATGCGCTGAATGACAAAGGAATTATGGCCAAGAAGCAGGCCGAGGAGAGCGAGTTTCGCGCCCGCGTCGCAGCCAATCCAGAGTGGAAAAAGGCCTACGGCGACGCATGGGAGACCATAGCCGCCATCCAAAAGAGGGCCGCTCCCCGGCAAGAGGCCATGATCTTCCGCCGCACCGATAGCCGTCTGTTCAGCATTGCGCGCCAGATCGTGCAGTACGTCGTTGAAGTGAAAAAGCCCGACGGCGAGCGGCTCGACGGGTACCACGATGCGCAGCTTGAAACGCTCAAGTTCCAGCTTTTCTCGCCCGCGCCCATCTATCTCTCCACTGAGAAGCTCTACATGACCACAGCGCTCAACCTTGCGGCTGAGAAGCTGGGCAGGAACGATGAGTACCTGGTCAAGCTGCTCCAGGGAAGCGATGTGAACACCTTCGTCAACTCCGTCGTCGATGGAACCAAACTGTCCGATGTTGCCGTGCGCAAGGCTCTGCTCGATGGGGGCGAAGCAGCCGTAGCGGCCTCGACCGATCCGATGATCGTCGCTGCCCGCCGCACAGACCCGCTGGCGCGCGAGTACCGCCGCTGGCAGCATGACGAGATCGAGAGCGCGCTCACCCCGGCCGGCGAAAAGCTGGGCAAGGCCCGCTTCGCAGTCTACGGCAAGGATGCGTATCCCGATGCCACCTTCACGCTGCGCCTGAGTTATGGAACGGTCGATGGCTACCTCTGCAACGGCACTATCGCGCCGCCCTTCACCACCTTCTACGGGCTCTATGACCGCGCGGCGAGCTTCAGCAACCAGCCGCCCTTTGACCTGACACCCAAGGAGGCGGCCGGCCGCGACAAGCTGGATCTGGCCACGCCGTTCAACTTCGTCTCGACTGGAGATATTATTGGCGGCAACTCCGGTTCGCCGGTGGTCAATCGCGACGGCGAAGTGGTGGGCCTGATCTTCGACGGCAACATCGAGTCGCTGGCCGGCGATTTTGTCTACGATGGAACGAAGAACCGTGCGGTTGCGGTGCATTCGGCGGGCATGATCGAGGGGATGCGCAAGCTCTACGACGCCGGCGCGCTGGCCGATGAGCTAGAGGGCAAGAAGTAACTCCTACCGCATCGACGCGAACAGCAAAGGGGAGCCGCTAGAGGCTCCTCTTGCTGTTCCATGAATCAATGCGTAGGCGCTCTCGACGGAGCGGAATTCGGTGCGCCAGACGAGTCAGCGCCGGATGGCATATTCGGTTCCAGGCTGTCTCCGGCCAGAATCCGCGACTCGGAACCGAAGCGGCGATATTGCCCAAATGTAACGTCATTCAGATAGGTCTTTGCCGCGCCCTTGTAATGCGACTGGGAAAACGCCCCGGTCTGCTGCGCTGTATGCGCCAGCAATATGGATACGCTCCTCGCCGGGCAAACATAGCTCTTCCCCGCAATATCCGTCGGGCGATATTCGACCAGAATATCGGCCCTGGAGACCAGTTCGCCCTCCGGCATTTCAGCCTCCATCGAGATGCGCAGAATCGCTCCGCTCGCTGGATCGAACGCAATCTCCCCGTGATAGGCGTCCTTTTCGCCGAACACGCGCTTAATCGGAGACCCATCAGTGCTAAATCCGTCAGCAACGCAACAGAACTGCACATTATAGTGGGACTTCCCGCTGGGGACCGAGTAGTGGAAGACTGCCTCTTTCCCGTTCGCGCCCTGCTCCCAGCGGCCCCAGGTAATCTTGCCCGCAAGCGCATCGCCTACTACCCTGCCCAGAAGGGGCCCGAACTCTCCCGAGGTGACCAATCCCCCAGTCTTCGGAGCATGCTTCAATGCTTTCTCGTCCACCACTTCCTTGTGATCGCGGTAGGTCACCGTAAGGTTGTAGCTGCCTACAGAGTGCAAGGGCATGGCAGCCAGCGAAGTCAGGCCGGTTCTGTCTAACTGATCCTCCTGCGGCTGATCCTCGAAGCGGGTCGTATCGCGCACCGCGATCAGATTCGGCAACTGGGGGACGGTCTTGTTCACATAGTCCACGATTGCGGTCAGCATCTGGCGCGCCGTGGTTGGGTCCGGCGCGGTGTCCGCTGGAATCTCTGCCGCCGGCGGACTGAGAAATTCGGCCGAATCGGCCAGGATTGCCAGCGCGAGCCTGGCCTTCTCTCCAGGCAGATCGGTCTTCAAGCGCACGAGCCTGGCCGCGCTGAGCCGTTCGGTCAATTCCATCCCTGAAAGCTGCTGCGCCAGGTCCGCGTCCGGCTTGCCATGCGCCGCGGCCAGCGCCTGCTCCAACTGCGCAACCGAGACCATTTCGCTCTTAACATCATTTGCCGCAAATGCCGGAAGGGCCATCCCCGCCAGTAATATCAGTATCGTCAGCTTCCTCATCGGCCAAGCTCCTTGTCTAATGCCGATCCAATTCTAGTCGATCCCAAGCCGTAAGGTAAGCGCCGCTCCTGGTGCGATCGGCGTCATCTTCCAGCATGCGCGGCCCGTGACCTATAAAAGCCAGTTTGCTCGGATTGCGTCGTCAGGAATGATGCCGTCGATCCACGCAGTTCCGCAGCAAAGGAGGTCATGGAATCGTGAGAATGCAACCTGTGCGCAACTGGTTAGGCCGACGGCAGAAGAGCAGGTGCGGTAAAATGGGTGGGGTTAGAGCCTTTCCCACTGCGGA
>Ga0302140_10002443_pt1 | contig 24123 bp, 23 predicted proteins | sample I_Bog_E1_1_FD_202095 | JGI IMG/M metagenome (GOLD analysis project Ga0302140, IMG submission 202095) | Peat permafrost microbial communities from Stordalen Mire near Abisko, Sweden - I_Bog_E1_1 | ecosystem: Environmental > Terrestrial > Soil > Wetlands > Peat | place: Sweden: Abisko, Stordalen... | reverse complement strand
TTACTCAAATTGTGCAGCAAGCCGCCAACATTTCCTACATGTCCAACGGCAAGATCAAGGCGCCGGTCGTGATTCGAGGAGCCATGGGATCGGTGCGCAGTGCTGGAGCCCACCATTCGCACACCTTTTATAACTGGTTCGCGAATACGCCCGGACTAAAGGTTGTGCTTCCTGCTACACCTTACGACCTGAAAGGACTCTTCAAAACTGCGCTACGAGATCCCGGACCGGTGGCAGTGATCGAGCATAAGTCGCTCTACAACACCAAGGGCGTGGTGCCCGAAGAGGAATATCTGATCGCCTTCGGAGATGCCCGCATCGTGCGGGAAGGCAAGGACCTGACGATTGTGGCAATGTCGCGCATGGTAGACCTGGCTGCCAAGGCGGCAGCAGTGCTGGCGGAACAGGGCGTTTCGGCCGAAGTGATTGACCCCCGAAGCATCGTTCCCTTCGATCGGGATAAAATCACCAGCTCCATCAAAAAAACGGGCAAGCTCATGGTGGTTGACGAGTCGCCTTCGTACTGCGGTTTTGCGGGAGAACTTCTGGCAATCGCGGCCGAGGACTGCTTCGAAGAGCTCCAAGTCACCCCGAAGCGTATTTGCTCATTGCCGGTCCCGAATCCATTTAGTCCGATCCTCGAAAACCAAATGATTCCGTCGGTCGATCGCATTGTCAGAGAAGTTCACGACATGATGAAACAACCAAGGAGAAAGTGTTAGAGATGGCGTACAAAATTGTTATGCCGCAGCTCGGTCTCACCATGGAGGAAGGGTCCGTAACCAGTTGGCTGAAAAAGCCGGGTGAGTATGTCGAGAAGGGCGAAGCTCTGTTTACCGTGGAAACCGATAAGATCGAAATGGAAGTTGAGTCCATGGGAAAGGGTTACCTAGGAGCGATCCAAGTGGAACTCGGACTCAAAGTACCAGTTGGCACACTGCTCGCCGAGTTGACCGACGAACCCATATAGGGGTTTAGGGTCTGGGCTGCGCAAGTTGGCCTTGAGCGATCAAGAACCATCGCATGCCACTACTGGCGAGTAGCGAGATGGTTGTACTAACAGTGCCTTTTTTTTGAACCAGAAAGGAAAGCCTGCTGTGGGGAAAATGGCTGTCATCTTCTTTGCCTTTTTCGTTAGCCTGGTTGCTCAGGCACAAACGACCTTCGATTTATCCGCTGACTTCTCTTTTCGCGACAATCCCAACAAGGTCTGGCAGTACGGGTATTCTGAAACAAATTCTTTAGCGCCGGATCAGTTTCGAGTCGACACCCAATCTGATCGAGTGGACATGCAATGTGACCCAACTGGTTCGATTGGTTTCTGGCACCCGGCCAAGAATAACGGGCCCGGCCCCGGCTATTATCCTTACATTGCTTACAACACTACCAAGCAGTCGCAGGTGGGCTGCAAAGGATGGGCCGTGCGACCCGGCGAAGTCGCCATGGAAGCCAGCATTCCCGGCCAATACAGCTTGGTGCGGTTTGTCGCACCCGTAGCTGGAACCTACAAGGTAAGTGCTCAATTTGAGGGCATCCACTACGGATTATCGACCACCGACGTGCATGTGCTGCACAATGGCACCTCGTTATTCGACGCCGATATCGATGGCTATGGCGGCGACCAAGCCTTCCACAAGGTGCAGGGGGCAAGCCCGACAGCGAGCTACTCAGGACAGGTTGAATTGAAAGCCAACGACACCGTAACCTTTGCCGTGGGTTACGGAAGAGACAAAACGAATTCCAGTGACACAACCGGGCTCTTCGCCCGGGTCGCATTGCTGGCGGACGCTAAGAGCAGATAGTGGCCTAATGTCAAAGCCGCCGTTGACCAATCCTAGGATGATTTCTCCGAAACAACCCGGCATGGACCGTCGCGAGTTTCTTGAACGCGCCGCAGGCGGCCTGCTGCTCTCGGTCCTCGCTGCCCGAACCTCCCGCGGAGCCACCGCCGAGGTCGCGACCTTTACATCCGACGGCTTGACAATCCAAGTGGAGGTCGCGCATGGCGGTGACGCTGTACTCCACTCGCTTCGCAACCCCAAAACAAGTTTTGAATGGGCGCGCAACCGGACCTCGATGGTTCCCGTGCTAGCGACAGCAGGACAAACGGCGCGGGACTGGATGGTCCTGCGAAGCGGGCTGGAACCAGCGGCCGCAGGCAACCGTTTTGAGTACACTTCTCGAAGCAACGCGGTTGACGTCACCATGACCGCCGTGCTGCAAGCCTTCAGCGACGCGCCCATAGTGGAGTTTCAATCGGAGTTTCAAAACACCGGCAAGACTCCGCTCAAAGGCGTGACGGCATTCGGCCCTTTTCGGTTCGCGCTGCGGGATGACATCGGCCCGCTGAGCGTACATGCGGTTCGGCGCGACGCGTACGGACTGGAAACCAAAGCGATCACTGGCGACCTTGCTCTCTCCGGGGGCCGCTGGAACGCGCCTGAATACTGCGGACTGCTGCTCCTCGAAGCGGCTGACAAAGGCGAATTTCTTCTGGTCGGAATCGAGTGGGAGCGCGGTTGGCAATTCCGCATTGAGAAAGATGCAAACGGCACGTGGATCAGCGTGGATCTCGAGGATCTGACGCACGACATGTCCGCCGGCGAAAAGCTTTCCGCCCCGCGTGTATTTCTTGGTCTGGCTCAGGGTGATCGCGAGCAGGCATTCCTCACCGCGCGTCATTACATGCAACGGCACGTCTTCGCTCCGCCTCTCAAGAACTGGCCGTGGGTCGTCTATGACTTTTGGGCGACGGATGCGGAGGGAGTGCAGGATGCTCTACTCCACGAAGTCGATTTCGCAGCCAAGCTTGGTGCGGATGTTTTTGTGCACGATGCGTCGTGGTATTCGGGATCTTCCAGGAAAGGTACCGGCGATTGGGGTTGCGGCCTCGGCAACTACACAGAGGACCGGGAGAAGTTTCCCATGGGTCTCGCCGCCATGTCGCGCAAGGTGCACGGCGCAGGAATGAAATTCGGCCTGTGGGTAGGGCCGAATGTGGTGGATAGTCGCCTGGTCGGCACGACGATTCCCAAGCATTGGACCGCTCAGCTCGAGGGAAAGGATCTGACACTTCACCCGGATGGCTGGGAAAGCTCCGCAACTCAAGTATGTCTGGGATGCCGGGAGTACATCGATTTCCTGAAAGATAAGTTGACCCGAATCGTTCGTGAACTTGATCTGAATTGGCTGAAGTGGGACAACTCGGGAATTCCGCGTCTTCCAGCCAACTGCGATCGGACCGACCACGGGCATCAACTCGGCGACGCGAGCTATGCCGCGCTTATCGGTCAGTACGAGATCTTCGACCACCTTCACCGCGCCTTCCCCGATCTTGTCCTCGAACAGTGTGGCTACGGAAGCCGCCTTGACTACGGTTTGGCAAGCACGATCCGCGCCAACTGGCTGAGCGATTCGAGTTCCGCTTCCGAGCACGTTCGTCAGAACGCCATGGTTGCAGGCTATCTCTACCCGAGTGCCGACAATGGCGCCTGGGTCGTGTCAGAGGATAAGGCTCTCACCGAAAGCGCGAACGATCCTGCGATGCTCGACACGATCTTCCGCAGCCGCATGCTCGGCTTGTTTGGCTTCGGTACCATTCTCGGGATGCTGAAGGAGCGCATCTCGCTGTTTCCAGAGCCAGTGCTCGCGGCAGCGCGGCGAAACATCGAGGTCTACAAGCGCTACCGTCATCTTCTCCAGAACGACTGTTACCACCTGCTACCGACGGGCGCCACGGAGGGCCAGTGTCAGGCCATCCAGTTCATCTCGCCATCCGCCGAGGAAGCCGTGGTGCTGGTGTTCAAGGCGGGCAGTTCCCAGGATGCCGTGCGGGTTCCGCTGCGTGGCCTCCGGGCCAGCGGAAGCTATGAGATCACCTTCGCGAATGGTGGCCCTACTTTGCGAGCGGGCGGTGCCGATTTGCTTTCGAACGGGATCAAGCTTTTCTTGGCACACCCCGCCACGTCCGAAGTGGCTTTTCTGCGACAGAGCGCGTGATCGGAGCGGCTTGTCCTCGCGGACTTCCACACTTATCCTTCGGTGTCGCGTCATCACCGTCGGAATGGTATGTCCTGACTAAAGAGACGATCGCCTTACGATTGCGTCCTTGCGGTTGAGCACATCGGCACTGAGCTCTACTCCCAAGCCTGGCCCGGAGGGCAACGGCAAATCGCCACTCACTCCGGCCACGAGCTTTTTCGTAACCAACCCATCATATTCCTCGCCATAATGGCGCCGGACGCTCTCCATAATAAACAGGTTGGTGACGTTAGCCGATAGATGAGCTGTCGCGAAGTGCAGGATAGGACCGCCACAGTTATGCGGCGCAATGGGGAGATAGTACGTCTCAGCCATAGTTGCGATCTTCTTGCCTTCGGAAATCCCTCCGCACCAGGAAATATCGGGCATGATGATGCTCGCGGCACGATTTTCCAGGAGTTCGCGGAATCCCCAGCGAGTGAAGAGCCGCTCGCTCAAACAAAGCGGTATCTTCGTAGAACGTGCCAGCTCAGCGTAAGCAGCCAAATTGTCCTGCGGCAGCATTTCTTCCAGCCACATAGGCTTGTAGGTCTCGAGAGCGGCAGCGATTTTGACAGCAGACGGCAGATTCCAGAAACCGTGGAACTCGATGGCAACGTCGATCGCGTCGCCAAATTCCTCGCGAATCAGCCGCAACGGTTCGGCCCCACGCCGTATCTGCTCCGCCGTGATGTGGTTGCCGCTGTTTTCTTTCGCGATGGAATCAAACGGCCAGATCTTCATGGCCTTGATGTTGCTCTTCAGAAGTTCCCCGGCCAATCGAGCCGGTTCATGATTGAAATCAAGCCGGTCATAGCAGGTGTTGTAAATGCGTATGGACTCTCGCGACGCGCCGCCCAGCAGTTTATAGATCGGCTGTCCCGTGACTTTGCCGAGCAAATCCCAGAGCGCGATGTCGACCGCGCTGAGAGCCCGCATTTCGGCGCCACCCCAACCGCTATAGGAGACAGCGAGAAACATGTCCGCCCATAGCCGATCGATAGAGCTGGGGTCCTTGCCCAACAACACGGCAGCCAGACGCGAATGCACGATGGCTGCTTCCGCCTCGGCGTTCGGATAGCTCTCTCCTAGACCGATAAGGCCTTCGTCGGTGTGGATGCGGACCCAAAGATAGGTAATGGCGCCGGCGTGAACGGTAATTCCGCGTTGCAGGTAGATGGTCTCGACAGCAGTAATTTTCATGGTGAGGAGCGACGGGATATGCCTCGAGATTATCGCCGAACGCGTCTTCTACAGTCAACATCATTGTTGACAATTTCCGACATGGCTGATAATTGTGCAAGCGGAGCTTTCGGCGACAACGCGTCGTACTGACTCCATTGTTCCAAGAAGTCAAGGAGCAGGTCCTACTATGGCGGAAGTCGAACATATTCTCGAAATTCGTAATGTGATCGGGGAAGGACCCATCTGGCATTCGCGGGAGGGATTCCTCTACTGGGTGAACTTTATTGGGGAGTTTCAGATCCTGCGGTTCTCGCCGCGAACGCGGCAACTCGATGTGTTTGCGACGGCCATGCCGGTCATGGCGTTGGGGATTCGAAAGGCGGGAGGGTTGCTGGCTGCCACGGCCAAGGGAATTGCGACGTGGGACATCGAGCGCAAAACGTTTGAACCGGTTTGCGATCCGCTCGCTGGTCGGACGGGTTTTCGTTTTAACGATGCGGCCACCGATTTCGAAGGTCGATTTTGGGTGGGTACGCTCAATGATGCCAATCCCAAGGGGCCGGACGGTGAGTTATTCCGCGTTCAGGGCGACGGTTCTTGCCGGTTGATGGATAAGAACATTACCGTGGCGAACGGGATTGGCTGGAGCCCTGACAGAACAATCATGTATTTTACCGATTCTTTCCGCTACAGCATTTACGCCTACGACTATGCGGCTACAACCGGAACGATCTCCAATCGCCGGACGTTCGTGCAGACTTCTCCGGAAGGCGGGATACCGGATGGGCTGACGGTGGACAGCGAAGGATTCGTGTGGAGCGCGTATTGCGGAGGCTGGAGAGTGGTCCGTTATAACCCGGAGGGCAAGGTGGACCGCGAGTACCGGTTCCCTGTTGCCAATCCCACGAGCTGTGCCTTCGGCGGCGAACACCTGGACGAACTCTACGTCACCTCTGCCAATCTGGGACTGAGCGAGAACGAAAAGGAACAGTACCCGCAATCGGGCGATTTATTTCGTCTGAAAGTGGGCGTCACAGGCATCGACGAGCCGCGGTTTGCGGGATGACTCGGCCTTCTCCAGCGCTTGCTATAGTTGACATTCTTGTTGACACTAGCGACACCTGGGACGTAGAGTGTGGCGGGCCTTCGGCAAGCTTTGGTGGTGTTATCGTAATGCAGCGGGAAGCTGGTTGCCGTCCACGCAAACACTTTCTTAGTACTACTATCAAAATTCACTAGTCGGTTGGTCTTCATATGCCTCAAGAACTCAGACTGCAGGGGAAACACACGCTGGTCACCGGCTCCGACACAGGGATCGGACATGAGATCGGTCTCGAATTTGCCCGGCAGGGCGCCGATGTCGTGTTTCACTACGTGCAAAGCGATACCGGAGTAAAAGCGGCGGTTGAGGAAGTACAGTCGATGGGACGCAAGGCCGCGGCGTTTCAAGCGGACTTTGACGCATTGGAACAGGCGACTCGCCTGGCCGATCAGGCGAACGAGTTTCTCGGCGGCGTCAATTGCCTGGTCAACAACGCTGGGGTCACTATGAATCGGCCGTTCCTCAAAGTGACACCAGAACAATTCGACAAGCTGTTTCACATCAACTTCCGTGGTCAGTACTTCCTCACACAGAGAGTCGTGGAAGACATGCTGCAGCGCGGAGGAGGCGTCATTTGCAATATGTCTTCCGTGCATGGATTGCAAGGTGTACCGGAACATACGGTCTATGCGGCAACCAAGGGAGCGATCATTTCCTATACACGGTCTCTCGCCGTGGAACTGGCTCATAGAGGCATTCGCGTCAATGCGATCGCGCCGGGATGGGTCACGGTAGAAAACTATTTCAAGTGCATCCCCGGATTCACCAAGGAAATTGCGGCAGAAACGGGTTATAAAGCCATTCCGGTGGCACGCTGCGGAGAACCCTTGGACATTGCCAAGCTGGCGGCTTTCTTGTGTTCCGATGATGCGTCGTTCATTGTCGGCCAAACCATCGTCGCCGACGGCGGAACCACGGCGCTCATGTCCTTGGTCTCCGATTTCAGAAAAGAGTCGACGAACACCTTTGGCAGAGGTTATATCCCAGGCGTCTAGGTGGCGGAGAAATGCTGCAAGATCTCATCGCAACACTGAAAGCAGTCGGCAAACAAACCGAACTACATCAAACCAACGACGGAACGCGGCTGCTGATTTTGCCCTATGGAGGCAGGATTCTCGGGGTTTTCGCTCCCGGCAATGATGAAAACTTTCTGTGGACGAATTCCGTGCTTAAGAACGCGGAGACGGCTCGCGCCTACTACGCAAGTGATGATTGGCAAAACTCTGGTGGCGACCGAACCTGGCTTGCACCAGAAGTCGACTTCTTCTTCCCTAAGTTTCCAAATATTGATATTGCAGGGTATTGGCAACCGCGCAGCCTCGATCCCGGCAACTATGAACTCACGAAGACTGGCCGCGGAGTCAAACTCACCAACCGTTTGAAGATCGACGCATTTCGATCCAAGAAGCGGGTGGAACTGAAGATCACAAAATCAGTGGCGGCGGCCCCGAATCCTTTGCGTTACGATGCTACGATTCGGACCGGGGCGGTGGAATATGCGGGGCATACTCTGCTGACTTCGCTGAAAATCCTTGATCCAAACCCAGATGGCGCTCCACTGGTTGGCCTCTGGAGTCTGACGCAGATGCCTCATCAGGGGGAACTCTTTATTCCCACTTATACCAAAGCCGAGCCCAGAATTTACTTTGGCCTGGTTGATACGCCTGCCGACGAGCTTGCAATGAGTGATCGTCTGGTGCGTTTCAAGATGCGGGCGACCGGCGAACACAAGATCGGAGTGCGTGCAGCGCTAACCACCGGCCGTATTGGCTACCTGTATCCCACGGGCAACCGGCACGCACTCATCGTTCGAAATTTTTATGTGAATCCGTCGGGCGAGTATGCCGATGTGCCGTGGACCGAACCTGATGATCGAGGATATTCCACGCAAGCGTGCAGCGTAAACAGCCGCTGGGGAGAGTTCAGCGAGATGGAATATCACGTTCCAGCGATTGGCGGCGACACCGGTCTGCATCAGATGGAAGATCGCTCCCAACTCTGGGCCTTTCGAGGGTCGAAAGAAGATATTCAAAAGATTGCACGGGCGCTATTGTCCAACGAGATCTAGTAAGAAGAGAGCCCCCGGCTCTGCCGGGGGGTCTCTCTTCGTACTAGCCCACTGATACAGAATTCGCGAAGCGCGGTGTGGAGTAAAGCTGGTTTGGTTTGGCAGTTCAAAACAATCGCCCGTAGGGCGGCTCAATAACTATCTCAATCGGTGACTCACCATAGGGAATCCACCTTGTCAAAGGGAGGGTATTCTCCTGCATCAATCCCGAGCACAACGACCAGAATCCCAGTTGCGGGCTGTATCTGGGCCAATGGCAACACGCAGAGATTTCCAGAATGCGACCTGTGCGAAGACTGCCCTCTCCGCACCACAATCGAACCATTCAAAACCCATAGTCGCTTGGCTTTTCGGATGCCGCTTAGTCCAAATCGCCGTATCGTCAATGCTCCGCCTCGACTGGAATATTGCCTGAGGATGCGCGTTACGGGATTATTTCGAATACCGTGCCAAAGCCGTAAGCGCCGCCGTATGCGGTTACGCCATACAAGTTGCCCGACGCGTCCAATACCAAACCTCCAAGCGGAGTAGCACCGTCGCCGACTTGGCTGCCGAAGGTGTAAAGAATCTTCTCCTCTCCGGTCGGGCTAAGTTCGAACACCGTGCCTTGCCCATAAAGGCCGCCCGCGAACGTACTCCCGTAGAGGTTACCTTTTTTGTCGAAAACCACGCTTCCGTATGGTTCAATCCCGTCGCCGGCTTGGCCGCCGAAGCTGTACAGTATCTTCTCCACTCCACTCGAGCTAAGCTCAAAGACCGTCCCCTGGCCATAGACGCCGCCGTAAAAGGTGGTTCCGTAGAGGCTGCCTTTTTTGTCGAAGACTACACCTGTCGCGGGATAATTCCCGTCACTGGATTGCCTGTTGAAGCTGTAGAGGACCTTCTCCTCTCCGGTCGGGCTAAGTTCGAACACCGTGCCCCCCTGGTAAACGCCGCCAAAATCCGTTGTCCCGTAGAGATTGCCTGCCTTGTCGAATGTCAGATTCGCAGTGGGAGATGCTGCGTCTTGGAGGCCCTGGAAGCTATAGAGTACTTTCTCCTCTCCGGTCTTAGTCACCTCGTACACAGTACCGCAGCCATAAAGGCAATAGCTGTTGTAAGCACCGCCCTCTTCCGTGGTCCCGTAGAGATTACCCGCCTTGTCGAAGATCACGCTCGCGAAAGGGTACTCCCCATCATCCGGCTGCCCGCCGAAAGTATGGAGGACCTTTTCTTTTCCCTTCAACGTCAGGTCAAACACGGTACCCCACCCGCCGGTCGCACCTCCAGATAACGCTGTGCCGTAGAGCTTACCACCCCTGAACGCCAAACCACCGAAATCAGACGGGGCAGTTCCGTCGCCCGGCTGGCTGCCGAAGTTATACAGTATGGTGTACTGCCCCTTTGCGGTGATTTCGAACGCATTCCCTAGAGTTCCGCTTGGGGCATTGGCATTGGTTGTCCCGTAAAGATTGCCTTTGTTATAGAGCAAGCCTCCATGGGGAAAAGCTCCATCGCCTGGCTGGCTGCCGAAGCTATGGAGTATGGTTTCAGTCTGGGCATCTGCGCGAGCAGTCGCGAAAAAGGGGAAAAACGCAAGCCCTGCCAACGCCAGAAGGCCCAAACCCAGAACTCGTTTTCTCATCGCCGACTTCCCCCGTGGCTTGCCCAAAATCTCCGCAGATCGCGGGCCTATTGTCCTCTCGAACCATGTTCGGGTCAACGTGAAACAGTTTTCATAGCAGAACGGCGAGATGAGATCGAGCCCGGCGTTCGAAGGGAGCAAGCGTCACCCATACTGCTGGACATCGCCGCAGGAAAGCGATAACTTTCCTCGATTTGTCGCGCTTTTCGGCATTCCTGATCGACAATTAGTGTCTGAATTGTGCCTGCAAGTCCTGCAGGCAATTATTCGCATTTGAGGCATAGAAAGGAAAATCCCATGCAAAACGGAAGCATGATGCGAACAGAACGGCACGGCGGATCAGACGTTTGGGAGTTCAGGTGGCGAGAACCTGGAGCCGATGGCAACCGTAAACATCGCAGAATGGTTGTTGGGACAACGAATGACTTCGTTGACGAGGTTGCGGCTCGGCAAGCGATTGCAGGCCTTCATCTCTGTACGAACATACGGAGTGAAAGAGTGAGAGTGCGTCAAATCACTGTGTCCGAATTGGTGGATCACTATCGGCAGCGAGAGTTGAAGCCCGACACTCTTTGGAAAACCCACTCGACAAAAGTGACATACAACGGCTACCTGAATAAATGGATTATGCCGAGGTGGGGAAACTACACGCTGAACCGTATCAGCGCCGGGGAGGTTGAACTTTGGCTAAGATCGCTAGCATTGGCGAAGTCAAGCTGCGCGAAAATCAGAAATATCATGAGCGTCCTTTTCAACCATGGAATTCGGCATGAAATCTGCAAGTACAATCCGATTCGCTTAGTGCGACAGGGAGCGAAACGGAAGAAGTTCCCGACCGTACTAAGTGCGAGCGAGGTTCAGCAGCTGATTGCCAGTCTCGGGCTGCGCGAGCGAACCCTTGTCTTGCTGGACGCCGGCACGGGCTTGCGAATGAGCGAACTGTTTGCTCTGAAATGGCGGGATATCAACTTCCAATCAAACGAGATCAGCGTCACACGGTCGATCGTGTTTCAGGTAGTTGGACCATGCAAGACCGAAGCGTCCCAGAAACCGATTCCGCTCGATGCTTACCTAGCGGAAGCGCTGCGGAGATGGCAGGAGTACACACCTTACCGAAAACCAGATGACTGGGTATTTGCCAGTCCCGCTACGTCCGGCAAAAATCCCTATTGGGGACAAACTCTCATGAGGAGTTTTATCCGTCCTGCTGCGGTGAAGATCGGAATCGCACACATCGGCTGACATACCTTCCGGCACACCTACTCTTCCCTGCTACGGGCAACAAAAGCAGATATCAAGGTAATGCAAGAATTGCTTCGTCGTGCTTCCAGCCGAGTGACGTTGGATACGTATACTCAAGCGGTCACAATTCACAAACGAAGAGCTCAGAGTAGGGTCATTCGCCTGTTTCGCGCACCTGCGGTTGCGGCTGCCTGATATGGCGGAGTTGCGTGTGCCTTTTTGTGCCTACAAAAACAGCTCCGGATGCACGAAAACACTGGCGATTAGGCAAACCGGGCCAGAATTTTGGCAACGGAGTTGTGCCTTTTTGTGCCTGCGCGAAAAGTGGGCGTTCCTCGTAAGCTCTTGAAAAGATTTGGCGTCCCCGACGGGATTTGAACCCGTGTTACCGCCGTGAAAGGGCGCTGATTTGTGGTATCACGTTGTAATTACAAGGCAGCGGTCGCTCTGCAACGCCCTGTAAGGAACGACTGAGAGCTCGATGGAACAGGCTTTGGTTGTACCGTTCTTGTACCGCGAGTTTTGTGCCAAAACTCTCGAACAAGGTGATCTGCGATGTTGGGAACGAAGCGCAAAGACGATTTTGAGCTCTACTGGCAAGATGAGAAGGACTGGCTCTGCATCGTCGAATTCTTGCCCACCGATAATCCAGAGGCTCGGCTCTTTGCCGCCGACATAATCGGATACCTCGTCGGTTATGCAAATCTCACGAACACACGCTCGCTGGCACTCCTCGGCGATCCTGACGCCGGTGCTTACGAGCTTCTATTTTCCTTTTCGTCTCCTGAGGAGAAAAACGAGTTCCTGAACTTGGTCCGTTCAAATGAGGACATGGGGAAGGACTACATCATTGAGCTTACGCCGCCCACCACCGAAGAAATTAGGAATGCTCGTCCACTCGCAACGGTCCTACCCCAGGATGCCGTCACCCATGTCATGCTGATTGCAGCGACCCTGTGTGCGGGTACAGAAGATGATCGCGCTGTGTCGTAATGCCGGCGCACAATCGCTTCAGAACGTCTTGGAAAACGGGTGGACTCGCCTGAGCGATGGTTAGAGAGGCTTTCCAACTAGCGATGCAGAACAAAAGGATTGGGGCAGATTCGCGAAGAGAATGCTGCTGTGACAGCGAGCGATTCACCGTAACTGATTGAAAAACTGCGATACGGATGGCTCCCAAGAGCAGCGGGTGGGAATCCGCATCGGACCTTGCGACCTTCTGTGTGGCTCAACTGTTCGAGATTCCTGGCGCACCGAGAACGCGCACTTCCCCTTCCAAGGAGTCGAGCCGTCGTAATTCGGCCTCAACTGCCGGGGCACCTTCCTCGCGCACTCTTTTCGCACGCGCCAGAGCCTGCTCGGCGATGCGGCTAACCTCGTGCAGTAATTTGCGAATCTCAGTCTCTAACCGCGCTCGGCTCTCCTGAACACGATTGAGAATATCGCTTTGCACACGGGTGCTGTTGTATTCGAGCAGTCTGGTGAGAAACCTTCGCGCATCGTTCTTGATTACCCTCCGCGCGCCCACTAGGCCAAGAATCAAGTCAGCCAGCCAGCGGACCGGCGAGGCTGGCTGCGCGACATCAATGAACTCCAAGAACGTGAATTCCGAGCGAACGCGAAACCCTTTCTCCGGATCTAGAGCATGCGGCATCCGTGCCAGTTCGGGAATGCCAGCATTCGCGAGTTTCTTCAGAAACTCGTTTGCCATCTCCACGAAACGCAACGCAATACGCCGATATTCTTTTTCGCCTTCTTCGTGCTCGGGTTTCAACCATGGCAAGACGTGACGTCGCGCTAGTTCCTGCGCCTCGCGGAAGGTACGCCGGCGATACGATGGGCCTAGCCAGCCAGGTACGGACTGCAGCACAACCTCGAACTCCTTGCCCGCCTGCGGCATTACACGCGCGAGAAACGCCTTGTGCCGGTCGACAAACATGTCCGAGAGATGTTGTTGCTCGGCCATGAAAAGATACGCGAGCTCTCGCATCGAACGCTCTGCATCGGCGATCGTCTGTTTCATAACCGCAATACGTCTCTCAGAGTCTTCGATCGGTCGCCGAAGTGCCTCCCTTTCTTCCGTGATAATGGCGAGAAGTTGTTCGCTGATCCGCTCAAGACCGCGGTCGCAAGCAGCCCGGATCAGTCTCCGGCCCGATCCTTCAACCAACTGCTGTAGCGAAGCGACCAGTTTTCCCCATTCGCGACCGGTGCCTCGATGTTCTAGCTGTTCCGCTGCGCTGATCTCGAAGAACGGTTCCACGGGGTGTTGAAGTCGCTTTTCGAGCTGCCGTCGCGCAAAGGCCATCGCTGCCGATCGTTCTGCATCCGTGGTGCGATCGGCTTTGTTCAACGCGATGATGAGATCTTGAACGTGCCGTGCGACCGCCTCAACCAGTAGAAGTTCCTCGCCTGCTAGCGGAGGATCCGCGCCGATCACCACTAGCGCTGCGTCAATGTGAGGAATAAATGCCTGGGTTGTTGCCGTATTGCCGGTGAATACCGATCCCAGTCCGGGCGTGTCCACAAAACACATGCCCGTCGCAAGTAGCGGACTGGGCACAAAGATTTCCAGTGCAGCGACATGCTTGGCATTCTCGGGGTTCTTCTCTTCAGAGACATACTCATCAACGGTCTTAACAGGAATATCTATCCACTCACCGGCCTCAAAGCGAACGCGAGCGACTGCACGGCGGCCGTAACGGACGATTGTTGGAACTGCGGTGACCGGCACGACTCCGGTAGGCAGTACGCTGTCGCCCACCAGCGCATTCAGGACAGAGGATTTGCCGCGCTTGAACTGACCGATACAAGCAACGTAGAAGCGCCCTTCGGATACCCGTTCGGCCACTGACCGCGCGTCGGCGGCAACTTGCTTGGCGTCGAACTCCTCGGCTAACTCGGCTAGGCGCGAGAGAGATGACTCTCCGTGAGAATTGTCAGCAGGCACAGTGCGATCTTCGGGAAGTCCCGATGTCAACGCCGAAGTAGCGGGCCTTTCCAGCAACGAGTTCTCTTTGGAGTCTGTCCCCATACTTCATTCCTTAATGGTCTTGTTTCAATTTGTCCTTTCACTGCGAAGCTGGAGAGCGCACTCCTTCCTGGTGCACATAGCGAATCACCTCCACTTCGGACATGGCAATCAGCCCTTCATCCACCATCTCATCCAGGGCTGGTAGCAATTTCTTAAGGTTCTCCTCGGTGTCGATCACGGAGACCATAATCGGTCGGTCGGAGGACCGCAGCAGATGCGCCTTGTGAACGATTGAGCTAGCGCCGTAGCCCTCGATCCCGCGGAACACGGTGGCACCCGCGATGTCGAGTTCTCGGCACTTAATCACAATTGCCTCGTACAAAGGCTTGCCGTGCCACTTGTCATCCTCGCCAAAGTGAATGCGCAACAACCTGGCCTTTCCTTCGAGCTTCATAACCGCGCCTCCTGCCGTCTCTCGGCTTTCTCATAGTTATGCGCGTACTTAATGATGTCTACGTCGGACAGCACGACTAAGCCCTGCTGCACCATTTGATCGAGAATGGGCATGAACGCCTTCAGTTTGTCCTCGGTGTCAACCACTGACAGCAGGATGGGTCGATCGTGAGAGAGACTCAGCGCAGCGTCTTTGTGAATTCTCCGATTAGCTCCATAACCGAGAATTCCCCGATAGACTGTCACACCGGCGATATCGTTAGATCGCAGGCCGTTGACGATGGCTTCATGCAATGGCTTCCCGTTCCACTTATCGTTTTCCCCAATGTAGATCCGCATCATCTTGGCTTTCCCCTCGCGCTTTAATGCGGGCCTTTCCGTCTCCGCCTGCTTCTGTTTGTTGTCGGCAGGTTTGACGATCGTAGTGTCGTGCATCTCGATCAACCCGGTTCCAACCATCGCTTGTAGTTTGGGCAACAATTCAGCGACTTTTTCCGCGGTTTCGATGAACTCGATCTTCACGGGTAGATGGACCGCCAAGTCCACAAGACTCGTCGTGTGAAGATGATGATCTGCGCCAAATCCGGCGATACCGCGTGTTACGGTTGCGCCTGACACACCGTGGAAGAAGAGAAAATCCAAAATAGCCGCATACGAGGCGCTCCCGTGGTAGTGCTGATCTTCCGCCACGTAGATGCCGACCTTCTTACCTGGTCCCGCTGTGAGCATGTTGTCCTCCTGACATTAGAGTCCCCTCTGACCTACCAGAAATTCCGCTACGCGGCCCAGCAATCCGCCTCCGGTATGTACTCCCTGCTTAAGTTGCTCATGAAAGGCCTCCAGTTCCTCGCGAAGCTCCGAGCGATTCCGCTCCACGACTCCGTCAATAAGTGCTCGAAGGCGCAAAGGCACAAATTCCTTTAGTTTCCCAGCGTGGTCCAGGCAAAGACTCCCCTGCGTCTTCATCCATTGGACGAACATAGGGCGCTGGAACTGCTGCGCTAGTTCACGCAAGCGGGTTACTTCTTCTTCTCGGACGCGGTGGCAGAGTGCACAATCGTCGCTGCTTACTTTCCCAGCGGGAGAATCTTTTAGCATCTCCAGAAACACACTCGAAACACTCTCTCCAGGCGTGGAGCGTTCAAGCGAGCCGCCCCTGGAACGAGCCAGCGACCAAGTATGAAAATTGCACAATCGCAGAGCTGCCTGCGGTTGCACAATGGCAGCCAGCGTCCACTGGAAATCCTTCAAAATCCCACAGATAGGACACGCGCCTTTGGTGAGCGCCTGACCTACGCTTGTTTGTGTAGCAGCGTCAGCTTTCACGCGATTGCCCTCCCTGCGATCATGCCTCCCCAAACCGCTACGAACCCAAAAACCACACTCGTTGCCACGTAGAGAAGCCCCAGTCCGATCTGGCCATCCTGAATCGACCGCAACGTCTCATACTCGAAGCTGGAAAAGGTCGTGTAGCCTCCGATGAAGCCAATTGGGATCAAGTATCGCCAGTTGGGACTCCAATGTGTCTTCACAGTCAGCAACGCAAAGATCAAGCCAATGAGAAACGAACCCGTGACATTTATGACGAGCGTTCCGTAAGGAAAGCGAGTTCCCATTCTGCTGCCGATGTAACTGCCAATCCAAAAGCGCAGAATCGACCCAAGACAGCCTCCAATGCCAACGAATAGATATTTCAGCAAGTCGCTCTGTTCCTTTCCCCTTTATCTACAGCTACACGTACACGTCACGAAGCCAAGGTTTTTTCCCTTAGTGTATTTTCTAACGATTCCAAGTCTTGGCGAATGCTGTCTTCGTCTTGTCCAGTTCGCATTTCCTGGTTTCCCAGCAACCTCTCTGCTTGAGCACGATAGCTGTTGGCATAGGCGTCGAATCGGCGTTGGACTTGTCCCAGTGTCCTCTCGGACCAGTCGCAAAGCAACGCGTGGTACGCGGACAAGGACCTTGTAAGCTGAGTTCCAATCAACGCGGTCAGCCTTTTGGTCACAAACGATTCAGACATCTTTCTCCCTACCAATGTAAGCAGCGCTGGGCGTCGCAGGCTAAACGTAAGCTGGCCAAGATCGAACACTGGCATCTCTCGCAACACGCTCGCGAATTCCTCCTCCGCAGGCACGTCGGACATGTCCAGAACCTTGGCAGCCGATTGGAGCGTTTCAGTGAGTTTATGAGCGAGCACGTCCATGCGCCGACGCAGAGCCTCCGTTTGTTCCTGAACCGTTCGCGTTATCGCGCTCGTCACAATCTCGGACGTGGGTTTTTCGTCAGAGCCTGACAACGACCACGACTCAACCAGGTAAGCTCCAGCTATCTGAAGCATCTTTCGGGAACTCAAATGCTGCAACTCGTCCGCCGAGCGCCGTGTGGTCTTTTTCATTTCTTCAAGCCGTCCGCTCGCTTGACGCAGTTCGGCTTCGACCACTCGCAGTTGTTCAAGTTTCTTGATGGGAATCTGGTCCTTGCGGCGCAACCGCCCGCGCAAGGCGATTTCTACCGACTGCCGCAACCCTCCGAGTTTGCGGCGGATTGAGCGGATCTTCAGATCTTGCCGTTGGCTGTACAAAGGCGCAATGTCATCTTCGAACCAGCGGGTGAGCAATTCCTTGCTTTCACGAACGACGCTGACGGCATGTATCGCTAGATCAACGTTCAGTTCCTTCCTAATGTGGTCCTTCACATATTCGATCATGCGCGATTGCTCTTGCGCTGTGAGCAGGTCAGCTTTACTCAGCAAGACCATCGCAGGAATCGCCGCGTCATAGAGAATCTGGATGGTCTGAAGATCGTCCGGGGTTAGTGTCGATCCAGCGTCGATTAGAACCACGCCCAGGTCGCAGCGTGGAAGATAGGCAAGCGTTTCAGCCGCTCCCCGAGTAGCCAAGGACCCAAGTCCAGGCGTATCCACAAAAGTGATGCCATCCCGAAGGCTCGGTGAACCAAGCTGGACCACGATTCTCGTTACGTGTTTCTCATTGCCTGGATTCAGATGCTCGGCGACGAATTCCGGTAGTAGCGAAATTTCATAACGCTCGGGTGAGCGGTTGGCAAACCAGACGTTGACTGAGGGTGATTCGGCATAGGCAAGCCGCGTCGGAACCGCAGTAATGGGAGTCACTCCGACCGGAAGTACGTCGGTTTCGAGGATCGCATTCAGCAATGACGACTTGCCGGAACTGACGCGACCAAACATGGCGATTTCGAAACTGTTGTCCTCAAGCCGATCGAGAATCATCGACAACGTGGACCGAAATTCCACCAGCCCATGTTCGGTGATGACCGTCTCCAGTTTCCGGAGGAGAGGCACTTCGTCCCCCGTTTGCTCCAACCTCTCAAGCCGCTGCTGCAGGTTCTCTCCCGTGCCGCGCATTAGGTAATGATCGAGTTGTCTCACCAGACCTTGGAGTTCCCCGGCGATGCCGTTCAATTCGACCGCAGCTTGGGGTGGAACTTCACCGTAGCCGCGCATGTATTCGGGCTTCAACTCCTCGACAGCGATGTCTACGAACGTAAGCGTCGAATGGAGCGACCGACCCACAGGAATTTCGGCCGACGGCCGTTCGATGTGTTGCCCATCCAGCACCCGAATCAGCTGCGCCCGGATACGGCCGATGTAGTCCTCGATCACGCGCCGCTGGGCAGAAGTGAGATCGGAAATGTACTGTGGAAACGCGAGCCTGGAGGAGGAAACATTCAATATGCTCTCCATATCGGCGAGCAGCTTATCGATGTAGCGGCAGGTCACGCTCAGACGGCGCTCGTGATTCGAGTTGAGCGAATTTGCCGATCCTTCGGGCATCGTGTCACATCACCTGTAGTATCCGAACTCCGTCTTACAAAGAACCAACCCGCCGCGTGCCAACAGCGCGCCATGCGTCGCGAATCATCCGGCTGCCCTCCAATTCATGCGAAAGTCGATGTAGAGTGGGCTGATCTTGATGTGTTCTTCCGAACGATATTTTGGGTGCTTCGCCGTTTCCACCAGCGCCACAATTGCTCCTGGGTTTCCCTCGCTGAACTGCACGATCTTGTCGAGGAACTCATTCATGTTCGACGCCGTAAGACTTGTGCGTCTGACCACCTCGCGAGCGAACTGCTCTGCCACCGACTTCTCAAAGTTTCGGATTTCGTATTTCTGGGTACGGTCTGAGTAAAGAGGCTGGAGAAAACCGGTGTCCTCCATGTGACTTGAGAGGGCCACCGCACTTACGGGCGTCGATCCCCAGCTCATCATTTCGCGAACAGCTGACGCGAAGGAGTGTGAAGGATGCACGAGGTGGTCCAAGACAATCGCGTATTGCCCCTCATTTAAGGCATCCATCACAATTCCTTTCAAGGAGACCGCCGATTTTGTCTTGATGGCCTCCTCGTTCCGAAAGGCGCTCCGCGCGCGTGGGCTACGGAGGCGCAGCAAGCTATTAGCTAGACTGCGAAATACCACGTGTGTCGTGGAGGAATCTTCACAGTAAAGGACCGATGGGAATTCCGGCAGCAAGCTGCGCAGCAGCAGAGTCTTGCCAACACCAGTGGGTCCATGAATAAGGAAGGGGCGCTTCTTCGCGAGGCGCTGCCTGATCGCCTGTCTTTCGTCTTCACGGTCAAAGATAGATTCCGGCATCATGTTATCCCTTGCCAATGCGCGCGTTGACACACGACCGCACCTGCCGGGTCCAGCGCGGCTTGAGCGACACTGCGATGTTCAAAACTCCTCACTTTCTCCATCTTGCATAGGCAGAACGGCCGGCATACTTCGCGCTTCGTCCGAGCTCTTTTTCGATCTCCAGGAGCCGGTTGTACTTGGCAATCCGTTCCCCGCGGCACGCTGAGCCGGTCTTCAGCTGGCCGACGCCCGTGGCGACACAGAAATCGGCGATCGTCGTGTCGTCCGTTTCACCTGAGCGGTGGGACACGACAGCCGTGTAATTATTCTGCTTCGCCATCTCTATGCAGCGCAGCGTTTCGGTCACGGTTCCGATCTGATTCAGTTTGATCAGAATCGAATTGCCTACGCCTTCCTTGATGCCTTTAGCAAAGATTTCAGGATTGGTGACAAAGATGTCGTCGGCCACCAGTTGCACTTGTCCCCCAAGTGTGGAAGTCAGTTTTTTCCAGCCGGCCCAATCATCCTCGGCAAGCCCGTCTTCGAGGGAGAAGAGTGCGGGATATTTCTTAAGCCAATCAGTCCAGAGCGAAATCATGTCATCGGAACTCTTGTGCGACTTGTCGGACTTGCGAAATACATACTGGCCATCCTCGTAGAATTCACTCGCGGCTGGGTCCAGATTGATGCCGACATCTTTGCCAAGTTTGTAGCCGGCCTTCTGCACTGCGGCGGATATCAGCTCCATGGGTTCTTCATTCGATCGCAGACGCGGCGCAAAACCGCCTTCATCGCCGACACTGGTTTCATAGCCCTTCTGGTGCAAAACTTCCTTCAGCGCGTGAAAGGTTTCCGCCGCCGCTCGCAGCGCCTCACTGAAGCTGGGAGCGCCGGCCGGGACGATCATGAATTCCTGAAAGTCCACGTTGTTGTCGGCGTGCCTTCCGCCGTTGAGTACGTTTAGCTGGGGCACAGGTAACAGATACTCGTCGCGCGGGACAAACTGACGATAAAGCGGAATTTTCTTCTCTGCCGCATCGGCCTTGGCTGCCGCGATCGAAACCCCAAGCATGGCGTTCGCTCCGAGTTTGGATTTGTTCGGTGTCCCGTCGAGCGCGATCAGTTTTTCATCCAGAGATTTCTGGTCTGCCGCGTTGAGTCCCTTCACAGCGGGTTGGATAACGCTAATAACGTTATGAACGGCCTTCAAAACGCCTTTTCCGTTATAGCGGCTTTTATCGCCGTCGCGAAGTTCGACAGCCTCGTGTTTTCCGGTCGAAGCCCCCGAGGGCACTTTGGCTACACCTGTCGCCCCACTTTCCAGTGTCACGCTCACTTGAATCGTCGGATTTCCACGCGAGTCCAGAATTTCCAGCGCATCAATGCTCTTTATCGTCGACATAAGTCTCCTTTGTATGAGTTGTATGAGTTCGTCAAACAGAACCTGTCCGAAGTACGGTGATCAAGTCTTTCTCTACATCTTGGGGAAACGACAAAGCCTGCAGTTTCCCGATAGTCTCGTCCACAGGATAAGAAAAGGACTTCAGTTCAAAAGCGCCATCCTGCCAGACCGCGTAGCATGCCTCCGGTTTGCCGGTCTTCGGCTGACCGAGGCTACCGGGATTGACCACCATACGATCCCCAATCCGTCGTATGAACGGGGCGTGCGTATGCCCTACAAGCAACACATCTGCTGGGACGCTATCTACTTCGCGAATCCAGTCGTCGGAATCCTCAGGAGAATATCCGTATAGAGGATCGGATGGTTTCGCATGGCAAAGATAAAAGCGCTTGTCCTGTCTCCGAAGCTCCACGTGAAGTGGCAACTCCCGCAAGAATTCCTTCTGGCTCTTATTCAACACGGAAGCCGTGTACTGACGAGTGGTCTCCGCCATCTTTTGAAATCGTGCCCCACAGCGTGGATCTACGTCGTAGCCGATGGAATGATCGTGGTTGCCGCGCACCGTGACGGCGCTCTTGGCCTTCACAAAGTCAACGATTGCAGCGGGGTCGGGTCCGTAGTTGACTAAGTCTCCCAGAACCCAGAGTTCGTCGTATGTCTCCGGCAAGTACCGCAGAGCTTCGCAGTTCCCATGCAAATCAGTAATGATGACAATCTTCAAGACTCTTCCTTCTTGATCACACACCATTTGGTGGACCTGCATCGTCGATCTTCATTCGTTGTCGTCCACTTCAAAGGGGCATATCCGCGGCGTCCAACTAGTGAACTACCATCACTGGACAGTGCGCGTATCTCAACGCTCGCTCGGAGACCGAACCTAACATCATCCTGGAAATGCTGGATCGTCCTCGGCGACCCAAAACGATGAGGTCAATACCGTCCAGCTCAGCCCTGTGAATGATTTGTTCTGCCGGATGGCCCACCGCCATGGCAGTGTTCACGTGGAGGTCGCGCCCGCGGGCCTTTTCCATTACCTTCTTGAATCCCTCTTCAAAGTGTTCCTTCGCGTCGTCCAGTACGGCTTCTAATTCGACCGAAGTCGACGGTTCCGGGGGCCGCGCAACCGCAAAGATCAGTACCGTCGCATCTAGACACTCTGCCAGCGAGAAGGCCACATCCACTGCTTTTTCCGACTGTGGGGACCCGTCGTAGCCCACCAGCAGCTTCCGAAAATACGCGTTCTGTCGTTTTCCCGTCATGCTCCCTCCTAGTTTGCGTTTTCGCTTACAGGTTGAGGTAACGCCGACTTTTCCGTTGCCTGAGTGGCCAGCAAGTGCCTCGGCATGAACCAAGCGTTGGCGATAATAGTGGGTATCACGGCGCTCCCGATCACCGTGGCGACCAAGTATGAATACTGCGCCTGGGTGATGACACCGTGATTCAGCCCGAACAACGCGGAAATAGTCCCGAACGTTAGGCCCGTCGACATCATCAGCGTGAAGTACAGCCCTTCTTCCTTCTGATAGTTAAAAGCCTTCACCGTGGGGTACAGCGGAATTACTTTCGACAGCATCTTGGCAAAAAACAACACCGTGAATACGAGCGGGGCCGCAATTAATGCAGGCACGGATACAAACGATCCCGCCCGAATGAAGTAAAACGGCGTCAGTAATCCGAACGTCAGAGTGCGCAGACGCCTTATGAGACTGTGGTCTTTTCCCACGGTTCCCGCCAGTACCATTCCGATGATGTAGGCTGGCAAGACTGCTTCGCTACCGGACCAAACCGCCAATCCTCCCATTGCGAACAGTAGGAAGAGTATGTATTTGGCCTCCAGCTCGGAAACACGTCCTCCGTACTTCCTGAAAAATCGAGGTGTGAGAAAGGGAAGAATAGCGAAGACCACAACACTGACGCCTATAAAGATCAAAGTTTTCAGCGTAAATGGCGAGAAGATCAGCCCCAGCGCGATTACTGTTCCCAGATCGTTAACGAAGCAGGCGGCCAACACCGCCTTCCCAAAATCCGTAACGTTGAAACCCAGTTCCAACATCACTGCGTATACGACCGCCACGGAAGTGGTCGAAAGGGCAACGCCCGCCAGCCAACTGGCCCGGCCTCCCCAATGCAAAACGTAGTGGGCAATTGCCGTACACCCAAAAAAAGGTCCAAAGAAACCGACGAGTCCAATTACCGTCGCCTCTTTCCATTTCGTCCGGAAGATCTGGGGATCGAGTTCGGCCCCGGCCAGGAACGTAAGAACGATGGCGCCGGTACCGGCGAGAAAACTGATCCAGCTTGTCTTCCCACCAAGTTCAGCGTGCACGAAGAGTGCGCCAATCACCAACTGAGCCACAGTGCCGACAACAATCTCGCTGAGCGCTGTGGACATCTTGAGCCAAATGGCAATCAGCGTCGCGATCAGGGCCAGACCGACCCACACAGCGGCCAGTACCCACACATTCTCCATGGGCGTAACCTCGACCATTTCTGCGGATCGTCGCCGGCACTATGAATCCGTGACAAGAACAATCCGCTTGTCAGGAGTCATCAGCTGTTCCGGCTTAAGAATTGGGACAGCGGTTGGCGGTGAACTCCTTCACCGTGGTTAACAACACAAGTACAGCAAAAATGCCCCTCAAAGTCAACGGCATTCATCACACTCCACCGGTCACTGAGTTTCGAGCAATGCCGCGCCTGAGACACCTACCACACTGAACTGCTGCACCACGCGTGAAACGAGGCCGCAATCTGCGGGTTCTTCAGCCCTGCCTCTATTACTAGCTCATGCAGAGAAGTTGGCGCGGCATTGTGCTCCGCCATGGCGGGAGATTCCGGAACCGGCCTCTGCGAACTCGTTGGCTCTTGAGCACCAGCAACCCCGCCTAACCGCTTATCGTTGCATCATCGTTACATGAATGGAACGGCAAGCTTAAAACCCACAATTGGGAGTTTTTGGTGAAAACCCGCGCCAGCGCGGACGCCAGCGCGGGCTTAGAAGCGCTGGTCAGTACTCGCTTGGCAAGTGGATGACGTTGTTGGCGAAGTACAGCGTGATTTCATCCAGCGGAAAATCCGTGTACTCGATCTTCTTGGTGAATACGATATTGTCGTTGCCATCGTCGCACGTTAGCGTAGCGCTTCGGTCGGGATGCACGGTGAGTTTCCATACCTGAAATTCCTCGGCGGCAACACGCTTGTTGTAGGGCTGAATGATCGCGATTTCGTCCAGAAGCCAATACGCTCCGCCGTGCTCGGCGACGTGCTGCGCGCCGTCGGTGTACAGAACGTTGCGGTTGATCGAATGGCGATACCAGTTGTCGCTGCCGGTGAACTGCGCCAGTTCGGATTTGCTGAGAGTCTTCGTCGTCATGATGTGCCTCTTTCGTTTTAAGTGACCCCCGTGGCGGGGGCGAGAGAGGCAACAGGAACAGCCGC
>Ga0302140_10002442_pt1 | contig 24123 bp, 17 predicted proteins | sample I_Bog_E1_1_FD_202095 | JGI IMG/M metagenome (GOLD analysis project Ga0302140, IMG submission 202095) | Peat permafrost microbial communities from Stordalen Mire near Abisko, Sweden - I_Bog_E1_1 | ecosystem: Environmental > Terrestrial > Soil > Wetlands > Peat | place: Sweden: Abisko, Stordalen... | reverse complement strand
GCAACATTTTCGAGATTCGGCCAGTGGGGGACATGAGCGAAATCATGAAGGCAAGCGAGCAGCGACGAAAACAAACCGTTGCATCCTGAAGACGGTTCTAGTCTTCCGCCGGCGAAGCCGACTGACGGGGAGTGAGACGCGAGTCCACCTCATGAAGGCGGGTGCCCCATCCATCGGACGTCCTTGTCTTTGTCCGATGGGTGGGATGCCATAAATCTCAATGAGTACGTCTTTCTTGTTGAATTTACAACTTTGTTTCTTTCCTGTTTCGTCACGGAAGGAATAGCTGCACCCCCAACCATCAACCGTTGCCAACACGCCGAGGCGCGTTTCCGGAATCTGTTATCAGAATTCGTTATCAGGACCCGTCATCCTCGAAACGCGCCACGTGATTGATCGCTCAATGGAAGGTCACGGGAACCACCCTCGATTCGAACTCGTAAGGCACATCAGGCGCTTTTCGAAGGAGGCAGCGAATGGCTCGTTCCGTCCGCTCCGAGATCGGCCGCTGGAGTGCCCTGCTCTGGCTCGCAATCTCGACAATCTACCTAACCGTCTTGTCGGCCCTGATCTGTGGCAATGCACGATTCCCTCTGAATATAGGAGCGATCAAGACGACCGGCCGAACCGGCCTATGGATCACACTGGCGCCGGCCATCGTTGGCTGCCTTGCATTCTTTCTGCTTCTGTTTCGCGTTCGCGCAGGCGCAATCTTCCTGGGCGTTTATTGCGCGTTCTGGACATTCGTCCTCGCCTGCGCGCTTCCCTTCATTTGGAACGCCCGCCAGACCTTTTGCACCCAGACCGTCTGCATTAGAACCCCCTGGATCGGACGGCTGCTGCTACTCGGATTGATCACCCCGTTCGCGATCGTCGCCAACTGGGCGAGGCTCGAATTCGCTCGAATGTCCCGAATGCAGCTTTCACGGCAACCATAGTCTTCTCCAATCAGCCCTTCGCCGGACGGAAAATCCCGATCGAAGATCTTCAGGACTCCGGCCAATTCGCAAGCAACCCGCTAACTCATCTGCACGACGTGGATGTTACGGCGATGAAGTCCTATTTCCAGCCATTTCATGCCCACGATTCGAGCCCGCTTTCCCTCCAAACCAGCTCCAAATTGAGCCTGGAAACGCGCCAAAAACAGTGCAATACTCGCCTCTAAAAAGCCCCGCGCGCCGCACTCATTATGGAATCCGGGACAGAACAAACAAATATACCTGTAAACCTATGCATAATAAGGACTTATTTGTGCACTTTCGCTTGCTGAAAACCCCCTCCGACGCGTAAAATAACAATCAGCGCTCGCGGAGCCCGGAACCATTTTTCAAGGGAACCTTCCTGCCGTCCTCTGGCGGGCCTGAAAACTTCTATGGCAGACGATCAGAACCCCCAGCTCCCCCTCGATGGCGGCAATCCACCCAGCGGAACCAACCTCATCTCCATCAATATCGAAGATGAGATGCGCCGCTCGTATCTCGACTACTCCATGTCGGTCATCATCGGGCGCGCCCTCCCCGACGCTCGCGACGGCTTGAAACCCGTCCATCGCCGTGTGCTCTACGCCATGAGCGAGATGGGCCTCCAGTACAACAAGAAGTACACCAAGTGCGCCAAAGTCGTCGGCCAGGCTATGGGTGTCTACCATCCCCATGGCGACTCCGCCATCTACGACACCATGGTGCGCATGGCGCAGCCCTTCTCTCTCCGCTATCCCCTCATCGACGGCCAGGGCAACTTCGGTTCCGTCGACGGCGACCCGCCCGCGGCCATGCGTTATACCGAATGCCGCCTCATGCGCATCGCCGGTGAGCTCCTCGCCGACATCGATATGGAGACCGTCGACTTCACCCCCAACTACGACGAGTCGACCCTCGAACCCACCGTCCTGCCCACCCGCATCCCCAATCTCATCGTCAATGGCTCGAGCGGCATCGCGGTCGGCATGGCCACTAATATTCCGCCTCACAACCTCACCGAGGTTTTAAACGCCGCCATCGAGTTGACCCAGAATCCCAACGCCGGGCTCGTTGAAGTCCTCAAGCACGTCCAGGGTCCTGACTTCCCCACCGGCGGCTTCCTCTACGGCAAGTCGGGCATCCCCCAGGCCTACCGCACCGGCCGCGGCCGTTTCATGATGCGCGCCCGCGTCGCCACTGAAAACCTTACCAAGGAAAAACAGGCGATCATCGTCACCGAGATCCCCTACCAGGTCAACAAGTCCAAGCTCATCGAACGCATCGCCGAGCTGGCCAACGAAAAAATCGTCGACGAAATCAGCGACGTGCGCGATGAAAGCGATCGCGACGGCATGCGCATCGTCATCGAGCTCAAGCGCGGCTCCCAGCCGGAGATCGTTCTCAACCAGCTCTACAAGCACACCCAGCTCCAGGAAAGCTTCTCCATGATCTTCCTGGCCGTGCTCAACGGCCAGCCTCGCGAGCTTCCTCTGGACCAGGCCATCCGCGCCTTCATCGATCATCGTGTCGACGTCGTGCAGCGCCGCACCGTCTACCTGCTCCGCAAGGCCCGCGAGCGCGAACACATCCTCGAAGGCTACAAGATCGCCCTCGACAATCTCGACGCCGTCATCCGCATCATCCGCGCCTCCGGCTCCCGCGCCCAAGCCCGTGAAAACCTCTATGCCTGGGGCAAGGGCACCGAGATCGTTCTCAACCTCGATCGCACTCGTCTGCCCAATGAAGAACGCGGCCTCACCCTGCGCCAGGTCGACGCCATCCTCGAGTTGCAGCTCTATCGGCTCACGCAGCTTTCCGTCGATGAAATCCTCAGCGAACTCAAGGAAATCCGCGCCAAAATCGCAGAATACGAGTCCATCCTCGCCAGCGACGCCAAGCTTCGCGCCGTCATCGTCAAGGAGCTGGAAGACATTCGCGACCGCTACGGCGACGTCCGCCGCACCCAGATCGTCGATGAGTCCGCCGAGCTTCAGCTTGAAGACCTGATCGCCGACGAGCAGGTCGCCGTCACCGTCTCGCACCAGGGCTACCTCAAGCGCACCCCCATCTCCATCTACCGCCAGCAGCGTCGCGGCGGCACCGGGCGCACCGGCATGAAGACCCGCGAAGAAGATTTCGTCGCCCAGCTCATCGTCGACTCCACCCACGCCTACATCCTCTGCTTCACCAACACCGGCCGTGTCTACTGGCTCAAGGTCTACGAGATTCCCGACGTCAGCGCCGCCGGCAAGGGCAAGAGCATGCAAAGCCTGCTCAATCTCCAACCTGGCGAAAACGTGCGCAACATCCTCCCCGTGCGCGACCTTGAAGAAGAAGGCAAGTTCATCTTCTTCGCCACCCAAAAAGGCACCGTCAAGAAGACCCCGCTCAAGGACTTCTCCAACGTCATGGCGCGCGGCATCATCGCCATCGGCATCGACAAAGACGACGAACTCGTAGCCGCCCGCATCACCGACGGCTCTGAAATCGTCTTCCTCGCCACCCACCTCGGCATGGCTATCCGCTTCGACGAAGCTGACGTGCGCTCCATGGGCCGTCCTGCCTACGGCGTGCGTGGCATCGACCTCGCCAAAAACGATTACGTGGTCGGCGTGGCCATCACTCCCAAGGAACACGAAGAGGGTGCCTATCGCATCCTCGCCATCACTGAAAACGGCTTTGGCAAGCGCACCGACGTCATCGAATACCGCCTCCAAACCCGCGGCGGCAAGGGCGTCAAAAACATGGCCGTCACGCCCCGCATCGGCCGCGTCTCGAGCATTCAACTCGTCGACGATACATCGGAACTAATGGTCATCAGTCAATTCGGCAAAATCATCCGCATCGACACCAAGACCATTCGCGCCGCCGGCCGCGCCACCCAGGGCGTCCGCCTCCTCAACCTGGAAGCCGACGACAAGGTCGCCGCCGCCGTCATCATCCCTCCTGAAGAAGCCGTTGCGGACGACGAACAAGGCACCCTGCTTCAATAGCCCCATCGCATCAACCGCTGGCCCATTCCTGCGCAGATCATCGCGAAAGAATGGGCCAGCTTTTTTCCCAAGCGAGAGTCCGTGGGTGCCCCATCCATCGAGCGTCTCTTGCCCGATGGGTGGGATCCCACAAACCTTACAAGAGTTTTTTGTTTGGGGCACTTGCAATTCGTTCTCATCGACATGAAAACCACTTACGATCCGTCCGCCCACCCAACCCTTCCCCTTTTCAACCGTCCAATTAACCGGGAAAGCCGCGTCGGGCTATATCACTTTCGGAACCGGATCGACCGAAAGTACTCTATTCCCTCGACCTGAACCGTCGATCCGGCATACACTGAACTTGCTTTGGTACTCCGCGCCTTTTCTTGATGTTGAGAAACCTGCTCATTGCTTCCGTGCTGGCAGCACTCGCCGCTCTCACTGCCGCCGCATCGCCCAACACCCCGGCGAATTCGCGCCAGCATGTCTCGCACGCTTCTGCCTCCCACGCGAGCGTCCATTCCAAAGCCCATCGGCACTCTGCAGCCGCCGCGCATACCCCACATTCAGAAGCTATTAGCCTCCATTCTCACGCCGCCCGCCACCGCCATTCATCCTCACTCAGCCACTCCCGATCCGTGGCGCTCGCACCCACGCCCGCTTCCCTCCGCCGCGGCAGAACTGTCGCTTTAGGTTCCTCTGCCCTCAAAGGTTCCCTCGAGTCCCTCGAACGCCAGAACGAACAAGCTGACGCCGAAGGCCTGGAACGTATCCTCGACGAAGACGACCTCAACGACCGCATCGCCCAAAAGCTTCTCGTGCCCGTTCCCGTCGCCGCTGGACTCACCATCGATGAAAAACTGCCCGAGAGCCACCGTTACTGCCGCCCCTGGACAGCCGATTTTCTCGGCGACCTGACCACCGCGCATGCCACCCGCTTCGGCCACCCGCTGTTTATCAGTTCCGCCGTCCGCACCGTCGAATATCAGCGCCAGTTGATGGGCATCAACGGCAACGCCGCCGCCGCCGAAGGCGATATCGTCAGCCCCCATCTCACCGGCGGCACCATCGACATCGCCAAGACCGGCATGAACCGCAAAGAACTCGCCTGGATGCGCAACTGGCTCCTCCCCGTGCAAAAGTCCGGCATGATCGACGTCGAAGAGGAATTCCGCCAGGCCTGCTTCCACATCACCGTCTACAAAAACTACACCACCCCGCCCCCCTTCGAGATTCCCGACACCCCCTCTGCGCCCTCGCACAAATCCCGTCGGCACCACACCGCACCCTACGTCCAAATAGCCTCCCGCAGCCGCTAATTCCTTTGTTTCAACTTTCCGCTCCCACTGTCATGTTGAGCGAAGCGAAACATCCGCAGTTGCTTTTCGGGAGCTTCCGTTATGCAGCTCAATCCCATCCAGTCAGGCGACCAGCATCCCGCTTCGAACTCTCTCTCGCGCTGTCATGTTGAGCAAAGCGAAACATCTGCAGTTGCTTTTCGTAACTTCCGAGTAGACGGTAATTCGGCCGCAGTATCAGAAATCGACAGGTCGCCGACGGAGGGAGCAGAGGCCTTCAGGCCCCTGAACCGAAGTTTGCAATGAAAGCGGCTTTAGCCGCGGGCCTTTCGTTTATGCTTCTCAGGTGCGACTGGCGCCGCAAGAAACCCGCACCTACTTCGCGACCGCAGTAACGGCGGGTGCCCCCGGCCTCGACACTGAGACCGGTGTAGCGCGAACTCTACGGCTACGAATCGCGCCTGAAAAACGCCGCAGAGCCAAGGATGAAGGTCGCGCCTGGACCGTACCAAATCGGAAGTTATCGTAAGTCGCCCCTCGCACTGGCGGTCGATCCACGAAAATCCCCACACCTTCGCGCGTTTCGGGTTACAATCGCGAGCAAACCCGCCTCATGCCCGATATGCTCCTGTGCAAGTCAAGCGGCGAGGCACTGCCAACAATTGCAACCGGCTGAGACTCAGTCCGGTCAACCCATGTAAGACACGCCCATGCGCTTGTCTTACACGTCTTACGAGAGGCAAAATGATGAGCGATTCTGGAGTTCAACCCGTGGCCGCCGTGGCTCCCGGTCTTTCTCAGATGCAACGCGTTACAGACACCTTCACCGCGCCGTCAAAGACCTTCGAAGACATCAAGCGCGGCAACAAAAGCTGGTGGATGCCCTTCGTAATCATCGCCATCGTCGGCTACATTCTCTTCGCCGCCGTGACCCTCAAGATCGGTATGCCAACCGTCGTCGACAATCAGATCCGCCTCGATCCCAAAGCCCAGGAGCGCATGGCCAACGCCACGCCCGAGCAGCGCGCCACCGGCGCCAAAATCTCCCTCTACGTCACCCAGGGGGTGTTCATCGGCGGGCCCGTTCTCCTGCTGGTCCTCGGCGCCGTCATCTCACTCGGCATCTGGGCCACCATCAACTTCGCCTTCGCCGGCAAGGCCACCTACGGCAGTATCTTCGCCGTCTGGATGTACGCATCGCTCCCCACCATTGTCAAAACTCTGCTGGGGGTGATCGTCATCTTTGCCGGCGCAGCGCCGGAGTCCTTTAACATCAAGAACTTCGCGCCCACCAACATCGGTGCCTTCCTCAATCCGGTAGAGACCAACAAGGCCCTCTATTCGCTCGCATCCTCGCTCGACATCGTAACCATCTGGAGCCTCGCCGTCCTCGCCATCGGCGTCGCCATCGTCGCCGGCGTCAAGCGCACCTCCGGCTACATTGCCGTCTTCGGCTGGTGGGCGCTGATCGTTCTCATCGGCGTCGGCTGGAGCCTGGCCATGGGCTAACCGCCGGCTTTTCCATGGAAATAGCAAACGGCGCGCACCCCAAAGATGCGCGCCGTCGTTTTTTCTGATCCCTGAACCCTGACCCCTGATCCCTGCTTCTACTCCATCCACCGTCGCATAATCAACGTGGCATTGATCCCGCCAAATCCAAACGAATTCGACAGCGCCACATCAAATTCATGTGCTACAGGCTTGTTCGGCACATAATCCAGCCGACATTCCGGATCCACATTCTCGAGGTTGATCGTCGGCGGAAGCATCTGATTCTGCAAGGCAAGCACCGTAATGCCCGCTTCCAGTCCGCCCGCTCCGCCCAGCAAATGCCCGGTCATCGACTTGGTGCCGGACACCTTCAGCTTGCGGCTCAGCGCATGCTCGCCAAACACCAACTCAATCGCTCGCGATTCATTCCCATCGCCGGCCGGCGTCGAGGTCGCATGGGCATTCACATAACCCACCGCTTCCGGTGCAAGTCCCGCGTCCTTGAGAGCCGCCCGCATGCTTCGTTGCGCGCCCGCACCCTCCGGAGCAATCCCTGTCATGTGGTACGCATCGGCGCTCATCCCGTAGCCAATCACTTCGCCCAGAATCTTCGCCCCACGCGCCTTGGCAAACTCCAACTCCTCTAGAATCAGAATCCCCGCGCCTTCGCCGATCACAAATCCATCGCGGTCTACATCAAACGGCCGACTCGCCCGCTCCGGTTCTTCATTGCGCGTCGACAACGCCCGCATCGCCGCAAATCCGCCCACCGACAACGGCGTTACCGATGCCTCCGCGCCCCCCGCAATCATCACATCCGCATCGCCATGCATGATCATCCGCGCCGAATCGCCAATCGAATTGGCGCTCGTCGCACATGCCGTCGCCGTCGCCGATATCGGCCCCTTGGCGCCATAACGAATGCTGATTTGTCCCGCCGCCATGTTCACAATCACCGCGGGAATAAAGAAAGGAGAGATCTTGCGCGGCCCACCCTGCATCAGGTTGGTGTGCTCGCGCTCGATGATTTCGAAGCCGCCAATTCCCGAGCCGATAAATACGCCTACCCGGTCGCCCAATTCCGGCGTAATTACCAGCCCCGATTGCGTGATGGCTTCATGCGTCGCCGCAAAGGCGAAGTGAATGAAGCGCCCCATCTTGCGCGCTTCCTTCTTCTCCACGAAGTTAAGCGGGTCAAACCCCTTCACCTCGGCGGCAAACGTGGTCGAAAACCCCGTGGTGTCGAATCCCTGAATCGGACCCACACCACTCCGCCCAGCCAAAAGCCCGCTCCACACTTCGGGGGCAGTGTTGCCCACACCGCATACCAGCCCCAGGCCGGTAATGACGACTCGACGATTCACCGGCTACTTGCCTTTCGCGGTCTTTTCGTTCTTCTCGATGTAGTCGACTGCGTCCTTCACGGTCTTGATCTTCTCCGCGTCCTCGTCTGGTATCTCGAGGTCAAACGCCTCTTCAAACTGCATCACAAGTTCAACAACGTCTAGAGAATCCGCGCCCAGATCCTCCTGGAAGCTCGCGCCGGGGGTTACCTCGGCCTCATCCACCTGCAACTGTTCCACAATGATCTGCTTGACTTTCTCTTCCACGGCCATGCGTGTTTCTCCTCGTATTCTTCTCGAACTTCTACCCTATCCGGGGCTTCACGGCGCTTGGGCTCCACCTGCCTGCGATATCCATCTGTAGCAGTAGAACACAATGACAGCCACCAAAATCGTGCGGCTCCCGAAACTCCAAGTCTACCGGGCTGGATTAGGCATGTAAAGCCGCGCCCCGCCAGAACATGCGTCGAAATCCGACATACCGTAATCCCCGCGCCTCCTACCCCTTTTTTTACCCGAATTTACACAATTAATAGGCGTACATTAGGCGAAGCAGAGAAAGGGATAAAAAACACATGCAACCTCTCATCGCCGGCCTCGCAGCCCTCGCCGGGTGCGGAACCCTCGCCGGCATCCTCCTCGGCTACTGGCTCCGTCACTCCTCCGCCCGCCAAGAAAAGCGCCAGCTCGAACTCCGCCTCACCGAACTCACCACCGACCTCACCGCCCTCCGCGCCGAGCAGAGCCGCGATCAGGCCCAGTCTCAAGCCCTCGCAGCCCAGCGCGCCGGCTTTGAATCCCTCGCCCTCGAGCGCGAAAAAATCGCCGCCCAACTCATAACCGACCGCGATCGCCTCACCACCGAACTCCAGACCCGCATCGAGACCGACCGCATTCACTCCGCCCGCATCGGCCAGCTCGAGGCCGAACTCGCCAACGAGCGCCAGAACCTCCAGGAAAAAGTCGCCCTCCTCGACTCCGCCAAAGACTCGCTCGCCCACCAGTTCCAGTCCCTCGCCGCCGAAATCCTCGACAAAAAATCCCAGTCCTTTGCTGAAGGCACCCAGAAAGAGCTCGGCACCCTCCTCAATCCCCTCCGTGACCAGATCAAAGAGTTCCGCGAGAAAGTCGAGCAATCCCAGACCGACTCCAAAACCGGCGTCACCAAGCTTGAAACCCTCATCGGCACCCTCGGCAACCTCAACCAACAACTTACCGAAGAAGCCCGCAACCTCACCACAGCCCTCCGCGGCTCCTCCAAAGCCCAGGGCGACTGGGGTGAACTCATCGTCCGCAATCTCCTCGAAAAAGCCGGCCTCCGCGAAGGCGAGCAGTTCCGCATTCAAGAAACCTTTGATAGCGCCGCCCCCGACCCCGACGACCGCCAGCGCAAAGCCCGCCCCGACGTCATCGTCAACCTCCCCGGCGGCCGCCATCTCGTCATCGATTCCAAGGTCTCGCTCAACGCCTACACCGACTCCGTCAACGCCGTCGCCGACCAGGACCGCGCCGCCGCCATCAAGCGCCACCTATCCAGCGTGCGCGCCCACATCGACGGCCTCGCCCTCCGCCGCTACCACAAACTAGATGCCCTTGAATCGCCCGATTTCGTCGTCATGTTCATCCCCATCGAGCCCGCCTTCCTCACCGCCCTTCATGAGGATGAATCCCTCTGGCGCTACGCCTACGACAAGGAAGTCTTATTAGTCGGCCCCACAACTTTGCTCTTTGTCATCCGCATCGTCGATAACCTATGGCAGCAGGACTTACAAGATCGCAATGCGCAAGAGATCAAGAATCGCGCCACCGCCCTCTACGAAAAATTCGTCGGCTTTGTGACTGATCTTGAAGCTGTCGGCAAGAGTCTCCGCAACGCCACCAGTTGTTACGACGGTGCCATGAGCAAGCTCTCCACGGGGCGCGATAACCTCATCCGCCAAGTCGAGAAGATGAAGAAGCTAGGCATCCGCCCGACGAAGTCAATCCCCCGCAACCTACTCGACACCGCCGGCGCGGATGAACCCACCGAAGAAGAAGCGAGCCTCACCCTCGCCGCCCAAGCCGACACGACGAGCCCCGTATCGTCGTGACCGTCTATTGATCCGCTCCCAAAATACTGACGCTGGGTGCCCCATCCATTCCGCGTTTTGTGCGGAATGGGTGGGAGACGGCGACACTATTTGAAGGCCGAATCACCAGATCGTGCCTTGGAAAGCTCGAAGCCAGCGGTAATGCAGTTGATGAACTGACTCCGGAGGGAGCACGCCAGTAAAGCGACGCGCGGCGTCAATAGCTTCCGGTACTGCAACTGCTGAATGGATTCCGGAGGGAGCAGGGGCCTTCAGGCCCCTGAAAAAACGCCTAATTCAGATGGCCTTTAGGCCCGGATCGAACTATTGCAACGGACTGCAACTGCACTACTACCCCGCCACAGCCAGCTTTCGCGCCGGCCGCCGCGTATTCGCCGATTTTCTCACTCTCGCGGGTCGGCTCCGCCCTTCTATCGGCCGTACTTCGATACTCGTCTGCAAATGCAACCGGTCGGCATACCGCAACAGCTTCTCGATGCTCACCTGCGAAATCCGCCCCTTGAGCAGGTTGCTCACCGACGGCTGGTACTCATCCAGAATGTCGACAAGCTCTACCTGCGTGTAGCCCTTGGCCCGCACATGTGCCAGGATGGCGGACAGAATCTCAGCCTTGATTTTCAGCGCACTGGCTTCCGACGCGGAAAAGCCCAGCGCATCGAAGATGTTTCCCTTCACGATATGAGTCGGCTTATTTCCCGCTGCGCTTTTCATGTACTCTCTGCTCCTGCAATCTTTTATACAAGATCTACTATGGATAGCCGGGTGCCCCGCCCTTGATCAGCCAGTAATCAGTGGGTGCCCCATCCATCGAGCGTCTTTTGCTCGATGGGTGGGATTCCACGAACGCCGATCCGGCATTGTCGCCGGGTGCCCCGCCCTTGATCAGCCTGTAATCAGTGGGTGCCCCATCCATCGAGCGTCTTTTGCTCGATGGGTGGGATACCACGAACGCCGATCCGGCATTGTCGCCCTAGCTCACTCAGCCCTCACTTCACTTCCAACCCCTCGCGATCCCAATCCGCGCAATCCGCCGCCGCCTCATACGTACTCTGCAAAAACCGGAGCAGCGCCTGGTCGGGATCGGCCGATAACCGCATCGCCTCATACGGCAGCACAAACTCCCCAAACGTCGTATCCCACTTCGCCGTCTCCGGCCGAATGAAATACTCCGCATACCCCGCCGGCGCGGGATACGCATAGCTATAAAACATCGCCTCCACGCCCGGCGCACCCGGCCAAAATCCGCAACTGCTCACCTCATGCGAATAAGCATCCCGCGTCACCCGGTCCGGCAGCCCCGGCATGCTCGGATGTTCCGGAGCCGTCCGCCCCGAGAACCGCGTGCACGCCAGATCCATCGCCCCCCAGAACAAGTGCACCGGGCTCACCTTCCCCTGAAATCGCGCGCGAAACACCGTGAAAACCCGCGTCGCCTGAAGTAAAATCTGCCAGAAACGCTGCGCATATTCCGGGTCATACTGGCAGTGCACCGTGTCCCGCTCAAACGGAATCGGCTCGTTGACTTCCATCGGCATATGCCAGATCTTGACCTCGATCCCCAGGCTCTCAAGCCCGCCCCTGAACTCCGCATAAAACTCGGCCACCGACATCGGCTTCAGCGCAATAGTCCGCCGTTCGCCCTCCGCCGTCGCGATCACAAGCTGGTGCTCCAAAAAATCAAAATCAATCTGCACCATACGGCTGCCATACGCCATCGGCGAGGTCGTCAACCCCCGGATCGTCGGGTAGAACGTCACGTTCCATGTGTGGTTGATCTTCGGTGTCAGCGCCAGCCTGACCTTGCCCACAATCTGCATCCAGAGTTGCAAGGTGGCGCAGGTTTCGCTCCAGGCGCCCTGCGGCAGCGCCGGCCAAACTTCAGGAAATGCCATAGGGGAAACGACCTCCCTGGGACTCAAAATTTCGCTACAAAAAAGCTTTCAAAGCACTCAATTTTGGCCTTATTTCACTTCATTTCGCATCGAAAACGACCCGCTTTTGACCCATTTTCAACGCGCAAACTCACTTTTTATCATTCTTTTTTTTGCGTGCTTTTTCGGAACAAATCGCGCATCCGCCGCCACGTCGTCTCCAAATCCTCTGGTAACACACGGGTTTCGGCCACTGTCGTCATAAAATTGGTGTCTCCGGCCCACCGCGGAAGTGCATGCATATGGAGATGCCCAGCAACCCCCGCTCCCGCCGCCTGCCCCAGATTTAACCCGAAATTAAATCCGTGCGGATTATATAAATCTTGCAAGACCTCTTCAGTCTGCTGCGTTAAGTCGATCAATTCATGAGCAGTGTCAGTGGGCAGCTTAGCCAGCCTGTCAAGATGGGCATAAGGCATCACCATTACGTGCCCCGCCGTGTATGGAAACGCGTTCATGCAGATAAGACAGGACTTACCCCTCAAAATGATGCCGCCCGCGCCCTCCGCTTCCTCGAGATCCATCCCTTTTTCGATCGCATAATCAACCGAACCCACCAAATTACAGAAAACGCAGCCCTTATCCCCCGGCCACGCCTCCAGGCTCTTCGGCACCCCCGGCCGCGGAGCCCCATCCGCCGAAGTAATGTACGCAAATCGCCAAGGAGTCCAAAGAATATCCATAATAGGAATTCCAAGTATAAAGCCTCTATACGCATAAACTCGCAACCCAAGCTATTGCCCCACATAGCCCTCATTCCAGACCAAACAAGTCCAAAACAAAACAGGAATTCCTGCCCCAAATCAGGTCGTTTTTGTCCCAGAATCATTAATATTTAATTGCATTTCACTTTGCAATGCGGTACGCCCAACCCATTGCATTGACGCAGGAAAGCCACGTTGCTACACTTGAAAGCGTAGCTTCCTGCGCGGATTCCAGCAGTGAGCTGCGGCCGCCCTCCAGCCAACCGTTGCCTGCCGGGTGTTTCCCAAGGAGACAATTCGCTTTCCAAGCCAGCTTAATCGGCTGGGAGCGTCGTCCCTGCGATAACCCACGGATTACAAGCACGATAGCAGTGAGGGAGTACAGGCCACCGGCATCCCACGTTGACGGCAATCGCGGCGCAGGTGCCATACCGGCATAGTTCGAGCAGCCGGCGCACGGAATCCTGGAGCTAGCAGTGATGGCAAACGTCCTCAATCCCGAACCCGAGAGCATAACCCTGAACACCGAACTGGAAACCCCAACTTTCGAGCCTGCGACGGAGCTAGAACAGCCGTCGTACGAATCCACGTCCAACCCCGAGACCGCCGAAACAACTGAAGCAGTCGACCTTTCCGCGCTGGACGCCGATGCCACAACCGTGCCTGTTGCCGAAGCACCGCCGGTCGAAGTGACCGCCGCGTATGTCGAGCCAACAGTGGAAGTTCCGGCCGAAGTCGAGCCGGCAGCCACGGTTGAACCTGCGCAAGCAGCAGCAGCGACAGAAGTCGACGCACCCGTTTCCGCACCCCCCGAAAAGCCAGCCCATTATCCGGAGCACGGCACGGAATCCATGGACGATTTCTCTGCCGCACTCGAAGCTTTTGAGCGCGAGCAGGCCGCCGAGGCTGCCGCCGTTGAAGCTTATGGCGACAAGGTCGTTTCCGGAACGGTTATCAAGCACACCGACAAGCACTTGGTAGTCGACGTGGGCTTGAAATCCGAGGGTCTGGTACCGATCGAGCAGGTTGTCGATCATACCGGAGCGGTAAAGTTTCAGCCGGGCGACGTGATCGAGGTTGTGATCGAGCGCGAGGAGCCGGAGGGCGGCTATCTCGTCAGTTACGAGAAGGCGCAGCGCCTCCGTGTCTGGGACGTGATCGAAAAGGCAGCCAACGACAAGACCCCGATGATCGGCACAGTTATCAGCCGTGTCAAGGGTGGCCTGACTGTCGACATCGGCATGAAGGCATTCCTGCCCGGTTCGCAGCTCGAGATTCGCCCGGTGCGTAATCTGGACGGCTATCTCGGTCAGCAGATTGAAGTTCGGGTCATCAAGCTGAATAAGAAACGCGGCAACGTGGTTGTCAGCCGCAAAGAGATCCTCGAAGAAGAGCAGACCGCAAAGCGCTCCACCACGCTCGAGCAGTTGGGCGAAGGAGCCATTCTAACCGGCACAGTCAAGAATCTCACCGATTACGGTGCGTTTGTTGACCTGGGTGGCATTGACGGGCTTCTCCACATTACCGACATGAGCTGGGGCCGCCTTACGCACCCCCGCGATTTGGTCAATGTGGGCGATGAGATCCAGGTCAAGGTTCTCAAGTTCGACAAGGATAAGCAGCGGGTTTCATTGGGCTTCAAGCAATTGACGCCCGATCCTTGGCTCGACGCCGCCGAGCGTTATCCGGTTGGCGCACGCGTCAAGGGCCGTGTTCTTTCGGTCACCGACTACGGCTCGTTTGTGGAACTGGAGCAAGGCATCGAAGGCTTGGTTCACCTCTCCGAGATGACTTGGTCGAAGCGCCTCAAGCACCCCTCGAAGCTGGTCAAGCCGGGCGATGAAGTTGAGACGGTCGTTCTCAGCGTCAACCCTGCCGATCGCCGCATCTCGCTGGGCATGAAGCAGTTGCTTGAGAATCCCTGGGAGCATCTGACGGAACGTTATCCGGCCGGAACCGTGGTTGAAGGCCGCGTCCGCAACCTCACCGACTTTGGCGCCTTCATTGAGATTGAAGACGGCATCGACGGCCTGGTACATGTCTCGAACCTGAGCTGGACCAAGCGCGTCAAGCACCCGTCGGAGATCGTCAAGAAGGGCGAAAAGGTCAAGGCTGTTGTTCTCGGTGTTGAGCCGCAGAATCGCCGCCTCTCGCTTGGAATCAAGCAGTTGCAGCCCGACGTATGGGAGAGCTTCTTTGCCCAGCATCGTGTGGGTGACGTGGTTCACGGCAAGGTTCTCCGCACCGCGCAGTTCGGCGCGTTTGTCGAAATCGCCGAGGGTGTCGAGGGTCTTTGCCACATCTCTGAAGCAGTGGGAGATGACGGTTCCGCGGCCAAGCTCGAACAAGGTCAGGAAAACGAGTTCAAGATCATCAAGATCAATGTGGAAGAGAAGAAGGTGGGCTTGAGCCTGCGTTCGGTGGGCCATGAAGCCAGCCGCGCGACGGTGGAGAGCTACAAGCAGCCTGTCTCCAGTTCCACAACGACTCTTGGCGACCTGCTCAACTGGCGCAAAAACGAGCGGTAAGCAATTCGGTAAATTTCATCGCCAGCGGCCGCCCTTCGGGGTGGCCGTTGTTGTTTGAGAGTGCTTTCACATGGTGCTACTGAGCTCGTTTTTATTACCGATAAGTTGTATGAGCGAACGAGCCGTAGAAACGATGGTAGTTATGCTCATGTATGCGGAATGGTAGAATCCTCACGAAAGATACACCTAGAATTTTCGATATCTTTGGACGCAGTAATCGATATTTAGGAGACACCCTCCTAGATGGGTACTGTGTCAGAGAATCTCTGGTCGAGCCCGGATTAGCGCGGGAGAATCTACTTGGACGAAACAAAGCTTAGACGGCCGTCAGAAAAATATCGCGCCGACATCGACGGCCTGCGCGCCGTGGCCATTCTAGGTGTCTTGGCTTGGCATTTGAATCTAAGTCAGATGTCGGGCGGCTTCGTTGGCGTTGACGTATTCTTTGTGATCTCTGGTTATCTCATCAGTTCCATCATTTTTGCAGAGATCGCGGAATCTCAATTCTCCGTTGTTCGCTTTTATGAGCGTCGTATCCGTCGAATTTTTCCCGCCCTTTTTGGCATGTTATTGGCTGTTTCAGCCTTTGCCGTTTACTGCCTCCTGCCGACCGACCTCGTCGCCTATTGCAAGTCCCTACTGGCGGCCACGTTTTCTGCATCTAACTTCTGGTTTTGGAAACAGTCTGACTATTTTGATTCGCCGCTTTCCAGTCCTCTCATACACACTTGGTCGCTGGCCGTAGAAGAGCAATTCTATATATTGTTTCCGATCTTCCTAGTGATCACTCGCAGATTCTTTCCGCGCAAACTCCGCACTGCCGTCATCATCCTGTTCATAGTTTCTCTTCTCTCGAGCGGAGTAATCGTTCATTTTAACAGGATGACTGCTTTTTATATGCCCTATACCCGTGCATGGGAACTGCTGATGGGAACCTTGCTCAGTCTCAAACTATTCCCGCGATTGCCGCGCGTATGGCAACGGAACTTGGTTTCGACAATTGGCGCCGTCCTGGTCTTATACCCAATGTTGCGTTACACTCCCACGACGACTTTTCCAGGATTCGCAGCACTTGTACCTTGCTTAGGGTCCGCTTTGATTATCGGTACCGGTGAATCTGGAGGATCGGTTTTTGGATCTGTTCTGTCGTGGCGTCCAGTTGTGTTTGTCGGACTAATTTCCTATTCGCTCTATCTGTGGCATTGGCCCATTATCATCGTTTATCACTTCGCATTGGTGTTTGGAAAAGGGATAGTTCTCCCGCTTTGGGCCTCTCAGTTATACACAGGTCATCAGTATCGCTATGATGTGCTTTTGGAAGTACTGCTTTCCTTTATCGCGGCAATTCTATCCTGGCGATTTGTCGAGCGACCTTTTCGTAGCGGAAGCCTTCGTCTCAAGGGACGACCACTTTTTGCCGTGGCTGCAGTAACAATGGGCGTTTTTGCAGCGCTGTCTCTTTGGGGTCTAACAGCATCGGGATTTACAGGTCGCTTCTCCCCGGAAAGTCTACAGCTCGCCTCATATGAAGATAGCCATGAGAGCCAAACAGCCATGCGGAGCGGAACCTGTTTTATTTCTTTTGAACAGCGCTTTGAAGACTACGATCGAGGCAGGTGCCTTCAGCAGAAGGCGGGCGGCAAAAATTATCTCCTGGTAGGGGACAGTCATTCAGCGATGCTTTGGTATGCCCTGTCCTCCAGTCTCCCTACTGTCAATGTCATGCAAGCGAATGCCCCAGGCTGCAAGCCGGTTATTCATCCGACTGGTTATTCTGAATGCGCAAAATTAATGAACTTTATCTACTATGACTATCTCGCACGACATAAGGTGGATGAGTTGTTGTTGGAAGCTCGATGGTTTCCAGAAGATTTAAACGGTTTGGCCGAAACCATTTTGTGGGCCAAGAACCACGGAGTGCCAGTGACTCTTTTCGGTCCTGTGCCCGAGTGGGATACGGACCTGCCGCGGCTCGAGGCCTATTCGGTCGCCTGGAGCCGCCCAAAGCTCGCTAGTAGGCACCGTGTCATGAAACAAGAGATCCTGGATGCAAAACTGAGCGTCTTAGCGGCAAACGCCTGGCAAATTCCCTATGTTTCGGTGTACCAGGCCATTTGTCCAGGCGAGAATTGTGATGAATTTGTCGATCGAGATGGCAAAATACCAATCGCGTTTGATACGGACCATCTTTCCAAAGCAGGGTCATTAATGGTAGTTCGTCGCCTCATCAATAGGCGCGAATTGAATTAGGGCCCTCGATGTGTGAACCTCCTAACGCCGCTCTGAATCATCAAAAGAAAACACGCGCCTAGATCTTGCTGTCGGAAAGAATCACAGTCACGCCGGAAATTTCGCCGATGTCTTTTCACACCGGAAAAACAAATCGGGTTTATGATTAGATCTTCCCCTGGGAAGGCAGTTCCGATGAAGTTCCAAACGTCTCGACGCGAGTTTGTATCCGCGGGGTTGATGCTTCCAGTCGTTAGCGCCACCTCTAAGTTGGATTTTCTGCAACCCTCCGACAAGCCCACCGAAAAAGCTCCTGTCGCACCAGTCAAATTGGATTACCGAACCCTCGGCCGCACCGGTCTCAAGGTCACGACCGTCGGCTTTGGCTGCATGATCACGTCCGACCCAAGCGTGATCACCCGCGCCGCCGACCTGGGCATCAACTACTTCGACACCGCGCGCGGTTATCAGCACGGCAACAACGAGCGCATGGTGGGAGCGGCATTGGCGGGCAAGCGCAAGGAGATTGTGCTCTCGACCAAGTCTCCGGCCGGCGATAAAGCCAGCCTTTTGAAGGATCTCGACACCAGTCTCGGCGAGCTCAAGACGGATTACGTCGACATTTGGTATCTCCACGCCAAGAGCAAGCCGGACGAGATTCACGACGACATGATCGAGGCGCAGCAGATTGCCAAGCAGCAGGGCAAGATCCGCTTCGCGGGCGTCAGCACGCACGGCGGCCAGCAGATATTGGCCCCATGGATGGTGCAAAAGGGTGCGTTCGACGTGCTGCTGGCGGCCTATAACTTCTCGATGGACGCGAGCATGGACCAGGCCGTTCAACTAGCGTCAAAAGCCGGTATCGGCGTCGTTGGGATGAAGGTGATGGCGGGCGGATTCCGCAGCGTCAAGCCGACCGACCCGATCTTTGACAAACTGCATCGCGATGGTGCGTTGCTGGCCGCGCTGAAGTGGGTGATCCAGAAGCCCGGCGTCTCGACCACCATCCCCAGCATGACGGATATGGACCAGTTGGACGAGAACCTCAAGGCGATGGGGAACACGTTTTCAAATACGGACGAAAAGCTGCTGGCTCAGCATCTTGAGCAAATCAACCCGCTCTATTGCCGGCTGTGCGGCAAGTGCGAAGGAACCTGCCAGAAGGGCTTGCCGATCGCCGATACACTGCGCATCCTCACTTATGCCGACGGCTATCGCCAGTTCGCCTTGGCGAGGGAGAGATACCAGGAATTGCCCGCGCAGCATGTGGCGGTGCGGTGCGGCGATTGCAAAGAATGCACCGTCGATTGCCCCTATGGCGTACACGTTTCAGACCGCATGACCCGCGCGCAGGAACTGTTCGCATGAAGCTTTGTTGTCTGCTGTTTGCGTTGGTGATGAGTGCGGGAACTGCCGGGGCTCAGGACTACCTTAACTGCCAGCTTGTGGCGGGGTGGGAACAGACCGGTGCGAAGCGCAATTATGCGGCCGATAACCTCTACGACTATAAAGATGGAGGCGCGGAAGGGTACCTGGTTTACAGCTTTGCGCGCATGCAGGGCGTCGATTGCAAGTCGGGCGCGGTGACGCTGGCTATCGATGTTTCTGAAATGGGCGACGCCGATCTGGCGTATGGCATGTTCGCTGCGAATCGCGATCCCAATCTGCCGATTGCCAAGATCGGAATGGGCGGGCAGGTGCAGCCGCAGAGTCTGAGTTTTGCCAAGGGCAAGTATTTCGTCGAGATTGTCGAGACCGACGGCAATCCGACGAGCAATCAGACCGCTGCGCTCGAGGCTTTCGCGGGCAAAATGGAGCCCCTGATCGAGGGACGCAGCACGCCGCCGGAAGCTCTGGATTGGTTCGTTAAAGACGACCTGGAGTCGGCACGGCTGGTGCCTGAAAGCGTGCTGGGGCTGCGTTTGCTCAAGCACGGATACATTGCCAAGTATAAGCAAGGACAGGCGTTTATTGTTTTGGAGACTTCGCCTGAGTCAGCCGCCGAAGTGATGAAGAAGCTGCGCGAGCGATTTGATGGCGCGGTTGCCGCTCAGTTGGGTGACGAGGCGTTTCAGGTGAAAGCGCCGTATCTCGACGGGCTTTGCGTCTTCCGCAAGGGTCGCTACATTGCCGGGTATGCGAATCTTCCTGATGCACAGCAGGCGGTGGCAATGTCCACCAAGTTGGCTGCGCGGATTCCGTAGCATCAGCTCGCGGCGGTGGTGTTGATGCCGACGTGCGCGGATTTGGCGCTTAGTACGAAAACGATGCCCAAGGCAATGACGACGCAGACCAGCGCGAAACCGAAGACGCTGGCGTACCCGAAGGCTCCGATCACGGCGCCGGCGGCTGGTCCCACCAGGAAGAACGAGACGTCGGCAAAGACGGTGTAGACGCCGAGGGCTGTGCCCCGGTTCTCGGCTGACACGCGCTTGACTGCTTCCACGCCAAGTGCTGGAAACACCAGCGAATAGCCGAAGCCTGCGATCGCAGCGCCGGCGAAAGCCATCAGAGGCGAGCGTGCCGACCAGAGCAGAACGACTCCCACCGACTCCACCAACAAGGACGCCTTCGACACGGGAAAGCCGCCAAATCGATCGATGGTGCGGATGAACAACAGCCGAGCAGCGACGAAAGCCACGCCAAATCCGGTGAGGCAGAGCGCCGCGCCGTTCCAATGGCGGCTGGCGTAAAACAGGGTCACAAAGGTGGCCAGCACGCTGTATCCGACTCCGCCGAGCGCCAGGCCCATGCCGTGCGGGGCGACGCGGCCGAGCACATCGCGGAAAGACAGATGACGGCCGGGGGCGACGGCGACTGGAGCTTTGCGAACGGCGAGCAACATGCTGATGGCGCAGAGTGCGACCGTGAGCCAGCCGATGACGGCAAGCCCCCACTGCTGTTCCAGGACCACGCCCAGAGGCGCGCCCAGCGCCAACGCTCCATAGGTGCTTACTCCATTGAAAGAAATGACTTTGGCGGTGTGTTCAGGGCCGACGCTGCTGATGCCCCACAACGTCGCACCGGTAGAACCCAGGCTTTCGCCGACTCCCAGAGCAAGACGGCTGGCAATCAAACTCAGGAAGCTCAACCACGGTAAGCGATGGAACGCGACAGCCGTCAGCAGAAATACGCCGCTGAGCGAGCCGGCAGCCATGCCCCAGATGACTGCTACTTTGGCTCCGGCACGATCGCTGATGCGCCCTGCCCACGGACGGCTGAGGAAAGTCGCGATATATTGAATGCTGATGACGAGGCCCGCCAACACCGCGCTAAACCCCATGCGCAGATGAACATAGGCAGGCAGGATGGCTAGGGGCAGGCCGATCGAGAGATAGCAGATAAAGGTGAAATACGTGAAGGTAAGAATGGTGCGGGTGGCCGCATCGCCAGTCGTCGGCGCGGGGTGGTAGCCGGGATCGGTTGCCCTCATGGGCTGGGGGAACAATCTGCGCAAAAAGGCGGTCAAACTCTAGTATATCGGAGCAGATTTTCTCTTTTCCGGTGTTTTCCCGCAGTCCAACGGAACAAAACTCATCTTAAACTGGAAAGATGAGTCTCGCCTTCCATATTGAAAACTTCGGCTGTCGAGCGGCGCGAGCCGATGGCGAAGCAGTGGGCGAGCGGCTCCGTGCGGCGGGCCTCAGTGAAGACCAGGCAAGCCCGGATGTAGTCGTGGTCAACACCTGCAGCGTGACCGCCGAAGCCGATCGCGCTGCCCGCGCATTTATTCGCAGAGCGCACCGACTAAACCCTGCAGCGCGGATTGTGGTCACAGGCTGCTATGCCCAACGCGCGCCGGAAGATCTCGCCGCTCTGTCAGGAGTGGCCGCAGTGGTCGGCAACAGCTATAAAGCGCTGGCCCCTGAGATTGCGTTAGGTTTGGCGAGGAACAACGAGAAGGTGCATTTCGCAACATCCAATCTCGTTCCCGTCCAATCGCTGCTCGCCCCGATCTGGGCCGACGACCGGTTTGCTCATTCTTTTATTGAGGACGTTCAGCTCGTCGCCGGCGCACAGACGCGTCCTAACCTTAAGATTCAAGAGGGTTGCGGCAACCGCTGCACGTTTTGCGTCATCCCGCAAACACGCGGTCCGTCCCGGAGCTTGCCGACCGAAGCGATTCTCAAACAGATAGACGCGTTTGTCTCTGCCGGAGGAAATGAACTCGTTCTTTCCGGCATCAACCTGGGCCGTTGGGGGCGCGACCTGAGTGAGAACGGCGCGGTCATGCCTTCGTTGCCAAAGCTCGTGCACAAGATCTTCGATCAGACTTCCCTGCCGAGGCTGCGGCTCAGTTCGATTGAACCCATGGACTGGGACGCCGAAATGATTGCGCTTTTGCGCGAGTATGGCGGGTCGCGGCTGGCACGGCACGTCCATCTTCCCCTGCAATCGGGATCAGATACGGTGCTCCGCCGGATGCATCGCCGTTACCGTCCGTGGCACTACGCCGAAAAGGTCGCGGCGCTCGTCGACGCTGCGGGGCCAGACCTCACGCTGGGAGCAGACGTAATGGTCGGCTTCCCTGGAGAGTCGGATCGCGAATTTGATGAGTCGGTCGAATTTTTGCACACCCTTCCATTCGGCTATCTGCACCTGTTTCCTTTTTCGCCACGTCCTGGAACGCCCGGATGGGCGCTTCATGCCACATCGCCGGTTTCGGGCAAGGTAGTGGAAGAACGCATGGCGCGCCTGCGAACTCTGAACGCACAAAAGAGCGCAAGTCACCGCAAGCAGTTTATCGGCCACGAGGTGGAGGTCATTACACTGCACACACCGCCAGCGCTCGAATCGCGAACGCGAACCAGCGCGCTCACCGAGAACTTTGTTCCAGTGGAAGTCGTTGGCCGCTTCGCGGCGAATCGCTTGATGCGGGTGCGGGTCTTCGCATTGAACGAGTCATTGGCGCTCGAGGCAAGCGCGTTGAACCCGTCCTAGCGATCTGGCATTCATGGAGATGCCACCGATTCAGTAAGGGAGCGAAGATCGTTCGCTCGAAGGGGTATGATACTGGGACTATTACTAGTCCTACACTGTCTTACACGACCGAAAATGACTGCCAGAGCGGCTTTTGAGATCGCGCGGACGGCTATTTTGGCACCGGTGGAAAAGTACCTTGACACTCTTCGGAAAGCAGCGCAGGATAAGGCCATCCGGTGTCCGAGTCGGCGGAATTCTTAGTCAGTGATCAGCACCGATTGTTGTAACTGTAAGCTCGTCCTGATTTGATCCCCCCTTCCCAGACTGACCTCAATTCCATCCCCCTGAGGTGAGTTCATGGTTGTCAACACGCAATGTACCCGGCACGAAGTTATTGGTTTGTGCATAGGCGCAACCAACGTCCGACGCCATTTTTCTCGAGGTACGGGTTGGGTAGAACTGCATCTCGATCACCTGGAAATCCAGTGCCGGTTACCTCCAGACTTTTGGCTGGATACACCGGAAATCCGCGATCGCCGGCTGTGCGAATGGCTCAATTTCAAGATTTGCCATGAATCCTGGAATCGGCGCCCGACCAAGATGGAAATGGAGCAAACAGGCACAAATTGCTTCACCATTCATTCGCGAGCGTTTCAAGGTTTCCGTCAGTCTGACGCAACGGTCGATTCGGTACCGCAGTTCGAATCGATTTACGCGCGCGGCATGGTCGTCGTACCTGAAGTTGAGCATAGAACTGCAGCGCTGATCGCTAGCTAACCTCACTACGTGCCAGCGATGCCGTGGCGCAGTTGCCGCCAGGTACGGAAGTTTCTGAACAGACAACGTCGCGGGTCGCTCAACAGTTCGACGCGCTCACATGACCGGACCGATGCTATACTCAATCAGCGTTCGTGTGCCTGCGGCGAGAATCGGGAACACCCCGAAGGCGGCTCGCGAACCCCCGTGGAGGAGTACCATCGCATTCGATAAACGTGCAGCTAAGTCTTTTATTCGCATCAACGACCGCATCCGCGCGCGCGAAATCCGCGTTATCGACGAGAACGGCGAACAAATGGGTATCTTGCCCCCTTTTGAGGCATTGAAGATCGCCCGCGAACGTGGGCTCGATCTGGTGGAGGTTTCACCAAACGCCGTACCTCCGGTCTGCCGCATCCAGGACTATGGCCGTTTTCTCTATGAAAAGGACAAGAGCGAGCGGGCCGCGCGTAAGAAGCAAAAGGTCATCACCATCAAGGAAGTCAAGTTCTCGGTTACCGTGGATGAACATGACTACCAGACCAAGAAAAACCAGGCTGTCCGGTTCCTCAATGACGGCGATAAGGTGAAGGCCAGCTTGCGCTTCCGTGGCCGCCAGATGGCGCATCGCGAACTGGGCTACGCCATTATCAATCGGCTGATCCAGGACATCGGCGACACTGGCGTCGTGGAGTTTATGCCGCGCATGGAAGGCACGATTTTGCACGCCATCATTGCGCCGTCGAAGAAACAGGAAGCTCCCAAGCCCAAGCCTGCAGCGCCCGCGCCTCCACAGGCAGCGACGCCTCAGCCCCCCGTTCCGCAAGCGCAGTAACGAGCAAATTCCTAACATCCGGTTTCAGATCCAAAAAGGCTGCCCATTCCGGGCAGCCTTT
>Ga0302140_10002441_pt1 | contig 24125 bp, 18 predicted proteins | sample I_Bog_E1_1_FD_202095 | JGI IMG/M metagenome (GOLD analysis project Ga0302140, IMG submission 202095) | Peat permafrost microbial communities from Stordalen Mire near Abisko, Sweden - I_Bog_E1_1 | ecosystem: Environmental > Terrestrial > Soil > Wetlands > Peat | place: Sweden: Abisko, Stordalen... | reverse complement strand
CAAATGAGAACGCTTTGTCGCTGGTCACCAGAGTTAACCCCAGGGACAAGGCATGGGAGGCAATCATCAGGTCTTCATGGCTCAATGGCCTTCCCTTGCGCCGTTGACCCGCTCGCAACTCGCTATACGAAACTGCTGCCGGCGAATTCCACGTCAGTATCTGAAAGCTCCGAAGAAATGCCTCGACCTCATGCCGAAGGCGCGTCGCTTCCGGCCTGCGCGCCAGACCGTAAAGCAACTCCGCCTGAGTAAAGACTGAGAGTGCAACAATATCCTTTGGAATGGCCTTCAGGCGATCGCGCACGGATCGCGGGTCGTTCTTGATCGCATAACTGACCGTGTTCGTATCGAGCAGGTAGCGGATGGGCATTAGAACAAATCCCGCTCGGTCGGCATATGCACCTCGCGTTCAAAAGCGTCGTCGGGAATGCTGAGCGAGTCGAGGAGATCGAACCACTCCTGCCACGACTTTGTTGGCTCCGCCGCCGGCTTCGAAAGCCATACGTTGCCTGTTGCCGCATCGCGGCGAACTTCAACTTCCGTCCCCTCGAAACGGAACTCCTTGGGCAGCCGCACAGCTTGGCTGCGGCCATTCATGAAGAGCTTGGCGATTTTGGCTCCCGGCGCTGACCCAGGTACTGCCTCAAATTGCGGATCGGCTTTCGGATTTGTTACGCGCATGCTCGGCCTCCCTTCATTAGTCTATATCGAAGTATATACCAATTCGAGAGTAGTTCCGCCAGATCTGCGACCGGTTTCTTTTCCCATTCTGATTGATGCAGCGACCGCCTGCTGTACCATGTCTGCGAGGTTCGAGGTGCTTTATGGATGTTCCGAGTCTTCGTATCGCTTTTATCGTCGCGCTCACCGGAATTGCCCTGCCTGGGTTGCCCGCGCAGCAGCCGGATGCCTCCCAACCAGCCCAACCGCAACCAGCGGCGCAGGAAACGGCTTCACAGCCGGCCGCGCAAGCCGCGCCGACTGCGCCCGCCGCGCCGGCAGCGCCAGCAGCATCGCCACAAGCTCCAACCCCGGGACAGGCGGTAAAGAACGCCGATGGCACATACACGATTCGCATTACTTCGCGCCTGGTTGTGCTTGACATGGTCGTCCTGGACGCCAAAGGCGCAGTCGTCAAGGATCTGAAGCGCGACGACTTTCACGTTGAAGAAGCTGGCCAGCCGCAGACCATTCTCAACTTTGAAGAGGCAGGCGCGCATACCCCCGGCCCGGAGATGACCATCGACTCCACCGCCGATCTGGATCGCCTGGCGCCGCGAGCTCCCGTCGATATCGTCTTGCTCGACGAGTTCAACACCCGATTTGAAGATATGGCCTTCGCGCGCTACTCGTTGAAGAAGTATCTCGAGAAGCAGCCGGCAAAACTGATTACGCCGACGATGCTCATCGCAGTCAGTTTGCAGAAATTTGTCGTGTTGCACGACTACACGCAGAACAAGGAAGAGATCATATCCGCTCTCGATCACCACTTTGCCGTGAGTCCATGGCAGGTTTCCCAGGGTGCCTGGGTTAGCGAACGGTACAACACAGCCTTTATTACGCTGCGGAGTGTGGCCCAGGCGGTGATGGGCCATCCCGGCCATAAGAACATGATCTGGATCGGCCGCGGCTTTCCACCTTCGCGTCGCCTCGGGGCCAGTTGGTCCATTGATACGGAGAACCGCATTTTTAACGCTGTGCAGGATTGCGTAAACATGCTGCGGGATGCGCGGGTAACGCTTTATACCATTGATCCGGCGGGCGTCATGGTCGACCCTGGCGTCTACGGTGGCGACCCCATGGTCGATCCGTTCGGGGGAAATTACGAATTTGGCAAGCTGGCGAAGGCGACCGGCGGCCGGACCCTCTACGGACGCAACGATGTGGATATGGAAATCCAGACAGCCATTCAGGATGGAGCCAACATCTTTACGCTCACCTACCGGCCGGCAAATACCTCGCTCGATCCGCAGAAATTTCGCAGGATCAAGGTCACTGTTGATCGGCCAGGACTCCGCGTAGTCACCAGAGAAGGTTACTACCTACAGGGTGGTCCGGGGCGTGTGAACCCGGAGAACCCTTCGCGGCGTCTCGTTGCCGACCTGGTCTCCGCAGATACCAGCAACATGGTCTATGACGGCGTTTCAATCACGCCAACGCGGTCGGCCACCGATCCCGATTCGTTCACTGTGCATGTTGACGGCCACAGTTTGGTGTGGGCGCCTGCCACCGACACGGAGCCGCGCCGTACCGAGTTGATTCTGATGTCCTCCACCTTCGATAAGAAGGGAAAAGAATTGAAGCGGGACGCGAGGGTCATCAAAATCGCCGCTCCGGCCTCTGCGCCCCCCAACGGCAGGTATTTGCATGACTTGAATCTTCCATGCAAACTCGATCACAACCCGAAGGCGGTCCGCGTCCGGTTTTCCGTCCGTGTATCGGCGACCGGGCGCATTGGAACTGCTGATATGCCGCTGGGACAAGAGGCAAGCGCGGCTGCTCCGGCACCATAGAGCATCTTCGCCGATAGTGTAAGGTTTGGGTGCCCCACCCTCGCCACGTTCTTGTTTTTGTGGCTAGGGTGGGATGGCAGGATATCCGCATCACCGCAACAATAAAAATCTAGCCCTGCTATAGCCTTTCGCTGTGGATCGCAATGTGGCCGATTCCAGGGCTGAGGCGCGCTCGAGCACTCTCTACTTCCGCTCCCCGTGCTTCGCCCCAAACCGCCGCAGTTTTTCCAGCGTCGCCGCCGCTTGCCCGGAGTCGATGGCCTCGGCGCCCAGCCGAACGCCATGTCTTAAATCCCCGGCCAGCCCCGCCGCCACCAGCGCCGCCGCCGCGTTGAGCAGCACAATATCCCTTCGCGCGCCGGGAATGCCGGTCAGCACGTCATAGAGCAAGCTCGCGTTGGTCGCCACATTGCCACCCACAAACTGCTCCAGCGTAGCGCGGGGCAGCCCGGCCATCTCAGGAGTAATGCGCGCGGCCTTCAAGCTCGGCTCGCCGCCTGTCTCAGACTCTTCGATCCGCGCCACTACAGACTCGGCGGTTGTGGTCAGCTCGTCGATGCCATCCGTCCCATGCACCACGAAAGCCCGTTTCGCTCCCAGCGCCGCCAGCGTCCGCCCCACCAGCAGCACGCGGCTGGGCGCCAGCACGCCAATCACCTGCACCCGCGCCCCCGCCGGATTGGTCAGTGGCCCGCACAGGTTCAAGATGGTTCTGAACCCAAGCGCCCTGCGCAGTGGCCCCAAGGCCTTCATCGCCGGATGATAGAGCGGCGCATACAGAAACATGAATCCGGTTTCGCGCAGGCACGCGACGGCCAGCTCAGGCCCCAGCGTGATGGGCGCGCCGAGCGCTTCAAGCACGTCTGCCGCGCCGCACTGCGAGGTCACGGCCCGGTTGCCGTGCTTGGCCACCTTGGCCCCGGCCGCCGCGGCCACCAGTGCCGCACCCGACGAAATGTTAAAGGTCAGCGGCCCTCCGCCGCCCGTGCCCACCACGTCCACCAGCTCGTCCCGCTCCGCGTCCGTAAAGGGCAGCGGCGTGGCGCGCGCGCGCATCACCTGGACAAACCCCGCCAGCTCCGGCGCTAGTTCGCCGCGCGTGGCCAGCACGGTGAGCAGCGCCGCGGTCTCCACCTCCGGCACGCCGCCGGCCAAAATCTCTTCCAGCACGCCCGCCGCCTGCTCACGCGTCAGCGCCGCGCCATCCTCCGCCAGCGGTTTCAAAAGCTCTTTGAGTGTCGCCATATCCTTCCATGATAGCGGCGAGCCGTGAAAGCCAGCGATAGAGCAAACCGACGCACAACTCTCCGATCCTGCGCTACCCGGCTGAAGACCTACTCCCATAGCGAATGTATCCACTTGATAGGGTTTGCCGGTTGCTCGATCTTCCTGTCGCTGAACATGACCGCCTGTTCGCGGTTTGTACTCAGCACCCTGCTTCACAAACCAACTTCCGGTGCAGGAACAGCCGAACCGATGGGACCTTTTCAGCACGCTGTGAAGTGATGATGCGAAATCCCGGCAAAAGATGAGCGGTGCCTTTGATCGTGGGAGATATTTCTGCGTGCCGAATGCTAATCAGCCTCACCAAACCTGCTTAACCGCCGAAGACTACTGTTTGCACATTATTCGACGCAAAGCCCGAAAGTTTACTCCACTTCCAGCACGAGGCATTTCAGATATTCCGTCTCCGGCAGGTTCAGCACTACCGGATGGTCCAGAGCCGCGCCGCGCCGCTCCAGCAAGCGCACACGCCGTCCGGCATCGGCGGCAGCCGAGGCCACACTGCCCTCTAGATCGGCCCACCCTACATGGTGCGAGCAGGAGCAGGTCACCAGCAGCCCGCCGGGGCGCAGCATCTTCAGGGCGCGTAGATTCAGCTCCTTATAGCCACGCAGCGCTCCCTCCACCGCCCGCTGCGTCTTCGCAAAGGCCGGCGGATCGAGCACGATGGCGTCGAACCTCTCGCCCGCATCCGACCAATCGCGCAGAATCTGAAACGCATCCGCCTCCACCCAATCCACTTGCGCCGGGAGCAAAGCCCGATTGGCCTCAAGATTCCGCTCCGCCACTTCGAGCGAGGCGCGCGAGGCGTCAACGCCCGTCACCTGGCCGCTGACCTGAGCCAGATGCAGGGCAAAACCGCCCTGGTAGCAGCAGACGTCCAGCGCCCGGCCACCCGCCCCCAGCCGCTTCGCCCACGCAGCGGCGGCGGCATAGTTGTCCCGCTGGTCAAGAAACGCGCCGGTCTTCTGTCCCGCATGGGCGTCGTACTGGAAAACCAGCCCATTGAGCCGGAACTGCGTGCTGGCATGCGAGCTTATGCCATCCGCGACAAAGAGCGGCTCAGAACTGGCCGCGCCCAAACCCTCCAGCTCGCGCACACGCGGGTCGGGACGCTCCAGAATCTCCGCCGGCGCAAGCTCTTCGCGCAGCACGCGCACGCAGGCCGCCCGCACTACCGCTGAGTCCAGTCCCTTGGCCAGTAGTTGCAAGATCACCAATTCGCCGTACTTGTCCGCCACCAGCCCCGGCAACTCGTCGGCCTCGCTGAAACACAGGCGGCAGGCGTTGGTCCGCTCGTCGAGCAGTGGCCTACGCCGTCCAATCGCCGTCCGCAGCCTGCTCGCCAGCAACTTCAGCCATCCGGCCTCATCGACGGCCTCGCGCGAGATCAGCCGCAGCGCAATCTGCGATGCAGGGCTGTAAAGTGCCGTGCCCAGCAGGATGCCACGGCTGTCTGCTACCGGCAGCAGCGCGGGTGCCTCACCGCTCTTGGGCAATTCAATCGATTCAATGTCCGAGGCATATACCCAGAGGGAACCGCTCCGCAGCCGGTCGGCAGCGCGGCGGCTCACACGCGCGCCGGGGAAGGTGGTTCCTGATAGAGCAGTTCCAGGTGCGGGTCGAGCCGATCCAGTCCGTTTCATCGTAACCCCATCTTACCGCCTCGTCTTGTGCATGACCTGTCTCCAAACAGCCATTCGCCCTGCGGTTGACGGAGCGTTTCCATGCTTTTGATGCGGCGTAAAACCCTGCCGAGGCAGCGCTTTCATTCGCCGAATTCGAATGCGGCCTATAATAAAGCATGGCGACTACACCGGAAGCCATACCGGCAGAGGTTTCAACCGCGCCCCCGTCTCCTCCGGGAGATTCGCAGGTCGCCGTGCGCGAATCGAAGCCGCCTCTCCCGCAAAGCCTCATCGACCAGCGCTTTGAAGCTCTGCTCAAGCAGGTCCAGGCCAACCGCCCCACTGAAGACGTCGCTCTCATCCGCAAGGCATGGGAGTTCTGCGTCAAGCATCACGAAGGCCAGATGCGCGCCTCCGGCGAGCCCTACATCATCCATCCGCTCGAGGTGGCTGAGGTGCTGGCCGAGATGAAGATGGACGCGACAGCCATCGCCGCCGGCCTCTTGCACGACGCCGTTGAAGATACCCCCGCCACCAGCGAAGAAATCGAAGCCGGCTTTGGCGACCAGGTGGCTCACATCGTCGAGGGCGTCACCAAAATCGACAAAATTCAGTTTGCCAACCGCGAAGACCGCCAGGCAGAAAATGTGCGCAAGATGCTGCTGGCCATGGTCTCCGACGTGCGAGTCGTGCTCATCAAGCTGGCCGACCGCCTGCACAACATGCGCACCCTCGAACACCTCGATCCCGACCGCCAGGAAGCCATCGCCCGCGAAACGCAGGACATCTACGCCCCACTGGCCCACCGGCTGGGCATGGGCAAGGTGCGCGGCGAACTAGAAGACCTGGCCTTTCGATACACCGACCCCGTCAGTTACGAAAAAGTCACTGCGGCCGTCGAGGCCCGCCGCATCGAGGGTGAGCAGTTTCTCCATGGCGTTGAAGACACGCTGGTCGAGCAGTTGCGCGAAAACAACATCGAGGCCCGCGTCGAGTGGCGCATCAAGCGCATCTACTCCATCTTCCAAAAGCTTGAGCGGTCCAAGGTCTCCTTCGATCAGGTCTATGACCTGCTGGCTATCCGCGTAATCACGCAGGATGTAGCCTCCTGCTACGCCGTCTTCGGGCTCATCCACACCCTGTGGCGGCCAGTTCCGGGGCGCATCAAGGACTTCATCGCCATCCCCCGCGCCAACCGCTACCAGTCCTTGCACACCACCGTCATGGGCGCCAGCGGCCATCAGTTCGAGGTGCAAATCCGCACCGAGGAGATGCACCGCATCGCCGAGGAAGGCATCGCCGCCCACTGGAAGTACAAGGCCGGCAGCGCCGCCGTAACCGCCCGCGACGAAGAGCGCCAGCTCGTCGAGTGGCAAAAGGAGATGACCGACCCCAACGAGTTCCTCTCCAGCCTTAAGATGGACCTCTACCCCGACGAGGCCTATACCTTCACGCCCAAAGGCAAGGTGGTGGTGATTCCCGCCGACGGCACGCCTATCGACTTCGCCTACACCATCCACACCGAGGTGGGCCACACCTGCGTAGGCGCAAAGGTCAACGGCCGCATGGTCCCTCTGCGCACCAAGCTGCGCACCGGCGACATTGTTGAAATCGTCACCCAGAAAGACCACAAGCCCAGCCGCGACTGGCTCACCTTCGTCAAGAGCCCGCGCGCCCGCAACAAGATCAAGCACTGGCTCAATGAAGACCAGCGCCGCCGCGCCGTCGAAATCGGCCGCAAGCTCCTCGAACGCGAAGCCCGCAAGTATAAGGTGCCGCTCAGCCAGATCGCCGACCAGGATTTGGGCCGTATCGCGAACGAGTATGGCGTGTCCACAGCCGCCGACCTGCTGGCCGCGCTGGGCCAGGGCAAGCACTCTGCCCATCAGGTGCTCAACAAGCTAGCCCCAGGTTATGCCAGCAAGGGCGACGCTGAGCCAATTGCCGAGACCAAGCCCAGCGGCAGCGCCGAAGCGGCCATGTCCGACGCCGTCCGCAAGCTGCACCTCACTGGCTCGGACTCTCTCCAGGTCGAGGGCCAGAACGACCTGCTCGTCTATCGTGCTCGTTGTTGCAACCCCATTCGCGGCGAAGAAATCATCGGCTACGTCACCCGCGGCAAAGGCGTGGCCGTCCACGCCCGCAGTTGCCCCAACGTGCAAAACCTGCTCTATGAGAGCGACCGCCGCATCGCCGTCGAATGGTCCCGTGTCGGCGACCAGTCCACGCGCCCCCAGCGCTACCCCGTCAAGATCACTGTCGCCTGCGACGACCGCGCCGGCATGTTAAAAGAGCTCACCGCCGTCATCTCCGACGACAACACCAACATCCGCGCCGTCGAAATCCGTAAGGACGAAAACGGCGAAGCCATCGTCGAGTTTGTCGTCGAAGCCCAGGACCTCCACCACCTCAATCGCATGGTCCTCGGCATCCGCCGCGTCAACGGCGTCCGCGCCGTTCACCGCACCCAAAAGCTTTAGGAATTCTCGAAGCAAGTTCGCATCTTCGCAAGCCTTAAAGGTTCCACGCCAAAGCTCCCCTTGAACCTGTCAAAGCAGAGCTCGCTCCGCATCACGCCTTCTTCGCAAGCCGTGAAATCGCTCTGACACAAGCAGGTGCTGGAATGGCATGCCTCGTGAGGAGGCTCAGGCTTGTGCAATGCTGCGCCTGGCGTGCGTGGGCGGCCAGAATCGAGCCCACCATTGACGGTAGGAGCGACGGAACGGCCTTTTGGAGGCTGGGTTCGGTGCAAGCTGAATTGCGGCAGCGCGATCCTCTTGGATGGAGACGGAACGCAACTGGGCCATGGTGTCTTTGACCAGCGCGCGCAGGGACTCCGCCTCAAAGGTGCAGGAGCGCAGGTAGGCGGAAACGGTGAGTCCGGCTTCGGCAGCGCGTGTGCGCAGTTGCGCGCACTCCGCCTGGCTCAGACGGATGGTGATGCTAGCGGATTTCAGATTCCGATCAAGAGCTGTGGGCGGGTTCGGGGAGTTCTCCAGTCGCCAGTCTGGCTTTGAAGCCGAGACCGTTGGTGCGGTTGCGGAGGGAGTGGCCGAGGTAGCAGCGATCGGAAACGCTTCGCCGATGCGGCTTAGTTTGGGATCGACAGGATTGGGAAGCGGAAAATCGTCTGTGTCCGGAGGTGGGTTGGGGGAACGGAAGCGCGCGTGACCGCGCAACGCCTGTTCGTAACTGAGTGTCGCATAGTCGTCAACCAGTCCGTCGTGGCTCCAGGGCTGTGTTTGGTCCGATGCGGCGTTCGCGGGCGCGGCCAGAGCAGCCAGCAGACCCGCGAAACTGGCGGATGTGGGGGAGGGAGCGTTTGCCGCTGTTTGCTGCATGTCTGGAGCATATCGCGTATCCGGGATTGAACGGTGAGGGATTTCGAGGCAAAAATCGGGGCGGGTTCTCGATATAGGAAAGTATTGTGTGAGTTCCAGAATGAAATCGCAAGCTGCAAGGATTGGGGCTGGCAAATTTGAGCATCGAGGGGCTGAATCAAAAATTGATTCTTTATCTACCTACCTGGAAACTCAGGTCAGGTATCCTCGATGGGACTGCGAGTCTACGTTGAGCGGCGGCGCGAAGGAGCGAGAATGACGGGAAATCGAAGGGTAAATCGATCGGTACACGGCTTGCGCGCCGTTGCGGGGCAGTGTGTTTTGGTGTCGTGCCTGCTGTTGCCATGCGGCGTGACGTTTGCGCAGGGCAACGCCAGCGCGGCACCGAGCAAACCCGCGGCAACGGCCGCCCAGCAACCTGGCAAGTTGGGCAAGGAATCGATTCCGGTGCTTTTCCTGAGCGATATCCATTTCGAGCCATTTTGGGATCCCGGCAAGGCACCGCAACTGGCCGCCGCACCGGCGAGCCAGTGGAAGAAGACTTTGGCCGCGCCGCCGTCAGTGGATCGCGAACAGCGTTTTGCGGCGTTGCGGCAGAGCTGCCACACGCGTGGGGAAGATACGTCGTATGCGCTGTTTGCGTCCAGTTTACAAGCTGCGCACATTCATGCGGCCGGGGCCAAGTTCGTTACTGTGAGCGGCGATCTGATTGCGCACGCGTTTCCCTGCAAATTTGACGCGCTCTTTCCTCACGCCGCGGCGGGCGACTACCGGGCATTTGTGCAGAAGACGCTGGCGTTCGTGCTGGATGAGTTGGAAAGCGCGCTGCCAGGCGTGCCAGTCTATGCGGCGCTGGGAAACAACGATTCAGACTGCGGCGACTATCAGCTCGATGCGCACAGCGAGTTTCTGGCCGAGAGCGGCAAGGAATTCACACGGAACTTCCCCGCGCCAGAAAAGCAAGGCGCGCTGGAGACGTTTGCGGCGGGTGGATATTACAGCGTCCCCTTGCCGGCCCCCGTGGGCAATGCGCGGCTTTTGGTGTTGAACGATCTGTTCATGTCGAGCAAGTACACAACCTGCGCGGGCAAAAACGATTCGTCGGGAGCGGATGCGCAGCTTGCATGGCTACAACAGCAACTTACCGATGCCCGCCTGAACAAGGAGAAGATCTGGGTGATGGGCCATATTCCGCCGGGAGTGGACTTGCACGGTACCGTGACCAAAATGCGCGATGTGTGCGGCGGGCAGAAGCCGGAGATGTTTCTCTCTTCTGAAAAAATGGCGGACGAAATAGCCGATTTCAGCGACGTGGTGGCGCTTGGCATCTTTGCGCACACACACATGGACGAGGCGCGGCTTCTGAAAGCGGATGACAGTGGCGACAGTTTTAAGCTCGGAAAGAATGTTCCGGCGAAGAGCGTTGCGGTAAAAATGATAGCGTCTATCTCGCCGATCGATGGGAACGCTCCGTCGTTTACAGTGGCTCGCGTCGATCCTTCTTCGGCGGCGCTGGTGGACTATCGAGTGTTCACGGCGACCAACCAAACCGGCGTGGATGCTGAATGGAAGGAAGAGTATGACTACGCGCAGACTTACGGCGAGGCCGATTTCTCCGCGTTATCCGTGGAGAAGCTGATTTCGGGGTTCCAGGCCGACCCGAGCGCGCAGACTGAAGCCAGCCGCGCTTACATCCGCTATTTTATAGCGGGCAAGGCTTCACCCTTGCTGGGGCTGGTTTGGCCGCAATATGTTTGCAGCCAGCAGAATCACTCCGCGCAGGGGTATAAATTGTGCGTTTGCGGGGAAGCGCGGTAAGCGACGTATTCTGGCCGCGAAAGCGCGTGGATGGGTCGGGGAAGATCGGCATGTAAAGGGAAGCCAAACCGGCCCAAAGCATCTTCGTGCGATTGCTTCGGCGGATATCCAGTCGAATTGATTCCAACCTTGTGCTAATTTAGAGTCACTGCTAGAGTGCATGGCATTCCGGCGCCGGATTCATTCTCCTATCCCAGCCGGATCTTCAGTCTCTTTCCCTAACGCTGGAGCCTGACATTGAAATGCATCCATTGTGAAGCGACGACATTTCGCACATCGAAACTGCGCCTGACGGACGTTGCCCGGCTGCTCGTTCTGCAATATCCGGTGCGCTGCCGGCACTGCGGCATGCGCGGATTTGTTGGTATCCATCTGGCCTATCAGCTTCATCGTGCCCGCAAGCTTCGCCGTGAGCAAGAGCAGCGCCGGATGGCGCATTGAAGCAGGGCTTGCGATCACCCCGATGCTCGGGCCGATTGCTTTCCTGCGTACCCACCCCGTGGGCTCCAGTAAACTGGGAGGGCGATGAGAACGGCACACAGATGGGTAAGAACCGAGCTGCCCGCCGCGCTGGCAATCGGGCTGGCCTTCACTGGCTGCGGTACACCGGGGGCTCCGATGCCGCCCTCGCTCAAACTGCCAGCCCCGGTTACTGACCTGTCGGCATCCCGCGCCGGCAATCAGATTTCGCTTGTCTGGACCATGCCCAAGAAGAATACCGACAAGCTGCTGTTGAAGGGCAACGTCCCAGTGCGCGTTTGCCGCAAAGAAGAGGACGGCGTTTGCACACTAGTAGCTAGCGACTTGCAGCTCGCTCCTGGAAGCGACGGGGTCTTTTCTGAGACGCTTCCCCCCGCTCTGGCTAGTGGAGAGCCTCGCAAACTCGCCTATTTTGTTGAGCTGCCCAACCGCAATGGCCGTTCGGCCGGGCTCTCGAATGCTGCCGAGGTGCTGGCCGGAGAAGCGCCCGACGCTGTAGCCAACCTTGCAGCGGAGGTGCGCAAGGACGGCATCGTGCTGCGCTGGACGCCGGGGCTCTCCGATGGAGCGCCGCAAGAATCGATACGCCTGCATCGCAAGCTGCTGACGCCTGCGACAGAGTCGAAACCTGCTGCGCAGCAAGGCCTGCTTGCCCCGCCGCCAGAGCCCCTGGAACAGAGTTTGCTAGTTGCTGCCAACGCCACTGGCCGCGCGTTGGACAAGGCGATTCGCTTCGGCGAAAGCTATGAGTACCGGGCTCAGCGCGTCTTGAGCGTTCACCTATCCCAAAAGCCGGGGAACCCTGAGATAGATGACCTGACCTTGGAACTGGCCGGTCCGCTCTCCGAGCCTGTTCGCGTTGAGGCTAAGGATGTTTTTCCGCCCGACGCGCCCACCGGACTGGCTGCCGTGGCCACGGGGGCGGGGTCCGAGGCCGCCATCGACCTGAGCTGGCAGCCGGATATCGAGTCGGATCTGGCTGGTTACGCCGTCTATAGGCGGGAGGGCAGCGAGAGCTGGCAACGCATTTCGCCCGCGCAGCCGCTTGCAGGCCCGGCTTTCCACGATGCCCGTGTCCAGCCCGGCCACAGCTACCGCTATGGGGTGACCGCCATCGACCAAGGAGGGCATGAAAGCGCCCGTTCCGCCGAGGCGGAGGAGACTGTGTCGAATCAGTAGGAATCCGGGTGAAACGCACACGCCGGCGTTTCAAGCGCGATTGAAGCCGGCAACATGTGGACGGCGATCGATAAGGTCGGTTCTGCAAATGCCGGTCCGATGTGGCAACCTAGAACACTGAGGAGTTTTACCTGATGCCTGTTCACAACCCTGTCACAGTTGCCGCAACGGAAGACTTTCACGTATGGGAAACGGGCGGCGCAGCGTCTGCCGAGGCCCTGGCGGCGTGGGTTGGCGCACGCCTTGCCGCGCATGAGACGGCGCTGGCCGCTTTGCTTGCGGTCGAAGGCCCACGCACTCCGGCGAATTCGTTGCGCCTCTACGACGCTGCGATCGAGCAGCTCAACCTGGCAGGAGCGCAAGCTGGAGTGTTGAACTCAGTTGCTGCCGATAAGGCGGTTCGCGATCAAGCTCAGCTCGAGGCCCAGCGCGTGGCCATGGCGGGCAGCGCCCTGAGCTTGAACAGGGCGGTCTATGAGGCTCTGGCTGCCATGAATCTGAATGGCGCGAGCGCGGCCACCAAGCACTTTGTGCAACGCACTCTGCTGGGGTATCGCCTGTCTGGCGTGGACAAGGATCAGGCCACCCGCGAGCATCTGCAAGCCCTGCACGAGAAGGCTACCCACCTCTCGCTCGACTTCAGCCGCAACATACAGGAAGGCGGAAAGACCATCGTAGCCACGGCGGATGAGCTTGAGGGTCTGCCCGCCGATTACATTGCCCGGCACACGGATGCGGAAGGCCGCATCAGCCTTACGACCGACCCGCCCGACATGCAGCCTGTGATGACCTTTGCCACCAACGCCGCGCTGCGGGAGCGCATGTTCCTGGCCTATAACACGCGCGCCTACCCGGCCAACAAGCAGATTCTTCTGGACTTGCTGGCGACGCGCCAGGAGATTGCCACGGTGCTGGGCTTCCGCAGTTGGGCCGACCTGGCCACTGCCGACCAGATGATGGGCTCGGCTGCCAACGCGCGCACCTTTCTGGCCAAGCTGGACGAGGCCAGCCGAGAGGGCGCAGGCAGCGAACTCGAACTGATTCTGAAGTTTGCACGGGAACGCCAGCCGGATTTGGAGGCCATCGACATTACCAGCCGCGCCTGGTGGTATGAGCAATTTCGCCGCTCGGCCTTCGACTTCGACTCGCAGTCCGTCCGCCCCTACTTCCCCTACGCCCAGGTGGAGGCTGGCGTGCTTGAGACCGCAGCCCGGCTGTTCAAAATCGAATTCCGCCGCGCTGACGCCACGGCATGGCATCCCGCCGTCTCGGTCTTCGACGTTTTCGACGGCGGCGAGAAAGTAGGACGCTTCTACCTCGACATGCATCCCCGCGAAGGCAAGGACAAGTGGTTCTCCGCCGCGCCGATTGTGACCGGAGTACGCGGCCGCGTACTGCCTGAAGCAGCGCTGATTTGCAACTTCCCAGATAGCAATGGCGACGACCCAGGCCTGCTGCAATACAGCGATGTCGTTACCTATTTTCATGAATTCGGCCACCTGATGCATGCCATCTTGGGCGGCCAAACCGAGTGGGTAGGCCTCTCCGGCTTTGCCACCGAGGGCGACTTCATCGAGGTTCCCTCGCAGATGCTGGAGGAGTTCTTCCGCGACGAAAAGCTGCTCCAGGCTTTTGCGAAGCACTACCAAACCGGCGAAACGCTGCCCTCTGAAGCCATTGTGAAGATGAAGCTGGCGGGAGCGTTCGGCCGCGCCGACTGGGTACGTTCGCAGCTTTACTACACCACCCTCTCGCTCGACCTGCACGATCATGACCCCGCGGCGCTCGATCTGGACAGCATCACCAAGCGGCTGTATGAGAGCCTGCAACCCTGGACCTGGCTTGAAGGCAACCGCATGTACGCGAGCTTTGGCCACCTCATCGGCTACTCGTCGAACTACTACACCTATGCATTCGACAAGGTGATCGCGCTGGACTTCTTTGCGCAGTTCGATCGCGCCGACCTGCTGGGCTGCGAAGCCGGCAGCCGCTACCGCAAGACGGTTCTGGAACAAGGCGGGTCGAAGCCAGGACGCGAGATGGTCCGCGAGTTTCTTGGCCGCGACGAGGAGTTTCAGGCGTTTTCAAACTGGCTAAATGAGGAGTTTGAGCTAGAAATCGCAACTGCATAGTTGTGCATCGGCTTTCTCTCGATTCATGTTCTATTTCTGCCTGCCGATAGTCTCTCCCAAAGAGAGATACGGGAGAGCCCGCACCCGCGTTTGAAGAGCGAGGACGTCTTGCGCGCCATCGTCTCCTCCTGGCCTCCCGGCAGAGCGGTCGGTTCGGAAAGGGACACAGCACATGACGGAGATGATCTGGAACGAAACGATGAGTGTGGGCGTCGGTGGGTTGGACGATGACCACAAAGAACTGGTCGCCCTGCTGAATGAGATGGATGAGGCAGTCGCGGCTGGCCAGAGCAAGGATGCGATCAACGCAATCATTGATCGGCTGATGGAATCGATCAAAACTCATTTTGCCAGGGAAGAGGACTTGATGGCCAAATCCGGCTTCCCCGGTGCCGCCGAACACACCCGTGAGCACGATGAGACGCTCAAGGCGGTTTTGGAATGGCAGGCACATTTCAGGAGCGCCTCGTCCCCGATGATGTCGCCGGAGATTCTCAGCGGGTTTCAAAGCTGGTTGGACAATCACATTCAGGGCGCCGACATGGTATACGGACCGTATCTCAATGCCAAAGGGATTCGCTAATAGCTGCCATCTCGCGATGAACCTTCCCGGTTGGAGTCGAGGCGGGGTTCCGCAGTGCAATGCCTGATTCGTTATGATGGTCGGGCGATGGCAAACACACAGGAGTTCAACGGCAAATGGGCGCTGGTGACCGGCGCAAGCGCGGGTATTGGCGTAGCCTTGGCGCGGGAACTGGCGCGTCACGGCGCGAAACTCGTTCTCACAGCGCGCCGCAGGGACCGGCTTGAAGCCCTAGCCGCCGAGCTGACAGCCCGGGGAACAGAAGTGCGCATCGTGGTTGCGGACCTGAACGACCCGGCAGCGCCCAAGAAGATTTTTGCCGAAACTGCGGGCGTCGGGCTCGTTGTAGACATTCTGATCGAGAATGCCGGCCTGGGCCAGTACGGCGCCTTCACCGAAAGCAATATAGATCAGGAGCTGAGCCAGGTTCGCGTGAACTGCGAGGCCGTGGTGCGCCTGGCGCGGCTGTTTGTCCCGGATATGGTCAAGCGCCGCAGTGGCTGGGTACTGGTCCTGGCCTCGACTGCCAGTTTTCAGCCTGTGCCCTACTTGACCACTTATGCGGCCACCAAGGCCTTCGATCGCTTCTTTGCCCTCGGTTTGGCGGCTGAGGTGGCCCGCTTCGGCGTCAAGGTAACGGCGCTCTGTCCTGGATCAACGGAGAGCGAGTTCTTTGACGTGGCCCGAGCCGGCGCCTTCAAAGGCCGCGCCACGCAGTCGGCCGAAGATGTGGCTCGTAAGGCGATTGACGCCCTGGCGCGTGGTCAGAGGACGATACTTCCAGCGTTCAGCGGCAAATTTACGTCTATCCTGGTCCGCTTTTTGCCGGTCGGCATGATTACCCACTTTGTGGAGAAGCAAGCGCGGCCTGGGTGATAGGGCGATTCTGCGGCCATAAGGGAGAGAGAATTGTCTCTGGTTGGGGCAAACCCGCAGGCGATCCGCACTCACCAATCAAAATCTTTAGAATCGTGCAACTTTTTTTCTCCCCCGGCATCTATACGGATAACAAGCAGAGGCTTCCCCGAAGTTGTCCCATCCACGAAAGGTATCCATTCCCTTTTGAAGGTCCGCTATGGACCTCTTCCCAAAATCCCCTCAGACCCCCCTCCCAATCATGCCTCTCGAGCGGGCCTACCGGAAGGTAGGCCCACATGCTCACTGCTTTGCCAGTCTTAAAACTCGCTCCACATTGGATTCACGACCGGCGGCCCCTTGCACTGCCGCTCCAGATAAAATTGAAATCAGATGCTGTCTTCCTCCAGCCCAAACACCGACAACACCCTAGACGTTGAGGGGATCGACGCGCTCTTCCAGCAAGCAGGCTTGGTGCGCAACCTGCGCGGCAAGGCAGCCGGCGTTACCTTGCGTGTCCGCTTTGAACGAGCTGCGCCGGAGGAGTTGTCCATGCCAGCGCCCACTCCCCGCGTGGCTGCCAACGGCGTTCATTGGCTGGCGGCGCCGGGTTGGCAGCGTACGCCGTGGCTCTGGCACGGTTTCAGCACCCGCAAAGGCGGGGGGAGCCTCGCCTATTGCCCGGACGATGCGCCCGGCGAATTGAATCTGGGCTTCACAGCCTCCGACAACCGAGAAACGGTGGCCCGGAACCGCCAACTCCTGGCCGAAGCGGTCACCGGAGATCGGGCGACGCCGCTGATCACCCTGCGCCAGATCCATTCGAGCGTTCTACGTTGTGCCACCGCCGCGGATGCGAGCCGCGAAAGCCCGTGCAAAGCTGACGGCCTGATGACCGACCAGCCCGGCCTGCTGCTGGCGGTGCAGACAGCCGATTGCATTCCGGTGCTGGTGGCCGACCGCAAGCGCAGGGTGGTCGCGGCTTTCCATGCGGGATGGCGGGGAACGGTAAAGCGCATCGTGGAAGGCGGCGTGGGCCGCATGAGGCTTGAATTCGGTTCCCGGCCAGAGGATTTGATTGCCGCCATCGGCCCCGGCATCGGCGCTTGCTGCTACGCCGTCGGCGATGAAGTACTCTCCAGCTTCGAGTCCCAATTCGCCTATTCCAACGATCTTTTCCGCGAGGTCTACGAAACCGATGCGGTGCGGACCAAGTACCCCATGCTGTTTCTTACCCAACGCGCACCCGGCCACTCGCCGATCGGCCCCAGCCTGCATCTGGATCTGGTGGAGGCCAACCGCCGCCAGTTGCTGGATGCGGGACTGAAACCGAGGTCGATCCAGGTGATCGGCGGCTGCACAAGCTGCCAGCGGGAGCTTTTCTTCTCGCATCGCAGTTCGCAGGGCCACGCGGGTCGCATGATGGCTGTTGTCGGAATCCGGCCCTAGCCTATTTTCGTGTCAATGAAGCCGGCCTCTTACTGCGCCACCGCCAGCTTTACCACGGTGTTCTGGTCCACGCGCGAGCCGGCTGACGGCCACTGAGCCGTGACGGTTCCCGGCCTCACTGGCAGCTTGGGTGGGGCGTCTCCGGCGCCGACCGGCGGTATAGCCTGATCCACAAAGCTCGGCGGCAAGGCCTTGATGCCTACCCTGGTCAGCGCATCCTGCGCGCTCACCACCGGCCAACCCACTATATCCGGCATCACAAACCCATCGGGCTCATCGCCGCCCGGCGCGGCCACCAGCAGGTTAATAGTGGGTCGGGCAATGCCTTGCGCGTGGCCGGGCGGATCCTGGGCCAGCACGGTTCCTTCTGATGCATTTCCGTAAGGCAGCCGCGCCGTCGCGCCCACCTCCAGGCCTACGCGCCGCAGCGTCAGGGCTGCCACCCGTTCCGCACGGCCCACCATATCTGGAACGTCTACCTTCTGCGGCCCCAGGCTCTCTGCCACGCGCACCAGCCACTGGCGGCGCACCACGGTGCCCGCCGGAGGCAACTGCGTGAGAATGTGTCCCGCCGCCACGTCACCCGAGTAATAGCGGTTATCCACGTTGAGGTTTAGCCCCAGCCCGGAGGTTTCACTACGCGCCTCGGCCACCGTCATTCCCTTGAGCGCGGGCACCTGCACCTCAGCGCCGTGAATGGCAAAATGCATGGTGGTAATGGCCGCCAGCAGTCCTACCGCGACCAGCAGCAACAACAGCGAGGCCACCTGGAAGAAGTTCAGAATCGGACGGCTCGTCATGGCTCTAGGTTACCTTTCGGGCGGGCGGTTGTCGGGTGGAGCGCAGCTTCTCCCTCAGGTCTCATCGTAGATTATCCGTCACCGGCTCGGGATGAATCGTCACCCGTTGAACCTCAGGGCACTCCAGTTTGAAACGGTCTTCGAGCGCGGTGATCGCCTCGTGAACCTGCCGCATGGTCAACTCGTCGGGCAGCGTGCAATGGCAGGAAAGCGAGATGTGCTCGCCCGAGCGGCCCACCGTCATCTCATGCACATCCACAATCTCCGGGAAGAGCTTCGCCGTGGCCCGCAGCGCCTGCTCGATTTTGCGGTCCTCTTCCACCATCTCTTCAGGCTGCTCAATGGTGGCCGGCTCGCTCTCGATGTGGGTCAGCACAGCGTCAATCTCCGGCGCCTCGCGCAGAATCTCCGCTTCCATGGCAGTCACAAAGCCGTGCGCCGCCAGCAGCGGCATCTTCTCGTCCAGCTCGACATGCAGCTCCACGCGCAGCCTTCCATGGTGCGACTGCACGCTGAGCTCATGCACGCTCACATTGTTGCGCGCGGCCACGGCCCGCACACGGTCGAAGATACTTTCGGATCGGGCCGTGCGCGGCACGGTGTGGATGACTACATCCGCCTCGGGCAGCGCCCGGTGCGCCGCTTCAGTCGCAGCGCGAACCAGCTCCCCGGTGTGCTCAAAGGTAAACCGCCGCGGCAGCGCCAGCGTCAGGTCGGCAAAATATCCGGCTCCGGCACGCCGCACACGCGCTTGTTCCACGGCCAGCACGCCATCCACCTGCTCCACCTCGCGCACCAACCGCTGCCGTGTCTCCACCGGCACCTCGTCCATGAGCACGGCCACGGTTTCACGGCCCAGGTGCAGCGTGAGTCGCAGAATCATGAGCGAAACCACCACCGCCGCAAACGGGTCGGCGTAGCTGAGCCAGCCAACGCCAAAGTGCGCTCCCACCCAGCTTGCGCACAGCCCGCACAGCACCGCAAGCGTAGACCAGATGTCGCTGGCAAAGTGGAATGCATCGGTTGCCAGCGCCGGCGAACCGGTACGCTCGGCTACCGCCCGTAATTGCCGCGACCGCCAGTAGTCCACTGCAATCGACGTCAGCAGCACCAGCACCGGCCATGCCGAATGGCGCAACTCCACCGTGTGGAAGAAGATCCGCTCCATCGCCTCCCAGATAATCCACGCACAGGAGATCGCCATCAGAATCGCTTCGCCCAGGGCGGAGAGGTTTTCAATCTTGCCGTGGCCGTAGGTGTGGTCTTCGTCGGCGGGCTTGTCGCTCACCTGGACTGAAAAGAAGGTCAGCGCCGCGCCCACCAGGTCCAGCCCGGAATGCGCTGCATCTGACAGCACGCCCAGCGAGCCCGACAGCAGCCCCGCCGCCAGCTTCAGCAGCGTCATGGCGCCGGCCGCCAGCATGGAGTGCAGTGCCACGCGCCGCTTCTCAGCGGAAAACTGGGCCAGGTTGGCGGGGGCGGAAGTCATTGCTTCCTTAGGCTACAGCGGCGCGCTTGGCGGTGTACAACCCGGCAATGCCAAACGTGTAAGGCTGCCACGCGCATTCCGCATATCCTGTCGCTCGCATCAGTTCCAACATTTCGGCCGGCGGCGGAAAATTCCCCACCGAAGTGGGCAGATAGTTGTAAGGTCCATTTTTACCGCACACCAGCCGCCCAATCGCCGGCAGCACGCGCCGGAAGTAGACGGCATAGGCTTTGCCGATGATGCCGCCCGGCTCGCTGAAGTCCAGAATGCCCAGTTGCCCGCCCGGCTTCAGCACCCGGTTAAACTCCCTGAGGCCAGCCTCGTAATTGGCCAGATTCCGGAAGCCGAATGCGGTCACAATCAAGTCCAGCGAACCGGAGCGCAGCGGTAGATGCAGCGCATCGGCCTCCATCGGCAGAGCGTTCGGCGCACCAGGTTTGCGAGCGTCAAATTTCCGGGCAGCCCGGCTCAGCATCCCGCGCGCAAAATCCGCCGCCAGAATGGGCCGCGCCCCCTGCGGCCTCAGCTTCAGCAGAGCCATGGTCATATCGCCCGTGCCGCAGCAGATGTCCAGCACCGCCGCATCGGGATCGACGAGGATAGCTCTGAATCGCCGCGCCGTCCGCCGCCACCAAAGACGGTCCACATTGGCTGACAGCACGTGATTCAGCAGGTCATACCGTGGCGCAATCGCGTCGAACATCTGCCGCACAGCCTGCGCCGCGCTTGCCTCATCTTCCGCACCCGCCGGTTTGGCGCCGGTTGCAGGCATCAGGAGTGCTTCTCCCCAGCCCGCGCCAGCATATACCCCACCGCGGCCTCAAGCTCCGCGGGCGTCACGTCTTCCACCACCCCGGCGTCGCCAATGCCAATCGGCAGCACAAACCGCCTGACTCCGCCCACGTTCTTCTTGTCCCCGCCTGTGGCCGCAATCACCTTGGCCGCCCGCAGCTTCAGCGCTGGCAGCGGCCCATAGAGATGAATCAAACTCTCTAGCCGGGCAAACTGCTGCGCCGAAATCGTCCCCCTCTTTCGCGCCAGATGCAGCGTGGCCACCATCCCCCAGCCCACCGCCTCGCCATGCAGCAGCGTCTTATAGCCTGTGGCCTGCTCCAGAGCGTGGCCCACCGTGTGTCCCAGGTTCAGGATCATGCGCAGCCCGCTCTCGCGCTCGTCCTTGTTCACCACCCCAGCCTTCATGCGGATCGACGCGGCAATTACCTTCTCCAGAGCTTTGGGGTCGCGCCCCAACACGTCCCGCGCGTGCGCTTCCATAAACCGCACCAGCGCCCGGTCGCGGATGATCCCCGCTTTCACGCTCTCCATCAGCCCGGCCCGCAACTCCTGGTCCGGCAGCGTAGCTAGCACGCCAATATCCGCAAAAACAGCCAGCGGATGGTTGAAGCTGCCAACGAGATTTTTGCCTTCAGGCAGATTCACGCCCGTCTTGCCGCCCACGCTGGAATCCACCTGTGCCAGAAAGGTCGTCGGAACCTGCACGTAGGGGACGCCCCGCATGTAAATCGCAGCCAGAAACCCGCCCACATCGCCCACAATCCCGCCGCCAAAGGCAATCAGCAGGCTGCCGCGATCCCCGCCCGCCTGCGCCATCTGCCGCAGCAGGCGTTCCATGCTGGCCAGCGTCTTATACTTCTCGCCGGGCTCCAGGAACAGCACGATCGGGGCATCCCGAAAGGACTGCTGCACGGCATGCCCCCACTGCGCCCAGATCGGCGCGGAAGTCAGCACAAAAACCCGTCGCGGCAGCCTGCCCACGACCCGCTCGATCCGCGGCGCAAGCGTCTCAATGAGTCCGCTGCCCGCAATCACGTCGTACTTCGCCGAAGGTGTCTCTACTCGTATGGTTTGCACGCTGCTTTGATCTTAAATGCCCTGCTCGGCGAAGGAGTGGGCTTGAGATCAAACGCAAACCCGCGGGACCTTATGCTGGCGATTGCGCCTAATCGTCGTCGGGCAACCCGGAGTTTTTCTGTGCAAGGAAGAATGCACGCGTATGGCCGGTGCGGACCTGAACATAAGGCGTGGGCTTCTGCGAATAGTCGAAGCAGTCGCGGAAATCGTCGGAGACGCTGTCGCGGGTGTCCAGCGAGGGCAGGTTGAAGACCTCTTCTGTATAGCGCAAAAATCCGCCCGACTCATGCGTGACATGCGAGACGTAGCCGTGTTTGGCATAGGGCGAAACCACAATCACCGGTACGCGGAAACCAAGACCCATGTCATCTACCTGAGGCGGGGGAACGTGATCGTACCAGCCTCCCCAGTCGTCCCACGAGATGAAGATGGCGGTGGAATCCCAAAACGGGCTCGAGCCGATGGCATTGACGATGCTTGCCACCCAGTCCGGTCCCTGTGCCGGCGCGCCCGGATGATCGGAGTTATTGAAGGCCGGAACGATCCAGGTAACCTGCGCGAGCTGGCCATTGCCGATGTCAGTCAGGACTTTTGTCTCTGGAGAGATGACGTTGCTCTCCCAGTCTGGGCCCAAGAAGATGTGCCGAATGGCCTGGTAGGCGGAAAGAATGTAATAGGAGTCGCTGGTTTGGCTTGGCGCATAGTATCTCCAAGTGATGCCCTTGGCGTCGAGTAAGTCGGCCATCGTCTGGTAGTCGAAGCATGGAAATACGCCGGGTTGATCCGTGCCATTCGGCCCGACCAGCGGTACAGTTGTGCCTGCGGGCGCACCGCAGCCCCATATCCCGCTGGACGGATTCTCCGATGCCTTGCCCGACTGACCCGCGATCATGTACTGGTGAGCCGCAAAACTCGGCCCCGTGTTTGATTGAAACATTCGGTCGCCGAGAGTGAAGTTTTTGGCGAGTGCCCAATAAGGGACAACGTCACTCTGGGGGACATAGGAGTACGGCAACAAGGTGCCGTCGGCACCGAAGTTATCCATGGCTCCGCCATCCCATTGCAACCACCAGAAAGTGTGCGAATGGTCCGGCCCGCTGGGATCGCCGAGGGCGATAGGAGCGAGGGGTACGACTACGCTATGATTCATGCCGAATTGAACCGTATCGGCTCCGGGAAAGCCATTAAACATGTGGTCGAAGGACCGGTTCTCCTGCATGATGACCACGATATGCCGGATCGGTGTGGCGGACGATGGATTGGGAGAAGGCATCGACGAGGCAACGCCGTAACGATTCCTGGAACAAGCAGAGCACGCGATGAGGAGAAAGAATTCCGCCGCGAGGATCAGTGTTTTGGTCATATCTGAAAGAGTGCCGACCTTTTCTGGGGGAGGAAGGCACTTGCATTAAGTTATTCTTAACTTTGTAAAGATGACCAGATGCCGCATGTAACTCCGCCTTGAGTACGGTATATGTCTAAATTTGAAACACGGAAGCATATAGAATCTGCCCCGAGTTTGTTCAACGCCAGGGCAGTTATAGTTTTCTTCTTTCGCATATCCATATGCTCTGCAATACAAAAGGCCCACCAGAACGGTGGGCCTTTTGGCTTACGGAAGGCGATGAGGAGTTACGCTTTACCGAGGACCCGCGCGATGGTTGCGCCGATTTCTGCAGGGGAGACGACGACGTGGATGCCGGCAGCGGTCATGGCTTTCATCTTGTCGGCGGCGGTGCCCTGGCCTCCACTGATGATGGCGCCGGCGTGGCCCATGCGGCGGCCGGGGGGCGCGGTCTGCCCAGCGATGAAGCCGACCACCGGTTTCTTGACGTATTGCCTGACGAACTCCGCTGCTGCCTCTTCGGCGGAGCCGCCGATTTCGCCGATCATGACGATAGCTTCGGTCTCGGGGTCGTCGTTAAGCAGGCGCAGGGCGTCAATATGCGTGGTGCCGATGATGGGGTCGCCGCCAATCCCAATGGCCGTGGACTGGCCGATGCCGCGCTGGGTCAACTGATGGACGGCCTCATAGGTGAGCGTGCCGGAGCGCGAGACGATGCCTACGGAGCCCTCTTTGTGAATGTTGCCGGGCATGATGCCGATCTTGGCCTTGCCGGGCGAGATGACGCCGGGGCAGTTGGGGCCGATGAGGCGCGAGGCCGAGTTCTTGAGCTTGGCCCACACCTTGATCATGTCGAGCGTGGGAATGCCCTCGGTGATGCAGACGATCAGCGGAATGCCCGCGTCCTCAGCTTCGAGAATGGCATCGGCGGCAAACGGCGGCGGAACAAAGATCATGGTCGCGTTGGCGCCGGTGGCGGCCACTGCGTCCGATACAGTATTGAAGACCGGCCAGCCTTCGTGCGTGGTCCCGCCTTTGCCGGGAGTTACACCACCGACTACCTGCGTGCCGTATTCCGCGCAGCCCTTGGCGTGAAAAGTTCCTTCTTTGCCGGTGATTCCCTGAACGATGAGTCGAGTGTCTTTATTAACCAGTACTGCCATTGAAAATAGCTCCTAGTTTTTAGATTCTAGCCCTTAGCTCACAAAGGCTGAGTGATTGCCGCAAGCATCCCTGATGTCTCGATGCACTTATTTTCCGCCTTCATCAGCGTTCCTTCGTCACCTAACTTTTGCTTCTTGGCAATCGAAAGTTGAGCTACTAGTTCATGAGTTGAACCTTGGGCCGTTCCCATGAG
>Ga0302140_10002439_pt1 | contig 24129 bp, 17 predicted proteins | sample I_Bog_E1_1_FD_202095 | JGI IMG/M metagenome (GOLD analysis project Ga0302140, IMG submission 202095) | Peat permafrost microbial communities from Stordalen Mire near Abisko, Sweden - I_Bog_E1_1 | ecosystem: Environmental > Terrestrial > Soil > Wetlands > Peat | place: Sweden: Abisko, Stordalen... | reverse complement strand
CCTGATTGGTAAGTGCATGAAAATAAAAATCTTAAGTATGGTGGAGGCGGCGGGAGTCGAACCCGCGTCCGAAATCGCTGTCAGCCGGGAGAGTCCATGCTGTGTCCGGTTCAATTGGGTTTCGCTCCACAACGCTTAAGAACGGACAAGATGCGCCGGAAGCTAGTCCGATGATCTCGTGGTTACAACACGGACCGAGCCGCAACCACCAGCCTACTGAATGACGTCTTACTCGCAGCCCATAGGCGAGACCGCGAAAGACGGCTGCTTAATTAATTAAGCAGCAAGTGCCAGTTCTTGGTTGGCAACTTTTGTTTTGCAGGCGATTACGGGTGCCCACACCCCGACATGCCTCCCATGCCGCAATCGATCCCGTCGAAACCGTGACGCCCCCATCTTTTGCAAGCATTCTCGAGACCCGTTTGATGCACGAAAATGCCGGAGCTGCGGAGCCAACCGGCTCATGCTGCATCTTCCATTCTACGCCGATCCGAAATTCCGGAGGCATGATTCTTTGATCCAATCCCTTACTGCTTGTCCAGATCGATCGACTCGTAATCGCGGCGCGCAATCCCCGCCCTGATCTCGGCTGGCGTTTTGCCCAGTTTGGTCTGCTGGTACGCGTAAAACCCTTCCTTGGCGCAGGTCGAACACTCCGTCCCGTGGGCCCCTTCAAAGCAACTCCGAAGGCTCGTATGGCCAAGCGCCCGGTCGCACCGGCAGTTGCACGGTAGCTGGTAAACAACGTTCCCTATTCGCGCCACCTGCTGGTACACATGCGCCTGCCATGGGTACTGGAAGCGTTCCCCGGTGAGTTCCGTCCCTGACCACAGCGGGGGCAGCGCACTCACTTTCAGCGGCGCCGACGGATGATACGCCGGCACGTCGCCGGCCGGATTGGCCCACTGCGCATAGCTTGCCGCGGTCAGCACGGTAGTCGCAACTGCCAGTAACCAGGGATTCCTGCTCGCGTTCTTCATCTTCCCTCTCCTGGTCTCAATTTTAACCCGCTTTCAGGTGTTGCTCATCCCTGCGGGCTAAGTTCCGCACTGATCCAGGCGCGCGAGCACAAAAAAAGACGGCACGAACGGTAAAGCTGTCCGTGCCGGGAGGCCAGTGACGCAAACTACTTCCAGTCTGAAGTGTGGTTTTCACCACCTTCATAACTGGAATATATACACCATAGCATAGATTCAGAAGAATGCAAGTACAAAAATCAGAATTATTTTCTCCCTGGTCTGTCTCTGTCCCTTGATGCCCTGAACGTCGAACAACGTAACGAAATGGAGGCGTCAGCCCAATACAGGAAGATCGAAGATTGTGCTGAGGGGACCAGGGAAGGCCACCCAGAATAATTACAAATCATCTTGAATCAGTTATTTGTAGGAAGACCAAGCTGCGGGCCCGCGATCTCAAGTTTGGGTCGAACTCCCTTTCCCGCTGCCGTGTCAGTAGATCCAGATGAAATTTCGATCACCCGGTGGTATCGGAGAACTGTAAAAAATCTCCGTGAAACCGGAGAAAGCGTCGGAAATCCAGATTTTGGTAGGCCAATGAGCACTGGACCAGTGCACGATCTCTACCACCCGGGTCCCTAGACCGGACTATCGATTCGCGCGGCCAAATCAAAGTCCAAATCCGTCAACCCTCCGGCATCGTGCGTAGTCAGCGCCAGGCGCACCTTGCTATAACGGATGTCGATATCGGGGTGGTGCCCGGCCGCTTCGGCCGCTTTGCCGATCCGATTCACAAACTCCAAAGCCTCGACGAAATCCTTAAACTCGAAAAGCCTCACCAATTCGCCGTCTTCGATTTTCCAGCCGGCCATACCGGCCGCGCGCTTCTGGGCTTCCCCAGCCGAAATTGCCGCCATTGTCTTTGCTCCCGAGCCGGTCATTGATCCATTCCCAACCGCGATTGCATCCACCGGCTTAGATGCTGGCTACGCGTGACACGGTCTCCATTTCTCACTCCGAGGGTCTTCAATGAGGGACGAGAGAGGGAAGGTTGGCAGGAACCAGGCTGATTTGAGCCCCTTTTCGCATCGAAAACCGCCCCTTCCGGTCGATTTTTGATGCAAAAGAGGCTCAAATCGGCGCAGTTCAAGGAGCCTTTTGGAGCGGTTGGCCCTCGTTGAGGGTTGCGGTTGTGAGAAATGCAGATTAGCTTCTGGCCACGTTGTTTAAGCCGGGAACAACCTCGTTTCGGAAGCCGTGCTCTCTCCGCGCCGCTCACTCAATCGACATCCACCGCTGTCCGCTCCGGATGAAGTTGTCGAACCTTCGTATTGATTCGGATGGAGGACAAGGCGCCATGGAGTTGCGGAATGTGCAGGGAGACTCGGGTCGGCTTTGGGAAACTTCCGCCATCCCGGCGATCCAGATATCGCTACCTTGCAGAACATCACCGGACCTTGGACGTCTCTGTCAGAGTTTGCGAGTAGCAAATTGATTCCGGACGATGCTTTTCTGCGTCCGCAAATCAGATGCTTCTGCGAGAAGCACTCGCGTGGAAACGGCGCGGTCGTCCACCACCTCGAACTGATCGCTCGTTAAGTACTGAAGAATCAGTGAGGCATGTGGAAGAACGTCCGCCAGCAGATTAGCCGGGTTGCAGTTGTCAGCGCGTCACTTTCAGACTGAATCCGGAGCATGAAAAGCAAACCAGTAAAAACGCCTCCAGCAGAACATGCAGCGGACTGGCCGAAGCGCAAACATGCTCAGCAGTTCGTCGAAAGAGCGCAACTCGGCCGCTTTAAATTTGTTCGAGTTGCAGCGAGGGCATTGGTGCTTCATCCAAATCATGTTTGGCAGCAAGCGCTGCCAGTCCCAATCGGTTCCATTCATTTTGCCTCCCTCTCACGCGCGAGCTTGCGCTAGAACCCCCGTGCCGCCTGAATACTGGAGTTTGCCTCGAGCCACGCAAGCAGGGTGCGTATACTGCCCTTGGCCAGGGCCATGCACGAATCAGCGGCCCCGTAGTAAAGATGGATCGTATCTCCATCGGAGCCTATCGTCTGGCCGCAGGGAAACACAACGTCTTTCACGTCACCGCTGCGTTCATAAGCAGTTTCAGGGCCGAACATCCAGGAATCTCCGCGCTGCAGGCAGATCTCCGGCTTTTCGAGATCGAAAAGTGCAAGTCCCAGGCGATAAATGCTGCCCGCAGCGGTTTGTCGAACTCCGTGATAGATCGTCAGCCAGCCATTCGTGGTCTCAATCGGAGGCGAGCAGAGCCCGATCTTGTTCGCATCCCACCAACCTCCGCGACGTGCCTCCAGCATGACTTTGTGGCCGCCCCAATGGCGCAGGTCGGGAGAGTAAGAAACCCACATATGCGCGCCCGTTGGTGTCACCGGGCGATGAATCATGGCCCAGTTGCCGTTGATTCTGCGCGGCAAGAGTGCAGCATCTTTATCTTCCGGCTGCATAATCACGCCAAGTCGCTCAAAGACCTTGAAATCCCGCGTCAACGCGAGCGAGACTCCGGGGCCGCCGCGCGCAAACGAGGTGTATGCAATCGCGTATTGTTCAAGTTCCGGAACGTAGGTGATACGCGGGTCTTCGATACCCCAGATTTCTTCCGGATATTCGCGCGGCTTTGCGATAAGCGTCGGTTTAGAATCAACTCTCCATCCGTCGATCCCGTTTGCCGAGCGAGCAGCGCAGAGGTGAGAAAGCCCGGTGCGGTCCTCGACTCTGCAGAGCAGGAGCGTATCTCCATCGGCTAACAGCACTGCCCCCGCATTGAAGACGCTGTTAATCGGATAAGACCAATCCAACCTGCTGAGGATCGGGTTGCCGGGGTGCCGGGTAAACAACTGTAGATCCGTATATGCTACCGCTTGTTCCTTTTGCGCAATAGACCTTGGCGGAACCGCCGCAATGGTATCTGGACTCAAAGAGAGGCACTCATTTCCTGACGAAGTTCTGCCACGTTGGTAACTTTCTCCTCTTGCATTTCGAGGAGGGCTAACAGGAAGGACAGCGTTGATTCCGCTCCCTGGTTTTCGTTCACGCGGTCAGGGTGCAATCCGTCCCTGCACCCGCCTGTTACTGCGTCGTAAAGAGGAACATTCAAGTCGTTCTTGCCCAGGAACCAGCGAAAGACTCGCCGAGCTTCGACGAGCCACCGCTTCTCATGCGTGAGCCGATAGGCCAGCAAACAGGCGGAGATTGTCGCATTCGCTTCTATGGGCTGTTGATCGAAGCGGGCTTTCTCTTTGCCATCCGCGAAAAACCCGTTAGAACCGATCGGCACGAATATCTCTTCGTCACCTCGATGCTGTTCCTTCACGAGCCACTCAAGAGACTCGAACCCGCAGGATATCATCTTCTGATTCTCGCTTCTCCACCCCGCGAGAATCAGGGCCTGCGGAAGCCTTGCATTCGAGTAGGCAAGGCTTTTCTCGAACCAATGCCAGCTTCCTGCACTCGTTTGCTCGTAATTTCTCAACAGCTGATTGGCAAGCATGTTTCGCGCGCCCTGGACGGCCCTGTCGCCTGGGAACCAGTCCAGGTAGGCCTGCATTCCAAGGATGCTGAAGGCCCATGCGCGAGGGCTGTGAAATGTTGCCGACGCCGGTATGGCAGCCTCGAACAGACGCCCCGCCGCTCCGCGTAATCCCGCATCCTGTGAGTGGCCCAGTACCGTTCCCAACGCCCATAGCGCGCGGCCATGGCTGTCTTCGGAGCCAACATCCTCCAGCCAGTTTCGGTCGTAGCCGAGGAAGTTCCGGAACCGTCCCGTGTCGGCGTGAAAGGCTAGCCACAGAAATGCCAGGTAGCGATGGGAGAGCCTGGCATAGTCCACCGTGCTTCCGTAAGGAGCAGTCTCGTCCAGCGCATTCGACACCATGAGAGCACGCGCATTGTCGTCCGTGGTATAGCCCTCGCGCGTGTTGGGAACGGAAAAGATAGCGTGCTGCAAGACCCCGGTATCATCCGTCATGTTCAGCAGGTGCGCGGCATTCAGTTCCGGCAGTTGGTTTTCGTCGCGGATGATCAGTTCATCCATCTGTGCCGGCCTCGGCCGCAGGCTTCGCTCGAATCGCGCGCGCTGGAAGCTCGCCATGTAAGCACGCGCAGTCTTCGGCCACGTTGTTTCGCGGGAGTAGAGGTAGGCGCGCTTGCGCATTGCATGGCGCTCTGCATCATTCTCCAGAAGCCGCAGCACTGCTTTCGCAATGGAGGCAGGGTCGTCGAAGGGAACCATCACGCCTCGCTGTTCGGCCAGCAGTTCCTTGGCGTGCCAGTATGGCGTGGAGACGATGGCCTTTCCCGCGCCCAGTGCAATGGCGAGCGTGCCGGAAACCGCCTGCGCCTCCTGCCGGTAGGGCGTGATGTAAATGTCCGCAGCGCCCACGTGCTCGATCAACTCTTCGGCGCCGACAAAGCGGTTGTTGAAAATCAACTGCGAAGAGACGCCTAGCTCTTCCGCAAGCGCCTTCAACCCTTCGCGATACCGTTCCCCGTCTCGTTGCCGGACATGCGGATGTGTTACGCCGGAGACGATGTACACCACGTTTGGATGCTGCGCCAGAATTGCGGGCAGCGCCCGGATTACATTCTCGATGCCCTTGTTCGGCGACAACAGGCCGAAGGTCAGCAGAACTGACTTGCCTTCCGTTCCAAACTTGTCCTTGAAATAATTGGGGTCCATGAACGGCATCTCGGGCACGCCGTGCGGAATCACGTCGATCTTTTCGCCCGGGACCCCATACACGTCGCGAAGCATCCCGGCGGCCAGTTCGCTCATGACTACCAGGCGATCGGAGAGCGATGCGATTTCTTCCAGTACTTCCCGCTGCAGCCTGTCCGGCTCGCGAAGAACGGTGTGCAGCGTGGTCACGAGAGGCATCTTCAGCTTTCGGAGAAGCGTGAGGATATGGCTCCCTGCATCACCGCCATAGATGCCGTATTCATGTTGCAAACTGACAAGGTCGTTGCCATTGAAATTCAGAAAGTCGGCTGCGCGCTCGTAGGAAGCCAGGTCTTCCTGTTCCACTTCAAGGCGCACTTGCTCCGGATAGTCGTAACGCGAATCGGGATCGTTGACTGGGATGGCAAAGAGCCGCCCCCTGCCGTATTCGTCCGTGAGCGCCGTACAGATGTCGGTGGTGAAAGTGGCAATGCCACACTCGCGCGGAAGATAATTTCCGACTACGGCAATGCGAGTCGGCAGCGGAACCTGAAACTCCTTTTCGCCAATCGATGGCGACACTGCCGCAATGTCACTGGCGGATGGCTTCTCCGTATCTTCATTTCCGTAGGAATTCATTCTTCCTGCTTTCATTTGAACCGGTGCGGCCAGCGAAGAGAATGCTCGCGTGGCCGACGCGTCTTGGCGTTCGGCCTGCTGCGCGACGGGCGCAGAGCCCCATCTCAGATGACGTTCGGGGAGTCCAGGGATGTATAGTGCTGAATTTGTCGTGGCTGAACGGTTACCGTTGCAACATGGAAGCCCAGGAGCTCCGCGACCCGAACGGAATCGAGTTCCGCGGCATTGAATCGTGGCGCGATTCCACCCAGTGCATGGATCAATGCACGGTCGATCGCGTTCTGCCGGGAGGTTCCAAAGCCTCTGCGGGCGCAGGATTTCCGGATCCACATAAAGTGCCATCCGGCCTGGCGAATCATGGTGTCAAAGACTTTCGCAGTAAGCTCCTCGACCTGAGTCCAGTTCTCGCCAACAGCTCCCTGAAGTGGCTCCATGCGATTCGGCAGGATACAACCCTTGCGCAGGAAAACGGAATGCTGCCTCACGGTTTGGAGCTGCTGGGCGCTCGGAAGATCGGTACGGAGTCAGCATCGCTATCCGTTGAAGCAGTCTTACCCGGAGCGGAGCCTGGTTGCCGGGGCATCTCAGTACTTGCATGGCCCGAGGCTGAACGTCTCGGTTTCCGCCCTAAGTAGCCGGAAACGTCGAAGGGAGCTACGGGGCGATACGGTCGTTTGCCATTCCGTTGGCGAAGAGATAAGGGCTTCTTTGAGTCGCTCTTACTCAGTAATCCCATAGCAAATCCAATCGTACAGGTTGCGTACTTGATCGGTGCTCGTCCGGAGCTATGCCTGGAACGCTGAAGGCGAGAGGGAAAAAGAACTACTGCTCCCAGCATACGCTTCAATCTGTGCACGTGCCATCTTTTGTTGCAGGCGCTGATCTGGAAGAAATCAAGTACCACTCGCGCAAGGCCGTGTCTAACTTGTCGAACAGATCTGTCGTTCGTGCCAAATCACAAACCTACTGGATCCACCACTTTTGCGGGGCCAATGGTCGTAACATCCGGCGATGGGAGTGTATCTGGAGATTTCCACCTGGGCCATACCAGCTCCGGCATGGGCTTTGCCTGAAATAGCTTCTTGCACTGCCGCGCTGTCCATCGGGCCCAACCCTTCGACTTCTTCCTTCGTGCGCTATCGGTCGAGATGCCCGTGCCCGCGTACATCTGCCGGTAGAGCTTCGAAAGAAAGACGAAGGCAACTCGCGCCCGCAGTGTGGGCGTGCACGACGATCGCTGCCAGATCGCGCTCCAGGTATAGAAGCGGTCCCAGACCTTTTGGGTGCGCTCGCGAATTTCGTCCGAACTCATCGACGGATGCGGCGTAAACATCTTGGGACGGACTTCAGTTGGGATGAGCCAATAGCGTGTAATGGGCACATCGCCCACCATTGCAGGATGATCCGCCTGCTCCTTTTCCCAGCGCCCGAAATCCACGGTTCCGGGGAAAGGCGTCATCATGACAAATTGGGCAAAGGTGACGCCCGCCTTGAGCGCCATCTCCACGGTGGCATCGAAGGTGGAGGGCTTGTCCGTTGGTAGCCCAAAGATAAAGGAACCAAGCACGTGGACGCCGTGCTGCTTGAAAGTCTGCAAGCGCGCGGCCAGTGCATCTCCTGAGAAGTTGAAGTCCTTGAAGACCGCCTTCAGCCCTTCCGGCGTGACCGCTTCTACACCTACAAGCGCGCCCTTGATGTTGGCTCTGCGCATGGCATCAAGGTAGTCGCCATCTTCGCCGGCCTCCATGGTGATCTGCGTATAGAACACCATGTCCTTGGGCAGCTTGGCGAGCTCTTTCATCAATTCGAAGCGCTCGACGCGAATTGCCGTGAGTTCCTGCAGCTTGGCGAGATTGTTCTGTTCGCGGGCCAGTCGCAGATCGGTCAGGCTTACCGGATAAAAATTGTCGTCTGCCAGAGCTATAAATCGAAAACCGATGCGCCGGAGTTGAACGATCTCTTCGATCACGGACTGGTAGGGGCGCTGACGCGGCTGTTGCCCGTCGGTGCGCCACACACTGCAAAACGAGCAATGCTTGGGACAGCCGCGAATGGTTTGCACCGAGGCCCACATGTATTTCTCGGCCTGCATCAGGTCCCAGCGCGCCGCCAGGAACTGGCTTCCGCCAATCCGGCCGCCTTCGTAGATCTTTTCGGGTTTTCCGGCGAGACAGTCTCTTACAGCCACGCCCCAGGCAACATCCCCGTCGCCTTTCACCACTGCATGCGCCTCGCCGCGTTCGAAGGCCTCTTCAGGGAAAAGGGTGGCATGGATGCCACCATACACGACCCAGGCACCGCGGCTGCGCGCCATTCTGCCCACTGTGTAGCCGCGCAAAGCATTGCCGGTATGCACACTGATGCCGACAATGTCTCCGGGCTGGATGCTCTCCGGCACGATCTGTTCCAGCGATTCGTCAACAAGAACCGGATCACCCGCGGAGCGCGGTGTCGCCGCCGCAAGAACAAACAGCCATCTGGGAGTGATGACCGCAGTACCAAAAGAATTATCGCTGGGATTGACCAGGTGCACGCCCATCCGAATCCTACTTTCCTCGTGCGAGTACGGTGGATAGAGAGAGCGACTTCACATCTACGGTTCGTCCGCCGGCACATTACGCTGGCACGACTTCGACGAATAAGCCTGCTATCTGAGTTCCTCGTCCATCATACAGAATGCATACACAATGCGCGGAATGTTTAGCACAAAGTTTATTGCGCTAAAAATAGATATCCATGAAGGTTGGCTTCGCGCTGTTCTGTTTTGCTCAGACGAAATATCGCTTTATATGAATTGTCTTGGATTTTCACCAGTGCATTTAGCATGACGGGTGGCGTCATCAATCTCGGCGCACACCGGTTTGGATCGCGCGGAACATCAAGAATCGCCGCGGCGCCATGCGGCTCGTCCATCCAGCCCATTGAACGATTTCTGAAATAACCTCATCGATGCTGGATTGACACCTGCAGAGCGGGGTGAGAAGGTACGAGTGATCAAGGCTATGATTCATTCAGTCGCGCAGCGATAGGAGGGCGTTCTCGGCATGACCAGGAAGGCAGTGCATCACCCGGAAAAGACAGCAAACACGGGAAAGTACTCCGCGGGGCTCGCTTGTGACGGATGGCTTTACGTGAGCGGACATGCGTCCCAGGATCTGAAAACCGGTGACGTGATCAGCGGGAGCACGGGCGAAGAAACCGCTCGAACTCTCGCCTCCATTGGCAAGGTCTTGCGGCAGGCAGGGTGCACCTTCGATGACGTTGTCAAATGCACTTGCTACCTGGCCAGCATTGAAGACTTCGATGAATTCAATGAGGTCTACTCGCGATATTTTCCTGACATCGCCCCGGCACGCACCACCATTCAGGCTGTGCTGTGGGGCGGGTTGAAGGTGGAAATCGACGCGATCGCTCGTATTCCGGGCGGGAAGGATTGAACGCGGCTTTGCTATCCGATGGCTGTCCCATTTTCGCCGAAGCGACGCCGGCCGGCATTCGATCGCACGTACTTCAAATGCTGCCCTGCTGGAAGTAGCCATGAGATCGCTTTTCGATCATTTCGGCGTCTTGTCTCGACGATTCGTACACCGTCACCTTGCCATGGGCGGAGTCGTTATGCGGCGCATTTGGCGTTAATGCTTCCGCGCGCTTCGCCCAAGCCCCAGTTTATCTGTCCAGCGGAATGGACAGGCTTTCGACGCGGTGAGTTTGAAGATTGACTGCTTAGCCAGTCAAACGTAGCATCGGTCACAGATGGATACCGCCACCCGCCAAACTTCCGAAAACGACATCGTACCGGGAGGCTCTCGCGGCTTCATAGGAAGAAGCCCGATGCTCGCCTTTGCGGCGTTGATTGCGATCAACGCAATGTGGGCCTTTCAGTTTGCCGGCGCCAGGCTTGCTACCGAGGAGCTGGGCCCGGTGCTCGTCACGCTGGTTCCGCTGGCAATCGCCACCCTGATGGTACTGCCTTTCTCCGGACTAAGCGGGGACATCTTTCGCATCGGAAATCGTCGCATCCAGCTCGATCTATTTTTGCTCGGAACGGTTGGCGTTCTTCCGGCGCAGCTTTGCGTTGTCCTGGGCGTGCAGCGAACTCTCGCCTCGAACGCAAGTGTTCTTTCGCTGACCGTTCCAGTACTGACGGCTCTGAGCGCTTCGATCTTTCTTCACGAGCGAATGACGAGGCTGCGCTGGCTCTCATTCGCCATCGCAATATGCGGCGTGTCCCTGATCTCTTCGCGCGACTTCCGGGATGCTCAACTCTTCCAACCGGATTACCTGGCTGGAAATCTGCTCGTGCTCGCCAGCTGCGCTGGAAGCGCATTCAATAACTCCTATAGCCGACGCGCCCTGTCGCACTTGTCGCCGCCTCAGGTTCTGGTTTGGACATTCCTGGTCGCGGACCTGGAACTGCTGCTGATTGAATCCATCTTCGACCGCAGCGGATGGAAGCTCCTATGGCACCTGGCGCCATCCGTGTGGTGGAGCCTGATCCTGATCGCGGTCTTCAGCCTGGGTTTATCGATGCTTCTTTATTTCTCGGTGATTCAGGCGGTGGAAGTAATGAAGGCAGCATTATCCGTATATCTTTTGCCGGTGTTCGGGCTTTTGTTTTCATCGATTCTCTTGAAAGAGCGGATCACATTGACACTGGTAACCGGTGGCCTGCTGATTTTTTTCAGCTGCTTCCTGGTCACGGTATACGAAGAGCGGCAACGGATGAAAGAGGAAGCGCTGAATGCCGAAATTTAAGCTCAAGGGCGTCGTTCCCATAGTTCCGACGCCATTCTTGCCTGACGGCGGCGTCGACCTGGTTAGCCTCCATCCGCTGCTCGAGTTTGCAGTCAGTTCCGGTGTGTGCGCCGTTTGTCTTCCCGCCTATGCAAGCGAATTCTACAAGCTGCTGGAGCGCGAACGCACCGACTTGGTAAGCGAAGCACTTCGTGCTCTGGATGGCCGGCTTCCGCTCATTGCGCAGGTAAATCATGCCTCCGCTCGAGTCGCAGCGGAGATGGCGATGGAATTCGAGCGCCAAGGGGCCGCAGCGATTTCGGTGGCTGTTCCAAGGCTTTTTTCTCTTCCGGAGCGCGATCTACTGCGCTACTTCGATCGTGTCCTGGAAGTTATCACTGTTCCTCTGGTGATCCAGGATTTCAATCCGGGCGGTGCGACAGTAAGCATCGAGTTTGTGAAGAGCTTGCACCGCAACCATGAGCACTTCGGCTATTTGAAGCTTGAAGAGCCGCTGATGTCCGCCAAGGTGCAGTCCATCGTTTCTGAAACAGCGGGCGCGGTTGGAGTCGTCGACGGCTGGGGCGGAATGTATATGCTGGAGCTGATCGATGCCGGGATCTGCGGAGTGATGCCGGGATTAGGAGTGTCGGATCTTCTTCAGATCGTCTGGGATCTTGCTCGCGAAGGGAAAAAGGATGCGGCATATCAGTTATTTCAGGGATTGCTGCCGCAGATTACTTATAGTCTGCAGAACATGGAATTCTTCCACCATGCCGAGAAGGCGTTGCTCATGGCGAGGGGCGTCCTTGCTGGGGCGACGGTCAGGGACGCAACCCTTACCTTGAACGAGATTGATCGTGCTCACATCGACTTTCTCAATCGTCAGATCCTGTCGGTCGTGAGTAGCCAGCAATCGGCGCCCGCGCAAAAGGAACCCTGATAATGAAATCCGGCCGAATCGTACTCAAAAACGGCATGATTGTCGACGGAACCGGAGCTGCTGCTTTCCGGGGAACCGTTATTCTCGATAATGCCCTCATAGTTTCAGTCGACCATACTCAGAATGGTTTTTCCGCGCGCGATACTCGACTTGAAGACGAAGTAATCGATTGCACTGGAAACGTAATCGCACCGGGATTCATCGACGCGCACAGCCATTCTGATCTTCAAGTCTTGCAGAATCGCACCGAGAAGCTGCTGCAAGGCGTGACCACAGAGGTGGTCGGAAACTGTGGGTTCTCATCCTATCCGGTTTCGCCTGATCCGCAGGTGCTGCGCGACTTCGCGAACGGCATCCTTTGCGGCGATGACCGATGGAGTTGGGAATCCGCATCGGACTACCTTCACAGCGCAAGCAAATCCAAAGTGGCGACGGTCGCGTCTCTCGTGGGGCATGGGTCATTGCGCATCAAGGTCGCAGGAAACAGCAGCCGTCAACTTACGTATGCCGAACTCGACTCGATGTGCGGTCTGCTGAATAAGTCGCTGGATGAAGGAGCAGTGGGCTTCTCGTCAGGTCTCATGTATTCACCCGGGTCAGGCGCATCCGAAGAAGAACTGGCCGCTCTTGCGCGCATCGCTGCCCGCAGAGGAGTTGTTTACGCCACACACATGCGAAGCTATTCAGCCGGCCTTGTAGACGCTGTCGAGGAGCAGATCTCGATTGCCCGCGCCTCCGGTTGCCGTCTCCAGATATCTCATCTGCAGGCCGCCGGTGAAGACTTCTGGCCTTTGCAAGAGCGCGCGATTGCCGCCATTGAAGACGCATCGGCGGATGGTATTGATGTTTCTTTCGACGCGTATCCATGGCTTGCAGGTTCGACGGTGCTTACGCAAATGCTGCCGCAGAAGGCACTCGACGGAGGCATCACTCAATTGCTCGAGCGGTTGGCCGATCCAGTAAAGCGGGAGGAGATCCGGCCAGGGATCAAGCCGGAAGCGCGCTGGAGCGGGGTGGTCATCACTGCGGCTCAAAAGAATGAGGAAGAGCTGGTGGGCAGGTCGATAGAAGACATTGCCCGCGAACGGAGAACTACTCCACAGGACGCTGTAATGGACATCCTTCTCGAGCAGGATGCGCAGGTCACTATTGTGGAGCATTGTCAATCCCGGGAAAATCTGCACGCGCTCGTGACGCATCCGCTTGCGACTATAGTGACCGATGGCGTTTATACCCGGGGCCGCTCCCATCCGCGACTCTATGCCACCTTTCCGCTGCTTCTGGGAGACTTGGTCCGTGAGCGCAAGTGGCTAAGCCTCGAAGAGGCCATCTACAAGGTCACCGCCAGGCCGGCTGCGATTTTCAAGATCGAAGGGCGCGGACGCATAGCCCCGGGCTTCGTCGCAGACATCACCATCTTCGACCCGGACGCGATTCACACTGAGGCAACCTATGAAACGCCGGCCGTGGCCCCGAAGGGCATCCACTCGGTATGGAGGGCAGGCGCAATTGCTGTCAAAGCCGGCGTCGTATCCTGATTCGAGCCGATCGAAAAATTATGAAGATAGACCAGATTGAAACGCCCGCGGTTCTGATTGAGGCGGATACGCTCGATCAAAACCTTCGCACCATGGCGGACTATTGCCTCGGCCGTCATCTTTCTTTGCGCCCGCACACGAAGACACACAAGATTCCGGAGATTGCGAAGCTTCAGATTAAATACGGCGCTTGCGGAATCACCGTGGCGAAGCTCGCAGAGGCGGAAGTGATGGCCGATGCGGGCATCGACGATATTGTCGTGGTCTATCCGATCTGCGGCGAAAGCAAGTGGAAACGACTCACAGCACTCGCGGAGAGAGTTCGCATATCGGTTGCCATGGACTCGCTCCCGATTGCGGAGGCGATATCGAAGTGGGCCACGCTGGCAGGGGTGCAGGTTGGATTGCGATTGGAATTTGATACTGGGTTTGGGCGCTGTGGACTGCCGCTGGAGCAGTCATCGATCGAGATCGCGAGCCGGATACGTGACTTGCCGAACCTGCGGTGGGAAGGAATTTCGTGTTATCCCGGTCAGATCATGGGCACGCGAACGACTCGAGAAAAGGATATTGAAGTTGAAAATCGTCAGCTCGACCGGCTCTACAGCTTATTGGACGCAGCCGGCATTCCATACCCGGTGGTGAGCGGCGGCAACACGCCAGCCGCGCTGGAAAGCCATCGATTTCACGGAGTGACGGAGATTCGGCCAGGTACCTATGTTTTCAATGACCGCAACACCGTCGACTCCGAAGCAGCCGCGTATGCCGACTGTGCGGCTACGGTCCTTGCCACAGTGGTAAGCACAAGCGTGCCACGCCGCGCAATCATTGACGCCGGAAGCAAGATGCTTTCCGGCGATCAGCTGCTGACCGGGAAGCGCCGAGCCTACGGATACGTGCTGGATCATCCGGGACTGGTGCTTGAAGATCTTTCCGAAGAGCATGGACACTTGGCGTTGGCGGAAGGGTCTTCGCTTATCTTGGGTGACCGGATCAGAGTGGTTCCGAATCACATCTGTCCGTGCATCAATTTACAGGATCGGGTGTATGTGGTTTCTGGAGAGCAGGTACTCGAAGTGTGGAGAGTCGCGGGTCGAGGCAAGGTCAACTGATTTCGGGCGGTTCGCAGTCTTCTGCGCCTTGATGTTCAGCCGGCTGAACATCAAAGCTGCTTTGAGCGATTTCCATCCTTGCTTGTTGAGCTTTCTCACGAGAAACTGACTGCATCGCACGGCGCTACAACGCGGCTTCCCGGCGCCGTAAGGCGCATTCAATTGTGGCTGGAGAACGCGCGACTTCTTGTGCAGAGGGGAAATCATGAACGCAAAGAAATGGATATCGGTGTCGATATATTTGCTGGCGTGCCGCTTTGCCCTTTGCGAGCACAGCCCTCTGCTTCCTCGTCCCCAGCAGGTGCAATATAGCGGTGGAACCGTCTCGCTGCGCAACGCGCGAATCATGCTTCCCGAGGCGGCGGGTGACGCGGACCGGTTTGCGGCGGAACAACTCCGGTCCTGGATTCGGCAACGCACAGGGTTTGATGTCACCGTCGTCGCGCACGGCAACCCGGGAAGTTCGGAGGCGCAAATCGTCATGGACCGCGAAGGGGCAACCGACGAGCCGTTGGGAAAGTCGGGTGAACAGCCTGGCCAGAATTCGCGGGAAGCTTACGATCTCAAGGTAAGCGCAACGGGCATCAATATTCATGCGCGATCGTCGGCCGGCATTTTCTACGGGGCAGAAACACTGCGTCAGCTCATCGAGGGCGAGGGAGCTTCGGCGGTGCTGCCTGAAGTGGAGATACACGACTGGCCATCGTTGGCCTTCCGTGGAACGATGCTGGATATCAGCCACGGGCCGCTGCCTACCGAGAAAGAGATCGAGCGGCAGTTGGATTTTCTGGCTCGGTGGAAAGCAAATCAGTATTACCTGTACAGCGAGGACAGCATCGAATTGACGGGCTATCCGCTGCTGGCGCTCGGCGGCCGGCTTACAAGGGATGAGGTGCGGCGGATCGTTGCGTATGGCCGCGACCGGCATATCGATGTAATTCCAAACTTCGACCTGTATGGCCATGAGCATGATCTATTCCGTGTGGAAAAATATTCGCACCTTTCCGACGAGCCTCATGGGACGGAGTTCGATGCCTCTAATCCTGAAGTTGAAAAGGTCCTCGAGGACTGGGTAAACCAGTTCACCGACCTTTTCCCAAGCCCGTTTGTCAGTATCGGCTTTGACGAGACCTTCCAGATCGAGGCAGCGACGCACGCGACTGGGGCTGCGGCCGCTCCCGCAGAGCTATTCGTGAAGCAGCTCACCTCCGTTGCGAGCCTGTTCCAACAGCACGGAAAGACCGTGATGGCTTATGACGACATCATGGTCAAGTACCCACAAGTTATTCCGAGGCTGCCCAAGGGAATGATCGCGGTCGCGTGGTATTACACGTCGGAAGATCCGACCTACAAGCACTGGCTCGGGCCCCTGGAGGCTCTGCACTTTCCGCACATTGTGCAGCCGGGCGTAACCAGTTATGACGACATTGCGCCGGACTTCGACACATCATTCGAAAACATCGACACGTTCCTTGCCGCGGGACGAAAGTCGGGCGCAATCGGATTGGTCAACTCAGTCTGGGCGGACGATGCGCAGTTATTGTTCCGCATGTCGCTTCCGGGCATCGCATACGGCGCGGCTGCGCCGTGGCAGAGCGTCGCCATGGACCGCGATCACTTCTTTTCCGACTATGCGCTGCAGATGTATCCGCCACTCCTGGCTCCGGATATCGCTTCGGCACTCGGCCATATGACGAAGGCTGAGACTGCCATCAAGAACGCTCTGGGTGAGCAGTCGATGTTCGGCCTCTGGGAAGACCCGTTCTTCCCGACAATCTTCAGCAAACTCGAGTCCCACCGGGAAGATTTGCACCAGACCCGGATCCATGCAGAGGAAGCGGAGGAGGCTCTGCTGCATGCCAGAAGCCTGGGTGTCGATCCGGAGACGATGAACAGCCTGCTCATAGGGAGCGAGCTTCTTGACTACGCAGGGCAGAAGTACCAGGCCCCACTCGACATGTCCGCTATCTGGAATAGTCTCGGGTCGAAAAGGCCTGACCCCCAGAAGTGGTGGAATGTGTGGGAATCTCAGGTGACGCATTATGACCATTCGTACGTGACAGACCTCATGGATCGAATCGCCGACCTTAAGCCCGAGTATAAGGCTGAGTGGCTGGAGGAGTATGCACCCTACCGGCTTGGCTCGGCATTGGGACGATGGGAAGCGGAGTACCAGTACTGGCGTGGCGTGCACGAGAAGCTCCGGCACTTCAATGACTGCACAAAAGAGGGTGATCCTTTACCAAAGCTGAAGGAAGTTATCGAAGATCCTCTTCCTTCCTGGGCTCATCCTCATTGACCGGTCCTGACTCCACCCCATGCGGAGGTCGTATGCGTCCCCAGTCAAGCTCTCTCTCGCGAAGAGAATTCTTGCGGAACACAATGAGCTTGGGAGTCGTGTTGCGCGCCTCGCGGTTTGATTTCTGCCAGCCCGTTTCAGCCATGCGCACGCTTGCGTATGTGGGCACCGACACGACACCGGTGGATGGAGCCGCCAATGGAAAAGGGATTTACTTGTGTGAAGCCGACGGCGAGACGGGAGAGCTAAAGTTGCTCAATCTTGCCGCAGAAACAGCCAGCCCATCCTGGCTGTGTTTTCATCCGTCAGGCAACTATCTCTACGCCGTAAATGAGGTTTCGAACTACGAGAGAAACAGCGGCTCGGTGAGCGCGTTCTCGGTTGACAGGGGCTCCGGCGAACTTCGCCAACTCAACACTGTGAGTTCCCACGGCGCCGGACCGACGCATATGAGCGTGGATGCGACAGGCAGATTTGCTTTTGTCGCGAACTACTTCGAAGGCACCATCGCGGTCTTTCCGCTCGAATCGGACGGCTCGCTTGCGCCCGCAAGTTTCGTGCATCAGGATCGAGGCTCGCTTGGACCCGACAAGGCTGCCGGCGGTCCGCCAGGAAGCTTTGCGATCAGCGGACATGACGCGCCGCATGCGCACATGATCCAGCCAGACCCGCAAAACCGCTTCGTGCTGCAGACAGACTTGGGCCAGGACAGGATTTATGTCTACGTGCTGGATCATTCGACCGGTCAGCTGACGGCGGCGACCAATCCTTTTGTATCTCTTCCTGCGGGTGACGGGCCGAGGCACTTCGCTTTTCATCCCAATGGACGCTGGATGTATTCCATTCAGGAAGAGGCTTCGACGATTGTCTTTTTCCACTACGACCCGGCAACCGGCGCACTTGTTTCCCGGCAAACGATTTCGGCCCTCCCCACCGGATTCGCTGGAACCAATTTCTGCTCGGAGATCTTGGTCTCCCCCGGCGGCCGCTTTCTATACGCGGCAAACAGGCTGCATAATTCGATCGGCAGTTTCGCGATCGGAAATGATGGAAGGCTGGCTTACCTTGAAGACACCCTGACCGAGGGGGACTACCCCAACCACATTTCCATGGAACCTCGCGGAAAGTTCCTTTATGCCTGCAATCAGCGAAGTGACCAGATCACCTCATTTCGCGTGAACCGAACTACCGGACGCCTGCTCTTCACGGGAAGATATTTGCCGCTTGGAACTCCCATGTGCGTGGCCTTTCTCCCCAAGGAGTAGCATGGTCGTAAATGGGCGCGTGATTTGGCCCGTGCTCAGCATTCTGAACGCTATTCATTCCCCTGGGCAACAATGGACTCGACGCAAATCCTGCTCTGCGGTATCTTGATTCACACGGCATCCCAAACCAAGGATAGATTCAGGAGGTCGAAGCATGATGATCACGACTCTTCAGTACTTACGGTCATTCAAGTGCTGTCCGATTGTTGTATCCAAGCCACTCACCCCCCGGTCCCAGGCCACCGCAAAGAAATTGATTGCGCTGTGGTCATCCGCTCTCATTCAGATCATTTGTCTTATCGTGTTCTCAAACTTCATGCCCCTGATGTCGAGAGGCCAAACTACGACGGGAAGCATCGCCGGAACCGTGACCGACTCATCGCAGGCGGTCGTTCCCAAGGCAGCGGTAAAGGCCACAAACTCGAGCACCGGCGTCGTCAGCAGCACGACTTCGGATTCGTCGGGGCGCTATGAATTTCTCTCCCTGCCTGCGGGCCACTATTCGATATCCGCTACGCATGAAGGGTTTGAAACCAGTGTGCTCTCGAACATCGTACTGAACGTCGATCAGGCAATCACTGTGAGCGTGGTATTGAAAGTGGGCGGGACCGAGCAGACGGTTCGTGTGGAGGCCACGCCGACTCTGGTGGATACGACGAGCGCGAGCCTGGGCACGGTGGTCGAGGAGTCCGCCATCGTGAATATGCCGCTCAATCTACGCGAAGTGGGCTCTCTCGCGCTGCTCGTTCCAGGCACGGTGAATACCACCGGCCGTTCGCTTGCTACGGGCGCGGCGAACGGATCGGGCTTCAATGATTTCGGATACAGCGGCTCCGGCGGCGGCTCAGGAAGTAATCTGCTGCTGATCGACGGCATGATATCGCGGGCGCTGAATAACAGCAGTTTCGCTCTCGACCCGCCTCCTGAGATGGTTCGCGAGTTCAAGATTCAGAACAACGTGTATGACGCCTCGTTCGGACTTGCGTCGGGCTCGGTGATGAACATGGTCACAAACTCAGGGACGGATCATGTGCACGGGTCGATGTGGGAGTACGTGCGTGACAGTTCGCTGGACGCAAGCGGCTACTTCGCTTTGAGCCGGCCGGACCTTTCGCGGAATCAGTTTGGGGGCGCGTTCGGCGGTCCCATCATCAAGGGAAAACTCTTCTACTTCGGTAGCTACGAGGGTCTTCGACTCAACCAGGCTGTGGTTTCGTCAAGCGTGGTGCCAAGCGCCCCGGAGAGAACGGGAGACTTCAGCTCATTCCTGACCGGAACGACGGCGAACCTTTGCGCGGCAAGCGGATCGGCCGCACCGGCCAATCTCAATTTTGACACCGGGCAATTATTCGATCCGAAGACCGAGAGCCTTTTCACGTGTCCGCTCAACCCGGACAATCCCTCTGCGGGGCAGACTTCGGTATTAGTCGGAACACCCATCCAAGGCAATCTTGTCTCCAGCATCGATCCTGTTGCGCAAAAAGTCCTGGCCCTGTTTCCCTCTCCAAATACTCCGGGAGTGGTGAATTACACCAATCAGACTCCGCAGCAGCAGCAGAACGACCAGTACGATGGCCGCGCCGACTACAGCCTGTCCCGGGCCGACCGGATCTTTGTTCGCTACCTGTTCGGCAACTCCAACATCTTGTTTCCGGGTTCGCTGCCAACCTTCAATGGTTATCAGCACTTCAGGGGACAAAACCTGGTTGGCGGGTGGACCCGGGTCCTGGGACCATCGGCGATCAACGACGTGCGGATCGGCTATCAACGGGACTATCTGACTTATTCCTGCCAGAACTGCCCTCGGGCGCCGGGAACCCTTGCCGGTTTCGGAATTGCCGGATTAACCGACCCGTTGCCTCAATTCAACATGTACCCGAATGTCGTTTTGAGCAACTTCGCTTTATGGGGCGATGGTTTCCCTGGGTACTTCCCGGTATCAGCGCCCGACTCTGTGGAGCAGTACGAGGATACGTTCACCAAGGTCGCCGGTCGCCACACCCTTTCGTTCGGAGCGGATCTCGATTTCTGGCAGACCAAAGGCGTCACCGATCCTGTCCAGGCCAACGGTCAATTCGACTTCGATGGGCAGTACTCGTCCCTTGCCGGGGAAATCCCAGGGGTCAGTACAGTTTCCGATCTTGCGGACATGGAGCTTGGCTATCCTTCAAGCGGAGAATTTACCGAGAATGCCATCATCACCAACCTGGTTGGGGGCCGCTGGATCAGCATGTTCGCCCAGGACAGCTTCCGGATGACGCACCGGCTCTCAGTTCAATACGGCTTGCGCTGGGAGTACCGTCGTCAACCCATGGATTCGAACAATAAAATTGCAACATTATTTCCCTTGTCAAAAAGCTATGCGCCCGGTGACGCGCTCCTGCTCACTGCATTGCCCGACACAGCCAATGACGCCCTCTGTTCGAACGCCTATTTTATTTCATCTTCGGGACAATGCCTGATTATGACCTCTGCAGTGAGGCGGGCAAAAGGGCTTACCGGAAACAAGGTGCGGCAGGTAAGCTTCGGGCCCGGGTGGGGATATTTCGCGCCCCGTGTGGGGTTATCCTGGCAGCCGACTGCGTCCGACAGGCTGGTGGTGCACACCGGCGCCGGCATCTTTATGGATCTGCCCGATACCAACAGAATGGGATCCTTCGCCAACAACAATCCGGTTTTCACTCAGACGCCGAATTACATCACCGCATTCGGGACCCCGCCTCCCCTTACTAACGGTGTACCGACCACCACACAAAACGTGTTTGCGAATGCTCCGCTCGTCTCGCTTGCCGGAATCACATCGCAATTGATGCCTTCGCCCTTCTACGAAACTCCAGAGACTTATGAATGGAGCCTGAGTGTTCAGTACCAACTAGCCTCGCAATGGGGAACTGAAGTCGCATATATAGGGAATAGAGGTTTGCACCTCGATTACATGTTCAACACGGGAAATCAACCGAAGCCTGGTGTCGGAGATATTCAGCCCCGCCGGCCATGGCCTGATTTTGGTCCCATGCTCTTTGACGATTTTGAGGGAAGCGCGAAGTACCAGGCGGTTTACGGCAAGCTCGAAAAGAAGGCCTCGCACGGACTCGCTGCAATGTTCTCGTATACCTTTTCGAAGAGCACCGACAACGAAGGCGGAAACATCGATAACCAATCGACGATTCAGAACTATAACGATCCAGCCGCCGACTACGGACTATCGGACTTCGATATCCAGAATACGTTTGTAGCCAGTCCGATTTACGAGCTGCCCTTCGGCAAAGATCAGCGATTATCGAGCAACAGCAGGATCGTCAACCTCTTCGCCGGAGGATGGGAAGCAAGTGCGATCGTGAGCGCCTCCAGCGGATTCCCATTCACGGTGCGAGCCAACCAGGACTATTCCAACACAAACTCCGCATCTCCGCGACCGGATCGGACCTGTCAAGGGTCAGGCGCTAAGACGATCACCGAGTGGTTCAATACCAACTGCTTCACTACCACTGCTCTTGCTCAGGACCTTGCCAATGGAACGCCTCGTTTCGGTAATTCCGGTCGCAACATCTTGCGGCAGCCGGGCGTGCAGAACTGGGACATCGGGCTCACCAAGAAAACGATCATCCGAGAAGACCTGGTTGCGGAGTTTAAAGGGGAGTTCTTCAATGCTTTCAATCACACCAACTTTGGGCCGCCCGGCACGGTGATCGGCAGCAGCACAGCAGGCGTGATTTCGTCGCAGACGGGATCGCCGAGAAATATACAACTTGCCGTGAAAATTGATTTTTGATAACCCGCGAACCGGCGGCGCAACCCGATTCAGCATGACAGACAAGTGGGGAAATAATGAAGCGCAGAACGCAATCGGAAAAATTGCTTGAACACAACCGGCAATTCATTCCTGGAGGAGTAGTTTCAGTAAATCGCGCTGCCGATCCCGTAATCGCATTCAGCCAGGGGGAGGGGGCCAGGATCTGGGATCTGGACGGTAATGAGTATCTGGATTACCACGCCGCGTTCGGCCCTCATTTTCTGGGCCACAACGACCCTTACGTGAACAAAGCTGTGCTCCGGACTTTGCAGGACGGTTCAAGTCTGTTTGGCGCCGGCACAACCATCAGAGAAGGCGTACTCGCGGAGCTTGTGTGCGAGCATGTGCCCAGCGCCCAATCCGTGCAGTTGCTCAACACCGGCAGCGAAGCGACCTATCAGGCGATCCGGGTGGCGCGGGCCTTCACGGGACGAGATCACGTCCTTCGCATCCAGGGCGGTTACAGCGGGTGGCACAATGATGTGGCTTGCAACCTGATGACGCCGCTCAGTGACCTTGGTCCGAGGGTCTCGCCTGGCGAATATCCGTTCCGGCCCATCAGTGCCGGAATTCCGACCGAGCACCAGAAGCTCGTTCACAGCGTGAACTTCAACGATCTGGACTCAGTCCGCTATGTCTGCGAACGTAACCCGATCGCTGGCTTGATCACTGAACCGATCCTCCAGAACATCGGGGTCGTGAAGCCGGAGCCGGGATATCTGGCCGGATTGCGTGCTTTGGCCGACGAGTTCGGTTTTGTGTTGATTTTCGACGAAGTGAAGACAGGATTTCGACATGCTCTCGGCGGCTATGCCAGCATGGCCCATGTCGTTCCCGATCTGATTGTCTTTGGCAAGGCGATCGCTAACGGCTATCCCATCGCGGCAATCGCCGGTCGAAAAGAGTTGATGGACCTTTTCGTGGACCCCTCGCCGGCTCGCCGAGTCCTGCTGGCAGGAACCTATAACGCGCATCCGATACCGACTGCGGCCGCGATCGCCACAATCGAGCGTCTGACTTCTAACAATGGGGAAGTGTACCGGCACACTGAGGCACTGGGCGAAAGTGTGCAAAGCGGATTGGAGGAAATCTTTGACACTTTCAGCATTCCCGCAGTCGTGGCGCGCCAAGGCTCGGCATTCTGCTGGTATTTCATGGATCACCTTCCAAAAGATTGGCACGACCTCGCCACGAATCACAACTTTAAACTGGATGCGGCCTTCCGGAAACAGCTCATTGATCGGGGAATCTACGTGTTTCCTCTCCCGCCCAAGCAGTGCTCGATTTCCGCGGCGCATACAATCGACGATATCGATCAGACGCTGGAACAGATGAAGAAAGCGATCCGAGATGCGGTTGAAAAATCGTCCGATCATTCGGCCGCTGTTGTGAGTCGCGGCTGATCGGCAGGACTTTCGGGAAGGAAACAGTTCCGGAAGCGATGTCTGATCTCGACGTATCCTCGTTCACACCAGCTTTGCGCTTCGATGTTCCGCGCATGCTTTTTCGACTGAGGCAGATACCTGGTCCAGTATTCTGAACAGTAGGAGGAGGTCGAACAAGTGCCGAGCGACTATGCCGTACCATCTGTTGGACGCGCGATGAAGATACTGGAACTGCTTGCGCGGTCACAGCGCGGATTGACTCTATCGGACATCAGCAGACGGCTTGCTCTTCCAAAAAGCTCGACGCACGTGCTCATCAAAACACTCGAGGCAACCGGGTATCTGAAGAACAGCCAGCTGAGCGGAAGATTTTGCTTCGGCCTCAAGTTGGTCAGCCTTAGCAAGATGGCTCTTGAGAATCTGGACCTTCGCGAGCAGGCCAGGCCATTCCTCCGGGACCTGATGGTTCAGTCCGGGTTGACAGTTCACCTGGCGATTCTGGAAGGTGCGGAAGCAGTCATCATTGAGAAAGCTGAGGCGCCCGGAATGCTGCGGCTTGCCACGTGGGTCGGCAGGAGGCTGGATGCAAACAGCTCGGCCGTTGGCAAGGCCCTGCTGGCGTTCTCGGGCGACGACATCTGCGGACATAGCCTCGCAAGCAGGCCGATGGCGCGCAACAACAGAAATACGATCTCTTCACCGGAGCGACTGGCGCGAGAACTCAAGAAGGTGCGGGAGCACGGGTATTCCTTCGAAGATGAAGAAGGGGAGATCGGCTTTA